>WNGD01008095.1_pt1 | contig 20381 bp, 15 predicted proteins | sample 5400671 | NCBI WGS metagenome assembly WNGD01 (sample SAMN13153369, study PRJNA577476) | soil metagenome | isolation source: 40 cm soil or saprolite under grassland replicate 2 | place: USA:California | collected 2016-06-15 | reverse complement strand
GCGATCTTGATCTGAATTTCGTTGCGATCGGTCTTCTTTATCGACACGGCTATTTCCGGCAGCAGATCGATAAGGATGGCGTTCAGCAAGCGATTAACCTCAATCAGAACTTCTATCACCTGCCGATCCGAGAAGTTCGCCGGGGCGAGACGAAGTTTGTTATCTCGGTGCGGATTTTGGACCGCGAAGTTTTTGCAAGAGTTTGGGAATTGCGCGTCGGACGGGTAAACGTCTACCTCCTCGACACCGATATTCCGGAAAACAAAGCCGAGGACCGATTGATTACTGCCGAGCTTTATGGCGGCGATCTGGAGATGCGCATGCGTCAGGAGATAATGCTCGGGATTGGCGGAGTGAAAGCGCTCAGTGCGCTCGGAATTCAGCCGGACGTGTTTCACATGAACGAAGGGCATTCGGCGTTCCTGGCGCTCGAGCGCATTCGTCTCAATGTCGTGGAAAAGAAGCTCAATTTTTATTCGGCACTTCAGGTCGTAGCGGCGGCCAATGTTTTCACTACGCATACTCCAGTTCCCGCGGGCAATGACTCGTTCCCGCGCGAGATGATGCAAAAGTATTTCGGCAATTTCGCAAAGGAACTAAACATTCCGTTCGAAGAACTGTTCTCATTCGGCCACACACGCCTCAATCCAGAGGATCCGTTCAGCATGACTATCCTCGCCCTGCGTCTGAGCCGGCACGCGAACGGCGTCAGTAAATTGCACGGTGAAGTTACTCGATCGCTTTGGAAAGACGTCTGGGCCGGCGTTCCGGTCCAGGAAGTGCCGATCACCAGCATCACAAACGGCGTTCATACCAAGACGTGGATGGCGCCCGAATTTGCGGCGCTTTATGGCCGGCACCTGGGCGACTGGGAGGAACACCTCACCGAACCGGAATTTTGGCGCGGCGTCATTGATATTCATGACGCGCAACTTTGGGAGACACATCAACAACTCAAACGCCGCTTGATTGACTTTGTCCGCGATCGGGAGCGACAGCGCCGTGAACGATTGGGCGAGTCCCCTGAGTCCATTCGCAAAGTCAATCGCATTCTTGATCCGGAAATTTTGACGATCGGTTTTGCGCGCCGCTTCGCCACTTACAAGCGCGCCACACTTTTGTTCAGCGACAAGGAACGATTGAAGCGCTTGGTGAACGATCCCACGCGCCCGGTGCAATTCATCTTCGCAGGCAAAGCGCATCCGCGCGACGAAGCCGGCAAGGCACTTATTCAGGAAGTTTACAAGTTGAGCCGCGAGCCTGGCTTGGAAAATCGCGTCGTCTTTCTTGAGGACTATGACAGTTACATCGCGCGTCGCCTCGTGCAGGGAGTCGATCTATGGTTAAATCACCCGCTGCGTCCCTTGGAAGCAAGCGGCACCAGCGGAATGAAATCGGCGCCGAACGGCGGCATTAACCTGAGCGTGCTCGATGGCTGGTGGCGTGAAGGCTACAACGGTAGCAACGGCTGGGCCATTGCCGCCGAGATCGATAATGGCTCCAATGAATTTCAGAATGAAGTGGACAGGAGCAGTCTTTATCAGTTGCTGGAGAACCAAATCGTGCCGCTGTATTACGCGAAACCGGACGGCAAACTTCCCCTAGCCTGGCTGCAGTTGATGCGTGAATCCATTCGCAGCGTCACGCCCCTGTTCAACACGCAACGAATGGTGAAAGAATACACCGAGCAACTTTATATTCCGGCAGCTCAGGCGTACCAGAACTTTTCCCGCGACGGTTGCGGCTCGGCTACCCAACTGAGCCAGTGGAAAGCGCAGATGCGCAAGGATTGGTCGCAAGTACAGATTTCCGACGTCCAAGTAGCCAACAAAGATCGGCAAAGTATTTTGGTCGGCGAATCATTGCAGCTCACTGCACGCGTGCACCTCGGCGCAGTCGATCCGGGACACGTGCGTGTCGAAGCGTATCACGGCCAACTCGACAATGGCGACATCCAGAATCCCGCAGCCACTGTGCTAACTCAAAACGGCCAAAGTGATGGCAACGGCACCTATCTCTACCAAGGTAGTGTTCCCGCGACTGAAAGCGGCACCTACGGCTTTAGCGTGCGAGTCCTGCCCACGCATCCCTGCCTAATGCAAGCACACGAACTGCGTCTGATCACTTGGTCATGAAGTTGCACGGCCACCTTGGCTGTGGGGCCGGCGGGCATTTCGCCTGCCGAGGAAAGGCATGCAACCAGCAACAGCGACCGAAACCGGCCGCGGCTCGGATCAGCGCGTTTGAGAAGATTGCCTTCAAGAACCAGAAGAGAAAAATCCTGGGCAAGCACCACGCTCCAGCGCGTCGTTGAGAAGCGGTCGGGGGACCGCCCTTCTTGGGCGACGGCTTCCGGGGTCACGGGCGGCGATCATGTTATTTACGCAATTGTTAGGCAAGCCGAAACTCACCCCGGATAAATGGCGCGGGGCCGCGACCGCTGGCCGCGGCCCCTTGTCCACTTCACATCAACTTTCCACTATCCAAGATGAAGCATCGGTCGATGCCTCTCTTCGCTATTCTACTACGTAATTTCCGGACCGAAGTTACGGAAAAATTCTTAAGAACCACGGATTTAACGGATGGCACGGATTCAAAACCAGAAGCCAATTAGGCGTTCGAGGCGGCGAACGCCTGAACGGCCACGGATTTGAAACTCGCCCATTTGCCGACTCGTTCGCCGCGGTGGCCTCGCGGCTTTGCCGTCTATCTCGCCGATCCGTCGGCTCGGTTCCCGGACAGTACGAATTCAAAAACAGAAGAAAACGAAGGTGTGTCCATAAGAAATCTTTGTGTTCTTTCCGATCTTCTGTCAGGGTCAAACATCGGCCCTTCGACGAGCGTCCGCCCCCACAGGTAGGAAGACGATTACAGCCGGGATTAAACGGCGAACAAGCTGAGCTTTTGCTCAAAACCTTTCAATTCGTAATCGCCTAGCGGTCGCGATGCGAGAAGTCCTTTGAGTTTCGCATGCACGGCATCGCTGATTCCGCATGGCTCACCGAGTGAAGCTAGCAATTTCTCCAGCCGGAAGACGAGATTAACCTCACTGCCCATAAGCGTCTCCTCTCTGGCCGACGAAACGCCACCGATAGCGACCAAGCCAAAGTGCATGACGAACCGAAATTCCGGTTCGCAGGTCTGCGCTTTCTTTAAGGCAGCAATTACTGACACAACGTTCTTCGCAGCGCACTGTTCATCCGGCCAATAGGCGAGGATCCCATCGCCGAGGTATTTGTTCACAATCCCTGAGTTTTTCTCGATGATTTCCTTACACGTGGCGAGCCACGAACTGACAAGCGCGGCGAGTTTATCACTCAAAAGTTTACGACTGAGAGGTGTGAAATTCTTGATGTCGGCAACGAGGAGCCAGCACGGGACGTCTTCGATTCCCTCCTGCAGAGTTAACGGCGGTGCGGTGCTTTTCGGTCTGTCCGAAGCATTGCAGGATTGACGAAAAGTGAACGGGTTGCCGCCAATTGTGATCTGGTCGCGGTCCCGCAGCCTAGTTGGCTCGTGGATCCGTCGCTTATTCAAAAAAATACCGTTACTGCTGCCCAGACCAACGAGCCAGAATGCTCTGGGTCGTTCCGAATGGATGATCGCATGCAGCCGGGAAACCTTCGGCGATTCAAGTACCAGCGTATTCAGCGCTGCCCGCCCGATTGAACAATTACCCTGCAGAGCGTATTCCTGGCCCTCTCGTTCCAACCACGCCTCGGGCTCTTCTGCGGGGCTCATACGGGACCGTTTATACCAAGCGCGACTGGCAAAGCAAAGCTATTGAATTTTGACCGGCGATGTCGGGGCCGCGACCGCTGGCCGCGGCCCCTTTTTCCACTCCACATCAATTATCCACTGTCCAAGATGAAGCATTGGGGGCTGCTTCGTCACTATTCTTCTGCGTAATTTCCGGCCCGGAGTTACGCGGAAAATGAACAACCACGGATTTGAAGGTTGGTCATCTCCGGTGCCGCGCGCCGCGGCGAAAGCTCGATAAATCTAGGCGACGGCATTTAAACCCGGCACATCAGCATGCACGTCTACGTTATCCCCGTGTCCTCGGTGGTGAAAAAAAAGCTCATAGAAACTAGGAGGACTCCGCAATTTCCCGCGGAGCCCTCACACTGGGGGTAATCTTTCAAGCCTGGGAGAAAACTGGAAAACCGTAGCTTGATGTTAGAACACCGCCGCATTCTGCCAATCGGGGTGCTATGCTGATTGAGCGCCTGATTTTGACCTAGGGCTGTGGTGCGACCCGCCCTAAGGAAGTGGTTGAGTTATAGGTCTAATCAGGAAAGCAGGAAGCCAGGAAAATTCTGGCCGTGTATTATGTGGTGACCTCGGCAACAACATGCTCGTCATCGTCGGCGTCTCGAGGGACCGCCGTCTACGTAAGCTGAAACACTGCGCTGCCTAGGACCTGTCCGTTGATCTTGATGTCGACGCGATAGTATCTGGTTTGCGGAAATCTTCCGGATTGGAAAATCCTGACGTTGGTCCAGCCTTAGAGCGCGATATAAGTAATCTGCCGACGGGATGCCTATCAGTACAATTCCTGATTCTTGGTACAGGGAAATCCCGATGCCTATCGGGAATTTTGTGTCTACATCCGATCCGTGTTATCCGCGATATCCGTGGTTCTGAATGGCAGAGACGAGAAGCGGACAGCCCAGCGCGCTGTCCCTACCTTTTCGGCACGAACGCACCATTGCCTTCGTCGAGATAAAGCGTCGAGCCGACGCGCGAGACCTTGAGCGTCTGTCGCCACCTGCCGGATGGAAGATCATTCGAACCTTCGATTGTTTTCACTTCCGGTTTTAATTCCGAAGCTGCGCGGTCACGATTGACCATGGCTTCAGACAAAATTCGGCCGTCCATTTGGACCGATGCTTTGATTCCAAGAATCTGCAAGATCGTCGGCGTAACATCGATATTGCCTGTGGGTAAATCATCCACTTCACCGCGGCGAAAGTCCGGGCCGGCGGCGATCAGCGTGTTGTGCATGTCGAACCGGCTGAGTGTGGCGTGTGTCCCCTTCCCCGCTGCTCGTTGCCAATCGGCGTCAATCATCCCTGGAACGCCGAATTGGTTTTTCGAATCGTTCCAGCGGAACGCCATCACGACATCAGGCGCATGGTAGTTTTGAATCATTGCTTGCTCGAGGGCGAACGTTCCTTGCAGCGGATTTCGAGTGAAAATAACTCCGGCAAAATCTGATTGCTGCAAAAATTCAATCAGACGGCGCGTCAGCGTCTCGTCGTGTCCGATGACATAAAAAAGAACGCTCCCGCCGTTCCCAGCCAGCATGATATCTCCGGTTTTTGGCTCGTCGGTGAATTGAGTCTTCGCGCTGAAACCGGCGTCGTTCAAAATTTTTCGCAAATCGATCGAGCGCCTGATCGTGGAAAAGCCATGATCGGAGACGACAAACAGATCTGTTGTTTCACGTGCTTTTTGTCGGTCCAACGCCGATAGAACGGCCGCGAGGTTTTCATCGGCGGACTTGATCGCGGTGAGCGCCGCTGGTGCGCCCGGCGCGGACTCATGCTGCGTAAGATCTGGCTCGCCTAACCAAAGAATCGAAAGGGTTGGCACACCATCTTTCAAAAGAAAATCGGTCACGCCTTTCGTTGTCCAGGCGTCCTGTTGCACATGGCCGGATGGAAACGGGCCCAGCACGTCGGTGATCGGAGCTAGTGCATCGCCTGGCAACGATTTACCTGCGACCAGCGTGACGCTGTTTCTTACGTGGGCTTGCCAAGGTAGCCGATCCAGCAAGAGCCCGACAGTTTTTGCTGACGCGATTATGGTGCGTCCGCCTGCGCGTTGGACGAGTTTGGCAATCGTTGGAACAGAAATGTATTTCCCACCCGAAAGATCATCACCTTTGCTCACCACGGCTGGATTCTCGACATCGATTGCGTGGCGGGGATCGATCTCCGGGCGATATACATGATTCGCAATGATGCCGTTCTCGCCTGGATATACGCCTGTAACAATCGCCGTTCCGTTTACCATCGTCGCGCTGGGATAGACGGAATGATGATTGCGAAAAGTGACTCCCTCACGCGCAAGCTTCCACAGCGTGGGCGTGTTTTGCTCGCCCACGAGATCCGGCCGCATTCCGTCCCAGACGACGACCACAACGTGGCGCGATTGATTCGCCATCTGCGTCGCGGACGCAATCTCGGAAAGTCCGCACGTAATCGCGAATACAAGCAGCAAGCCCGACCTCGGCGCGATGTGGCGAATTTGCATTCTAGGTATCCGGAGGTTGCGTGCGCGTCGCGCGACCGCTGATCAATAGCAAGGATGCGATCCCACTCGCCAGCGCTAATACAGCGCCAAGAACGATCACGCCACGAAAACCGTGTACAAAAGATTCATTGATCGACTGCCGAACAGGCTGCTGCAATGGCGGCGGAAGCTCTTCGGGAATTTTTATGGCGGCGAGATTGATTCGTTGGTTGGCAAGTGAGGTCTGCACGGAAGCGGGCAGCCGGAGCTGGGATAGGCGGGAATCAAGTGAATGATTGAACAGGTCCAACATCAGGATGCCGAATACCGCGATTGCGAGCAGACCGGCGACGCGCGAAACGGCATTGTTAATTCCCGATGCGACGCCTACCCGGTTTCTCGGGACGGAGTTCATAACAACGGTAGTCAAGGGCGCCACACTCACTGCCATACCGAGACCAAGCACAGCGACTGCCGGGAAAAACTTGCTCCAGTAGTGCGCGCCGACCCCTGGAACAATAAAAAGAGCAAAGCCGATCGCGGCGACCATGGGACCGAAAACCAGAGGAAGCCTGCCGCCGTAACGTTCCACAAGTCCGCCAGACCAACGTGATAGAAAAAACATGATCAGAATAAACGGAAGCAACGCAGCGCCCGCAGCCGTGGCTGTGTAGCCTTGCACCTGAATCAGGTTTAAAGGCAGGAAAAAAAGAGTGCCACCAAGCGTGCTGTAAAGAAACAGTGTGACTAAATTTGCGCCGGTGAAATCGCGCGAACGAAAGAGCGCAAGCGGCAACATTGGATTTTTTGCGCGTGCCTCGACCAGTAAGAACATGATCAGAAAAAAGTTGCCACCTGTTAGCGCCGCGATCACGACGGGGTGACCAAAATGCAACCGCGAGGATTCGATCAAGCCGTATATGAGCGATCCAAGACCGATGGTCGCGAGCATCGCGCCGAGCCAGTCGAGTCGCGCCTTTTGGTTTTCATCCCGGCTTTCGGGAACTCGCCATAGGGATATAATCAACACGGCCGCCGCCAACGGTAGATTAATGAAGAACACCGCGCGCCATGATACGTGCTCGATCAACCACCCGCCGAGAACCGGACCGATCACGGCAGTGATAGCAGTAAAACCGGACCACGTCCCAATGGCGCGACCGCGATCTTGATCACGAAAAGATGCGCTGATGATGGCGAGACTTCCCGGCACCAGAAGAGCGCCGCCAGCGCCTTGCATCGCGCGTGCGAAGATCAACTCACGTACATTAGTCGCGAAACCGCACCACGCTGAAGCGAGAGAGAAAATTGCGACGCCGGCGATGAAAATGCGGCGCCGGCCGTAGTAATCTCCCAATGATCCTCCCATGAGCAGCAATGCGGAAAGCAGAAGCGAGTACGATTCGACGACCCATTGAACGTCAATGACAGTTGCACCCAAACTTTGCTGCAAGGCTGGCAGCGCCACGTTAACAGCGGTCCCGTCGATAAACGCCATGCTCGAGCCCAAAATTGTCGCGGCGAGGATCCACGGGCCCGAAGCTTTTGCGCACGGCGCGACTGCAGCCTTCGAATGAATTAGGACTTCATCGCAGGGTTGTTGAACGAAAGATGCCATCTCGTGTCAGAATGCGTGTCGAACGCAGGTCACATTGACGCTGCGAGAATTTTCGCACTTTCCCAAGCGTAAAATGAAAATCGCGATCTTAATAATTACGCTAGCACCGCTCGCTGTTGTCTGTGGCGGCGAACTGATTCCGACTGCTGTTGGCACCAGCTGGCGATACAACATGACCGAAGAAGTCGGCAAAAGTCTCAATGTTCCCGGTGCAAAACCAGATGCTGACGGGAAGATTCGCCTGCCGGTCGTGTATCGCATCGATGGGATCGAGAACATCGATGGGAAGGATCTTTTCAAGTTCGAAATGCACAGGGGCAGCGCGATCACAAACACCGACCTTCTTATTGTTAATGACCAAGGAATCATTTGCTGGGCGCGGATTAATCTGGATGGCGAACTGGTTAAGTTTAATCCGCCGCAGACGATGATCGCCGCCCCGCTTAAGAAGGGCGCTGGCTGGGATTTCAATGGACAGGCCGGCGAATTAAAAGCGCATCAGCACTATGACGTGCTTGGGGAGGAAGATGTCAGAGTGCCAGCGGGCGAATTTCACGCGTTCCATATTCGTGGAGAGCAACCGTCGCCGAGCTCGATGACAATTGATCGCTGGTTCGCAACCGGCATTGGAATCGTAAAGGACGTGACGACAATGAACGCTGCCAGGGGCGATTTGCTCCAGCGCATTTCCCTGGAGTTAGTGGAACGGCCCAAAATAATGCCTCGGCCCGAAGTGAAATCCGACGCGGTCCCGAAGCAGCTTTCGGTGAGTCTTGCAAAGGGGCGGTTCGGCAAAGCGATAACGACTTTTTCATCGAGCACATCGGAGATCTACGCGCGCTGGCAGGGGCGGCGGTTACGACAAGGCGCAAAGGTGAAGGCTGTGTGGATCGCTGAGAACATCGGCGAAGATTTCCCTCAAGATTACAAGGTGGACGAAGCCTCTACCGTCACTGAAACCCCGAGTGCACACGGCGCGTTTACGCTGACGCGACCGGAAGACGGTTGGGCGCTCGGCGATTACCGCGTGGAATTTTATGTCGATGACGTTTTAGCAGACGCAGTGAAACTAAAGATTGCGAAGTGACATTGTCACGTTGAGCGCGGTCGAGACATCTCTCGTGTTTTTAAGCCTGAAGCAGCAAGAGAATCCTCGACCCGGATATCAATGGGTCGGAATTTGCGTCAAAACTTCCGACAAGAATGTCTTGACACGTCGTGGTGCTCCGGTTCACCATACGAAAGGTCGGACATAAAAAAGCAACTTAACGGCACTGTTAAAGCGCACCTTTTCCGATGGGGTTTCTGTTTTTCCCGCCTCCTCTCGCCTTGTCCGGAACCTAATTCCCCCCGTGCAGTTTCTTCAGCCAAGCAATCCAACCTCAACAAAAATGAAATCAAAAATATGAAATCAAAATGTATGACAACTCTACATATAGGAACTTCGATCAGCCGCTGGCCTTTACGCTGTGGTCTCCCCGTCATTACCCTCGTGCTGGCCTGCTTTGCGCTTTCCCCAGCACCGAAGGCCCTCGCGGTAAGCCCGCCACCGGATGGAGGCTATCCTGGAAACAACACCGCTGAGGGTCAAGACGCGCTCTTCAGCCTCACCAGCAGCACCGTTACCGACAACACGGCAATCGGTTATCACACGCTCTACAATGACACCAACGGCTTCTTCAGCACGGCGGTCGGCTCTTTAGCGCTGTTCAGCCTCACCAGCGGCAACAACAACACGGCCGCCGGTTATAAGGCGCTCTATAGCAACACCACCGGCCACGACAACACGGCCAACGGAGCGGCTGCGCTTCAGAGTAACACGAGCAACGCAAACACGGCCAATGGCGCTGGAGCACTCACCAAGAATACCACCGGCGACAGCAACACGGCCGACGGATATAGAGCGCTCACTAACAACACCACTGGTGCCGACAACGTTGCCCTAGGCTATTATGCCGGTGCAAGTCTCACCACGGGGAGTGACAATGTTGACATCGCCAACATGGGCGTCGCTGGTGAATCGAACACCATTCGTATCGGCACGCAAGGAGAACAAGTGGCCACATATGTAGCCGGGATCTATGGAGCAACTGCCTCGGGTGGAACGGCGGTTTACATCAATTCGTCCGGTCAGCTCGGCACGGCCACATCCTCAGCACGTTTCAAACGGGATATCCGCTTAATGGATAAGGAAAGCGAAGCACTCCTGGCGTTGCGGCCGGTCACCTTCCGTTACAAACAGCAGCTCGACCCCGCGGGTATCCCGCAATTCGGCCTTGTGGCCGAGGAAGTGGAAAAGGTCAATCCCGATCTGGTGGTGCGCGATGCCGATGGGAAGCCCTACAGTGTGCGGTACGAGGCTGTGAACGCGATGCTGCTTAGCGAGTTCCTCAAGGAACACAAGGCATTCCTCGAAGAGCGGAGCAAAGTGGAGAAATTGGAAGCACTGCTTGAAGGAGTAAATGAGCGCTTGAGAGAGCAAGACGCAAAGATCCAAAAAGTTAGTGCCCAGTTGGAGGTCAGTAAACTACGGTCGCAAATCGTTAGTAACGATCAGTAAAGCCCTGCTTTGTTTCCAACGCCGTTTGCGCGCCATAGTGCCTCCGCAGCAGCGCGGCAACACGTTCGCCCTGAGGTGGGGCCCGGGAGCATTCTGCCAGCCGAAAGCGCCCAGAGAGTAGCCCGGCAACGGCTTCCTAAGAAATCAGACAGGCGCGTTGCCCTGATCTTGGCTCTTTTGCAGTTTCGTGTTCTACTCTCTCGATTTGCAATGGCGTCCCGGGTGAAGCAGAGGAAAACGTCGAAAACGCGGCCAGCGGCCGCTCGTCGCTCTCACGCTCATAATGACTATTTAATCGCCGGCGCTGTTTGCATTTTGCTTGCCGGCATTGTCTGGATTGCGTTTGGCCAAACGCTGCATCACGAGTTCGTGAACTACGACGACGGCCCTTACGTGTATTCCAACCCGCGGATAGCCAGCGGTCTTAGCCTGGCGAATCTCCTATGGGCATTCACACACGTTCACTCGGCGAACTGGCACCCATTGACCACGATATCGCACATGCTGGATTGCCAGCTCTATGATCTCCAGCCGTGGGGTCATCATCTTACGAACATTCTGCTTCATGCCGCAGCGGTTATCCTGCTGTTCTTCGCACTGCGCGAACTCACGATAAATAGTAGGGCGCGACCGGCGGGCGCGCCGAAAGCAACGGGCGGCCCAGCGGTCTGTCCCTATCAGGTGTGGGCAAGTGCGTTCGTCGCGGCGCTTTTCGCCATTCATCCCCTGCGGGTGGAATCGGTGGCTTGGGTGGCGGAACGAAAAGATGTGCTCAGCGGCGTGTTTTTCATGCTCATCCTTTTAGCTTACGCACGTTACGCGCGCGGCGATCGGTTTTCGTGGGGCCGGTACACAACGGTGCTGGTCTTCTTTGCGGTGGGTTTAATGTGCAAACCGACTCTCGTAACACTGCCGTTTGCGTTACTGCTACTGGACTACTGGCCCCTTCGCAGAGTCGGTAGGCAGTGGTCCGCAGTCCGTGGTTTGATTTTCGAGAAGATTCCCTTGTTTGTCCTCTCGGCTGTCTCGTGTGTGGCGACGATTCTGGCACAGAAAGAAGCTTTCGCTCCCCTCCGCGCAGTGCCTTTACAGGAACGATTTGCCAACGCTGTCGTCGCGTATGTGAAATACATCGGCCAGATGATTTACCCAGCGCATCTCGCGGTTTTGTATCCGTACCCCGAAGGCGGTCCTCCCGTGTGGCAAGTCATCGCTGCCTTGCTTTTCCTGATAATCGTGTCGGTAATTTTTGTTCTCCAGCGGAAAACGTACCCGTTCCTGTTGACAGGCTGGCTCTGGTTTATCGGGATGATGGTTCCCATGATTGGGATTGTGCAGGTCGGATCGCAGCCAATGGCCGATCGTTATACCTACCTGCCTCAGATTGGTTTGTACATTGTCGTAACGTGGGGCACGATCGCGTTGGTCCAAGATTGGCGGTACAAACGCGAAGCGGTGGCCATTACTGGCTCGATAGCTATAGGAGCGCTCATAATACGCAGCTATCTACAGGGTTCATATTGGCAGAACAGCGAAATGCTGTGGAGCCATACGATCGATGTTACCGGAACCAATTACGTCGCCGAAAATAACCTTGGCGGCACGCTGGAGGAGAAGGGCCAATTCAACGAAGCGATTGCGCATTACAGGGAAGCCGTGAAGATAAAACCGGACGTGGCGCCGGCGCAAACTAATCTGGGGAATGCTCTCCTGCGAGACGGCCAGGTAGACGAAGCTATCGTCCACTTACAAAAGGCTCTCGAGATTGATCCTACGTATGCCGAAGCGTACAACTATATGGGGAGCGTCCTCATGAAAAAGGGGCAAGCTGGCGAAGCGATTCGTTACTATCAAAAGGCAGTTGACCTCGATACCAGTTATGCCGATGCCCATAACAATCTGGGCGTGGCTTTTCTCAGAAGTGGCCAGTTGGACGAGGCCATTACGCATTACAGGCAGGCCGTGCGAAGCAAACCTGAATCTGCCGAAATGCAGGTCAATCTCGGTAACGCTCTTGCCCGAAAAGGCAGCTGGGACGATGCGATCACTTGTTACCAGGCTGCGCTCCGCACAGAGCGCGATACTATCAAGACTGCCAGAGTTCGCAATAACCTTGGCGCCGCTCTAGAGAAGATTGGAAAGCCGGACGAAGCGCTTGAGCAATTCAGCGAAGCGGTGCAAATCAACGGCGATTATCCAGAAGCCCATTACAATCTGGGACGGATGCTTGCGCAGCTTGGGCGGAGAGATGAAGCGGTGATGCACCTCAGGGAAGCACTGCGACTGAAGCCAGGATACGAAGCGGCGAGGGAACAATTGCGCGATTTGGGCATAGCAGTCGTGCCCTGACTTTGTGGCCGAATCGAGCCACAAAGTCTCGCCGACCAGCTGGCCGGACCCTATTTCAATCATCGATGACCCGTCTCAGAGTACGCGCGTGAGCTAGCTTTGCAGCGGCAAACCCGTTGGACCGTTAGCTCGCAATCATCGGTGAATTGTTTGCGCTCCACGCGTTCAATGAGACCTCAAGATGCGGTGGAACATTTTCCTGAATCCAATGCCACTTGTGGCAGCATCATAATCGGAGGAGGCATAATTTGAATGAAGAAGATTACGATTGTTTTTCTAGGGGTGTGTGTCGTTCTGGCCACTGGCTGCCACTTGGTAGGAATTCAAGGCAACGGCCACATTAAGACGGATGAACGCCCAGTCAGCCCGTTCGCCAATATCGATGTGAGAGGCGCTTTCACAATCGAGTGGCAAAGCGGAGCGCCCAGCCTGCGGATCACGACGGACGAAAATCTGCTAGCGTACATCGATACCAACGTTTCCGGCGACACACTGCACTTGCGCACACGCGAGCAGATCCGCCCGACGCATGGAGTTAAGGTGTTTATTTCAAGCCCGACGCGCACAGGAGCCAGAATCAGCGGTGCCGTAAAGCTCGTTGCAAAGCAGTTAACCAGCCCACGATTTGCATTGGAATCGAGGGGCGCGTGCCAGGTCTCACTCGACGGAAACATTGACGAACTGCTCGCGGATATGACTGGCGCAAGCGAGTTAGCAGCCAATTCGTTGCAAACCAAAACTGCTGAAATCTCGACCACGGGCGCAGGTGACGCGGAGATCGCAGTCGCAGAGACGCTGAAAGTGGTCATCACCGGTGCTGGAAAGGTGAAGTACTCCGGCAGCCCTGCGACTATTGAGAAACACATCAGCGGCGCCGGCTCCATTAGGCACAGGGAATGATCGCTGGGAGCGCGGCTTCAAGGCGCCGTTGGGCGTTTAGCGTTTTCAACCCCATACTGACCTGTCATGTTGAACGGAGCGAAACATCTCTGGCTTTAAACTTGGGGGTGCAGTCAAAGCAGTGATCAGAGATTCTTCGCGTGGCTCAGAATGACAACCTAGAATCTCTACAGTGCTAAACAGATATTACCCCCGTCCACAGGTTGGTGGGAAATCTAGTTGCATCGATCGCCGATACAGCTTCAGTCTCCGCGCACAAGTGTGTGAGCGGCATCTATGCAAACGGGAAGACACGCCAAAATGATTCGCAGCCTTTCTTTCATCTTTGCATTTCTTCTGCTGGTCCATCCGGCCACCGCCACAGACGAGAGATCGATTAAGGGCCTAAGCAAAGCCCTGGCAGGGCTCGCGCATGATGTGGATCCGGCGGAAGCCGAGCTATTATCCGTAACGGCGCACACCAAAGCACGTAGTCTCAAGCGTGATTATCGCGTCGTTCTCAACCCGGAGTTTACGGTGTTCCTGGTCAACATTGGCATGCGAAAACGCGGCTGGTGCGGGCATTGGGCGCAGGACATCGGCGCGCGCCTGAAAGAGCTCAACCTCAAGACGCTCGTGCTTCACTGGGGCGTCGCTTACGATCACACATCGAGCGAAAACAATTGCCTGGTAGTGACTGCGCGTAATCAGCCTTTCCAAGACGGAATCATCCTCGATGGTTGGCGCAGGGCCGGTCGGTTATTCTGGTGTCCTGTCATAAAAGACGACGAATACGAGATGGAACAGCACTACGGCCACTCCGGCATCACCATGTGGAGAGAAAATATGCAATGGAGCGCTTGGCTGCAGGATAAGGAGACCGCCGAAAACACGTCGGAAACAGCCGCCGCGCCGCGCTGAGGTAAATTGGCCACCGTCGACCGCGGGACTAAAGATAGACACGCTACGGATTCGCGTGTTCAAGCGCCACTGCGAAGGGATGCAACTCTGCAGTCATTAATCCGGCCGAGACGGTGGGATCGGCTTCCATGAATGCGCGCGCGGCTGCTTCATCGGATGCCCTAAAGATCGCAATGCCAAATGTCTTATCACCTGGCTCTTTTGTGCGTCCAGCCAGAATCAACTGACCGGATTTTGTCGCTTCTTGGAATCGAGCGAAGTGTCGCTCCAACACTGCATTATCCTCTTTCGTCCAGTTCTTGTCGTCGTACAAACGTGGCACGAGTCTTAGCACATAGATAAACTCTTTCGGCTTGCCCGGTTCGGGAGTCTGCGCGTCCAACGAATGGCTCACCGCGCAAATGCAAGTGATCAACATGAATAATTGGCAGGACCGGTTGTTCATATCGTGGTGAGTTACGTTGCGTCCTTGGCAGACTTTGTGCGAGATTTCTTTGCTTGAATTCTAAATTTGTTTTCGTCGGCAACTCCGAAAGCGTTCGCGAGGAAACGGCCTCCCTTTTCCTGCTTTCCTGGTTTCCTGATTCGTAGATTCTTACTGGGTGCCAAAATTTGTTCTAATCGGTTCCGGACTCGCAGGTGGATTGCTCGCTGCGTATTTGGGGCGGCGAGGATTTGATGTCGATCTCTATGAGCGGCGCGCTGATCCGCGCGAAGGCAACATCGTCGGAGGACGTTCAATCAACCTGGCAATTTCGACCCGGGGCATTTATGCGCTCCAACAGCTCGGCATGGCTGATGAAGCATGCGCGCTGCATTTCAGCCCGTACGATGTCGATCCGAAAAACTGTATCAACTCAATCGGACGCGGCGCGCTCAACACGGCTGTTATCGAAGCAGCGCAGCGATATCCAAATGTGCGCGTCTACTTCAATCACAAATGCACCGATGTCGAGCTGGACGGCGCAGTCGCGCACTTGGAGAAAACCGATGGCGCTGTAGAGGCCGCTGTCTCAGCGGCAAATCCAAAAATCATCTCCGCACACGGCGACGCGGTGATTGGCGTCGATGGCGCGTTCTCTGCTGTGAGACAATCAATGCAGATGCAGATCAGCGGTTTTGAGTACGACGAAAGTTATCTCGCCCACGGTTACAAGGAATTGACCATTCCACCTGGCTCGGATGGCTCGTGGCAAATGGAAAAGCACGCGCTCCATATCTGGCCGCGAAAAAGTTTCATGATGATTGCGCTGCCGAATCCTGACGGCTCCTTCACGTGCACTCTCTTTTGGGAATTCAAAGGTCCGCGCAGTTTTGCGGCCACGAAGACCGATGATGATGTGCGCCAATTTTTCAAAGAAGAATTTCCCGATGCTGTGCCGCTGATGCCGACACTTCTAGACGATTTCAAGAACAATCCAACCGGCTCGCTAGTCACCGTGCGCTGTGCACCGTGGTGTTATCAGGATAAGGTTTGCCTGCTCGGGGACGCCGCCCACGCAGTGGTCCCATTCTATGGCCAGGGGATGAACGCTGCCTTCGAGGATTGTGTAGTGCTCGATGGGTGCCTGGAAAAATTTCCAGACAACCGCGAGCGCGCATTCGCCGAATATTTTTCGCGGCGCAAAGAAAACGCCGACGCTCTGGCCGATCTTGCGATCGGAAATTTCATTGAGATGCGCGATAAAACCGCGTCGAAAACGTTTCGAGCGAAAAAGAAGCTCGATCATTTTCTCGAAGCCGCGTTGCCTGGAATTTATTTGCCGCTCTACACCATGGTCACATTCACGCGCATCCCCTACGCTAAAGCCGCGCGTCGCGCGCGACTCCAAGATCGGATCGTTTACGGTAGCCTGATCGCTATCGCGGCGTTCTTGATTGGGATCCTTGTTCGGTTTGCAGGTTGATCAAAAACCGGACGGCGTCGGCGATGGATTGGTGAAGCTTTGTTCCCCTCCTCTTCCTCCTCGATGTCCGCCGTGATGATGTGGATGCTCATCGGAAGCATCGGAGCCGTCATTTGCGCAGCCGGCGGCAAGTAATGCACAGACAAAGAGAAGCAGCCGGAGTCTTTCTTTGCGGAAAGCGAACAAAAGAGATCGGTACATAATTGACATGACCGTTTTGCCCGCGGAACGGTTACGCGATTTTTTCGCGCGCCCGGATCGTTGCGATTGCAGCATCGGAGCCTAGACTCCCGTCCATGAGTGTCGATCTCGCGCAGCTTGCCGCCAATCGTTACGAAATTGCCGACGCGTTGCATCGCTTCGCGTTCGGCCTTGATCATGGCGACGGGGATTCGCTGGCCTCCACGCTCACGGAGGATTGCGTTCTCGATTTTCGACCAGCCGGCAGGAAACTCGGGCTGGATTTTCCGAAGTTGACCGGCAGGCAGGCGATCGTTGACGCGCTGATTCCGCTACTCGGTCCGCTCGATACCAGTCACACCATCAGCAATCTTCAAATCGAGATCGGCGACGATTCGGCCACGCTTTATGGTTATGTGCTGGCGCAACATTTCATGCCGCGGCAAGGTCCGAAGCCGGGAGCGGAAAACGCGCTCCTGATGAATCGCTACGATTGCGAACTGACGCGCGACCGCGACAAATGGCGTTTCAAACGCATGATGATCGACAACGCGTGGGCGCAAGGCAACCCGGAGATCCTCAACGCGCTGGCAGTGCACCGGTTGCTTAGCACAAAATCGAAACCGCCGAAATAGTCCGGGCGAGTTTGTCCGCCGCAGCGTTGATGCTTACGCGCCTGCGGGGCAACCTGCTTTATCAAGTGAGTCCGCGCGATCCAATCGCGGTCGGCGCACCATTGCTTAATGAGAATCTTAACGTTAAAATCGTTACTATGGCTGGTACATACGTTCCACTGATCAGTTCCGGCGTTGCCGGGCCGCTTGGCGTTGTCCATCTCCCGCGCCTGTGGCAGAAGGTCTCTCTAGAGGAGAATGGTAAACTTGCTCGTGGCTATCCCGGCGTTGGCAAAGGTTTCGATGCGATGACGCTTGCGGCGCTCGGACTCGAAGAGCAGGCGGTGCGAGATTACATCAAACAAAACAAGCCGACCTATTCCGAATTCGAGGCTTGGGTAAAGAACAATGCCAAGTCGCTAAATCGAGACGCGATCGAGAAGCACAACGCGGGGGTGCGCGGTTACAATCATGATGACGAAACTCGACGCGGTATTCTGAGCGCATGCGGCATGACCGATGATGCTTCTGCCCCGAAAGACGCGGTGAACCTGAACAATCTCGAAGACTGGTACGAGTTCCATCGAGCGGTGCTGGCGTAAGCGTTGATTGCAGGAAACGGACTCGGAGGACTGTCAGCGGCAGGCGTGCCGCCTGCGACGCTCTAGACCTGCGGCTGACATGGCTGCCGCTACAGTGGAATTGATACACGTGGCTTGGCACGAGCGTTTCGACAACTGCGTTGACGTGAACATATGCCGCATACAGCTTGCGAGGTGCCTGTAACGCAAACGCAAGCAGCAGCCACGTTCCGCAAAACGGCTGAAACTTTTGAGCATGGGGCAAAGTCACTGCCTCAACGGTACTTCATCTCGCCGGAAGTCTTCGCGCAGGAGCCCTCCTTCTCCAAGGCTACGGCGCGGCAAGCAGGATATGAATAAGGCCGCTCAAGTTCCGCCAACGTTTCAGAAAACCACGGCAACTTTCGCTACCGGCGCGAGGAGTTTGCCGCAACGATACTTCGTGTCCCTCGATGTGTTTGAGGAAGAGCAAGAGAAAATTTCCTCAAGGGAATGGGTATTGGTGGGACATCAGAGCGGAATCGCTCAGCCCGGGGACTATTTCATCTCGGAGGTCGCCGACGAAAGCTTGATCATTGTTCGCGATAAACGCGGAGAGATTGGTGGATTTTACAACGTGTGCCGCCACCGCGGTAGTCGACTCATCGAAAGCACAAACGGACAATTGTCCGCTGCGATTCAGTGTCCGTATCACGCATGGACGTACGCACTCGATGGACGCTTACTCGGCGCGCCGCACATGGATGACGTGTCTGGATTCGATAAGGCGGATTACCCATTGCATCGAGTGAATCTCGGGGTTTGGGAGGGATTCATTTTTGTGAACTTGGCAGGAGCACCTCCCCTCGCCTCAATCCTCTCCCAAAAGGAGAGGCGGAAGCAGGACGGTTTCGTTTCGTTAGAAGATTGGTTGGCGCCGTTGAAGGGAAAATTTTCACATTGGAACATGCCGATCTTGCAACCGGCGAAACAGATCGAGTACGACGTCCGCGCCAATTGGAAGTTGATCTTTGAAAATTATTCGGAGTGTTATCACTGCCTTGGAGTGCATCCGGAGCTTTCGAAAATTTCACCGTATGATTCGGCGGAGAACGATCTGACCGAAGGCCCGTTCCTCGGTGGATTCATGCGGATCGCCAAAGGCCGGAGCCTGACCATGAGCGGGAACGCGTGCGCGGTGAGAATCGCAGATGCCAGTCGTGCTCGTGATCGTTCTCCTGCTTGTAATCGAAACCCATCGCAAGAAATCGAGAACGATCACGATCACGAGCGTGAGCACGGTGGAAAGAACCGAGTGTTTTATTACTCGATCTTTCCGAACATGCTGCTGAGTTTGCATCCCGATTACGTAATGGTGCATCAACTTCAGCCTCAGTCGCCGGAGCGGACGCTGATCTTGTGCGATTGGTTTTTCCACCCGGACGCATTCAAGCATAATGATTTCAATCCGGATGACGCCATTCAATTTTGGGACATGGTAAACAGGCAAGACTGGCACGTTTGCGAATTGAGCCAGGAAGGCATTGCCTCACGCGCCTATCAACCGGGACCGTATTCGTCACGGGAGTCGATCCCCGCGGCGTGGGACGAATATTACCTGCGGCGGATGAAAACGTAGTGGCAGGCGCAGGACTGCGCTATCATCTGCCGCTCTCTGTTCGCCGCGTGAATCGTTAAATCGTTAAATCGTTGAAACGTTGAAGCGTTGAAGCGAGCATGAGCGTATGCCGCCGCTGACGTACGCCAGTTATCTCGATCTCGAACAGCTGCTTTCGCTTCAGAAACCGCGCTCTAGTCCGCCGGAGCACGATGAAACGCTCTTCATCATTATCCATCAAACGTACGAGCTCTGGTTTAAGCAGCTGCTGCACGAGTTTGAGAAGATCAAGCGTGACTTTTCGGCAGGCGATCTTTTTGGAGCGATCCACACGTTCAAGCGCGTGCGCACAATCATGAAGGTGCTGGTGGCGCAGGTGGACATTTTGGAAACAATGACGCCTTCATCGTTCTCCAGTTTTCGTGACCGGCTCGAGACGGCATCGGGGTTTCAATCTGTGCAGTTTCGGGAGATTGAATTCGCGCTTGGATATAAACGGCCCTCGACAGTTGCGTACCTGAAGCCGGATTTTCCGGGGTACGATCGGCTGCAAAAATTGCTCAACGAACGTAGTGTCGTCGATCACTTCTACGATTTTCTCGCGATGCGGGGAGCACAGATTCCTGCCGACTTGAAAAATCGCGACCTTACGCAACCAAATGGACCAGACGAGCGGGTGCAGAAGGAAATCCTTCGGCTCTACAAGCAGTCGCCTGAATGCTCGATTCTTTTCGAGTTGATGACCGATTTTGATGAGGGGTTGCAGGAGTGGCGTTACCGGCACATTAAGCTGGTTGAGCGAACCATAGGCGCGAAGAAAGGCACCGGCGGGTCACCCGGCGTGCCGTTTCTCAAAGAGTCATTGTTCAAGCCTGTGTTTCACGATCTGTGGGCGATCCGGCATGAACTATGACGCGGCGACGCGGCAAACCGAT
>WNGD01002219.1_pt2 | contig 20385 bp, 20 predicted proteins | sample 5400671 | NCBI WGS metagenome assembly WNGD01 (sample SAMN13153369, study PRJNA577476) | soil metagenome | isolation source: 40 cm soil or saprolite under grassland replicate 2 | place: USA:California | collected 2016-06-15 | reverse complement strand
AGCGACCAGGCGGTGTAGATGAACCCCCAGATCAGGATGAGGATGACGATGTGTAGAAAATACGCGGAGGGAGAAAGCCACGGCAGCGCCGCGAGCGCCGCGAGTCCGGCGAGCCATGGCGCGCGCGTGCTCATGATCGGCCGAAGATCCCCTGCGGCCGCACGAAGATCAGCGCGATGAACACCACGAACGCCAGCACCTCGCCGATCTCCTGCGAGAAATAGAAGCCGCCGATCGAGATGATCTCGCTCATGATGAAGGCCGCCGCAAACCCGCCGATCATGTTGCCGAGCCCGCCCAGCACGCAGATCATGAAGGTGATGGGACCGAACGAGAGCCCGATGAAGGGGTGCACGTCGTATTGCAGCACCAGCAGGCAGGCGGCAAGCCCGGCCAGCGCCCCGCCGATCGCCGAAGTGACGAGGTAGATGCGCCGCTGGTCGACTCCCATCAGTCCGACGATTTCCCGGTCCTGGCCGATGGCGCGGATCGCGGTGCCGAGAAAGCTCTTCGACAGGAACCCATAGAGCGCGCCGGCACCCAGCACGGCGACGCCGAAAGCGATCAGTCGGGCGAAGCTGACGTTCATGTCCGCGAATTCCAGAATCGGCAGGCGCAGGCCGATGTTGCGGAAATCGGTGCCGAACAACAGCGTGGCGAAGCTCTGCAGGAAGAACAGCAAGCCGCCGGTGGCGAGCAGCTGATTGATGGCGGGCGAGCCCAGGATCGGCGCGATGATGAGCTGGTGAACGAGCAGCCCCAATACGGCCACGCTCAGGATGGCGATCAGGGCCGCGAGCGCCAGCGGCCAGTGATAATAGCCGTAGAGCCAATACACCACGTACATGCCGCACATCACCAGCTCGGCGTAGGCGATCCACACCACGTCGATGACGCCGAAGATCAGGTTGAGGCCGAGCGCCAGCAGCGCCAACACGCCGCCCAGCAGCAGCCCGTTGAGGAGAGCCTCCACCAGATAAATATCCATCGCCTCAGCCTCTTCCCCGACTACAGTCCGAGATACGCTTGGCGCACGAAGGCATTGGCCTTGAGCTCGGCGGCCATGCCGGAAAGCTTGATGCGCCCGACCTCGAGCAGATAGGCGCGGTCCACGAGCTCGAGCAGCTGCTGCACGTTCTGCTCGACGATCAGCACGGTAAAACCTTCGCTCCGGATTTTTCGCACCAGATCGAACACCTGCTGCACGACCAGCGGCGCAAGTCCGGCCGAGGGCTCGTCGAGCAGCAGCAGCTTCGGCTTCGACATCAGCGCGCGGGCGATCGCGCACATCTGCTGCTCGCCGCCCGACATCGTGCCGGCGAGTTGGGTGCGCCGCTCGGCGAGCCGAGGGAAGAGCTCGTAGACCCAGGCGAGACGCTCGCCGAAATGTTTTCGCGCCTGCGGCATGTAGGCGCCGATGCGCAGGTTCTCCTCGACCGTGAGCTTGGGAAACAGCCGGCGGTTTTCCGGCACATGCGCGATGCCGCGCGCGACCACCCGGTAGGCAGGCACCCCGGTGAGCGCGCGGCCTTCGAAGGCAAGCTTGCCCGCGCGTCCGGGCAGCAGTCCGGAGATGACCCTCATCAGCGTGGTCTTGCCGGCGCCGTTGGGGCCGATGACGCCGACCGTCTCGCCGGCATCGACCCTGAGATTGATGCCGAACAGCGCCTGGAACGAGCCGTAGGCGGCGGAGAGGTTGTCGATCTCGAGCACGGCCTGCGCTCACGCCCGAGCCGCATACGCCCACCCTCCCCTGGAGGGGGAGGGTCGGCAGCGAGCACTTCGCGAGCTGCCGGGGTGGGGTGATGCAGCTTCACCCCTACCCGGCTCGCCGCTTCGCGGCTCGCCGACCTCCCCCCTCCAGGGGGAGGTGGGAGCGTGGCTCCCACGCGCCGCATTGCGTGCAAGCCGTCTGCTCACTTGTGCCCCTTGCCCAGGTAGACTTCGATCACCCGCGGATCCTGCGCGACCTCTGTCGGGGCACCTTCGAAGATGTTCTCGCCGTGGTCCAGTACGATGACCCGGTCGACCACCCGCATCAGCACTCCCATGATGTGCTCGACCCAGATGATGGTGATGCCGAGCTCCGCGCGGATGCGCTCGAGCACGGCGGCCGCCTGATCCATCTCGGTGTGATCGAGGCCGCCCAGGCTCTCGTCGGCAAGCAGGATGCGCGGCTGCGTCGCCAGCGCGCGCGCGAGCTCGAGTTTCTTGAGGCCGGCCGCGCCCAGGCCGCCCGTGGTCGCGCGGGGATCGCTGGGCAGGCCCGCGAGCTCGAGCGCACGCGCCGCTTGCCGCTCGGCCTCGCCGCGCGTGACCCTCTGGCGTTGCCCGAAGAACGCCGCCAGCGCCACATTGCCGAGCAGGCTGAGCTTGCGGAACGGTCGCGGGATCTGAAAGGTGCGCGCGAGGCCGAGATGACAGACCTGGTCGGCGCTCATGCCGCCGATCTCGGAACCGTCGAGCCGGATCGAGCCGGAGGTCGGGCGCAGCGCGCCGGCGATCAGGTTGAAGATCGTGCTCTTGCCCGAGCCGTTGGGGCCGATCAGGCCGAGAATCTCGCCCTTCCTAAGTTCGAAGGAGACCCGGTTCACCGCCCGGAATCCATCGAAGCTCTTGGTCAGGGATTCGACGGCCAGCACCGGCGGACCTCGATGATTCGATTCGTCTGCCTACGCTCGCCCCGCTGCAAGCGAGCGGACGAGCGCGCAAATGCGATTGGTTTTCCGGTCAGCCTCACGTCACCGCGTAAGGGGAGGACGCCGGCAGCGGCAGCACGGGGTCGGCCGTGCGGATGGGAGTGGGCCACACCACCTTGGTGCCGTCCTTGACGTATTGCATGACGACGGGCGTCGAGCGCTCGTTCTGGCCGGACATCGGCGTGCCGGGCGGGAAGAATTTCACGCCGTAGCCCTGGATGGTGCCGCCGGGCGCAATGTCGACGTCGAGCGCCGCCTTGCGCACCGCTTCCGGATCGGTGCCGCCGTATTTGCTGATCGCGATCGGCAGCACTTTTTCCAGCAGCAGCCAGGTCTGGTTGAAGCCCATCGAGGTGTGCGGCGGCACTTCCTTGGCGCCGGTCTGCGCCTTGTAGCGATCCACCATGATCTTGATCAGGTCGCCCATGGCGGGCGCCAGCGACTTGGGATCGAGCAGCTGCGCCGGCACCGGATCGACGTTGCAGAAATTGTCGATATCGGCCCCGAAGGTGTCGCGCAGTTTGTCGATCTGGCTGTAGCCCGCGCCGTTGCCGATCAGCATCTTGAAGCGCAGGCCGGCCTCGCGCGACTGGCGCAGGAACAGCGTGATGTCCGGGTTGTAGCCGGTGTGCAGGATGACGTCGGCGCGCGCGCGCCTGAGCTTGGTCACCAGCGAGGAAAGATCCGGTGTGCTCGCCGAGTAGCCTTCCCTGAGCACGATCTGATCGATGCCGCGCGCCTTGCACTGCGCGACGTCCGCCTCGGCGACGCCGGTGCCGTACGGTCCGTCCTCGTAGATCACCGCGACCTTGAGGTCCTTGGGATCGACGCCGAGCTTGGCCTTGGCATGCTCCGCGAGGAACGATGCTCCGGCTTCGCCGTATTGATCGGAATGAATCTGCGCCCGGAACACGTAGTGGAGGTCCTTGCCCTTGAACACCGAGGAGGCGATGGCGGTGGTAATCCAAAGAATCTTCTTCCGTGCCTCGAGCTTGGCGGCGAGCGGCACCGCATGCGCGCTCGAATAGATGCCGAGAATGATGTCGACGTTTTCTTGGTCGATCAGGCGCTCTGCCTCGTTGATGGCCACGTCGGCCTTGCTCTGGGAATCGGCCTTGACCGGCTCGACCTTGTATTTGCCGAGCACGCCGCCGTGCTCGTTGGCAAGATCGATGGCGATCTGTGCCCCGATCGCGCACGGCAGCGACCCGGCCGCCGCGAACGGGCCGGACAGATCGTAGAGCACGCCGATCCGGATCGGTTTTTCCTGCGCCCGGACGAGCGAGGGCACGCTCAGGAGCGGGCTCGCCGCAACGCCGGCCGCCGCGAGCTTGAGCACGGAACGCCGTGTCTGCATGGGATCCTCCCTATGTAATTGAAATTCAACGGTTATTTTGCCATCAAGCGTAGTGGGCGCCAAGTTTGCTGTCAATAGCCGCGGCGCGTCATTCCGGGGCGCCGCAGAGCGGCGAGCCCGGAACCCATGACCAGCGATGGAGAAACATGGCACTGATCGTGTGCATAGATCCCGGGTTCGCTCGCGGGCCTGCTCCGGATGCGATCCCATTGCGACCGGGCGCTCGCGCCCCGGGATGACGCTGGAGGCGAAATCATGAAGCCCAATCTGCGCGTCGGGCTTGCGGGACTGGGCGCGATCGGCATGGCGATCGCGCGCCGGCTCGAGGCCGGGATTCCCGGGCTTGCGCTTACCGCCGCCGCGGCACGCGACAACAGCGCCGCGGCAGCGCGGCTTGCCGCGAACGCGATCGCGACACGGATGGTCGCGGCCGCGGCGTTGCCCGAGCATTGCGACGTGATCGTCGAATGCGCGCCGGCGGCGGCGTTTTGCTCGATCGCCGCGCCCGCGATCGAGGCGGGGCGCATGCTGGTCGCGCTCAGCGCCGGCGCGCTGCTCGACCATATGGAGCTGCTCGACCGCGCCGCACAGACGGGTGCCCGCATCCTGGTGCCGACCGGGGCGCTGATCGGGCTCGACGCCGTGCGCGCCGCGGCCGAAGGCACCATCGGTTCGGTCAAGCTCGTGTCGCGCAAGCCGCCGTCGGGGCTCGTCGGCGCGCCGTATCTTCAGGCGCGCGGCATCACGCTCGCCGGCCTCGCCGAGCCGATGAAACTGTTCGAAGGCAGCGCGCGCGAGGGGGTGCGGGGCTTTCCGGCCAACGTCAACGTCTCGGCGGCGCTGGCGCTCGCCGGTATCGGCCCAGACCGCACGCGCCTGGAGATCTGGGCCGATCCGGGCATTTCTCGCAACATCCATCACATCGAGGTCGATGCGGATTGCGCGCGCTTTTCCATGACGATCGAGAACGTGCCCTCGGAAAACCCGCGCACCGGCAAGATCACGGCGCTGAGCGCCATCGCCTGCCTGCGCGGCCTGGTGAGCACGCTACGGGTGGGAAGCTGAGGGCGGCGGCGAACGTTCGCTCGCCGGGGCGTTCCAACCCGGGCGACCTCGCGAGGCGATGACCCAGGCCGACTCGATTCATGCTGTCCTCATGACTTCCACACGAGGAGGTAGATGACGACGATGGCGCAAGCGACCTCGACGGCGAGCTTCAGAGCGATATCGAGCACACTGCCCTCCGCTTACTGCACGAGCGCCATGTTCGCCCTTGAGCCCCGAGGAAGCCCGCTGGAATTGCAGCGAACCGAGTGAGCACCAGCATGGCAATTGATTCCTGTCGTCGCCGGGTCGGCGATCGACCTCGGCGGCCATGATATCCGCTCGAGCGCAGTTCCCGCCAGAGGACGCGGTTTAGCGCTCCCGGCTCAGACCGGGTGACTACGGCCCGTCGGGTTCGCAGGCGCCATTTCGACTCGTCAAGATACCAGCCCCAAGGATCACAATGGGCGCGAGCAGTGCGAGCAAAATGAGAATTCTTGCGGACATGATGGCCAGCCCCGTTGGATCGACGCCTCCCAGGACTCCAACACCCGATTCCCGATGCAAGCAAGAAACGCGCCGCGACTGGCGGCCCGGTTTCCACAAAAATTGCCGCCCTTTGCCGATTGCTTGTGCATATTGCCCATACTTTGTCTTCAGTGCCTGGGCGGCCGCACGCCGTTCCGCGGCATGGGGCGTCGCACGATGCGCAGGTTACCCGGATGCGCAGGGCGGCGAGGCAAAATGCTGCGCAAGGGAGTTGGCATAATAGCGCAGCAGCACCGTCTCGCGCGGATTGGCCGAATAGTTTCCGTTGCTCGCTTCGACGATGCGGCGCAACTCGAGCATGCGCAGGCCGACGCGCACGGCGTAGCTCATGTCGCCGCGCGGCACGTGCACATGGGCGCCTTGCGCTCGAACTTGCGCGACCAGCGCCAGTGCCCCGGACGCGATCTCGGTTTCCGCCAACGCGCGGCCATTCGCCCGCACCAGCAAGGCGGCGACGAGCGACACCGGCAGCACCGGCACGAGCTTGCCGACCTGCCGCATCAGCATGGTGCCGAGCGCCTCCACCTCGGCGAAGCGTCTCTCCTCGGTCAGCCTGCGGAAGTCGAGGTTGCGCGCGCGCGCATAGGTTCGCAGCGACACCGGCGTGCCGAAGCTCACCGCCGCGTAGCCGTTGCGGTACCAGCGGCCGGTCACGGCGAGCCCGAGCGCGCGGACGACATAGCGCAGCAACGCCAAGGTTCCGAGCTTGGCGTACGGCGTGCCCGCGTCCTTGGCCGCGGAAGCCGTGAGGTTGCGGTCTTCGAGCACCCGGTCGTAATTGATGCCGACCGGGACGAACACCACGTCGCGTTCGCCGTCCGGGTCGAACCGCGCCACCATGTAGGAGAGCAGGCCGAACTTCGGCGGCCTGAGCGCGCCGTCACGCGAGAGCCCGCCTTCCGGGAACATCGCCTGGGTCACGCCTTCGGCGGTGGCGAGCTGGACGTAGCGGGCCAGCACCCTGCGATACAGCGGATCGCGGGAATCGCGGCGGATGAAATAGCCCCCCATCGCGCGAATGATCGATTCCAAGAGCCACACGCGCGCCCACTCGCCGACCGCGTAGGACAAGGCCGAGCTTGCCGCCACCATGTAGGTGACGAGCACGTAATCCATGTTGGAGCGATGATTGATGACGAACACGACGGCGGCATCGGGATCGACCGCGCGCAGCGCCTCGTCGTCCATGTAGCCGAGCCGCACGCGATACAGCAGGGTTGACAGCAGGCGCGCGGCCCGGGTTCCGAACTTGAAATAGGCGTAGGCGCTGAAGTTCGGCACGATCTCGCGGGCATAGGCCTCGATGCGCGCCATCGCCAATGCGCGCGGCTCGCCGGTGGCGGCGCAATGCGCTTCCGCGGCGCGCACCAGCTCCGGGTCGAACATGAGGCGGTCGATCAGGCTTTGCCGGCGCGTGAGCTTGAACGGCTGGATGCGCAGCTGCAGCCGGCTGTTGAGCTCGGCGATCGCCTCGTTGAGCCGCCGCCGCAGGAACCAACGCACGCTCGGGATCAGCAAACGATCGAGCAGGCCGACCAGCGCCAGCGCCGCAAGAATGCCGACGAGCCAGACCGGCAGTTCGATCGTTCCCGACACCATGCCCTCCGCGCGTGAGAGGCTATCATGAGCCGGGCCGCAGCCGTGCCGAATTCGCCTGCCTTCCGGGGCCGGTCAGGCACGGCACGGCTTGTCCGGTTGCGTCCGGGCGCGGTCTCCGGCTAGCCTTGCGGGCACAATCCTGGAGACAGCCATGGCATTCACGCTCAGGAGCGACAGCTTCAAGGACGGCGATTATCTCGGCATGGATCACATCCTTTCGGCCGATTTCGGCTTCGGCTGCGCGGGCGGCAACCAGTCGCCGCACCTTGCCTGGTCGGGCGCGCCGAGCGGCACCAAGAGCTTCGCCATCACCTGCTTCGATCCGGACGCGCCCACGGGCAGCGGGTTCTGGCACTGGCTGGTCGTGAACGTTCCGCCGAACGTGGCGGAGCTTGCGCTCGATGCCGGCAATCCCAAGTCGGGGAAATTGCCGAAAGGCGCGCTGCAGACCCGCACGGATTTCGGCGCGCCCGGCTACGGCGGCCCGTGCCCGCCGGCCGGCGACCACCCGCACCGTTATCTGTTCACCGTCTTCGCGGTCGGCACGGAAGCGCTGCCGGTGAAAGCCGACACCTCGGCGGCGGTCGTCGGCTTTCAGCTCAATTTCAACACGCTGGCCAAGGCCGCGATCATGGGTCTCTACAAGCGCTGAGGATCCTCACGCGGCAACAACGATAAGAATCCGAAGTACTGCGGGCGAGGTGATAGCAGGAGGAGCCGGATGTGCGCGCAAAGAACTGCCCGGGCTGTCGCCTTCGAGCCAGCTCAACCGGAGCCCGCGTCGACGCCTCCGCTGATCGCGGAGGATCTCGCGCGTTTTGTCGGCACCTTTTCGGGCGATGCCATTCCGGCCGCCGTGATCGCGCGCGCCAAGCATCTCGTCCTCGATGCGGTCGGGATTGCGCTGGCATCGACCACCTACGATTTCGCCCACCGGGCCCTCACCGCGATCGCCGGGCTTGCCGGAACGGGAGACGCCGCGGTGATCGGCATGCCGGCACGGCTGCCGTTGCGGGATGCCGCGCTCCTGAACGGCATCCTCATCCACGGGCTCGATTTCGACGACACCCACACCGGCGGCGTTATTCACGCGACTTCGAGCCTGCTTCCCACCGTGCTGGCGGTCGGCGGGCGCGAGCATGCAAGCGGGCGCGATTTGCTCGCCGCCTACGTCCTCGGCGTCGAAGCCGCGGCGCGGCTGGGCGCGGTGGCCAAAGGCGCCTTCCACCAGGTGGGCTTCCACCCGACCGGCCTCGTCGGCGCGTTCGCCTGCACGCTGGCCGCAGGCCGCCTGATGGGTCTGAGCGAAGAGCAGCTGGTGATGGCGCAGGGCATCGCGCTCTCGGCAGGCGCCGGCAGCCTGGAGTTCCTGGAAGACGGTGCCTGGAACAAGCGCTTCCATCCCGGGTGGGCGGCGGTGTCGGGGATCACGGCCGCCGCTTTGGCGCAGCAGGGTTTTGTCGGCGCGCGGCGCGCCTATGAGGGCCGGTTCGGGCTCTATCCCAGTCATCTGCAGGGCCATTTCGATCCCGCCAATTTGGCGCTCGCCACCGCGGGACTGGGCGAGGTCTGGGAGTTGCAGCAGGTCGCGGTGAAGCCGTACCCGGCCTGCCATTTCGTTCACGCCTGCATCGACGCGGCGCTCGCGCTCTTGCGCGAGCAGGGGCTCGATCCGGCCCAAATCGACCGCATCCGCGCCCTGGTGCCGGTCGAAGTGGTCAAGACCGTATGCGAGCCGCTCGCCAACAAGCGCCGTCCCGCCAACAGCTATGACGCCCAGTTCTCGATTCCCTACGTCGTCGCGGCGGCGCTCATCCGGGGACGGTTCACGCTCGCCGAGCTCGAGGACGAAGCGCTCGGGGATGCGGCCATTCTCGCGCTCGCCGAGCGCGTCGATTACGAGATCGATCCGCATTCGACTTTCCCGCGGCATTATTGCGGCGAGGTGGTCGTGACGACGCGCGCAGGCCGCACGCTGCGCCATCGCGAGCAGATCAATCGCGGCAACGGCGAGCGCCCGCTCACCGCGGCGACGATCGTCGAAAAATTCCGCAGCAACGCCGCGCGCGCGGTCTCGGCCGAGCGCGCTGCCCGAATGGAGCAATTCGTGCTGGCGCTGGACGATCTCGCCGACGCGCGAACGCTCGCGGACGGGCTGGCGCTCGCCTGAACTCGACATGGCAATGGCCGAGATCCAATCCGAAGACCAGGAATCCGTCATTTTCGGCAGCATCGATCGTTTTCTCGAACGCGACGTTGCGCCCTACGTGCAGAAGCTCGAGCACGATGACGAATATCCCGCCGACATGGTCGAGCGCATGCGGGAGCTCGGTCTGTTCGGCGCGACGATTCCGTCGGCGTACGGCGGGCTCGGGCTTTCCGCGGTGCTCTACGCCAGGATCGTCGAGCGCATCTCGCGGGTGTGGATGTCGCTCACCGGCATCTTCAATTCGCATCTGATCATGGCGGCGGCGGTGGAGCGTTTCGGCACCGAGGTGCAGAAGCAACAATTCCTGCCGCGGTTCGCGTCGGGCGAACTGCGCGGCGGCCTGGCGCTCACCGAGCCGGATTGCGGCACCGACCTGCAGGCGATCCGCACCGCCGCGCGGCGCGCGGGCGATCATTACGTGGTCGACGGCACCAAGACCTGGATCTCGAACGGCATCCATGGCCAGTGTTTTGCACTGCTGGTCAAGACCGATCCGCAAGCGCAACCGCGCCAGCGCGGCATGAGCCTGTTCCTCGCCGAGAAGGGCGACGGCTTCACCGTGAGCCGCAAGCTCGAGAAGCTCGGCTACAAGGGCATCGATACGGCCGAGCTGGTGTTCGAAAATTATCGCATTCCGGCCGACCGGCTGATCGGCGGCGAGGAGGGATCGGGCCTCAAGCAAGCGCTCGGCGCGCTCGAGCTCGGCCGCATCAACGTCGCCGCGCGCGGCGTGGGATTGGCGCAAGCGGCGCTCGACCAGGCGCTCGCCTACAGCCAGGTCCGCAAGACCTTCGGCAAGCCGATCTGTCGGCATCAGGCCATCCAGTTGAAGCTTGCCGACATGGCGACGCAGGTCCACGCCGCGCGGCTGCTGACCGAGGACGCCGCCAGAACCTACGACCGCGGCCAGCGCTGCGACCTGGAAGCCGGGATGGCCAAGCTGTTCGCGACCGAGGCGGCGCTCGATGTCGCGCTCGAAGCCATGCGCATCCACGGCGCCTACGGCTATTCCAAGGAATTCGTGATCGAGCGGCTCTACCGCGACGCGCCGCTGCTGGTGATCGGCGAGGGCACGAACGAACTGCAGCGGATCATCATCGCTCGGCAGCTGATCGAGCGCAATCCGGCGTGAGAACGTCCGCTTGTTAGCTTGAGCGTGGCGGCTGGCTCGGAACACCTCCCCCTGAAAGGGGGAGGTCGACCGCGCAGCGGTCGGGAGGGGGTCGCGATCCCCACCCCATCCCTCCCCTTTGCAAGGGGGAGGGAGGAGATTGCGGCTCGCTCGGAGTAGATGTTTGGTGGTCTCAGCGGGGCCGGTCGCCGGCGAGCGTGACGCGGTGCATGACGCGGCGGTAGCCGTGATAATCGTTGATCGGATTGTGCTGGGTGCAGCGATTGTCCCACAGCGCGACCGAGCCCGCCTGCCAGCGAAAGCGGCAGGTGAATTCCGGGCGCGCCGTGTGCTGGAACAGATAATGCAGAATCGGCCCGCTTTCCTCCTCGGTCATGTCCTTGAAGCGCACGGTGTGACCGAAGTTCACGTATAGCGCCTTGCGGCCGGTTTCCGGGTGGGTGCGGACCACGGGATGCTCGGCCACATATTGCTGCTTTGCGTCCTGCTTGGCGCCGTCGCGCACCCGATCCTCGCGCGTCCTGGTGACGTCGGCCTTCGCGGAGCTGTTCACCGCGACGAGCCCGTCGAGCATGCGCCGCATCCCCTCCGACAACGTCTCGTAGGCGAGATACATGTTGGCGAACAATGTGTCGCCGCCGAACGGAGGCACTTCGCGGGCGATCAGCATGGTGGCCATCGGCGGCTGATCGAGATAGGCCGTGTCGGAGTGCCACAGCCCGCCGAAATTCGTCTTCTCGCTCTCCAGCTTGATAACCGGCGTGATCTCCGGAAATCCCTCGATGCCCTTGACGAAGGGATATTCGATCACCTCGCCGAAACGTCGGGCAAATTGCAGGAAAAGCTGCGGCGCGAGCGTCTGGTCGCGGAAGAACACGACGAGATGCTCGAGCCAGGCGCGCCGGATCGCGTCGATCGCCTCGTCGCCCGGATCATGCGCGAGATCGATGTTCACAATCTCGGCCCCCAAGGCGCCCGCCACGGGGCGGACCTCGATGCGGTCGTTTCTCATGCTGCCGTGCCTTTCCCGCAAGCCGGCGCCGCATCGTCGGCGCAACGCCGCCGAGCCGCGATCTCCATCGAATTTGACGCCAGGAACCCGAACCATGCAAGACACGGTGCGGGAGGTCAGCCCATGCGTATCGCCGTCGGCGGCTTCATGCACGAGACCAACACGTTCGTCGCCGTGCCCACCATTTGGGACGACTTCGTGCGCGCCGGTCCGCGGCCGACGGTCACGCAGGGCGAGGCGATCCGCTCGGTCTTCCGCGGCCTCAACCTCGGCATCGCGTATTTCATGGAGAAAGCGCAGGCGGCCGGTCACGCGATCGTGCCGTTGGCCTGGGCCGGCGCTCAGCCCGGCGGCAGGGTGACGGACGATGCGTTCGAGCGCATGGCGGGAAAGCTGATCCCGGCACTCGCGCGCGAACGTCCGGATGCGGTCTATCTCGAGCTCCACGGCGCCATGGTCACCGAGAGCCATGACGATGGCGAAGGCGAGCTGCTGCGCCGGGTTCGCTCCACGATCGGCCCTGCCGCGCCGATCCTCGTCTCGCTCGATCTGCACGCCAATGTATCGCCGCAGATGGTGGAGCTCGCGGACTTCATCTCGTCCTACCGCACCTATCCGCATACGGACTGGGGCTTGGCCGGCGCGCGTTGCGCCGAATGGCTCGGCCGCGTGCTGGCATGGAAACCGCACCCGGCACGGGCGCTGCGGCAAGGTCCGTTCTTGATCCCGATCACGACGGGCTGCACCTACGTCGAGCCGGCCGGGGGGCTGTACCGGCATTTGTCGGCGATCGAGCAGGAAACCGGTGTGCACCTTTCCCTGAATATGGACGTCTGATTCGAATTTCCTATTTGTTTTTCAGGCAGTTAGGCTCGTTTGCGATTAGCACTTTGGGAATTATTTCGGGACTCGGCGTGCTGATTCCGTTTCGCCATTCTCTCCTGGGCGAACTCTTCCATCGCATCGGCCACTTCCTCATCAAGAACATGGGCATACCGCAACGTGGAAGTGATGTCCCTGTGGTTCAGCGCCTTCTGCACAAGTTTCAAATTTCGCGTCGAACGTAAAAGCTTGGTGGCGAAGTCGTGCCTGAGGTCATGGATACGGAAATCCTTTATCCCCGCTCGTTTTCGCAGTCGTCGCCACATCCCATTGACGTTGCTCCGATGGAGAGGATACCGCTGCCCCCTGATACGCCCGTGCTGAGTGGACTGCGCACAGAAGGTGAAAACGAACTCGGGATGATGGCCCTGGAGCGGTTCAAGGATGGAGCGGATGGTCGAGGTGATCGGGACAACAACACGATTTCCCTTCTTCCCGAGTTTCACGATCTGCCCCGAGGACCAATTCACTTCCAACCAGCGCAGTGTATATCCTTCCTTCTTCCGCAATCCCGAGACGGTAAGGAAATCGAAGAAGGGCCGCAAGTCTTCACGAGTCGCCGCTTCCAACCTCTCACCTTCATCACCCACCAGTTCGCGAACCCGTTCTTGTGGCTGTGGCAGCATATGATTCTGCCACTGCGGCTCATATTGAAATCGGACGCCCCAGTTCCTCTTGGCACGATTGAATAACATCCTGAGCAGTGCCGTGGTCAGGTTCACAGTGCCATTGGAGACGAGTGGGCAATCTTCCAGCTTGGTTTTCTTGCTGCGAATGATCCGGTGCCCACGACGCCACGCAACCAACTTCGCAATATCATCATCTCGGATTTCGGTGATCAATCTCGTTGCGCCGAAGAAATCAATCAGCCGTCCGAGATCACGCCACGTATCGCCCGCTCCCGAAAAATGCTGCCCGCTTTCAATCCAAAACCTGTCGATCACGGAATCAAGATCGAGTCTGATGCTGGTGTTCCGTAGGTCAGCAACCCGCCGTTTTGCCCGCTCCCTCTCAGTCCGCTCTACCGCTTCGGCTTCTCGGCGGCTCGTGCATTTCGTCGTGCCTGAAAACCGATGACCTCCGAGTTCGAAGTCAAACTGGTAGTACGGTGAGTTCTTCGGCTTGTAGAGCGACATGGCGGGTTATTCCTTTGGGTGCGGGCAGTAATGAACTCGGTTAAGTCGGCATCGGTGAATCGTATCCGTGGTTTCTTGGAGCCTCGCCCGACATTGACGTAGCGCAACTCCCCGGATCGCACGAAGGCTCGGAGTTGCTTCATGGAGATTTGGAGCCGGGCAGCAGCTTCGGCGGGGGTGCGGAGGCCGTTGGGAATTGAAGATCGGACTCGGTGCGCAGCCTGTTTCTGGATAGGGCGCCGGGCCGAGTTCTCCTGGAATCCGGCCGCGACGAAAGCATTCAGGACACGGCGCGAGGAACTGGCCGCAGCGATGGTGGCGGCGACGGCGTTTTCGTCGGCGGCGGCAGGGAAGGAGATTCCAGAAAGTTGGTCCACCGCTGCTCTTATCGTCGGTTCCATGACTCATTCACTTCCTGCCCAAACTGCACAATGTATAGTAGCGACAGCACATCCTTAAGGACATCGTACACTTATCGCACATAATAACTCAAGCGTTGATTTGGCACCGGGAATCGCCCCAGAATCAGGCATGACCAGAAAAACCAACCCGGTGCGCTATGTCCGTGAGATTGTTTTCAAATGTTCTACAATTTTTACGTTTGCCCGGGGGATCGGCGCAAATCGAGTCAACGCCAGTCGATGGGAGACGTGGGAGCACTTTCCCTATAGCGCCATGGTGAAAATTCGGAAGCTGGCCAAGAAACGGGGACTGGATTGGGACGACAGCTATTTCTTCGAGGTGCCTAGCGATTATCAATAAGGACGATAAGGACGGCGGTTGATTTGTTTGGATGCCCACGCGATCAATCTCCCTAACTCAAGAATCTGGGCGAAAACGAAGGGAGGGGGTTCATTACCAATCGGATATCGCGCTCTCAAGTCTCTCAATGCGAGTTTCATATCCTGCAAAAAAACCAGTCATCGCGTTTCAGCTTCATGGCGTTGGTCCTTCTCAGGCAGCCTCGGGTGGAAACCCAATTTTCATCATCAAACCCTAGGCGCGGATTATCTGATCTACGTTTGTGATTTCGGAGCGGCAGGCCTACTTGATTGAGAATTTGGTAGAGTTTGGTCGAACTGATGCCGAGAGACTGAATGATATTGAGGACTGGTTCGCCCGTATTATATCGACCCACAAGTTCCCGATTGCGTCGTGCCTCTTTTTGGGTCCAGGGGCGGCGCCGCTACCTCCTGTTTCTGTTCCAGGAAAGCAGTAGGGGGGCTTGCGGAGTTTGGTCATCGTGATGTCGGCTCCTATTCCACGATTTTCATGTTCCGTCTGCGGCGTTCGGCTTCAACCTCTCGGGTCAAGGCATGAATATCGATCCCGGCCTCCTCCATTGTTCGTCCCGGTTGGTATTGCCACAACACCATGGCTCTACGCATGGCTTCACTGAGCACTCGAAACTCTCCCACGGTCAGATCGAGCGCGGCATCCATGAACGATGCCGCCACGGGATCGATCCTTTGGAGTTCTCGTATGAATTGGATTCGTTCCTTCCTCGTCATGCGCCTCTCTCCTCTCTTTCAATCGAGTCTGTAATACCGTCTCAATGCTGCCATGTGTTCGTTCCAAGCCGCCAAGGATGTCGCCCTCTCCTTGTCCCAGGCCCTCATATATCTTGCCCAGAGCGCCTCCCCCATCCGTTCCCTGGCAGTTTCCATGACAGTCCTCATGCATGGCTGCCCGCGCGGAATCAGTTCGATGATCTTGGCGAACTGGGCACGATAACCAAACTCGTGCTCGACAATCTCGCCCCACAACGAGACTTTCCCGATCGCGTAGGGATGTCGTCGTCCATGTCTTGAGCGGGGGCCCCCAGACAATTCCAGAGCCTCGGATAGTTCCTTGAATGCATAAAAGCCACCACTATAGGCATCCATTCCCTGAGCAGGCCCGTTCGTCCCCGGCTTCCAAACATACCCCGCCGACAGAGAGATGAGCCGGTTGCGATCAATGCGCCAGATGCGATAGGCGACGAGCTTGCCAAACTGGAAACCGGAGTGGGGAGGCATCTCGCGATCACCGAACGATGACGAGGGATCGGGCGGCGCGCGTGATAGCCGTGTATCGCCACCGTGCGAAATGTCCCACCGGTTGGTCGAACAGCAACACCCGATCCCATTCCGACCCTTGGGATTTGTGCCCGGTCAAGGCGTAACCGTAAGCGAATTGTTCGTAATGCTCGCGGACAGGCACGGGTAGCTCGTCCTCCAGTCCGTAGAAGAACTCCACCGGCACCTCCACGCTCACGATCTCGTCGTGCTCATCGCAGATTTCCATCTCAACAACGGTGCCGCTCCAGTCCTTGAACTTCGCCGCGCGTTTTTCCGATGCGCGCACTTTCCAGAGCGAGCCGTTATAGAGTTCGACGTGGAAATCGTAACAGTTCCGCAGGCATACAACGGTTTCAGCCGGGAGCGGGATATCGCCGGAGAAACCGAGTAAGGCGCGTATCTGGTCGTTGAGGAGGCGGCGCGTCGAGTTCTTGCCAACTAGACGGATATCGGCATCGAGCAGGATCGCGGGTGTGACATCGTGAGGCGCCATCACCTTGACGGTGCTGTAGTCTCCGCGAGCAGGCATCGGCAATCCCTGTCTGACGCGGGCGGCAATCTCCAGGATCGGGTTGCCGTGAACCTGCCGGTGAATCTCGGTCAGGAGCACGTCAGGCTTTTCACCGATGTAGTGCTCCATCCCCTTGACCGGTGGCAGCTGCGCCGGGTCTCCAATCACAAGCAGAGGAACGCCGAACCCCTCCAGGTCCTTGGCGATCTTCCTGGAGACCATCGACACCTCATCGATGATCAGCAAATCGGCATAGTGGAGATCGGAGTCCTTGTTCAACATGAAGGCCACCTCGCCGGTCTCCTCATCTAAGATTGGGATGTAGATCAGGCGGTGGATGGTCGTGGCGCGGGACGACAGCCCGGCGTACTGGAGTTTGTCGCTGAGGACCAGCGAGGCTTTGCCGGTGAATGCGCTGAACAGCACATTGCCGTCAACGTGTTGGGATGTGCGTGGCGAGCGTGGTCTTGCCGGCGCCCGCATAGCCGAACAGACGGAAGACCTGCGGCTTGTTCGGGTTCTCCAGCCAAGCCGTAAATCGGGTGAAGGCGTATTGCTGGTGCTTGTCTAGCTCGAGCTTCCCGGTCATGGCGCCGGTCCATTCCCGCGGCGACGTGCTACTTCGGGCTCGTCTTTCGGTTTCGGCGGCGGTGGGGGTGGCGGCCGCCTGTCCAGGACGGCGTCCAGCACAGTGCGGAAATCAACAAATAGTTGCTCTGGTCTGTAGGCGTCGAGGAGCTTGTGCAGCTTTTCCAACGAGTCCCATTGCTCGTGGTTTTCGAGCCGCGTCACCACCTCGGTGATGTCCACGTGCAGGCGCCGGAACACGCCGACCGCCTCCAACGCCTCCTCGATCTTCGCGCGTGCGCGATCGATGTTGTCCTCCGGTTCAGGCGGCTTGCCGTTGCCATTAATGCGGCGGCGGATGCGTGCTGCCAGCGGGCTCGGGTCTTCCTTGCCTTCGACCGCGGCCTCGATCTCCTCGGGCGTGCCGTTGTCCAAGATGTATTTGCCGCGCACGACACTGCGAACACCTACGTCGAGCTTCTGGGCGGTTTGCTCTTGGCTGACCTTCAGCCACGCGGCGGAAGGTTCCAGATCGGTGCGCTCGCCCTGCGACATATTCGCCATCTTCGCGGCAATCATAATGCGCTGCCCGGTCGTGTAGGCACCGCGATAGCAGTTGTCGGCGGTGGCGTAGTCCAACGGGGTGCCCGGGTAACCGATGTCCTCGTAATTCACCGCAGGACACGGGAGGCGTAGTTGACGAGCGATGCCGACGCGGGCGCGGCCGCACAGGATCATTCCCTGGAACAGCGTCACCGGTTTGGTGATGGTGACGCCGTGCCGGGCGATCTCAGCGTGAACCTGGAGATATAAGTCGCCGGTCAGCGGCGGGAACAAGCCAGCGATCGGATGCGGTGCGAGCTTATCGAGTTCGGCTGCGTCGAGCGTCGTGATTGTCATCGTCGGGTCAACCAACTTTTTCAGGCGGTTCAGGCACCCGCTCCGGGACTTTCACGGGGGGCGCGGGCGCCACTACCGGTTCCGTGGTGGGCATGACCGGGTTGTTGAGCGGGATGACCGTGAACCGCCGCACTGGATTTCCGATGTTGGTCATTTGAAACCTCCGTCGCGGCCGCGCGGTGGCCTTCAGCCCGTTGTCGTTGCGCGTTGCCCGGTAAAATTTTCGAGCTCCAACCCGCATCATCAAGGCGGGAGGGCCCGGGGGCGGCCAATGGGGCCGCAAGCTGCCCCCCATAGTTGTGCATGTCAAGCGAAATCCGAAAGCAAATTCAATAATATTTTCAACGCAGTCCTCTTCAAATGGGAACAAACAGCGAACTAACTTTGTTGGGGGTATAGAAACTGTTACAACCGCTAGATATTTTTGCAACCCATAGTCCGATGCCTAATGGTTCATCAGGCATGTTGACTTTTTTCTTAGAAAAATCGTATGCCTTGGACCCACACATAAGGAGAACCACCATGACTCTCGACACCATTGAGCAGACCGAATTGACCGCCTCCGAGCGCGACGTGCTTGCCCAAGACCGCGAACGCTGGAGCCGGTTGGGGCTGGGCGCTCATCTTGACGATTGGCTCAGTTTCGGGCCGGGCCTGATGATCCGCCGCCGACTGGCCATGAATCTCGCCCACACCAACAAACCCGAAGGTCGAGGCTATGTGACTGCCTTCAATCAAATTCTGAAACATGACGGCCTCGACGGCATGGACAAGACCAGTATCAGCGCCGTGCTGTGGCTGTATGGTGAGCCCGAGCGCCTGAGTATGCTGCGGGAGATTCGAGAGGGCATGAGTGTGGGGGATCGGGCGCGGCTGAACTCCCCGATCACCGCGAGACAGCGGGTGGATAAGGTGCTCAAGGCCCGGGCTGGCGGCACCGAAGAATCCGTGCGCCAGTCCCCCGTATCGAACCTCAAGCGGCAAGTTGCTGAGAAGGACCGCGAGATCGCCCAACTCCAGGATAAGCTGGAGAAGGCGGTAGCGCGGGACGGCTCCTTATTCGATCTGAGGCGGGACGATCCCAAAGCCATCGGCCGAATCTTTCCCAGCGCCATCAGCGAGTCCAAATTCCGGCAGATTGTGAAGGAGGCTGAAGCCGAGTACGCCGAACTCAAGGCGAAGCGACGGGCCAAGAGCAAGGAGTCCGGGCCGGCTGGGTGATGGCGGCAGATGATTATGCTGCTGTTGGCGGCATCACGGTCCCTTCAAGCTCCGGAAACCGTTCCAGGACCGGTTCGCGCCGCTCTCCCATCCCGCAGATCGACACCACCTCGGCCTCCGTCAACTCACGCCTCTGCCTCAACGCCATCGCCACGGATTCGATCATCGGGAACAGTTCGGTGACCAACGCCTGCACCTCCGAGCGCGCTCGCCCAAACGAGAAGGTGCCGTCGCGGTTGAACTGCCCGAACAACTGCCCCGCCCATTCATGATCGCCCTTGACACTCTCGGCATAGGGCTGGCGACCAGGAAGGTTCCGTTCGTAATACTGCCGCTCCGCCAGCCCACCCGCGAGAACTTGCCGAACGTGATCGCGCCAGTCCTCAAATCCTAGAGCAAGGTGAGCGATGCAGGCATAGTAGAACGTGACCGATCCTGCGACAGGGCCTATACGACGACCGCGCCAATTATAATGTGCCGAGCGCCGCCGCACATTTACCTGAAAGAACCGCACTCCCAGGTGGGCAGCTATTACGGCATGACCGGCTTCATGGAAACAGGTGGGTAGACTCGCAGACATTGATCGCGCCTCGTTGGTTGAAGATCGCTGTCATAATTTAGAGTTCCGTCCTTCCCGATCAATCCCCCTGACCAAATATTGTTTCCAAAAAGAGATTCCAGATTCCAGATTTTAGATTCGACGGTGGCAGCAATTCTGGAAACGGACACATGGATTCGATTTTATTAAAAAAGACGAATCTGCGACACCGAGTCCGCTCATTCTCTTGAACTGAGCCCCGCCCCAACGCATTCTATCGCAAGGACGGCGGAGGTCTGATTGTTTGAGAAAAACGACTCGACTTGCGGCCTTCGTTTGTTTGGTGTACAATGACTGATAATGATGGGGAACGGTATTGATCATAGCTGATGAAATCACCAAGGAATTACGTCGACTAGGTGCACACTCGGTTTCAGTTTTGCCAAATGGCGGGCGAAAGCACCCCAAAATAAAAGCTTCCTTTGGAGGGAGCTGGGATTTCATCATGACCATCCCGCGGGGCACAATTCGGGACAGAGGCCATCTTCGCCAAAATTATCTGACCAAGACTCGCCGTGCTGTCCGAAATCTATTGGGGCAGTGATGGTGAAGTGGACCAAGGCGAAAAACCAACGTCATAAGCATCGGGCGCGGGGACGGAATTGTCGAATCCGTTTCCCGTTGCGCGAAATGTTCCGCAAGTTGGGTGGTTTTCCAGGAAAAAGGTAATGAGCACTCTCGCGAACTGGTTCCTCGAGGCCACCTTCAAGCCCAACAAGAAGCTCCTGTTTGGGCATGATGCGGATAGCTTACGAGCGAAGCTGTATGCGGCCCAACGGTTTGTCCTCGATCCGGATATGTCGGGATTCATGGCCGACCTGTCCTGTGCGTTCATCGATCCACACTCCGACCTCGACACGTTACGAAATAACGGTGCTGCCGCAGTTGAAGATGCTAGGCGGTTGGCTC
>WNGD01005554.1_pt1 | contig 20389 bp, 24 predicted proteins | sample 5400671 | NCBI WGS metagenome assembly WNGD01 (sample SAMN13153369, study PRJNA577476) | soil metagenome | isolation source: 40 cm soil or saprolite under grassland replicate 2 | place: USA:California | collected 2016-06-15 | reverse complement strand
CGGTGACGATCACGAGAACCAATCCTTGACGTGGGTGAGCGTTCGGCTCGCGTAGAAACCGGCGCGTCCGCCGAAACCCGGCTTGGCCACCGAACGCTCGGCGATCAGCGGCTGCCGCGCCACGAGCCTGTGGCCGGAGTAGACGCGAACCTCGCCGACCCGCTGGCCGCGCTCGACCGGCAAGTCGAGCGAGCCCGGAGCGACGACCCGCTCGACGAGCGGCTTGTCGATGCGCACGGACCGCGCAACCTCTCGAGCGGCAACGATCGGAACCGAGGCTTTCCCGTACCCGACGCTCGCCTGCAGATACACATGCCCGGGCGGCACGAGCCACACAGGCCGGTAGCGCGAGATGCCCCACCGTAGGAGCGAAGCCAGGTCTGTGTTGCGTTGCGAGCGCGTGGGGCTCCCGAGCACGGTCGTGTACAGAGTGACACCGTTGCGGCGGACCGCGGCGACCTCGCACCAACCGGCCGTGCCCGTGTGCCCGGTCTTCACGCCGTACAGACCCTTGAAGACACCGAGCAGGTCGTTCCAGGTGTGCAGGTGCCGGCCTCCAGGGATCGTGTCGTTGCGAATACGCACGGTCGATCGGATACGTGGATTGCGCATCGCGAACTCCGCCAGCTTGGTCACGTCCTCGGCCGTGGAGTAATGACCGCGCACGTCCAGTCCGTCCGGGCGGATGAAGTGAGTTCGCTCGAGACCGAGCACACGCGCCTTCTTGTTCATCATCGAGACGAACGCCTCGCGATTTCCGCGGCCGACGTAATCGGCGAGCGCCACAGCGGCATCGTTCGCGCTTTGGATCAGAGCCGCCTTGACGAGGTCGCCCACGCGTATGCGCTCGCCCGCGCGGAGGTTCACGGTCGACTCGCCGACTGCGGCCGCGTCCGAGCGGACCCGCACGACGTCGGTCCAACGCGCGTGGTCGAGTGCGACGATCACCGTCATCAGCTTGGTGATACTCGCGATTGGCACGCGCGTCCAGGCCCCATGCTGCGCAAGCACCTCGCCGGTCGCGGGATTCTCGACGATGAACGCTCGCGCCGAGACCGACGGCGCTGCCGCGTGTGCCGCGCTGGCGAAGGCGAGCGCCGCGAGAACTGCGGCGGCCCAGATCCGGAGGAGCACGAGGGTCAGGTTAGCGCCCCTGCCGGTGATGCTGGCGAGCCTCTGGGTCGCGAGCACCAAGCCAGAGGCCGCACTCAACCGCAGCAAGGCTGGACAACCCTGCTAAGGGCGAGGGTGGACTCTGGCGCAGCGTGATCGTGGGCCAGAGGCCGGCGCCAAGGCATCGCTTGCGATGCCGACATAGGAGGTCGTGCCGGCTTTGCCGGTACGACCGTTGGCATTGCCGGTAGGGGCGCTATTTCACGCGGATGCGCTGTCCGATATGCATCGCGGTTGGGTCGATTCCAGGGTTCAGCGTCATCAACTCGGCCACGGTGGTGCCGTACTTCTGGGCGATGGCGCCCAGCGTGTCGCCGCTCTGCACCGCGTAGTACTCCGCCCCCGGCGTTGTCGTCGCCGTCGTCGTCGCCGTGGTCGCCGGTGGCGTTGTGAGGACAAGCTTCGTCGTAGTGGTCGGCTTCGTGGTCGTGGACACCGTCGTCGGCAACAGGCCGACCGTCGCCGTCGAGCCGGAGCCGTCGTTCAAGCCGGCCTTGATCAGGATCACGGCAATCGTCACGGCGGCGAGGAACGCGGCCGGAGCGCCGTACCGCGTCAGTTCCCGACGCCTGCGCGGATCCATGGTTTGCTCCTTACCAGCCGGAGACTGCCCACACCTCGCGCGCGTACTTCGACGCCTCCGCCGCGGCTGCACTGCGCCAGTCCATACCGGAGACGCGGAAGGCGTAGATCACATTGCGCGAAACGTTCACGAGTGCGCTCGCCGGGCCGCTCGTGAAGGCACGTGCCACGTCTGCAGGCGTCGCACCCTGCGCGCCGACGCCGGGAAGCAGCAGAATCGCGCGCGGGAGGAGCCTGCGCGCCTCGCCGACAGCGCGAGGATGCGTCGCACCGATGACGGCGCCGACCGAAGACAACCCGTGCTCCCCGACCAGGTCGGCACCCCATTCGGCGACGAGCTCCGCGACCTGGTGCCAGACGTGGCGACCGTCGGAGAGGACGAGATCCTGCACGTCGGCCCCGCCTGCGTTCGACGTCTTGACGACGCAAAAGACGCCTGCTCCGTCGCGACGGCACGCCGCGAGGAACGGATCGAGCGAATCACGGCCGAGATACGGATTCACGGTCACCGCGTCGGCGAGTGGCGGCTGGCCGTTCGCCGACTCCAGGTACGCCGCTGCATAGGCGCGCGCCGTCGAGCCGATGTCGCCGCGCTTCGCGTCGGCGATCACCTGCAATCCCGCGGCGCGCGAATACGCACAGACGTCCTCGAGAGCGCGCACGCCGTCTGCGCCGAGCGCCTCGAAGAACGCGACCTGCGGCTTGACGGCGACGACGTACGGCGCCACCGAGTCGACGAGGCCACGACAGAAGCGCGCGCACGCAGCCGCCGCTTGCTCCCGGCCGAGATGCGCCTCGCCCTTCAGCTCGACTGGCAGGAGGTCCGGCAGCGGATCGAGCCCAACGACGAGCTGGGAGCGCTTCCGCTCGACCGCTTCGGCCAGGCGGTCGGCGAAGTTCGTCGTCGCGACGGCGGCCACACCGTGAGACTACTTCTCGCAAAAGACGGCGAAGGCGCCGCTTGTCGGCGCCGCTCAAGAGGAGGGGTGGGCTCTGCCCGCCCCTCGGTCTAATCCCGGCCTCCGATGAGCGTTCCGTCGAAAGAGAACGAAGGCCGCGACTTGCGCGGCCTTCGCCAGTTCTCGAGAGGGGCTCCGGGACTAGGCGCCGGCGCCGCCGCTCTTCACGGCCGCCTTGAGCTGACTGCCCGCCGTGAACTTCGGCACCGTGGCTGCCGGGATCGTCACTTTCTGCGACGGATTGCGGGGATTCACGCCCTGGCGCTCTGCGCGCCGTTGGGTCACGAATTTTCCGAAGCCCGTGAAGGCCACTTCCCCGCCGCCCTGCAGCGTGTCGGTGATTGCGTCGAGGAAGGCGTCTACGGCCTTCGCCGCATCGCGACTCGAGAGGTCCGCGCGCCTCGCGACCTCGTTAACGAACTCCTGTTTCGTCAAGTCCCACTCCTCCTGTCGACAAATCGAACCACGGGCAAAGACCCTAACAGCAGCGTCGGACTGGCTCAACCATGCGGTTTTGCGGGTCTTTTGAGCCGAACCGGACGACCGGCGGCCCTGTTTTGACGCCAAAAGCGCGCGTTCAGACCGCCTGGAGGATCTCGCCGGCCCGAAAAATCGGGCGCAACCGAACGGCCTGGCGAGCAAGCGCATCGGCTCCGCCTTCCTCGCGATCGACGACGCAGACCGCCGTCCGCACGGTCAAGCCGGCCTCACGCAGCGCCTCGACCGCTTCGAGCAGCGCACCGCCGGAGGTGACCACGTCCTCGACCAGGCACACCGTCTCGCCCTTGACGAACACACCCTCGAGCCTGTTGGACGTGCCGTAGTCCTTCGCGGCCTTGCGAACGATGAGAAAGGGCAGCCCGGACGAGAGCGAGCCCGCAGCCGCGAGTGCGACCGCGCCGAGCTCTGGGCCGGCCAGACGCGTCGCCTCCGGATCGAAGTCGTGGACCGCGCGGGCGATCCGCTCGCCGAGCTGCCACAGGATGTCGGGTCGCGTCTCGAAGCGGTACTTGTCCAGGTAGTAACGCGAGCGCTTGCCGGAGCGCAGCACGAAGTCCCCCTCGAGATAGGCATGCTCGCGGAGAGCAAGCTTCAGGTCGTCGTCGGTCAAGTACCGCGGGTCTGGCGGATGACGTCCCGCGCAAGCGGCAAGAGCCGCGCTGCTCCCGGCGTACCGTTTGTGAGCGAGAGCATCGAACCGTCCTCGAAATAGAGGTCCGCCCGCTCACGGTGAGCGCCCTGGCGACGGATGAACGCAGCACCGGCGAGCATCCCGCCGACGACGCCCAGGAGCGCGGCCATGCTACGGCGCATCGGGCTTCTTCCTCGGTGCCGACTTGCGCGCCGCTGTCTTCTTCTTCGCGGCGCTCGCCGTCTTCTTGGCTGCGGCAGGCTTCCTCGGCGCGACTGCCTTCTTCTCCGGCTCGGGCTTTGGCTTCACGTTGCGCAGGGCCGACTTGAGGTCGTAGAAGACGAGCCCGGCCGTCGGATTGTTGCCCGTCGTCGCCGCGATGACGGTCTTGCCGTCCCGCACCATGAAGACACTGCCCTCGCCGGTCGCGACCTCGAGCTGTGTCAACGCGCTTTCTCCGGTCTTCAGCTCTTCGGCGCCGGCGAGGAGCCCCCCGGCTGCCTGCGCGAACTCGTCGGCCCGCGAGGGTTCCCCGAACGTGGAGGCGGCGACCTTCCCAGTGTCGTCGAACACGACCGCGGCCTGTATCTGCGAAGAGATCTCCGTCAGGTCGGCGAGTGCCTGTTGGGCGGCATCCATCGTGGCCTGAAGCATAGAGGCGTCGCTCGCGACGCAGACCGGGAGGAGACAGTGGCCGCCGGGCCGGCCCCGGCCGTTGGGGAGATACTCCGCGGGCGTGCGAGTTCGCAGAAGGGACCTGCTGCAGAAGTTCTTCGCCGACCGAGGCCCGCACCTCGCCGCGATGATCGCGTACTTCGCGCTTCTCTCCTTCGTCCCGCTGACCTTCCTCTCGCTGGCCCTGCTGGGTCTGGCGGGGCGCGCGGACGAGTCCTCCTTCCTCGTCCGCGAGATCAAGAAGACGCTTCCGGGCACACCGATCGACCAGATTCTCAGCCTCGTGCACGCGGTCCAGGACAACGCCGCGACGCTCGGCATCATCGGGGGGCTCGCGTTGCTGTGGACGTCGCTTTCGCTCTTCAGCGTGCTCGAGTCGGCGCTCAACATCGTCTACGGACGCCCGAACCGATCGTTCCTCCACGGCAAGAGGCTTGCACTCCTCCTGATGGTCGGCTCTCTGGTGACCTTGTTCGTCGCATTGCTCGCCGGCTCGCTTGGCGTGGCGGCTTTGCAGGATTACCTACCGGGCGTCGTATCGAACGCGGCGACGGCCTACGCGCTCTCCATCGGCGTCTCGCTCGTCGGAGTCTTTCTGTTCCTCTTCTCCTGTTACTACGTGCTGACGAACGAGGACGACCTGACTTTGCGGGAGGTGCTCCCGGGTGCGGTCTTTGCCGCGGTCCTCCTCGAGGCGACATTCCAGGTGCTGCCGCTGTATCAACGCTACGCGGACCTGAACCCGGCGCTGCGTGCGTTCGGTGCTCCCGCGATCCTGCTCGTCTGGCTCTACGTGATGGCGAACGTGATCGTGCTCGGCGCCGAGTTGAACTGGTGGCTCGCGCGGCGCGCCGATCAGCGTCAGGGCGAGGAGCTAGCGGGCCTCGCCTAGTCAGGTAGGTTGGCGAGCAACGCGCGCGCCGCCTTCGCGCGGTGGGAGTTTTCGCGCTTCCAGGCGTTGCCCAACTCGGCAACCGTTCGCACTTCGCCCGTGGGGACAAAGATGGGGTCGAAGCCGAAGCCCTCGGTGCCGCGCGGCTTGGTGGCGATGTGGCCTTCGAGCGTGCCCGTGCCTCGGAGCTCGTCGCCTGCCGGCGAGACGAGGACGAGTTCGCTGACGTAGCGCGCGCGGCGGTCCTCGGCGCCGCCCAGCACTTCGAGGAGCCAGCCCACCGGATCGTCCCCGCCCGAACGAGCCGACTGGACTCCCGGCAGGCCGCCGAGCGCCGCCACCTCGATGCCGGAGTCTTCCCCCAGCGCCCACTCGTCGGGCTGCGCGCGCGTGCGTCCGAACAGCGCCTTTTCACGAGCGTTCTCGTAGTACGTCGTGCCGACCTCGGGCGGATAGTCGTCGGTCTCGAGCGGCTCGATCCTCCAGTTGGGCAGCAGGCGCCCGAGCTCACGTGCCTTGTTCGCGTTGCGCGAGGCGAGCCGCGCCTTCAGTCGGTCCACCTCACCTCGACGACGTCCTGGAGGTCGGCGATTCGCGCGACGATCCGCGCCGGTGGAATGTCACGCGGCAACAAGACGTCGAGCTCGAGTCGCCGGCGATCCCCCTCCTGGCTGACTTCGAGCGAGGCGATGCGTGCTCCTGTCTTCTCGATCTCGTCGATCACCTCGCCGGGCGGCTGGCCCGCCGGCAGCGCAACGAGCAGCCGTCCGTCCTCCACGCGGAAACGAATCAGCATCTTGTACGCGATGATCCGCAGCGGCCAGAGGGCGAGCAGCACGAGCGCGGTGGTGATCACAGCGACGCTGTAGTAGCCGGCGCCTGCTGCAAGGCCGACTGCTGCAACGACCCACAGGGTCGCGGCCGTGGTCAGGCCTCGCACTGACAGTCCCTGCCGGATGATCGCGCCCGCACCGAGAAAGCCGATGCCGGTGACGATCTGCGCTGCGATCCGCGTCGGGTCCGCGCGGACCACGTTCGCCCCGGAGTCGAGGAAGGAGTGGAACCCGTACGCGCCGACGATCGTGAAGAGGGCGGAGCCGAGCGAGACGAGCAGGTGGGTGCGCAGGCCGGCCTCGCGCTCGCGTATCTCGCGCTCGAAGCCGATCAGCCCGCCGAGGAACGCGGCGAGCGCAAGGCGGAGCAGCGCCTCGTGCCAGTTGAGGGTCGGCAGCGCGCTAGACGCGAGCTGCAGCAACGGCTTCTTCTTGTCGCGTCGCGAGCTGAAGCTCGCTCCCGTGGGGGAAACCATGTTTCCCCCACGACCCCCCTTCTTCTCCGTACGCCTCGGCTCGCGCGCCGCTGAGATCGCCGCGCGTGCCGAGGAGAACACGAGGGGGAACCTCCCGGTTCCCCCCGTGCCCCTTCCCCACGCCCAGGCAGACGCGCACCGAAGGCGAGCTCATGCCCGAACCTCTACGGCGTCTGCCTGCGCGACAACCAAGTCTTCGATCCCACCGGCGGCGAGCTCGAGCAGCTCGTCGAGCCTCGCGCGTGTAAACGGCGTCTTCTCTGCCGTGGCCTGCACCTCGACGAGCATTCCGTCGCCCGTCATGACGACGTTCATGTCCACCTCGGCCTGCGAGTCCTCGGAGTAGTCGAGGTCGAGCAGCGCCTCGCCGTCGACGATTCCGACCGACACTGCGGCGACCGACCCGCTCAGCGCTTTCGAGAGGCCGAACTTGTCGAGTGCACGCCGCGCCGCGACATACGCGCCGGTGATCGCAGCGCAGCGAGTCCCCCCGTCGGCCTGCAGCACATCGCAGTCGATCCAGAGCGTGCGCTCGCCGAGCGCCTCGAAGTCCGTGACCGAACGAATCGAGCGGCCGATGAGCCGCTGGATCTCGATCGTGCGTCCACCCTGTTTCCCACGCGACGCCTCGCGGTCGGTGCGCTCTCCGGTGGACGCCGGCAGCAGCGAGTACTCGGCCGTGAGCCAGCCGCGGCCCTTTCCGTACAGCCAACGCGGCACGCCTTCCTGGATCGATGCAGTGCACAGGAGCTTCGTCTTCCCCTGCGCGTAGAGGACCGAGCCGTGCGGTTGCTCGAGGAAGTCGGGGATCAGCTCGAGCGGCCGGAGCTCGTCGGTCCTGCGCCCGTCGTTCCGCGCCGTCATGCCGCCGCACCGAGGGCAGCAAGCTCGACGTGTACGACCTCGGCGACGGGCAGCTGCAGGAAGCGCACGCCCATCTCCCTGAAGAGATCGGGATCCCCGGTAGTCAGGAAACGGTACGACCCTTCGCGCCCGGGGTCGTTCTCGTAGCCCTTCCGCGCGAGCGTCTCGGCCACCTCGCGCGCAGTCTCCTCGGCGGAGAAGACGAGCGTCACGTCGCGCCCGAAGACTCGCTGGAAGATCGGCCTGATCAACGGGTAGTGCGTGCAGCCGAGGATGACCGTGTCGACCTCCGCCTCCTTGAGCGACGCGGCGTACTCGCGCACCGCTTCCGTCGTCTCCGTGCCGAACGGATCCTCGCTCTCGATCAGCGGCACGAGGCGCGGACACGCGACCGGCACGAGCTCCACGCCGGCATCGAGCGCGTGCACGAGCTCGGCGTATCTTCCTGCCGCAACCGTGCCCTCCGTCGCGAGCAGACCTATGCGGCGGTTGCGCGTCGCCTGCACCGCGGCGTGCGCCTCCGGCGTGATCACACCGACGACGGGAACCTCGAGATCCTCTTGCAGCTGCGGCAGCGCCGCCGACGTCGCCGTGTTGCATGCGTTGACGACGAGTTTGACCCCTTGACTCTGCAGATAGGTCCCGATCTCGCGCGCGAACTGTCGGACTTCGGCGAGCGGCCGAGGGCCGTAGGGCAGGCGTGCGTGGTCGCCGAGGTAGACGAAGTCCTCGTGCGGCATGGTCACGAGACACTCGTGCAGGACGGTCAGACCGCCCACGCCCGAGTCGAACACACCCACCGGCCGCGGATCCACACGGCGATCGTATAGCCGGGAGTCTGTCTCCCGATGGAGCAATCGGACGAAGAAAGTTCACAGGTCCGGGACCCTTGAACGCTTTTCGAAGCTGGCGACCATCCAGGAGCATCTGGGGAAATCTGGTCGCTATCCACGCAAGAAGTGCCTGTCGTGTGCCCTTTGAAGCAGCAACTCTGATCGCGGGGTCGTCGAGATACCGTAGAAGAATGTGACCAGGACGCTGGTCGCGCGTACACCACGCTCACCGGCAGGGATCCCGAAGGCGGTCCCGCGCAGGCTTAGAAGAACGAACGCGTCCGGACGAAGTGACACCACGACAGGGACGGGTATTTAGCAATCGTCCTACGTCCGCGATGCGGGCGTCGGCGCAGGCCGTGGGCTAGGCCAGTCGGCTTCGCAAGAGGATCACTACTGAAGCCAGAACTGAGATCCTCCCGGAGAAGCTTTCGAGGAGGGGACATGTGGAAAGCGATCGTGCTCGTGCTGGCCGTGCTCGCCCTCGTCGGCTGTTCCAAGCGGACGACCGACGCGGGAAAGCTGATAGAGGCAACGGACCCGTCCTCGCACTGCGCGACCGTCGACGCGACGTGTCGCGTGGAGATCGGCCCCGATCCGACGGCGCTTCAGATCACGCTCCCGGATGGAAGCCGCCTGTTCATCTTCGCGGGCATCCGGAACGCGGCCGGGGACTTCGTCGACGCGTGCATCGACGACGAGGCGATCTCGGGGAACAACTGGATCAGCGGCGGGAAGCACAGCAACGTGGCCCTGTGGATTCCACTGCGGAACTGCAATCCGTGACAGGCGTCACCACCTTTGGTGTCACCAGATCAGGCCACGTCGTGAGGGCGTGGGCAGTGCAGCGCTAGCGCACATTCTGCGACGCGAGAGGAAGCGACCGGGGGGTTCGTACGTTCCTCGGGACCGGGAGACAGTCCCTGGGAGTGACGGACCCCGAAGCGGACGCGAGTGGGGTGGCTGGGGGAGCGCCGGACTGCTCTACACCCCGGACAGGGGCACAGGTGGGGCACGCGGATGGCAGGAGGCGGTACGTGGCGTGGACCTGGGGCCGCGTAGAGCGCGGGTCTGGGCCTGAGCTGGCGCACTACGCGATGCGGCCGCGTGCTCATGTGGTCTCTGGGTGGAGTGGAATCGGCTTGCATCCCTCTCGCTGACAGTGGCGTGGATGTAAGTCGGCTCCTGTCCGGGGTGTGTCTTGTCCGCGCGTGGGAGGAGCGGGTCAGCGCGGTGGACGCCCGAGTCGGCGTCGCCGGGACTGGAGCGCGGTGTACGTCCCGTGGGGGTGGCTGGTGGGTTCTGGGCTCCACGGGCCGAGGGCTGCGCGCATCGCTTTAGCGTCGTCGGAGAGGTCGAGTTCGGGCTCGGCGGCTTCACCATTGACCGGCTCCCGTCCGTACATGTAGCGCTGCTGGTCGAGTTGCGTGCGTGATTCCGCGCGAGCTTGTTGACGGCGCGGTCGAGGACGGTGTCGGGTGCATTCGTGTCGGTCGGTCAATGCGGCGCCGAATGCGGCGGCGTATTCAACGCTCGCACAGGTTCCGTCGACGGATGCTCACCATTCCGGCACAAGAGGGATGCGGAGAGCTACGACGCCGAGGTCAAGCGCAGGCTCCGTCTCGGCGAGGTGGGGATCATCGACGGCGCGAGGATCACGCTGGACGAGCTCCACGACCGCTGGAAGGACGCGCACTACAGGAACCTGGCTCCCGCGACGGTCGCTGCCTACGACGTGGCCTGGGTCGACTACATCGAGTCCAGGCTCGGCAGGGCAAAACTCGGGGAGCTCAGGGTCCCGACGCTCCAGTCCTAAGGCACGGGCTGGCTCGTTGCAGCTCAGTGCCTAAAACGTGTCCAAACGCCGCTCGTCCTCGACGCTGAAGATCCGCGAATGGGATGGCTATAAGGAAACTGCCGCCCGTCTCGTCGTACGGGTCTCGTATAGGCCGGGATACGCTGTGTACCTCGTGCGCCGCTTTCTTGCGCTCGCCTGCCTCGTGGCCCTTGCGCTCGCTGCGCCGGCTTTCGGACATGCAGCAGAGGTCTCGCTCACCATGGACGACGGCGTCCACATCGACGCTTCGCTACTCGTGCCGCCCGGGGCCGCGCCTGTTGGAGGCTGGCCGGCTGTCATGCTGTTCCACCGTCTCGGTGGGAATCACACGAGTCTCGTGGGAGGGCTGGCGCCGGCCTACCTCGGTAAGGGTTACGCCGTTTTCGCTCCAGACGCGCGTGGGCATGGGACGTCGGGCGGCTATGTCTCGCTTGACGGGCCACGCGAGGTTTCAGACATCCGGGCCGAGTTCCAGTGGCTCGCTGCCCGGCCCGAGGTGAGCGACACGCAAATCGGCGCCTGGGGAATCTCGCTCGGCGGTGGCGCGGCCTGGAACTCGGTCGTCGCTGGAGTGCCCTTCAAAGCGCTCGAGACCTTCGAGACCTGGAGCGATCTGTACGGCGCGCTGTTCCCGCAGAATCTCGGCAAGTCCGGCGCGATCTACAACTTTGCGCAGAGCGTGCCCACCGCCCGCATCGACCCGGAGCTGCGACCGTACGTGCCGCAGATGATCGGCAACGAGAACCTGCCCGCCGTGCGAACGTTGCTGGGCACGCGGTCGAGCCTCAATGCTCTGAACGCCGTGACGACGCCGAGCTTCCTCTTTCAGGGGCGCCGCGACTTTGCATTCGACATCGACCAGGCTGCCGCCGCCTATCGGAGACTTGCAGGCCCGAAGCGCCTGTACGTCGGGGACTTCGGCCATCAGCCCTCGACGTTTCCCGGCCCGGACATCGCGCACGTCCTCGAGCTCTCGACGCGGTGGTACGACCGTTTCCTGAAGGGGATTCCGAACGGCGTGGACAAGGAGAAGCCGGTGCAGATCGCGTCGAATCCCTGGTCTCAAAAGACGGCGAGCTTCGCCGGACTACCCGCCGTGAAGACTCTGACGCTCGTTTCGCAAGTCCGTTCCGGGCTGGTCGCGCGAGGGAAGCTCGTGCGTACGTTCGCGCTGCCGAAGCGTTCGCTCGAGCAGTTCGGCGCGCCCGTCGTACGCGTCACAGCGTCGACGCCGACCCATTGGCCTCACCTCGTCGTGGTGCTGACGTCCGTGGATGCGCGCGGCCAGGAAACGGTGCTGACGGAAGGCGGTACGATCACGCAGTTCGGGTCGAAAGCCAGAACCGTCTCGATGAAGCTCATCTCGACGGGCAACCTGATTCGGCCGGGCTCGAAGCTGCGCGTCTATCTCGGCGGGACATCGACCGTGCAGAACGTCGCGAACCTGCTCTACCTCAAGCTCGTGCCGGACGACTCGCAGCTGACCGTGCGCAAGGTCACCCTGACGCTGCCGCTGCTGCCGAAGCCAATCTCGCGGTGATCTCCCAGCTCGCCGCGGCGGCGGCCGCGATCGCGCTCGGCGGCGTACCGGCGGCAACGCCCGGCGTGACGCCGAGCACGATCACGATCGGCGGGACGATTCCCATCAGCGGCCCCGCCGCCGCGTACGGCTCGGTCGGGCGCGGTGCGGACGCGTACTTCAAGTACGTGAACTCGAAAGGCGGTGTGTTCGGCCGGAAGATCGACTACAAGTACCTGGACGACGAGTTCGACGTCGCGAAGACGATCACGCTGACGCGCCAACTTGTCGAGCAGGACGACGTGCTGGCCATCTTCAACAGCGTCGGCACCGAGCACGCGCTCGCGATCCGCTCTTATCTCAACGACCGCCAGGTGCCGCCCTCCCGAGCTTCGCCGGCGAGGGCGCGATCTACGGCCGCTACGTTGTTTCGCATCAGCCCAAGGCGCGCATCGCGGTTCTGTACGAGAACTCGGACTTCGGCAAAGACATGCTCAACGGCCTGCGTCACGGTCTCGGTGGCAAGGCCAAGATCGTCGGCACTCAGGCCTACGAGATCACGGACAACGACGTCGCCTCGCAAATGGCGAAGCTCAAGAGCACCGGAGCGGACACGCTCATGCTCTTCGCGACCCCGCAATTCGCAATCTTCGGCTACGTCGGCGCGTTTCGGCTCGGGTGGCACCCGCACGTCTACGTCACATCGGTGTCGATCAGCCCGGACATCATGAAGATCGCCCGGGTCGCGTCGAGCCGCAAACAGGTCGAAGGCTCGGTCTCGATCGCGTTCGTGAAGGACCCGACCTCGAAGCAGTGGGCAAAGGACAAGACCGTCCGGCTTTACAAATCGATCCTCCAGCGCTTCCTGCCGGGCGCCAAGCCCGACGACGTGTTCAACTACTACGGGATGGCTGTCGCATACACCATGGTGGACACGTTGAAGAGGGCGGGCAAAAACCTCACGCGCGCGGGAGTGCTCAGGTCGGCGACCCACCTCGACGAGGCGAACCCGTTTCTCCTGCCCGGCCTGCGGATCAAGACGTCACCCAGCGACTACTACCCGATCGATCGAGTAAAGCTGGCGCGTTACGAGCGGGGTGAGTGGCAGTTCTTCGGCAAGTTTGTAAGCGCACGCGATTAGGCTGAACTTTTGGGGGAACCGCGCGTCTAATGGAAGAGCTTTTCTGACTTCGAAGTAGGGAAGGAAGGGGTATGAAGACAATCCTCAGGCTGGCCTTGCTCGCACTTGTGGGGACGACCGCGCTGGCACTCGCCGGGAACGCGCTCGCGACCCAGAAGTTGAGCGTCAAGCAGAGCACGACGTCGCTCACGATCAAGGTGTCGCAGGCGCAATCCGACGCGCAGCCGGCAAGAATCTCCATCTACGTCCCGAGTGGCTACTCGATCAACACGTCGGCGGCGCCAGGCACGAAGCTCGGGTCCACGAGCGGCACCGTGTTCTCTCGCGACGCGAACATCCCGCTGCCGCTTTCCGGGGACGTCGTCGCCGTGCCGCCGACCACGAACGCGCCCGGTTGCGATCCGTCCTCCCACGTCGCGGTCTGGAATCTCGCTCTCTCGGTCGCCGGACAGAGCATCAACCTGCCCGTGCACGTCGACCAACTGGCGGGCGCTGAAGCGGTGCTTGGGGCGTACAAGCTCGTTGTGTGCCTGGGGCCGGACGACGTTCCACTTGGTACACCGGGCCGCTCGCCGAACGGCGCACGGCTTCTCGACGCGACGTTCACGGTGGACAACATCTTCACCGTTCCAGCGGGACAGAGCATCTGGAAGGCCATTACGACGCCGTACGCCGCGAGCATCGGCACGCCGAACGTCGCAGCCACAGTCGAGACACGCGCGTTCGCGGCCGACGGGACGGTGACGCTTGCCAAGAAAGTCAACGCCCCGAAGCGCCTGGTGAAGTTCACCGGCAAGGTGACCCAGGCAGGCACCGCTGTGTCGGGCGCGAAGGTCAGCCTCCTCGTCAACGGCAAGTCCGCGGGCTTCAACGCCCGGACGAACGGTTCCGGCAGCTTCAGCATCGTCCTGAGGAAGACGGGGCGGAAGACGACGTCGACGTTCCAGGCACGCACGACGGTTGCGGAGCGCGACATCACGTCGACAGGTTGCGCCTCGCCGACTACCGCGGCCCCGTGCGTGAGCGCGACGGCGTCCGCCTTCACGGCGGTGAGCGCCAAGATCAGTATCCGGCTCTAGGGCCAGATACCCCATGGAAATACGAGGCGCGGCCCGGTGGGTCCCGTCTCGTATGCTGGGACGATGCCGGCGGACATCCGAATCGGGACGTGCTCCTGGGCCGACGACGCGCTGTCGAAGCATTGGTATCCGCGGGGCATGAAGGCGGCAGAGCGTCTGCCGTACTACGCCGAGCATTTCGACACGGTCGAGGTGGACTCGACGTATTACAGGCTCCTGGACGAGGAGATGGTCGAGCGCTGGGCGGAGCGCACACCCGATGGATTCGTGATGCACGTCAAGGCTTTCGGCTTGATGACGCGTCATCCCGTCAAGCTCGAGGCTCTGCCGCCTGACCTCCGCGACGAAGCGCCGACTGACGAGCGGGGCAGGGTCGAGCGGCCGTCGCGCGAGTTTCGCGGCGAGGTGTTTCGCCGGTTCCTGGGCGCTCTCGAGCCGCTGCGCTCGAGCGGGAAACTCGGCGGGATCCTCTTCCAGTTTCCCTCCTACGTCGTCTACAAGGACCGCTCGCTCGAGTACCTGCAGTGGGCGCGCGAACAGCTTGGCGACGAGATGCTCGTGGAGTTCCGGCACTCGAGCTGGTTCGACGAGGACCATCGCGACGACACGTTGCGCTTTCTGGAAGACCTGGGAGCGACGAACGTGATCGTCGACGCGCCGCGGATCGAGGGCGCCAAGAATCTCGTTCCGACGGTGCCGGACCTCACCAGCCCGACCGCGTACATCCGCTTCCACGGGCGCAACGCGGCAACGTGGAACAAGCGTGGCGGCGGCGCCGCCGAACGGTTCGACTACCTGTACTCCGACGACGAGCTGCGGGAATGGGTGCGCCCTTTGCGTGAGCTCTCGGAGCAGGCGGAGCAGGCCTACGCATTCTTCAACAACAACGCCACGAGCCCGGACGGTCACGGAGGGCGGATGGCGCAGGCCGCAGCCAACGCGAAGCAGCTACAGCAGTTGCTGCAAGCGGCGAAGGTTCCGGTGAGGGCCCCGAGCTAGTGGAGGTTCTGGCCGTCATCCATGGCGACAGCGTGCGCTCGGGCGTATTCGGCGACGTCGTCCGCGAGCGCGGCCACGGGCTCGACGAGTGGAGCCTCGCCTGGGGCAAGCCGCTACCGCGTCCGCTCGACGCGTACGGAGCCGTGCTCGTATTCGGCGGCGCGATGCACGCAGATCAGGACGAACAACATCGCTGGCTCCTGGAGGAGGACCTTTTCCTGCAGCGTTTGCTCGATCTGCACACGCCTGTCCTCGGAATCTGCCTGGGCGCGCAACTGCTGGCGAAGGCGGCGCACGCACCGGTGTTTCCCCTCGAGGAGCCCGAGGTCGGCTGGTTCGCGGTCGAGCTCAGCGAGGCCGGCACGGACGACCCGATCCTCGGCCGGCTACCTCGAACATTCGAGGCGTTTCAGTGGCACTACTACACCCATGGTGTCCCGGCCGGCGGGGTCGAGCTGGCGCAGAGCCCTGCGTGCACGCAGGCGTTTCGGCTCGGCGACAACGCGTGGGGCGTCCAGTTCCATCCGGAGGTGACGCTCCAGCAGGTGCAGAGCTGGGTGGAGGAGGAGAGGGGGGCCCTTCCGTTCGAGGCCGACGAGTTCCTCGCGGAAACGCGAGATCGCATAGAGGCGTGGAACACGCTGGGCCGCGAGCTCTGCGCGGGCTTCGTCGACGCGGCCGAGCGAGTCACAGCTCCCATCTAGCCGGCTCCTTCCAAGACACGGCCGGGTGTCCGACACCAGGCCGTGTCTAGCGCGGCCACGTCGCGGTGCGGGCGAGCGCGGCGTGGTTCCGTGTTTCGCGACTTCTCCCGTCGCGGGGCGTCACACTTACGTCACGGTGTCTGACACCAGGCCGTGGCGTAACGAGACGTGTCGGCTCCGTCAGCCTTTTTCGAATGGCAGCTCGTCGTGGCGCGACCACTCGTGCCACGAACCGGCGTAGTTGCGCGCCCGGTAGCCCGCCAGGCGCAAGGCCATTGTCGCCAGCGCTGAGCGGGATCCCGAATGGCAGTACGCCACGATGTCCGTCGGATCGCCCAGGCGAGCTCGGATCTGATCCGGTGGCAGCGGCTCGCCGGGACCGGCGAAGAGCTCCTGGACGGGAACGTGCCGCGCGCCCGGAATGCGACCCTGGCGCGGGTCGCACGGATAGCCGTGTTTGCCTTTGAACTCCTCCTCCGTGCGAACGTCGAGGATCATCAGCGTCGGGTCCTCGAGCCTGCTCGCCAGCTCGTCGCGCGTTGGCACGGCGTCGAAGCGGGGCTCGAAGGTCGTCTTCACTGGATGCAATTCGATCTGTCCCATCTGCAACTCGCCCCGCCAGGCGGCAACGCCGCCGAGCAGCACGGCCACACGCGGATGTCCTGCAAGCTCTGCCATCTGAGCGGCGGGCATCGCGCCGACGCCGTCGCCGCGGTCGTAGAGGACGAGCCGCTCGTCGCCGGTCACCCCGTGACGTCGGAGGCGCAGACCGACCTCCGGCGCGAGCGCCTCCAGCATCTGGCGATCGCTCATCGGCGGCGGTGAGCCCAGGACGAGCGGCCTGGAACCGGGGATATGCCCCCGCGCATGTGCATTGGGCCCCCGCACGTCGCCGAGGAACAGGTCCTCCGCTCCGAGCTCGGCCTCGAGCCACGCGACGTCGACGACGGAAGGGAGCTCAGACACGGCCGACGAACTCGCGCAGGATCTCGTTGAACTCGTCCGGCCGCTCGAGGTTCACCAGGTGGCCCGCACCGCGCATCTCGCGGACGTCGAACTCGCTCACCTCTTCCGCGGAGACATAAGGATCGAACTCGCCGATCACGAACTCCATGGGACCGGAGAACGAGCGCACGACATCGGTCGAGTCTTCGCGGTCGCGAATCGCCTCGAGCGCGGTGACGAGCGCGTCGGCGTCCCGATAGACGAGCCGCTCGTCCGCCACGCTCTGATCGTGAAAGAGCTTCGGCCGCATCATGCGCCACAACCCCTCCAGGCCTTCGTCGTGGATCAACGCGATCGTGTCTTCCCTCCCGGCTCGACGCTCATCCGAGTCGGCGTCAGGACGCGAGCCGACGAGCAACAAACCGCGCACCCGCTCGGGTGCAAGCCGCGCCAGAACAAGCGCGCAATAACCGCCCATCGACGCTCCCACGACCGCCAGGTCGCCCTCTGTCTCGCCGGCGATCGAACGGGCCCACTCGTCCATCGTCCGCCCACGACCGTACAGCCGCGGCGCGATCACCTCCTGCCCGGCGAGCGCCGGGCGCTGCGGCTCCCACATCCCTTTGTCGAGCGGAAAGGCATGAAGCAGGAGGACCTTCACAACGAAGCGACGACGTCGAGCTCCGCGGCGATCGACGGCCGTTGCGCGAGACGTCCCACCCACTCGGAGAGTGCTGGGAAACCCTCGAGGTCGACATCCATCCGATCGCGGGCGCGCAGGATCCACGGCACGAACGCGATGTCCGCGAGCCCGAACTCCCGCCCGCTCAAGAACCGTCGCTCCTGCAACACGAGATCCAACGTCGCAAGTGCTGCGTCCAGCCGCTCGCGCGCACCCTCGTCGCCACGCCGCAACGCGTAATACGGCTTCGAAAGCTCGTCGAAACGGAAGACCAGCATCCGACCGAGCGCCCGCTCGCCGGGATCGGCCGGCCAGAGCGGGGGATCGGGATACCGCTCGTCGAGATACTCGTCGATCACGGCGGATTCGGCGAGCACGAACGTGTCTTCTTCCAAAATGGGCACCCGGCCGAGCGGATTCTTCTCGTAGATCCACCCCGGGCGGTCGTCGAGGTCGATCTCGACCGTCTCGTACTCGATGCCCTTCTCGGCGAGCGCGATCCGGACGCGCGCGCAGTAGGGGCAGCGGTCGGCATCGTAGAGCGTGATCACCGGTCGATCCTAGCCTCGAGCCCGAGCACGTCGGCGATCTGGTTCAACAGCTCGCGCGCCGGAGAAAGCTCCGCCGGCGAGGACGCAATGCGCGCGACCGCGCGGACACGCGCGGGATCTGCGCCGGTCAGGCGCGCGGCGAGCGTCGGATTCGCGGACAGCGACAGTTCGTCGGCCTTGCTCAGCTCGCCGTAGTACGTCGGCACCGAGAGGTACTCGTCGACCATGCGGCCGCGTTCGAACAGCAGGAAGCGCACGACCGCCTCCTCTTCGAGCGCGAGCGCGACCGCCGGCACTCCCATCCGCTCGGAAAGCTCGGCGCCAAGGCGGCGCTGAGCGCTCCGATTGTGATCGCAGAGCTCGTCGACGACCGTGACCCAGCCGCTACGGGGAGAGGTGATCTCAGTGTGTCCCGAACGCCCCAGCCGCGGGAGGAACTGCGTTACGGCCCGCTCGACACCGGCCTCGTCGTCGGTCTGGACGTGCAGCGAGCCGAACGACGCGGGACGCTCGTCACTCTCGAGCCGATCGGCAAGCGCATCCACCGGCGCGACCATGAACACGTCCATTGGCGTGAAACCGAGTCGCTCGTACAGGCGGCGCGCGTTGCTGTTGGAGATCAGCACCTCGAGGCTGACGTGGTCGAGGCCGGCGGAGCGAGCGGGCTCGAGGATCCCCGCGAGCAGCGCCTGTCCGATCCCCTTGTTGCGCGCGTCGGGCCGCACGTAGATGTCGGTGACGTGCGCAGTCCTCCGGCCGCGATCGCCGAGGACGCAGAACGCGAACCCGACCGCACGACCGTCCTCCTCCGCGATGAGAGCGACGCCTTCGCGCACGGTCTGGGCGAGATCGGTCCAGGCGTCCTCCCAGCTCTCCCGGAGATAGTCGGGCTCGGGAAGCTCGGCCTCGAACTCCATCCAGAGCTCGCGGATGAGCTCCTTGTCGTTCCTGGTGGCGGCGCGGATGGTCATCGGTAACGGAGGGCGGCTAGGAGGTAGTGGGCGCTCAGGTTCTGGAAGGGGTTGAACCGGACGCCCGCGGCACGGACGTCCGTCACGTCAGGGTAGAACGCGAGTACCGCCTTACGTAGGCCGAGGTCGCCCGCTGGCCAGGCCTGGGGTCGCGCGAGATGACGGGCGAGGAACCAATCGGCGCTCCACTCGCCGAGTCCCCGGAGCGACGTGAGCCGCGCCTTGACCTCGTCATCCGAGAGCGTCTCGAGCTCGTCGACGGCGAGATCGGCGCGCGCGATGCCCAGTACGTACTCGGCTTTCCGACGGGAGAAGCCGAGGGCCGTCAACTCTTCCTCCTTCACTCCCGCCACCCGCTCGCACGTCGGGAACGCGACGGCATGCTCGGCGGCGACACCGAAGCGGTCGATGAAGCGGCTGCGCAGGGCGAATGCGGAGTGCAGCGACACCTGCTGCGCCGTGATCGAAGAGACGAGCGCCTCGAACGGGTCCGGTGCAAGCGGCGGACGAAAGCCGGGCAGGAGCCGCACAGCGTCGGCGAGAACGGGATCACGCTGCGCGAACTCGAAAAACGGCGGCAGGTCGAATGCAAGGCCGAGCAATTTGCGCACGACGGGCTCGATCGTCTCGTCGAACGGCTCGACATCCACGCCGCCCTCGGCCGGCGTGATTCGAACCTCACGTCCGTCCACGACACGGTGCAGGCCGCCCTCGTACCAGACGTTCGCGCGGTCGACGCCCCAGAAGGTGAAGCGGTCGAGCGAGCGCTCGAAGTCGTACGGCTGAGCGACAGCCAGGTGACCCATTGGCCCAAGCTACCGCCCGACTAGAACCGCTCCCGAACGGGGTACTGCAGGAGGCAGCGGCGAGCGGTCTACGCGTTCCAGCCGACCTCTCGGTCGTCGGCTTCGACGGGATCGACGCAGCCGCTTGGACTTCGTGGGAACGTCGACGCGACGCGGAGAGCGTAGAGCTACGCGTCCTCGGTGACGACGTAGACCGGGCGGCCTGCGCGGCGCCGGACCCGGTAGGGCTCCTGGGACCAGATGAAGTCGCCGACGAAGCGGTTCCTGGGCCGGTCGCCCCCCATCACGATCACGGCGCAGCCGAGCCGCTCCGCTTCGCTGACGATCCGCTTCGTCGCCTTCCGCGTCGCGAGCACGTGCCCCTCGGCCTTGATCCCTTGGAGCTTCAGCGCTTTCACCGCCGCTGCAACGAGGTCCCGCTGCACATCCCATTCGCGCTTGCTGGGCATCAAACCCGGATTGGGCAGGCCGAGACTCGTCCCCCACACGCGGGCGATCGAGAAGACGTGCACGACTCCCCCGCCCTGCTTCGCGAGCCGCGCTGCGAGCTCCACTGCACGCGGTGGGATCTCCCGGCCTTCGGAGGCGAGCAGCACACGCTCCGGCTGGACGGTGGCCGGATCCGGCGGGTTGGTGGAAGGGCGAAGCTGCGACACAAGTGGGCTCTTGCTGAAAGCGCGGGGGTGAGGGGCTAGGAAAGAGGCATCCGCTGCCCCCGCGACGCTCTGCGTGGTCA
>WNGD01002216.1_pt1 | contig 20394 bp, 17 predicted proteins | sample 5400671 | NCBI WGS metagenome assembly WNGD01 (sample SAMN13153369, study PRJNA577476) | soil metagenome | isolation source: 40 cm soil or saprolite under grassland replicate 2 | place: USA:California | collected 2016-06-15 | reverse complement strand
TCGGCGTCGGTGACGACGACGCGATCCTTCAATGCGTTCCACCCGGATCGTGCTGGAACGAGACACGCGCGGCGCTCGGCGCGATTCCCCTGAAGTCGTTGTCGTAGTAGCGGTTCCCGTCCCCGACGTAGTCGCCGATCGCTGCCCACGTCTGGCCGGCGAATGTGCAGCGGCGGACAAGGGTGCGAGTCGTTCCCTGGTCGAGGTAGACACCGACGTGCGCCGTCCGGATCGAAGCGTCTTGAATCACGTTGTCGACGCTCGCTGCTCTGCCGAGGGCGGGGTTTGCCCACTCGGCATTGATCCCGCGACTCACGCTCGGGCCGATCCGCAGATGTTGGAAGTTCGTCCCCGTGGTGAAGTGCTCGATGTAGATGCCGACGGGAGTGCGGTCGACGACGGCGTTGTCGATCAGCGATCGGCGATTGGCCGTGCCCGTCCAGATCCCGGTCACGCCGCAGCGGCGGGCGCTCACGCGGTTGACGTTCCCCGTGCTGCCGAGCCATAGGCAGGCTTCGGCTGTGCCTCTCGAGGAGCCGGGAACGGCGCGCGCCACGTGCGAGACCGCGATGTCCCGAAGCGAGAACGGCAGGCGCGCCCGGTAGTGGACGTCGTTCGGGTCGACGGCGACGCCGTAGCTGCGGAAGCCCGTCGCCACGATCCGCCGGCCGACGAATCCTTCCGGCTGCCGGACGACGAGACCCGCATCAATGGCTCCGTGCCCGGTGAGCCACGTGTCGAGAACGGCGGCGCGCGTCGCGGAGCCCCAGACGTGGATGATCGCGCCGTGCAGCGTCTTGGCCGGGTCGCGGACGTCGAACCTAATGCCCCGGACGAGCGCGCCCGAAGGGCCCGAGTTCGCGCCCAGGGCGATGCCCGCTCTCAGGACGGAGCGGCCGAGGCGCGACGCGAAGATCTGGTCGCCGTCGCGGTCGGAGAACGGGCGAGGGTAGTCATAGATGCCGGGAGCGAGGACGATCGCCTCGCGCCGACCGTCGGCAAGCGCCGACGCGAGCTCGGCCGACGAGGAAACCCTGAGCGCGTTCCGCGGGACCACATACGCCGCAGGAGCAGCCGCGAGCCGAACGCTGAGCGGTGGGAGCGCGACGCTCGGTGGCGTCGTCGACGCTGGTTTCCCTCTGACTCCGCTTGCCGAACCGCAGCCTGCTTGGCCCGCCGCGAGCGCGCCGACTACTGCGAGCAGCGCGATCGCCCCGGCGCCCGTGCTGATGCGGCCGATGACGCCCATGACACTCCCAGTGGGTAATTACCCATTGGTGAGCGCTCCCGTCCTGTCGCGATCTCGACCGGCAAGCATGCCCAGCCCGGCCGCGCCGCTGCGATTCGAGACGATCTCCTCCGAGGAGGAGTTCGGCCGGCTCCAGGGCGACTGGGATCGACTCGTCCGGGCGATGCGCCGCCCAAGCCCGTTCTTGCTGCACGGTTGGCTCCTCGAATGGCTCAGGCACTACGGCGAGGGGTGCAACCTGGCCGTGGAGGCGGCGTTTCGGGGCGACGTCCTCATCGGCGCCTTGCCGCTGGTCGCATTCCGCCGACGTGGCCTGCGAGTCCTGACGTTCGTCGGCGCGCGCCAGTCAGCCCTCGCCGATGCGCTGGTCGCCGAAGGCGAGGGGTTCCACCTCGTCGAGGCCCTCGTCGATCGGGTGCGCGTCTCGAAGCACGACTACGTCGACCTCTTCGGGCTTTCGGACGCGGGCCTGCTCGCGGGGCTGCGCGGGCATCGTGGGCTTCGGCTCTTTCAGCGGGTCGAGGCACCTGTCCTCGATCTCCGCGAGAGCTGGGACGAGCTGTACCGGGAGAAGACGACGTCGAAGAAGCGAGCCCATCACCGCCACCGGCGCCGCCAGCTGGCGGAGCTTGGAAAGGTTGAGGTCTCGGTCGCACGGACGCTCGAGGAGCTCGAGCCGGCACTCGAGGAGGCCTTCCGGCTCCACGAGCTTCGCTGGCGGAACCGGCCGGACGGCTCGGGCTTCGTAACAGAGACAGGCAAGCGGTTCAACCGCGCCGTGCTCCCCGCGTTTGCCGCTGCCGACGCCGCGCGGATCGTCTCGCTGAAGATCGACGGCCGAACGATCGCATTCGCATCGATTTTCCTGTTGGAGCGGACGGCGTTCCTCCACCGCATGGCCTTCGACCCGGCGCTCGCACGGTGCTCGCCCGGACTCGTCAATGCTCTCGACACCCTCGAGCTCGCCGCCAGAGAGGGAGTGCGCCGCATCGAGTTTCTCGGTGGAGCGGAGCGGTACAAGGTCGAGTTCGCCGACCGCTTCGAGCCCCTCTTTCTCGGCCTCGGCCTTCCAGGGAGCGTCGCCGGCCGGGCCGTCGTCGCGACGCGCGCGAGCGCGCTAAGTCTTCGAGAGCGCGGCAAGCATTCGGATCTCGTCCGCAAGATCTACTACGGGACCGCGTCGGCCCGCCAACGCGTGACGCGACAGCGCGACGTGCTGCGGCCGAGCGGAGTGCGCCTCTCCGGAGACTAGGAGTGCCGGACCGGACCCGAAAGGGAGCTGTGCCCGGCGTCGGCCCGACCCTTCCCGCCTCCTTGAAGGCCGCGGTCACGCGTGCGCGGTCGGCCTGGTGGCTCATGCGGAGCCGTGGCCTCCTCGACCGGAGCGGCCTCCGCATCCTCTTCTACCACCGCGTTTCGGACGATGACGACCCGCTGGCCGTGTCCCCGCGGCGATTCCGCCAACAGATGGAGCTGCTGGCTGGGAACGGCTACGACGTCGTCGGGCTTGGCGAAGCGGTGGAGCTGCTGGAGAAAGGCGCGGTTCCCGAGCGCGTGATCGCGCTCAATTTCGACGACGGCTTTCTGGATGTCGCTCAGAACGCGCTGCCCACGCTCGAGCGCCTGGGGTTTCGTGCCACGGTGTTCCTCCCGACGGGGGTGATCGACGGCACAGCGACATTCCCGTGGTATCGCCATCAGCCGCGACTCCTCGGCTGGGACGAGATCAGGCGGCTCGACGACGAAGGGACGCTTCGCTTCGAGGCGCACTCGGTCACGCATCCGAACTTGATCCTGCTCGACGGTGAGGCGGCCCGGTACGAGATCAGCCAATCGAAGACCGATCTCGAAGCGCGTCTGGGCCGGCCCGTCGAAGCGTTCTGCTACCCCGCCGGTCTTTTCGGCGAGCGCGAGCGCGGCTTCGTCGCCGAGGCCGGTTTCCGCGTCGCAGTCTCCTGCGAGCCCGGAGTCAACCTTCCTGGAGGCGACCCCTTCGCGCTGCGACGCCGCCAGGTCGATCCCCGCGACTCGCTGCTCGACTTCCGGGCGAAAGTCGGCGGAGGGCATGACACGCCCTTGCCGCTGCGCGGTCTCTACCGCCGCGTGCGCTACGGCGAGCGAAGAACGGACGGCTCGCGGCGGCACCCGGCTCAGACAGCGGTGAGCTGATGGAGTACGCAGTCCCCGCGCGGGAGTCTCGCCACGCCGTTCTTCGCGGCGTCGGCCTCCTCGTCGGCGCGGGCCTCCTGACGGCGTTTGCGACGGAGCTCGCCCTCCTCCTCTACAGCCATCCACCGAGCGTGCTCGTGTTGCTCGGCTTCACCGTCGTGCTCCTCGGCTCCCTCGCGCTCGCCGTCTTTTCCTTCGAGGCAGCGGTCGTGGTCGGCGTTCTCCTGATGGCCGCGGTGCGCGTCGAGCCGGCGCCGACCGACGTGGTCTTCGCCGTCCTGATGGCGGTCGCCCTCACGACGAGCCGCTTTCGCCTGCGCCGCGTGCTGCCGGGGGCGGTGCTGGTGGTAGGCGCATTCATCGGCTTCAATCTGCTCTCCGCGATCAATGCCGCAAGCCCCGGGCGAGCAGTCGGTTTCCTCGGAATCACGATCTACGTCGCAGTTCTCGGGCTCTGGCTCGCCTCGCATGTCACGTCCAGCCCGGTCGCACGCCGGCTTGCCCGTGCGTACGTCGTTGTCGCCGTGGCGTCAGCCGTCCTGTCCACTCTTGCGCTCTTCGTGCCGTTTCCGGGGCACCACCTCCTGACGCGAATCGGAAGGGCCGAGGGGCTGTTCAAGGACCCGAACGTCTTCGGGCCCTTCCTGGTGCCGGCCGCCCTGATCGTCTTCGAGGAGATCGTCACACCCCGGCTCTTCCCCGGCCGCCGCTGGGCGAAGCTGCTCGCGTTCTTCGCCCTGACGCTGGGCGTCGTCTTCTCCTACTCCCGCGCAGCGTGGCTCAACCTCGTTCTGGGAGTCGTCGTCGTGCTTGTGATCCTCGCCTTCCGGCGCGGTGGCGGCCGTCGAGCGGCACAGGCGCTGGCGGTTGTTGCCGTTGCGATCGGAGCGGTGGGCGCGGCCGTGGCCTTCACCGGGTCGCTGTCGTTCCTGGAGGAGCGCGCGAAGGTTCAGAACTACGACTCGGGGCGGTTCGGGGCGCAGTCGGAGAGCATCGCGTGGGCGACGCGCCACCCATTCGGCATCGGCCCCGGACAGTTCGAGCACCACGGACACATCTCGGCGCACAGCATGTACGCGCGCGCCCTGGCGGAGGAAGGATTTCCCGGACTCGTCGCGCTCCTCGTCCTGCTGCTTGCGACGCTGGCCTGGGCCGGGCGGAATGCCGTCCTCGGACGCGATACCTACGGAATCGGGTCGGCGGCGTTACTCGGAGCGTGGTGCGGCATCCTCGCGAACAGCGCATTCGTCGACACGCTCCACTGGCGCCATCTCTGGGTCGTGGCGGCGTTGATCTGGGCCGCGGCCTCGCGACCCTCGCGATCCTCCTAGGCCCCCTTCTTTCCGCCGACGACGACGTGCCCGAGAACTGGCGGGTCGACCTGCTCGAGCTGGTCGCGCAGGTCGACGACCGCTGCCGGAGAGAGCAGCGCAGGATTCGACACGACCACGATCGCATCGACGTTTGCAGCCCATGAGCGGCACTCGGGGTTGCCCAGGACCGGCGGCCCGTGGAGCAGAATGCAGGTGAACGCAGACCGCCGGAGCTCGCCGAACAGGATTCGCAGCGAGCCGGGGGAGACCAGGGCAGGGGACGCCGCGTCGCCCGCGCCCAACACAGCCAGGCTGCCGCTCCTGCGACTGGACACGGCCGTCGGTGGCTCGACGATCATCTCGGCCGCGGTCTCCGTATCGCCCTGCTTGGCCGCGGCCAGGATCTCCGCGAGCCCTGGCGCCGGCTCCATCCCGAAGAGCTGCTCCAGACCAGGCTTTCGGAGGTCGGCGTCGATGACGAGCGCAGTCTCGCCCGCCTGCGCGAGTGCCCGGCTGAGACCGGCGGTAACTCGCCCTTTCCCCTCGCCTGCGAGGGCGCTCGTCACCATCAGGATGTGCTGGTGTCCAGTCGGTAGCTGTGCGGTGATGATGGCGCCGAGGGCCTCATAGGAGGCGCGCTCACGCAGAGCGGCCTCCGGGTCGCGAATGCGGCCGCGCTGTTGGGGAATCTCGGTGAGGATGGGGAGCCCGCTCAGCTGCTCCAAGTCGCGAGCATCGCCGATGCGCGGGGCGATGCGCTCCCGGCCCAGCGCTGCGAGGATCGCGATGAACAGCGCTGCGACGAAGGCGAACGCAGCGTTCCGCACCGGTCGCGGCGACTCTGGCGTCGTCGGGGGCTGGGCGGCGTCGGCAAGCTGAAGCTCCGAGCCAGCTGTTGCCTCGTTGACGCTGAGCTCGCTGAGCCGCTCGCGGATCAAGGCGATCTCGGCGGCCCCTCCGGGCGTGCCCTTGAGCCCTGTCAGCGTGGCGAGCAGCCTCGCCTTCTCCCTTCGTAGCTGGGCGAGCTCGACGGCCCGCTCACGGGCGAGGAACGCAGCCGCCACGACATTCGCCGACAGGGCGGCGCGCTCCGCTGTCTTTGCCGAGGCGCGAATCGAGACGATGTTCGCGTTCGGATCGACGGAGGCGTGCACGTTGCGGGCCAGCGTCGTGAGCGACTCCCCGTGGAGCCGGCGCACGCTTCGGGCGAGAACGTCTCGCGTCACGAGGAGCTTTTCGATCGTCGCAAGCTGGCGCTGAGCATCCGTGGACCCGGTGACGCTCGGGCCCTCGTCGAAGAGGATCGTGGCCTCTGCGCTGTAGGTCTTCGGCAGGACGAGCGACAGTGCGAGGACGATTCCGGTGATGCCGAGCACGATCGCAGCGATCAGCCCCCGCGAGCGTTTGAGCGCGCTGACGTACCTGGAGACATCGATCGGTTGCTCAGGCGGAACCTCGAGGGCGTGGAGCCGTGAGACTCCCGGTTGGAGTTCTCGTTGCTCGATCACGTGCTCACCTCCTTCACGATCCGCGACCTATGGGCACGAGGGTTCGAAGCACCGCGAAGTCGCCGGGTTTGGGAACGACCAGTTCGATCAGCTGGAAGGGCGTCCGCCTGCGGTAGACGAGGAGCGCGGTCAGGCCGGCCGCCAGGTACCCCGCGCTGGCAGCTGCAGACGCGCCGGACGCCCCGAAGAACGGGATCAACACGAAGTCGAGAGCCACCCCGACGGCGAAGCAAGCAGCTGGGGCAACCGACGACAGGGCCGGCAGGGACGACGCGACGAGCGCGTTGCAGAAGACGATCATCGCCGTGAACCCGAGGAGCCCCGGAAGCAGCAGCAGGAACGGCGTCACCGATGCTTCGAACGAAGGTCCGAAGACGATCGGGATCAGCGGCGGTGCGAAGACCGCGCTCGCAAGCATGCTTGCGAGCGTCACGAACGACGCGGAGCGAAACGCCTGGAGCGTCTGCTCGAGACGCGGGCCCTCCTCGCTCCGGGCGGCGAGCGGGAGGAGCGCCGTCGACACCGCTCCCGGGAAATAGAGCAGGATCTCGGACAGATTCACGGCGACGACGTAGAAGCCGAGCGCCGCTTCCGATGCGATCAGCGCAAGCAGGATCTGATCGATCCGGAACCCGAGCGAATCGGCGAGGGTCCCGAACCACGCTCTCACGCCGAAGGCGATCGTCTCGCGGAGGACGACGAGACTCGGGCGCCCGAGGCCACACACGCGCCGGATCGCGAACCAGAAGAGGATCGCCGCCCGAAGTCCTTGCGTCAGCGCCCAGACGAGAGCCCCCAACGCGACGGTGAGCCCGAAGGTGCCCCAGAGGAAAACGACGAGTAGCGGGTAGATCCACGACGTGATCGCGGTCACCGTCGCGTGCGTTCGGAAGCGGCTGCAGCCGAGCACGAACCGATAGCCGGCATCGGCAAGGCAGGCCGCGACGATGCTGATCACGAGGATCGCGAGCTCGACGTCGCCCACTCCCTGTGGCCGCAAGGCCGGGACGGCCAAGAGCGTGCCGCAGACCAGGGCGGCGCCAGCGATGCCGGCACAGGTCGAGAACGCGAGGCTGTTCGACAGGAGCGTCGGCCGCAGCTCGGGGCTCCGGGCGGCAAAGACGACCGTCGCCTCCGTGACGCCAAGCCTTGCGATCCACGCTGTCACCAGCGCGGTCACGGTCAAGAAGGCGACCGTCCCGCGGCCCGAAGGGCCGAGCGCGCGGGTCACGAGGAGCAACCCCACGAACAGGCCCGAGTTCCCCACGATCTGCGCCCAGAAGAGGAACGCCGGGCCGCGGCCCGCGGCCGAATCCGGAGGGCTGGACTCCTTCGCGCCCACTCACGGCCGGCCGTTGCTCACGGCGTCGACGAGGGAAGCCAGGCGGTCCCGGCCTCGACGATGGATCCGATCCAGGCGGTCCGCGTTCGCCGCGAACGCCGTTACGTAGCGGTCGTACGACGAAGCGAGCTCCAGGACGGCCGCGGCGCCGGCGCGCGGATTGCCGGGCTCGACACAGAACGGCTCGAGTCCGGGTGCGGCGTAGTAGTGCGGCGCGTCCCCGACATCCGTCGACACGACCGGAATGCCTCGTGCCAGTGGCTCCAGGATCGCGATCTGCGTCGCATCGCGCAATGAGGTCGACAGGCAGACGTGCCCCACGTCCTGGAGCCGCTGGACCTCCTCCCAGCTTCGGCCGTCTCGAACGGCGAGCCACGGCCGCTCCCGGGCAAGCTGCTCGAGCTCGTCCCGCAGGATGCCGTCGCCGTAGATCTCGAGCGTGGCCGCACGGTGGCGCCGCACCTGCTCGACGACTGCGACGGCGCCCAACGGATTCTTCTCGCGGAACAGCCGCCCGACCCAGACGATGCTGATCGGCTGGTCGGCCCCGAGGAACCGGGAGTGCGCCCGCGGAAGGTCTCGCAGCGGGAACGGGACGTATTCCGCAGCGACGCCATAGCGGCGGCGAGCACCCGCGACACCGGCTCGCGAGAGCGAAACAGGCTGCGACAGCCGCAGCACAGGTCGCGTGATCAGCAGCTCGAAGACGCTGCCCAGGAGTCGGTGGTACAGGAGCGAGCTCGTCGAGAAAGGTGCGCCCGAGCCGTGCAGGACGAACAGCACGCCTTTGCGGCGCAGCCGGGCCGCCACGGCCGCAAGGTTCGGGAGGAGGTGGCGCGCCCCGTTTGCGACGACGACGTCGGCGTTCCCGACTTCGCGCCAGAGCAGCCGCCATCCTCGGACCGGCAGCGGCCAGCCGGCCGCGCGCAGGAATCGGCTCGGCAGAGTGACGTCGGCCGCCGCGGATCCTTCCGCCGGCCGGCAGGCAAGCACGCGAACGCGGCGTCCGCCATCACGCAACAGCCGGGCGGTGATGTCGACGAACTGCTCGACTCCACCGCGGCGGGGCAGGACGAAGCTCGAGACGATCAGCACGCGCGTGGCGGCCATCAGAAGCGCGGCGCGCCCTCGAAGCGGCGCCCGTCTTCGCGAGTGCCCCAGAACCACAGCACCAGGAAGACGACGTAGACGATGGCCAGTGCGAGGCCGATCTGCAGCAAGCGTCGCTCGTCGCCCGACTTCGCGGCCTGTTGTTGGTGGATTGACTGCAGATTCTGGGTCGAGATCGAGGTCTGGGACTGAGGTGGGTCTGATATCGCCTGTCCGGTACCACGATCTGAGGTCTGACTGCCATTGGAACGAAAGGCGTGCGTACTAATCTGGTTTCTAGTCCAATTGTTTGAACGTGATATCTCAAAATGTAATTGATACTGAAAAGGAAAAGCGTGATATCGCTTCACACGTGCGGGCCGCGTCGTCGCTGACCCAAGCGCACCGCCGCGACGACTTGGAATGAGCTGCTGCACGGCCGCGAAGCGGGGAGGGCCCGCATGGTCGTACCGGGCAATCGTTTTGGCTTGATACTCCCGGTACTCCCGTGATATCAGGGGCCTGGGCTGCGCAGTCGCCCTGGGCGCGCCGGCGAACGCCGCCGTCGCGAGGCAGACGCCGGCGCCGACGAGGCCGAGCCTGCAGGCGCCGGCACGGCGAGCGCCGGGATCGCAGCGATCTTTGCGGACAAGGTTGTCGAGCATCGAGACCGACCGAATTCAACTCCCGAAAGACGAACGAGCTCTACGTCATATCGTAGGTACCCAGTCTCTGTCGATGTCGACCAGATCCAAAAACAAATTCGAATTTGCGTAATTGAAATGCCAGAGTTATAGTGGCGAGACTGAAAACCAGCACGGAGTTAAATGCTGGAATGAAGCAAGCTCAATTGATTGCGCCACGGCCCGCGCACCGGAGCTGCTCAGAGGGTGTAAACGAACCTTTGCGGAAGCGGCGTGCGAACCTCCGGCCCGTCACGAGCCGCGACACCGCTCGAACCCTGCTTCGCGAATACCACGAGCACGGGGACTTGCAGGCGCGTGAGCGGCTCATCCAGCAATACATGCCGCTGGTGAAGAGCCTCGCCCGCCGCCACAGCCGGGGCGGCGAGCAATACGAGGACCTCGTCCAGGTCGGATGCATCGGCCTGATCAAGGCGGTCGACCGCTTCGACCCGGAACGAGCCGAGTTCGGCGCCTTCGCAATTCCCAACGTCGCAGGCGAGATCAAGCGCTACCTCCGCGACCGCGCGGGCCTGATCAGAATCCCGCGGCGCCTGCAAGAGGTCCGGCAAGGCGTCTTCGCTTGCTCGGCGGAGCTCACGGCGCAACTCGACCGGCCGGCGACCATCCCGGAGATCGCGGAACGCTCGGGCGTCGCGGAGCCCGAAGTCGAGGCTGCCCTGGCAGCTGATCGCGCCCGGTCACCCGTGTCGCTGTCGACGCCCGAGCCGCAGGCAGGCGACGACGGGTATGGAGACCTCGAGCCTCAACTCGAGGGCGGCTACGAGCGGGGTGAGCAGCGCGCCCTCCTGGCTGCAGGCTTCCGCGTCCTCGACGCGCACGAGCGTCGACTGCTACATCTCCGGTACTTCGCAGGCCTCAGCCAGCCCCAGATTGCACGCGAGGTCGGGCTTTCCCAGATCAACGTCTCCCGGATGACTCGCCGCGCCCTTGTGAAGCTCCGGGCCGAGATCGGCCCCCTCGAGAGCATCCCGCCGGCCGCCGCGGCGGGAGGTCGGTGACTCGGCGGCGTGTCTTCTTCCGAGTTTCCGATCGTACAATTCACGGGGGTGAAACCGCGAAGCCGCCAACAAGCGGGTCCGAGCCGCGATCCCGGCGAGCGGGATACGGCGCAGGATCCCGGCGCCGAGAGCCCGGCAGACGCCTCCTATCCGGTCACGCTGGTTCGTGAGGACTCCGACGAAGGGACATGGCTGGCCAGCGTCGACGCGCTTCCCGGCTGCGTCGCCCGCGGGGCGACTCCGGACGAGGCCGTCGAGCGAGCCAAGGCCGCGGTGGCCGAGTGGACGGCCGCCGCCAGGCGCGAAGGGAGAGACGTCCCGGAACCGAAGTCGCCCCAGTCTCACAGCGGCCGCCTTCTCCTCAGGATGCCGCAGACGCTCCACGCTGAGCTCTCGCGAGTCGCCGAGCGAGAGAACGTCAGCCTGAACCAGTTCATCACGGACGTGCTCGCCGGAGCTCTCGGGTGGCGCGTGTCCGCTCGCAAGACGCCTGTCACGCGGGCCGTTCCGCCGGCAGACGAAGAAACGCTCGCACCGGAGGCGACGCGTGAAACCGCGCCGGCCGGCGCCGCCAAACGCCGCCGTTTTCTCAACGCCGTCTTCGTTGCGAACGGCGTCATCGTGGCACTGGCGGCGGTGATCGCAGTGGTCGTGCTGATCGTCGCGCTGCGCTAAGCCGGTGGCACGCGTCGGCGGCGCAACAGATTCCCGTTTGACAACCGCGCTGGAGTCGAGTATCAAAGGGCGGCGGAAAGGGGAGAAGATGGCCGGTATGGCCGCAAAAGACGCGATCCTGAGACTGGTGACGGTCGTAGTCTGCTGCCTTCCCGCGGTAGCGATCTCCGCGAAAGAGGCGCGAGCTCAACAGGGCCTCAGGCCCGAGCCGCCGCCGAGTCAGAGCGCGTCTCTTCGTCCCGACCCCGCACCCGGCGCGTCCACAGTCCAGACATCCTCCGCGACCTCTTCGTCCTCGCCTCCTACGTCCTCGGCGACGCCCAGTTCGGCGGCCGCTGCCGTACCGGTCTCACGGTCCTCCTCAAAGGAAGCTCCGGCGGCCCCGGCCCCGCGACGGTTCACCCGACCTGCTACGCCCCGCCCGGTGCGTCCGCTCCCCTTGGCCACGTGGATCTGGCGGGGGGCAGTCTCCGCCTTCGGTTCCGCGAAGGCGAGCGCGCCACCCTCTTCATCGATTCCGCTGCTGGCTGCAGGCCTCGCGCTTCTCGTCCTGGTGATCGGCGAAGCGACCTTCCTCGGGCTTGCCGCCACCGTGTTTGGCATTCCGGGGCGACGACGGCCGGAGCGCCGACGCCACGCGGAAGGCTCCTTCCCTATTCGCCAGGTTTTCCCGAGACGCTGAGGGCGTGACGCCCGAGGCGCCCGCCAGGCGCCACAACAGGCTTCTCGGCAGGCGTGCCTCGAATCCGCTCGAGCTCCCGCTGGTAGACCTCGAGATGGGAGCTGCGGAAGCGCGACAGGTCGAAGAGCTCGCGTGCCCTGGCTCGGCCCGCCGTCCCTAGGCGCCGGCGGAGCCACGCGTCCTCGACAAGCAGCTCGAGAGCGGCTGCGAGCGCCGTCACGTTCCCGGCCGGAACAAGCAAGCCCGTCTCCCCATCCACAACCGACTCGCCAACGCCGCCCACGTCGGTCGCCACCACGGGCAGCCCTGCAGCCATCGCCTCGAGGAGCGAGACGGGGTGTCCTTCCGATCGGCTGGAGAGCGCGAAGATGTCCGAGGACGCAAGGAGCTCCTGTACGTCGTCACGAGCGCCGAGAAGGCTGACCTTCGCCTCGAGTCCCTGCATCTCGACCACGGTGGCGATGTCGGAGAGGGCGGGACCGTCGCCGACAAACGTGGCGCGATAATCGGCCGAGATCATCGCCAGGGCTCTGACGAGGGCGGCGAAGTCCTTGGGAAAGGCGAATCGCGCCACGCTGATGATCCGGGGCGGTCCTTCGGTTCGCGTTGTCGCGAGAAACGGTGTCGTGTCGACCGCGTTGTGGATGACGACGGTCCGCTCCGCATCGCAGGCTCGCGCCTCGATCCCTTGCTCGCGTGAGGCATGGGAAACGCAGATGACCGCCGTGGTGATCGGGCGCACCAGTCGTTCGGCACGAAGAAAGAGGTGCCTGGCCGAGCCTCGATACGCGGCGAAGGACCAGCCGTGCACGGTGTAGAGGCGGATTCGCACGCGAGCGAGCACGGCCGCAATGCGGCCGAGGATGCCGACCTTCGAGCTGTGTACGTGCACGACATCCGGCCGGACCCGCCGGCAGAGGCGAACCAGCTCAACGAGTGCCAGCAGGTCGTGCCATGGGTGGATCTCCCTTCTGAGGTGGTCGAGCGGTACGAACGGAATCCCGGCTTCTTGCGCCGTTTCGCGCAACAACCCCGATCCATGAGCAGCGACCGTCACGTCGAAATCCCGCCTCAGCGCGGGGAGAAGGTGGGAGACGGACATCTGTGCGCCGCCGACTTCGGCGAGCGTGACCAGCATCAGAACACGTGGTTTCGACGAGGCGGCCGCCGTAGGAGCCTCGCGCCGTTCGACCACAGACGTCCAGACCGTAGACGCCATCGCTCCCAGCGAGTAGACGGCGAAGTAACCGGCCGACAGGAATGCCGTGAGGAGGACCGTCAGCAAGATCGCTCGAGGATCTCCCAGGCCTTGAACCGCGGCAGCCCCGAGCGACGCCGGGTGTAGGAACAGGTCCCAGGAATTCACGCGGGGCACGCGGCCGAGGTACACCCCGAACGAGCTCAACGCCAGCGCGCCGACGACCAGCGCCCACGCTGTGCCCACGCCGTAGTACCGGCGGGCGACGCTGTGCATCAAGAACAGTGATGTGAAGCACAGCAATAGCCCTGTCCATGCGGCGGCCGAGAAGAGGAGCGCGTCGTACAAGACCGGGGCACGACCACTTGCGCCGACGTACTTCAGGTCCGTGAGCATGTAGGGCGCGTTGGGGAGGAAGACCAACCACAGCGCTGCGGCGGCGAAGACGCGCAGAGAAGTGCCCCGGTGACTGACGAACAGGGCCAGACCGAGCGGAACCCATGCCAGGACGAGGTTCCAGAGGATCGCCGTGTGGTCGAAGGTGTCCGTGTAGACGATCCGGCAGGCGACCAGCGTGGCCACGAGCAGCGAGAGCGCGGCCAGGGACGCAACGATGCGGCTCACGTCGAGTAGGTACCCGCTCCCGGGCTACGCCGCGCGGGTGACATGTGCGCTGGGCTTGACGACAGCAGCCTTGGCGCAAGAAACTAGCGGCTCAAGCGGATCGGGTTCAGAGCGGACTCGCACCCAGGTTCGAACTGCGGTCGGTCTCCACACGGAGACCAGGGAGGGAGGGTCGTGCCGAAGAAACGGCTTCTTCTCGCACTCACCGCCACCGCGGTCGTCGGCTGCGTCGTCGCAGCTACCGGCCTTGCCGGATCAACGCAGGTCGATCAGTTCTCCGACGACCCGTCCCCGGACACGGTTTGTGGCGTTTCCGGGATGAGCAGCGTTCACGGAACCTCCGTGGTTCGCGAGGGCGGCGCGAGGGGCTCGTTCTTCGCTGGAACGTTCTGGAAGGTCTTCGTCGCCGAGAACGGCAAGTCGGTCACGTTTTTCTCCGCCACACCCAACAAGGAATCGTTGCCCATGATCGACGAGCAGGCGGGCACCGTCACCTTTGCGACGACCTTCGTTGGGCTACCGGTGAAGATCTCGATCACACGAGGGCCAACCCTCATCCGTGACGCCGGCACCGGGACGTTCATCGATGTTTTCGAGTACACCGGCGATCCGGAGAACCCGGTCGGCGCCCATATCTCGACGGACGTGGTCGGTCTGCACGGCCCGCATCCAGTCCTGCTGGGTGCCGACGTCTGCGAGGTCGTCGAGCCGTACTTGCTCGATCCGTAACGACTCGCCGGAGGGCTCGAGATGCGCCTGGCAGGAATCGAACCTGCGACCTCGCGCTCCGGAGGCGCGCGCTCTATCCCCTGAGCTACAGGCGCGTGGAAGCGCAGTCTAGCCGCGGAGGGCGGCTTTGCCGGCCTCCGCTCGGACCGCTCTCGGAGGTCGCCATTCCGGAAAAAGTTGGATGCGCGAAGCGCGAGACTTATTCCGGCGAGCGACGGAGGCGCGCGCTCTATCCCCTGAGCTACAGGCGCTGGGGGGCCAAGTCTAGCGGCGGTTCGAGTGGGGTCATCGGCGCCCCAGGCTCGCGCCTCGGCGTTCTCCGCACTCGTTCCGGGAGTTTGCGCTCCAGCGCGAAGCAGCCGACGATCGCGACAACGCAAACCACCGCCGCGCTCGGCCAGACGGCGAGGGGATGCCAGCCGAGGAGCGCACCGCCGACCGCCGGCCCGAGGATGCCGCCGACGCTCCACGACATCGAGCCGAGCGCGAAGTACCGCCCGCGCAGGCTGTCCGGCGCGAGGTCCGCGACGAGCGGCGGCTGGGTCGGCGCCTGCAGCGTCTCGCCGACGCCGAACACGACTCCGGCCGTCACGAGCACGAGCGCGGCGGACGTGCCCGAGAGGAGCCCTCCCGCGGCGAGCACGACGAGCGACGCGACCGCCCAGATCGCGTTCATCAGCGCGAGCGCGGCCATGCGGCGGCGGCCTTCGAGCGCCTTCGCGACGGGCAGCTGCACGAGCACGACCGCGAGCGTGTTCGCGAGCCAGATCATCCCGACCCACTTCTCGCTCACACCCGCGTAGTTCTTCGCGAACGGCGGCAGCAGCGCGAACACCTCGTAGCCGACGGCGACGAAGAGCACGTTCAGCCCGAGGAGCCCGAGGAAGTTCCGGTCACGCAGGACCGCGCGGTAGCCGCCGGCTTCCTCGTGCTCTTCCTCGGTCGGAGCAGGCTCGCGGATCGTCGAGAGCACCCCCACGAAGACGAAGAACGTGGCGGCGTCGAGCAGGAACAGCGTCGTGAAGCTCCCGGGGTCGCTCGTCGTCGCGATCAGGCCGCCGACGAAGCCGCCCAGGCCCAGCCCGAGGTTCATGGTGATCCGCTGGACGGAGAACGCGGAGGAGCGCTCCTCGGCCGATGCGAGCCGCGTCAGCAGCGTCGACTGCCCGGGCCAGAAGCACGCCGTGCCCGCGCCCTCGAGCGACAGCAGGGCGATCGCATGCCAGGGCTGGCGGACGAGCGGGAAGAGGGCGAACGCCGCCGACTGCTGCACGAGCCCGAGCAGGAGCGTGTTGCGGCCGCCGATCCGGTCGACGAGCGTCCCCGCTCCGATCCCGGCGGCGAGGGCGGCAACGCCTCCGACCGCCAGCGCGAGGCCTGCCTCCGCGAACGAGATCCCGCGGACGTTGTGGAGGTAGATGACGATGAACGGGAAGGCCATCCCGTTCCCGAACGAGTTGACGACTCCGCCGCACTGCACGAGCCAGACCGTCCGCGGCAGGTGCGGGTCCAGCCTTCGGAGGTAGCCGTCCGCCATCGAGGTTCTAAGGTATCGGCGTGGAACTCGACGCCCGGATCGTGACCCTGCGGATGGCGGAGACGTTCGTCATCTCGCGCGGCGCGGCGGACGAAGCGGACGTCGTGCTGGTCGAGCTCACGCACGACGGCATCACCGGCTACGGCGAGGCTACGCCCATCGAGCGCTACGAGGAGTCGGCGGAATCGGCGCTGGCGTTCGTCGAGGAGGCGGCGCCGCTTCTTGGTGACGACCCGTTCGCGCTCGACGCGATCGGCTCGCGGCTTGCGGAGCGGCCCGGGGAGCAGGCGGCCAAGGCCGCGATCGACGCCGCGCTTCACGACCTGATCGGCAAGCTCGTCGGTCTGCCGGTCTGGAAGCTGCTCGGGCTCGAGCGTGCCGGCCCCCCGACCTCCTGGACGATCTGGCTCGGCGATCCCGACGACATGGCGCGGCGCGCCGAGAAGGTGCGCGGCCGCTTCAAGCGGCTGAAGCTGAAGCTCGGCGGCGGCGACGGCCTCGACGTCGAGCGCGTGCGCGCCGTGCGCGGCATGTCCGACGTGCCGCTGCAAGTCGACGTGAACGAGTACTGGTCGTTCGACGAGGCGCTGGAAGCGCTGCCGCGGCTGCAGGAGCTCGGCGTCGAGTACTGCGAGCAGCCACTTCCGGCCGGCGACCCCGACGGGCCCGAGCTGAAGCGCCGCTCGCCGCTGCCGATCTATGTCGACGAGGACTGCCACGTGCTCGCCGACGTCCCCGCCTGCGCCGAGCGGGCCCACGGGCTCACGGTCAAGCTCGCCAAGTCAGGCGGGATCCGCGAGGCGGTGCGGATCGCGCATGCGGGCCGCGCGCTCGGCCTCGGGCTGATGCTCGGCTGCATGAACGAGTCGGGCCTGGCCGTCTCGGCCGGCGCGCAGGTTGCGAGCCTCTTCGACCACGTCGACCTGGACGGCAACCTGCTGCTCGCGGAGGATCCGTGGCCCGGCGTCGAGCTCGTCGAAGGCGTCCAGCTTCCTCCTGACGCGCCCGGGCTGGGTGTCCGAGAAGCGGTATCTCATACTCGCTGAGGGTCGCTCGAGCGACCCGCACTACGGCAAGACCGCCCGTGGCGTTATCCGCTACGCGCCCGATCCGTCCGTCGTCGTCGTCGACTCGACGCGACCGGGGGAGGAGCTCGACGGAGTTCCGGTCGTCGCGACCGTGCAGGACGCGCTCGCCTACGAGCCGACGACCGCGATCGTCGGCGTGGCCACGCAGGGCGGCCGCTTCCCGCCGGAGTGGCGCGGGCTCCTGAAGGCGTGCATCGAGGCTGGGCTCGACGTCGAGAACGGCCTGCACGAGTTCCTCTCGGACGACCCCGAGCTGAGCGAGCTCGCAGCGAAGCACGGCGTCGAGCTCCGCGACCTGCGCAAGCCGCCGGCCGACCTGGGCGTCCCCACCGGCGAGAACCTGACAATCCCGGCCAAGATCGCGCTCACCGTCGGCTCCGACTGCGCGATCGGCAAGAAGACCGTCGCCTACGAGCTCGACCTCGAGGCCCGCCGCCGGGGCCTGAAGTCGGTCTTCGTCCCGACCGGCCAGACCGGGATCGCGATCGCGGGGTGGGGGATCGCGGTCGACGCGGTGGTGTCCGACTTCCTCGCCGGCGCCACCGAGCGCCTCGTCGTCGAGGGCCACCGGCGCGGCGGCGAGCTGTTGTTCGTCGAGGGCCAGGGCTCGCTCGTCCACCCGGCGTACTCCGGCGTCACGCTCGGCCTGATCCACGGCTCGGCGCCGCACGCGTTCGTGCTCTGTCACCGCGCCGGCTCGACGCACGTCGAGGGCTACCCCGACCACCCGCTGCCGAGCCTGCCCGAGCTGGTGGAGCTGCACGAGCGGGTGGCGCTTCCGCTTCGTCCGGCCACAGTGGCCTGTATCGCGCTGAACACGGCCCACCTGGACGAAGCCGAAGCACTCGATGCGATCGAGCTGGCAAAGAGCGAGACAAGCCTTCCGGCCGGCGATCCGGTCCGCTTCGAGAGCGGTACGTTGCTCGATGCGGTGCTTGCCACTTTCGAGGCTCAAGTGTCGGCGCCGCCGGCCGATCAATGAGGAAAGCCGTCACACGTCCGCCGCAGGACGTGCAACTCTAGGAATGGGTCGAAACCGCATGGAGGGTTCAATGACGAGGATCGGGGGCCTTGGGGCCGCAGTTGTCGCCGCGCTCGCACTCGCCGGAGGCGCGAGCGGCGGATTGTCCGTCGGTGTGAGCGAGGACCGCGGGAAGGACGTCAACCCGGCGGCCTTCTTCACGACGATGACGGATGTCGGCCTGACGACGAATCGGGTCTCGGTGATCTGGGACCCGGCCAAGCCCGCCGTCATTCCGGCCCAAGGGTTGATCCAGTCCTGGCTCCCGCTGGCGCAGAAGGCCGGCGTGCACGTCGTGATCGCGGTCGGGCCGGCACACCCCCAAGACCTCTCGACGCCGGACGCCGCGGGCAAGTTCGCCGCCTTCGTCGGGAAGGTCGCGCAGACGTTCCCGCAGGTGAAGGATTACGTGATCGGCAACGAGCCGAACCGGCCGTACTTCTGGCAGCCGCAGTACGACGCTGACGGCAAGCCGCTGTCAGCCGCCGCCTACGAGCCCGTGCTCGCGCAATCGTACGACGCGCTGAAGGCCCTGAACCCGACGATCAACGTGATCGGCGTCGGCCTCTCCCCGCGCGGGAAGGACAACCCGAGCCTCCCGCCCAACATCGCATCGCGCTCGCCGGTCCGGTTCATCTCGGATCTCGGCCAGGCCTACCGGGCGAGCGGCCGAAAGACGCCGATCATGGACGAGCTCGCGTTCCACCCGTATCCAGCCGAGAACACCGACCCGCCGAGCGTGGGGGACAGGTGGCCGAATGCGGGGCTCCCGAACCTCGCCCGGATCAAGCAGGCGATCTGGGATGCCTTCCACGGCACGGCCCAGCCGACCTTCGCCGAGGGTGGCCGGCAGTCGTTCGCCGCGAAGCTCACGTTCGATCTCGACGAGATCGGCTGGCAGGTCGGCGTGCTCCCCAGCCTGGCGACGCTGTACTCGGGTGTCGAGCCGACTCCGACGATCGACGAGTCGACGCAGGCGCTCTACTACACCGACGTGATCACGACCGCGGAGTGCGACCAGAACGTGCGCATGCTGAGCTTCTTCCTCCTCGAGGACGAGCCCAATCTCACCCGGTGGCAGAGCGGCCTCGAGCGGGTCGACGGCTCGCACCGGCCCTCGTACGACGCGGTCAAGCAGACGCTGGCCCAGACGCACGGCAACTGCCTCGGCGAGCCGCTCGTCTGGTCGCACACGCGCCAGGTGATCTCGCCGTTCGTCGGCTGGCGCATGCCGGGCAAGGTCACGAGGAAGCGGACGAGCTGGCACTTCTCGGCCGGCGCCGACGAGGAAGTCACGTACCGCGCCGGGATCTTCAAGGCCCGCACGAGCAGGCGCTCGATCTCGCGCAGCCTCTCCTCCGGGCGGCCGAAGCCGGTGCTCTCCGCGCGCGGGAGGATCAACGCGCGGACGATGTCGCTCGGGTTGCCGAAGCGCCGCTTGAAGCCGGGACGGTACGTTTTCGCGATCCGGATGGCTGCGACGATGAACCCGGCGCGAACGAGCCTGTACGTCAGCAGGGCGTTCACGGTCCGCTCGGGTAGATGAGCGACCCGCGCCTGGCGCGGCTCGGCGAGCTGATCGTCGGCTACTCGATCGGCTTGCAGCCGGACCAGATCCTCCGCATCGACGCGCCGACGGTCTCGACGCCGCTGGCCGAGGAGCTGTACCGGGCAGCGCTGCGCGCCGGCGGCTACCCGTACGCGAGCGTCGAGCTCGAGAGCCTTCCGGAGATCCTCGTCGCCGAGGGGAGCGGCGACCAGCTCGACTTCGTCTCGCCCGTGGCCGAGACCGAGATCGAACGCGTCGACGCAATCGTGACCATCTGGGCCGAGCGCAACACGCGTGCATTCACCGGCGCCGATCCCGCCCGTCACCAGCGGCTGATCGCGGCGACCCGGGCGCTCACGAACCGCCGCTGGGAGCGGATCTCGGCAGGCGAGCTGCGCTGGTGCGGGGCGCTGTTCCCAACCCCCGCGCACGCACAGGACGCAGGCATGTCTTTGGGGGACTACGAGCGCTTCGTCTACCGCGCGTGCCATGTCGACGGCGACGGCGACCCGGTTGCGCACTGGCGGGCGACCCAGGACGAGCTCACCCGCCGCGCCGAGCAGCTGGCCAAAGCACGGGAGCTCCGAGTCGTCGGCCCGGACACGGACCTCAGGCTCGTGGTCGAGGGCCGCAGCTGGGAAGCCGCGGACGGGCGCTACAACATGCCCGACGGCGAGGTCTATACGAGCCCCGTCGAGACGGAGACGGAAGGCGAGATCCGCTTCACGTTCCCGGCGCTCTTCCAGGGCCGCGAGGTCGACGACATCCGCCTCCGGTTCGAGGCCGGCAGCGTCGTCCGCTCCGAAGCCCGGCACGGCGGCGAGTTCCTCGACGCGCTGTTGTCGATGGACGACGGAGCGTGCCGGCTCGGCGAGGTCGCGTTCGGCCTCAACTACGAGATCGACCGCTTCACGAA
>WNGD01002354.1_pt1 | contig 20396 bp, 24 predicted proteins | sample 5400671 | NCBI WGS metagenome assembly WNGD01 (sample SAMN13153369, study PRJNA577476) | soil metagenome | isolation source: 40 cm soil or saprolite under grassland replicate 2 | place: USA:California | collected 2016-06-15 | reverse complement strand
GCGTGCAGTCGATGACCTGTCTCCGCGGGTATCCATTCGTCCTCTTCGCCCCAGAGGATCAGCACAGGAGCGGTTATTCCTGCGTAGAGCGGCTCGACCTCGTCGGTGAAGCGTTGGTCGGCCTGGGCGATCTGGCGATAGAACGCGTCCTGTCCCTCGGCTCCAAGCCAGGGCTCGACGTGCGGAGCGAGCGCCTCGTCACTCATCTGCTTGTGGAAGGCCCCGCGGAGATAGGCGGCGACGATCGCGTGGTGGATGGCTGCGGGAATCTGCTGGAAGACCCGCGCGTTGTCGCGTACTAGCCGGAAGAACGGCGACCCCCACGGCCCGAGTGCGACCGGGTCGAGCAGCGCTATCGCACTGAATGGCCGCCGTTCGAGCAGGTGGGTTCGGAGCGTGATCGCCCCACCGAAATCGTGTGCGACGATCGCCGGCTGCTCGAGCTCCCAGTGATCGAGCAGTTGGGCGAGCAGTAGCGTCTGGGCGCCGAGCGAGACATCCTGGCCATCCCGCTGCTCAGACGACCCGTAGCCGAGCAGGTCGTATGCGTACACAGTCCGGTCGCTCGCCAGCTCCGGGATGATGTGGCGCCACAGGTAGGCCGAACTCGGCGTGCCGTGCACGAGAACTAGCGCCGGCCCTTCGCCGAACACGCCGTATCGGAAAGCCCAGTCAACCATCCACACTCACGACAACGTCGGCCGCTCGCTGCCGCTTCCGCACCTTCGAAACGAGGCCCTCCCGGCAAGCCAACCGCGACCACCGGCGCGCTTTCTCGCTCACCGGCAGGGCGGGACTCTTACTCGCGTTCACGGTCCCGACTCCTGCAGATCCGAGCACGATCGGTGTGATAGGCGGACTCCGGCGTCAGGAACATCACCGGCCCGACGCCAGTCCCACGTATTCGTGGGCATGGGTAAGGCAACGTCCTCACAGCAGGTCGTGCGCTTCGGTTCACACCCGACGAAGCAGATGCGCTTCTGTCAGCGTCAGGGCTCCCGGAGAGGCCGAAAGTTGAGCGCACGCCTGCGCGTTCATCGCAGCGCGCTCGGCTTTGGAGGTCATCTGCCGCCGCTCACCCGTCGGAACGGCTCGGCGTCACACGACCCAGGCGCAGCCGTTCCAGTAGGCCTGGACGCGGCGGGAAAAGCGGCGGATGTCAAGGTGGAGCTCCTCAGGACGCCGGGACAGGTGCACGTCGAGATAGAGCTCGAACTCCTCGGCGGTCTCGACCTGGACGAACTCTCTGCGTCGCGGTCGCTCGTTCGACGTGGCGAGCGTGGTCACGGCGCCACAGCAGCGGCTCTTCTTCGGCCACACGTAGAGACGGCCGCCACTCTCCTCGATCAGATCGGACGCGTGATTCGAGACGACGACTTGCATCAGCGAGGAATGATCGCAGAAGCACAGCGATTTGTTCGTCGCTCGCGCTCCCTACGAGGCGAGTCACTCGCGGTGGCAGCCGCATCCAAATCGCTCTTCGCGTCTGTATCTCCTCAGCGAAGCGTCAATTTCGGTCTTCGACGCGAGGACGGAATTCCGAGCTGAAGGAGGACTGGAAATGAGGGATCGGCTTCGGGCGATGCGGCCGGGTCTTGTCGCATTCATGGTCATTGCCGCGGTCGCCGGGGTGGCGACCTCGGCGCAGGCGGCGCCGAACGCGGCGGCGCGGCTGAGCGTGCACTCGACGGAGTACGGCAAGGCGCTCTTCGGGCCGAGCGGAAAGGTGGTGTACGTCTTCGGCGCCGATCGCAACTCGACAAGCCGCTGCTACGGCGTCTGCGCGGCGGCGTGGCCGCCGCTTCTGACCAAGGCTGCGCCGCTGGCGGGTCCCGGTGTCGAGGCGAAGCTGCTCGGGACGACGAAGCGCAAGAACGGGACGCTGCAGGTGACCTACAACGGCCATCCGCTCTACTACTACGAGGCCGACAAGGTCGGCAAGGTGATGTGCCAGCACGCGAACATGCACGGCGGCCTCTGGCTGATCATCAAGCCGAACGGGCAGCCGAACCTGGCCAAGGGCAAGATGCACATGTAAGGCGCAAGCGCTTCTCGGGCGATGTCACACCAGCCTTTCAAAGCTCCCTCGGACGACTCGGCCTCGCTGCCGCGGCACGCGAGCGACGTCGAGCTGCTGCGTGCGATCGCGGGCGGGAGCGAGCCGGCGTTCGAGGAGCTGCGCGGTCGCTACCGGCGCGCGGTCGCAGGTGCCTGTCGAGCGGTCGCCGGCTCGGAGCGGGAGGACTGCGAGCAGGAGGTGTTCGCCCGCGTCTGGGACAAGGCGGCGCTCTTCGATCCGGCGCGCGGGAGCGCCGCCGCCTGGCTGCTGACGCTCGCACGGCGGACCGCTCTCAACCAGGTGGCCGCTCGCCGGCCGCCGACACCGGTCGACCAGGAGCCGGTCGCGGGCGCGGCCGAGCCAAACGGTGTCGAGTCCTTCTGGCTGGAGACCGCCCTGCAGCGGCTGTCCGAGCAGGAGCGGACGGTGATCGAGCTCGCCTACTACGGCGACCTGAGCGAGCGCGCGATCGCGAAGCGGCTGCGGGTTCCGCTCGGCTCGGTCAAGAGCTGGAAGCGGCGCGGCCTCAACCGGCTCGCGACGCTGCTCGACCAGGAGTCGCCATGAGACACGAGGAGGCGTTCAGACGGCTTCCTGATCTGCTCGACGACCGCGACGACGCCGGCCTGCTCGCACACGTACGCACCTGCGCCAACTGCCAGCGTCAGCTGTTCCTGCTCGGCCGGGTCGATCGCATGCTGCGCGGCGACGCGACTGCGCGCCGGGCAGCGGGTAGGCGTTGGCGCACGGCGCGGCAGCTGCTCGCGGCGGCAGTCGTCGCCGCCGCGGTCGCGGCCGCAGCGCTCGCACTCGTTCTGCCCCAGCATGCTCACCCACACGAGTTCCTGTTGCGGACCGCGTCGGGCCGATCGGTCGGACACGCCGTGATGGGCCGCTCCGATGCCCGCAATGCCTCGCTCGCGCTGACCGCCCGCCACATGCCGGTCGACCGAGGCCACTTGTTCGTGCTCTGGGCCAGCGACGACAGCTCGTCGATGCAGGTCGGCCGCTTCATGGTCGACCGAACCGGCAGCTGCCGCGTCCGCTTCAACCTCCCGGCCAACCACACCTGGACGCGGTTTTGGGTAACAAAGCTTGGCAAGCCGGCGGCTGTGGTCGCGACCACGTGAAACGGTCCGGCGCGGTGCTCGTTGCGGGCTCCGCGCTCGGGTTGGTCGCGTGGAAGACGCTGAAGAACGCCTTCTCGCCGAAACGGCGGCGCCGTTCTCCCCGCGACCTGACGCGATCTCGCGGCAGCCTTTCTCGGCCGGCTTGGGGCATCGGTCGCCGGAGTCGCGGTCGGCTCGGAGGTCCTGTCGACGGCTCTCGGGAACCGGTCGCCCTTCCTCGCCGTGCCGCCTGCTTTCGCCGACACCGGCGGCAGCGTGGTCGCGCCGCTGCCGATCCCGGGTGGCGACAACAACACGCACCATTTCCTGCCCGGCCGGGGCAAGGAGGTCTCGACGATCAACGACTTCAACGGCTTCGTCGGCATCGCGCAGCTGACGGGCACCGGGAAGGGCTCGGATGGCACCGCGCTCAACTTCAGCTGCGACAACCGCTTCCTCGTCGGCGACTACGTCGGGGAGGATGGAAGGCTGCATCGGGGCGCCTTCGGGGTCTTCTGACTGGACCTCTGGACTGGCCCGGTGGGCCAGGGACACATCCACGACTTCACACCCGGGGTGGCGCCGAGCGGGCTCTTCTGGACCGCCCCGATCTCGCCTGACAGCGTGGATATCGAGCTCGGGGAGGTGACGGCCTCGTTCCGCGTCACCGACTTCCCCCTCCTCGACATCATCACCAGCCCGTCGCCGCCCGCGACGGTCTCCTTCGACATGGAGTGGAGCGGCAAGACGGCGGACGTCGACGTGAAGGACTTCGTCAACGGCTTCGCTGGCAAGTACCGACAATGCAAGGCGACGATCGAGTGGTCGGCCAAGGTCGGCAGCTTCAGCTTCGTCTCGGCTCCGGCAAACACGTCTCTGACGCGCTTCGCCGAGCTCGGCCGCGAACGCAACGGGAGGTTCTTCAACCAGGGGTAACGACGAAGCAGACGACGCAGAAGCGGAGTCCCTGCCATCCGTCGGCGGCGCCGAAATCGGGCTGCGCCGCTCACTCGGCGCCACCCGACAACACATCCGCAGCCAGCGTGGCCGGAGCCTGTAGTGGGCGACCAGGGTGACTGAGGCGGACGTCGCAGCCTGGTCCCCGCCGTGGAGGGAGAGCGCGAGCTCGGCATGAAGGCGATCAAGATCTACCCCACGTGCAACCACTACCGCCCCGACGACCGCGAGGTCTGCTGGCCGTTGTACGAGAAGGTGCAGGAGCGGCTGTACGTACGACCGAATCCTCTCGGGGAGCGACTACCCGCTGACGACGCCGACGGAGAGTCTGCGGCTCCTCCGCGAGAAGCTGCCGGCGGCTGCGGAGCGAATGAGGCTGCCGATGATCCCCGACGACGCCATGGAGCTGATCCTCGGCGGGAACGCGGCTCGCATCTACGGGCTCGGCTGACCGAACGCTCTGCGCACGAGAGGCAGGACGCGCTCGGCGAAGAGTGCCATCGCCTCTGTCAGGACGCCGCGGTCGAGTCCGGGCCAGCAGAACTCGGCGGTGTAGCTGAGTGCGCCGTCGGCGGCTTCCTGGTACGCGAGCATCTGCTCCGCCACCTCGTCCGGGGAGCCGACCACGAGCGCGGCGGGCTTACCGCCGCCGCGGTCGAAGCACGAGACGTAATAGGCCAGCGGTGCCTGGATGTGCGGCTCGTAGTCGCCCTCCCAGGCGAACGTCGGCAGAACGATCGCCACCTCGACCTCGGGATTCTCCTCGCGGGCCCACACGACCCGACGCCGGAATTCCTCCGGCGTCGACCAGGACGCGAGGTAGGCGTCGCCGAGCCGCGCGGCGCGCCGTACAGCGGGCTCGCTCATGCCTCCGATCCAGATCGGCGGCGGTGGGTCCGGGGTCGGCGTCACCTTCCCCTCGTCCCACGCCGTCCGGAGCGTCGCGACGATTTCGTCGAGCCGGAGATGCCGACCGGCGTAAAGGACTCCGAGGCCGTCGAATTCCTCCCGTCTCCAGCCTTGGCCGATGCCGAGAATGAGTCGGCCGCCGGACAGCAGTTGCGCGGTCGCCGCGTCTTCGGCGAGGCGCACCGGATTGTGCAGCGGCGCGAGCAGGACGCCCGTGCCAATCGCCAGCCGGTCCGTCCGTGCGGCGATCGCGGCGGCCTGGACGAGCAACGACGGCGTGTACCCGTCGGCGAAGAAGTGGTGCTCGGAGAGCCAGACCGAGTCGAAGCCCAACCGCTCGGCCTCGGCCGCGAGCACGAGCGACTCGCGATAGCGCTCGCCCACAGAGCGCGCGTCGCCCGGGCCCTGCTGGCACGTGAGCGAGCCGAAGCCGACCCTCATCCGGCGAACGCTAACGCGAAGCTCCAGGCCGACGACGCCGTCGGTCTCTCCGATGATCGGCTCACGCGGACTGGGCGACGAAGAGCGAGCCCCGGTGTGGGACGGCGCGAGCGCCGCCCCACACTCTTGAGGTCGACCTACGCCAGCTGCGCGCGCACGGCTCCGCCGGGGAAGTCGAGCGTGTGGACGTTCGCGTAGAACCCCGCAGGGTTGGCCAGGATCTCGTCCAGTAGTGCCTTGTCGGCGGCTGTGCAGCCGCTCGAGAACCCGCTTGCGTCCGGCGCCTGGAGCGGGATGACGATCGGGCCGTTCACCCCGGCCGCGCCGCGGTGAACGTGGGCGCCGACGGATGGCAGCTTGATGTTCTGAACCGTGAGCCGGAAGCAGAGCTGCCCGTCGTCGCGGCGGACGCGGATGACTGCGGTACCCGTGCCGTCGGGATCACCCCCGGACGGTTCGGCGCTGCCGCTCATCTGTCGTGTGAACGTGCGGCCGAGCGCGGCCGGTGTGGTGCCTGACAGTTGGCCTCGGACAGCGCCCCCGGGGAACTCGCTCGTGTGTACGTTCGCGTAGAACTGCACCGGCGACGCGAGGATCTGGCCGACAACGTTCCGCGCGGCCGCGACACAGCCGGTCGAGCTGCCGCTGGAGTCGGGCGTCTTGAGCGGAACGACAATTGCACCCGCAACGCCTGCCGCGCCGGAGTGGATGTGCGCCGCCGCCGCCGGCGTCCTCAAGTTGTCGACCTTGATCGAGAAGCAGACCTGGCCCTGACCGGCGCGCAGACGGAACGTCGAGGTGCCGGTCGCTACGGGGTCGCCAGCGGGTGTCTCGGCCTCGCCGGTCATCGCGACCGAGAAGAGGGTGCCGCCGGAGGTCGGGCTGAGGATGGTCTTGGGGCAGTCGCTCGGCGGCGCGGGGATGATGTCGGCGGCGTGCTTCAGATGCGCCTTCAGCGCCTTCGCGCTCACGCGGAGCTTCACGTATGGGTTCTTTGTGGACGCCGTGCGGTGGCAGATCGTCGTCTTCTTGGCGGCGGGCCCAGCATGCCCGCTCGCATACGAGGCGGGCAGGGCGACCGCGGCCAGGACGATGGGAATCAATAGACGTTTCATGTTCCCCCTTCGTTTGCGAGCCTTCCACGCTTCCGTACGGGCCGACCGTGAAAACGGATCTGGCGGCGCCGGTTAGGCCGGCTCGCAGCCGACGTAGTTCTCGGCGAGGCTGGGCCAACTCACCGCGACGCCGTGCGATGTCAGCGTCTCGCCCTTCCAGTGCGGCGCCATGATCGGCATAAAGTAGGGTGATGGACGCAAGCATGCGCCCAACCGAGTTCGTAGCGCTCGGCCACGCCGGCTCCGACCACTACGCGGGACTGGAGACGTTCCCCAACCCCGGTGTCTCGCGGGTCGAGATGACGAGCGACGAGCTCTCCGCCGTCTGTCCGGTCACCGGACAGCCGGATCTCTACCTCTCCTCGATCGAGTACAAGCCGAAGAATCGCTGCCTCGAGTCGAAGTCGCTCAAGCTGTACTTGAACAGCTTCCGCAACGAGGGACATTTCTGCGAGGCGTTGGCGGTGAAGATCCGAGATGACGTGGCGGAGGCTCTCGGCCTCGCCGCGGACGAGGTTCGCGTGACCCTGAAGCAGAAAGCGCGCGGCGGGATCACGATCACCGCGAGCTCCTGACACGACACGCTGGGGCCGCCGGCTTGGGAACGCTGCGTACCCCCACAGCGACGCTTCTGATCGCAGGGTCGTGCGCCTCGCCCGTCCTTCGGAGGAGCTGTGGGGCCCTTGCGCCGATTTGCAAGCCGCGACCGAAGTCAAGCCCCTGCAATGACCGGGTTGAGGGTTGAGCTAGCCGAGATCGCTCGGAGGTAGCGAGTAGATGAAGGCGTCGGCGCGCCGCGCATTTCGCATATGGATCCGGGACGGGTAGGTTCGTCGTTCAGCGCGTCCTGTGGCGACCGTAGTAGTCGCCGAGCTCGTCCCTGTACGTCTGGTCGCGATATGTCTTTTCGTCGAACTCAGGTGCCTTCTTGATCTCGTCCTTCGTCAAGTCGACGAAGACCGTCTCTGTGTCGAGATCAATCTCGCGGATCACACCGGCCGGAAGCATCACCTTCTTACCGAAGATCCAGGGGCCAGTGTCAACGACGACGAAGCTGCCGCCAGCCTCCATCGTCGCCTCGTCCACCTTGCCGATGCTCGCGTCGTGAGCCTCAACCTTGAAGCCGGCCAGATCAACGGTCGGAGCAGCGATTGCGAAGGACCAAATCTCAACGGTCGCCATACTCCTACCTCCCTCCGAGGCTGCGCCTCGATTTGCTTGTCACCGCGGTAGGTCTCGGCTACCCCGCAAGACTGCTCCAAAACGTGGGCGTCGGAACAGCGCGCGTCGCCGCTACGGCCGCACGATCGAGATCGACGCGTGGTGTGCCTTCAACTTGAACACCTGGCCCTGCTGGATCACTTTGGAACCTCCTCGATCGACCGTGGCATCGAGGAATCAGAACCACGCCGCGAGAGGATCCGATGACCACCCCTCGCACACAGAGGGGGTCAACCAACCTCCAACGTGGGTAACTCTTGGGCGGACAGCGAGCGCGTCGCCGCGATTCGGCGGAGTGTCAGAACGACAGCGTCCCGCTCGACGCAATCATGTCGACCTCGTGACGCGCCGTTTGCTCGAACGAGCAGCTGCCATCGGGGTTGCGGCCCGCAACGCCCCGCCCCGTCACCGTCCCGACGAAGCCGCCGCTAGCAGCGGCGAACCGCCCGGTGCCGCCGACCACCGCCCCCGTCTCCTGCACTGTGAAGCTGACGATGCAACTGTGCGGATTCACGGAGAGCGATGCGTCTACGGTCGTGCTGATGAGGTGGATGCTGCCGTCGGCGAAGACGAGGTCGTCCCGAGCGACGTTGTCCGGGTCTCCGGGCAGGTTCGGGATCTCGACGATCCGACCGACGCCGCTGAACACACCCATGGCCCGGACAACGCTGCTGATCACCACACGTTCTCCTGACAAGCCCGACGTCACGATGACGCCGTTGAACGTTTCGTTCCCGCTCGTCTGCGCGTCCGCCGGCGCGGAGACGGCGAGCGCGATCCCGACAGCCAGCAACGCCCCGAGAGCTCCTCTCATCTGCCGTCTCATGCTTCCTCCCTCTTCGTGCGCGTTGAGATCAGTGACAGAGTCCTGCTGGGCTGCTCGTCTGGCAGCGGTTGCCTTGGAAGGCGTTCCCTGTCCCGGCGCCGTCCCAGAAGAGATCCGGCTGATTCTGCAGGATGGTGTTGCCATGCACTTGATTGTTCGTCGGTGGTGTGCCGCCGAGGCCCGTGGTCACGACGACGCCGCCCTGGAACGCGGTGTCAGCTGAGGGCACGTTGCCGGTGATCAGGTTCCCCGTGAGCGTGACACCGGTCGCGCCGACCAGGCCGAGGCCGACACCCGAAAGCGGGAAGGGAATGTCCTCGCCGGCGGCACACGCTTTGGTGTTGTCGCTGACGTGGTTGCCGCTCAGCTGGAACAGGCCCGCCGGGCCTGGCAGGTCGGCTAGGACGACGACGCCGTCGCAGTTATCGTGCAGCGAGTTGCCGACAGCGTTCCCGTGCAAGGCGTTTCGGATCAGCACGCCGAACAGGTTGTCGAAGCTCTCGTTGCCGAGCAGCGTCGCGTCCGCGTTCGGCGAGTCACCGATGTAGAACCCAGCCTCGCCCCCGCCGGACGAGCGGTTGAACAGCATGCGCGTGCCGGTCGACCCGAACGCCGTGATCCCGTACTCGTCGTTGTCCTCGGCCACATTGTTCTTGAAAGTGGCGTTGTGAGCACCCACCGCGACGATCCCGGAGTCGCTGAAGCCGCGGATCGTGAAGCCGCTGACGGTCACGTCGCGCACCTCGCGGATGACCTCACCGGTGTCGAAGTTGATCTCGCCGAGCACGCAGATCCCGTTCACGTCCGCGGGTGTGCTCGGATCGAAGCAGGCGTTCTGCGTCGGCGTCGCGGCCGGCTCCAGCACCGCACCTTGGCCACGTAGCGTGATCCCGTCCGTCGTAATCGCGACGTTCTCCCGGTGCAGACCTACGACCACGATCGTGTCCCCGGGCGAAGCAGCGTCGATTGCTGCCTGGATCGAGTCGCCGGGTCCGACTACCTTCGTGGCTGCCTGCGCCGAGCCGGCCACCGCGATGAGCATGAGCAGCAGCGCTGCCGGAGCGACGACGAGCAATCGTGCCGACTGTCTCATCTGAGTTCTCCTCCCCTCGAATACGCTCGGACCCTATCGAGTCGATGTCGCCTGAAGGCCTGCATCGGCAGGAGTTCATACCACGGCACCGCGGTGCCGCGCCTGAAGATGAGTTCATCTGCCTCGTTTCCGGGGAACACGCCGATCTTGTCGCTGTCCGGATACACCGAGACGGCCGGTACCTGCGAACTCGAGAACATCAACGTCGTCGCCGGCGACTCGCTCCGGTTCATCAGCTTGTGCGCACCGCCGGGACCGGGCGCGAAGCAGACAAGGTCTCCGCGTTCCAACGTGTGCTCCCCGTCGGGTGTGCGGAGCACGAGGGTGCCGTCGATGACGAGCAGCCATTCCTCTACGTACTCGTAGTGATACCAGGCGTTGCCCTAACGAGTAGAAGCCCGTCTGGGCCAGCGTTCGGGAACGTCACTAGACGCTTGGCCGGGAACTGGAGCCATGTCCGGGCGGCGACGGCGAAGGACTTGTTGCCGTGGGGCCTTCGATGCAACACCGATGATCTCGCTGGCTCCGGCGAGTCTGTTTGGTTGACAGAGGCCACCCTCGGGCGGGCGCCTATGCGCGCTCGGAGATCGATCAGAGAGAGGAGACTCGCAAATGAGTGTGACTCAGAGGGAAGGCACCGAACGGGGAGCGTGGCCGGGGGCTATCGCTCACATCACGCTGTTCGTGGAGGACTTGGAGGTGGCGAGGCGCTTCTACCGGGAGGTCTTCGACCTGCCGGTGGCGTTCGAAGACGACGACTCGACCGGGTTCAGGTTTGGCGAAACGCACATCAACCTGCTGAAGGTGAGCGAGGCATCCGGGCTCGTCGAGCCGGCGACCGTTGCGACCCGCGACGCCGGGGTCCGGTTCCAGTTCACGCTCTTCGTGGACGATGTCGACGCGATGTGCGAGGAACTGAAGGAGCGTGGAGTTGACCTCTTGAACGGACCGATGGATCGACCGTGGGGGATCCGCACCGCCAGTTTCCGGGATCCGGGCGGGCACATTTGGGAGATCGCCCACTAGCGACCGAGGGTAGGCAATCATCGGCTGGGCGAGGGTGACCTCCCGAGCGTACTCGCGGATTCTCACACTTGACAGAGCGAGTACCGCGGCGAAGACAAATTGCCGACCGCGAGCTGGTACTCGTAGCCCGTGGCGCGCCGTTCGCCGACGGCGTCCGCTTCGGCGAGCAGTGGAGGCCCGTTGGCAGCGATGGCTTCGTTCTTGAGAGGGCCTGCTTCATCGTGACGGTGAAGTAGTCGCGAGTCGCTCGGCGTCTCTCGTGAATGGAGGACCGCCTATGCTCCTGAGGCGTGGGTACTTTGCCTGATGGGGCGGCATTGGCGCCCCGGGAGCACTTTCCGCACCTCGCCGAGGTCACGTATTTGAATAGCGGCTCGATTGGCCTGATGCCGCTACCGGTGCAGGAAGCGGCAGCTGCGTTCGAGCGCGACATTTGGTTGCGCGGCACCACGGGGTTCGACGAAGCGGCGGAAACCGACTGCCTCGAGGAAGCCCGCGACGCGGCGGCGGAGCTTCTACACGCGCATCGCGACGACGTCGCGATCATGAAGAGTGCGACGGAAGCGTTCGGGATGTTTGCCTGGTGGGTGCGGCCGCCCGACGGGACGAACGTCGTCACGATCGACATCGAGCATCCGAGCACTGCTTATCCATGGATGCGCGTGGCGCGTGAGACGGGCGCCGAGATCCGGCTTGTGCGGGTCTGGGATGACCCGGGGTCGTTATCGCTCGAGCGCGTTGCAGAGCTCGTCGACCGGCAGACCTCCGTCATCGTCGTCTCCCACGTCCAGTACTCGACCGGGTATCGCTTCGTGCTCGCGCAGCTCGCGGAACTTGCGCATGTCCACGATGCGCTGCTGGCCGTCGACGCGACGCAGGCCGCTGGGATGACGCCGATCGACATCGGACGGGACGGCGTCGACATGCTCGTGACCGGCGGTTACAAGTGGCTCTGCGGGCCGTTCGGTGCGGCGATTTGTTGGTTGCGCCCCGAGCTCCGGGAGCGGTTCGAGCCGCCGATCGTGGGCTGGCGCAGCACCGTCGATCCGTACACGTTCGATTCGCGCGCGATGCCGCTGGCGCCGACGGCGCGCAGCATGGAGTACTCGACCATGAGTTACGGCGCCGCGGTCGCGCTCGGCCGTTCGTTGCGCTACGTGCTCGACCTGGACGTGGAGCGCGTGCTCGCCCACGATCAAGCGCTCGCCTCCCGGCTGATCGAAGGTCTCGACTCACTCGGGGCGATGATCCTGACGCCGCGCGAGGATCCGTATCGCGGCGGGATCGTGACGGCCCGCTATCCCGGCCACGATGGTGAGCAGGTGGCGGCGCGGCTGAACGACGCCGGCGTAATCGTCTCACCCCGCTTCGGGGCGACACGCTTCTCGGTTCATTTCTTCAACGAGGCGGAGGACGTCGAGCGGGCGCTTGACGCGCTGGCGGCAATCCTTTAGCGTCGGTTTTGTTGAACAATCCGGCGATCGAGGCGTCGGTTTATCGATTGCTCGGCGTACGCCGGGTGATCAACGCCGCCGGCATCTATACGGATCTGGGCGGCTCTGTCTTCCCGCCTCGCGTTCGCGCCGCGGTCGACGAGGTGAACGGGTCGTTCGCCTCAATGCCCGAGCTGCTCGCTCGGTCGGGAGAGCGGATAGCCGAGCTGCTGGGAGTCGAGGCTGCGCGTGTCGTTCCGGGCGCCTCGGCTGGGATCGCGCTTTCGGTCGGCGCGTGCATGACGCGCGCGGACGGGCCGCTGATGGAGCAGCTGCCGGACACGACCGGGATGCGCTCGGTCGTGCTGATGCAACCTGGGCATCGCTATAAGTACGACCGCTGCGCGCGGATGACGGGCGCGCGCATCGTCGAAGGCGATCCGGAGACCGCCATCGACGGCGAGACCGTGTGCGTCCTGTACCCCGCGCACCTTCAGGGAAAGGACGGAACGCTGCCGCTCGAGCGTGTCGCCGATCTCGCGCATGCCTACGGCGTGCCGGTGGTCGTCGATGCTGCGTACATGAGCTACCCGACGGAGCTGATCGCCTCCTACGGCGCGCAGGGAGGCGATCTCGTCTGCTTCAGCGCGAAGTACTTCTACGGGCCGAACGCCGGTGGCTTCGTCTACGGGACGCGCGAACTGGTCGAGGCGGTCGCCGGGATCGACTTCACCGGTTTCGAGTCGGGACAGCATTTGATCTTTGGGCGCGCGTTCAAGCTCGACCGCAGCGCGGTGGTCGGCACGGTGCTCGCGCTCGAGGAGTGGCTGATGCTCGACCACGAGGCGCGCTGGGCGTCATACAGGGGACGCGCCGAGCGACTCGCGGCGGAGCTGGGCGGCGCGACTGCACAGTTCACGCTCGACGAGCGGCTCGTTGCGGAGCGGCCGAACTCGCTCGTCCTCGATGTCGGCGCGCGCGCGGACGAGCTTGCTGCGGACCTCGCCGCGGGCGACCCGAGCATCGTCTGCGTCCCCATGGACAGACGGCTCGTGTTCTGTCTCGAGACAGTCGACGAGGTGGACGAGCCGTTGCTCGTCGAGCGGATTCGGAGCGTGCTGTGATCGCGACGCGCGAGGTACTCCTGCTTTCGGAGGCGGATGTCCGCTCGCTCGTCGGGCCGCCCGAGGCGCTCGAGGCGATGCGGACCGCCTTCGCGGCGCTTCACCGCGACCAGGTCACGCAGCCGTCGATCATGGACCTCGAGTTCCCGGAGGCGGACGGCGAGGCGCATCTCAAGGGTGCGCACATCCACGGCGTGGCGGTCTGGTCGGTCAAGGCGGCGACCGGCTTTTACGGCAACCGCGAGCGCGGGCTGCCGGTCACGAACGGGCTCTCGCTCGTCTTCTCCGCCGAGACCGGTGAACTGCGCGCGATCCTGTTCGACAACGGCTACCTGACGGAGCTGCGGACGGGCGCGGCCGGCGCTCTCGCCGCGGGTCTGCTCGCGCGCGAGCACATCGAGCAGGCGGCGATCATCGGCGCGGGCGGCCAGGCGCGCTACCAGCTGCAGGCCTTGCTCGGAGTGCGTCGACCGGATCGGGTTGTCGTTGCCTCGCGTTCGGGCGCCGAGCAGTACGCACGGGAGATGAGGGAGCTGCACGAGGTCGACGTGCTGGTTGCGCCAGACATCGAGACGGCGGTACGTCGCTCGCAGCTCGTCGTGACGACGACGCCGTCGCGCTCGCCGCTCGTGCGCGCGGAGTGGTTACAAACGGGCGTGCACATCACAGCGATGGGCAGCGACTTTCCCGAGAAGCAGGAGCTCGAGGCCGCGGTGCTCGAGCGCGCGGACGTCGTCGTGGCGGATCATCCGCCTGTCGCGGCCGCAAACGGAGAGCTGCACCACGCGCTCGAGGCGGGGGTGCTTCGACTGGAAGACGTCGTCCCGCTTGGTGCGCTGGTGACGGGCGACGCGCAAGGGCGGCGCGCGGACGATGACGTCACGGTCGCTGATCTCTGCGGCGTCGGTGCTCAGGACGCGGCGATTGCGGCCGAGGTCGTGCGGCGCGCAGCCGAGGCGGGCGTCGGGAGCGCGATCGAGGTATGACCGTCGCGAGGAGGGCATTCCAGCCCTTCCTGATGGAGCGCTGGCAGTCGCTCTACGAGCACGAGGTCGAGTACAACCTCGCCGACAGCGCGGTGCGGTGCGCGCCGGTCGATTTCCTGCTCGGCCCGAACGACCTCGAGCAGCTTGCGCGACTCGAGCTCTTCTACCCGCAGGTGAACGGGACCGACGCGCTTCGGCAGCGCATCGCCGCCCTCTACTCGCCGCCGCCTTCGGAGGACGAGGTGCTGGTGACGGTCGGAGCAGCCGAGGCGAACTCGCTCGTCTGCCAGACACTGCTCGAGCCCGGCGATCACGTGACCGTGATCGAGCCGGGCTACCGTCAGGTCCGCGGGCTCGCCGAGAATCTCGGCTGCGTCGTCGACATCGTGCACCTGCGCGAGCAAGACGGCTGGGCTTTCGACACCACCGCGCTCCACAATTCTGTCGGTCCGCGGACGAAGCTGATCAGCGTCGTCAACCCGAATAATCCGACGGGCACGATCCTCTCGCCCGACGCGCGGGCGGCCGTGCTCGACGCGGTGGAAACGAGTGGTGCGTGGCTCCTCGCCGACGAGGTCTATCGCGGTTCGGAGCGCGACGGCGTCGAGACGGAGTCGTTCTGGGGCACGCATCCGCGTGCCGTCTGCGTCAACAGCCTCTCGAAGGCCTACGGCCTTTGTGGGTTGCGCATCGGCTGGGTAGCCGCGCCGTACGCGCTGCTCGACGAGCTCTGGCGTCGGCACGAATATGCCGTGATCTCGGCAAGCCTGCCGAGCGTGTTCCTCGCCGAGCGGGCGCTGCTGAGACGCGAAGCGCTTCTCGCGCGGCAACGGGAGCTCGTGCGCGCGGGAACCGAGCTGTACGGGCGGTGGCTCGCCGAGCATCCGCAACTGATTACGGCGGAGTCAGCGTCTGCGACCGCGCTCTCGTTTCCGCGCTACGCATCCTCCTCGTCGTCGGAGCAGGTCGCCGATGCGATTCGCGAGCGTGGCTCCGTGCTCGTCATACCCGGATCGATGATGGGAAGCGACAGCCACGTCCGCTTGACCGTCGGCTTCGAACCGGAGTTCCTCGGCCCTGCGCTCGAGCGAATCGCCGCCGTGCTGGAGGATCTGACGTGAAGACGGAAACGCTGCTCTCGCCACTCGAGGCGACGATGACCGGAACGCAGGCCGAGCGCGTGTTGCGCGAACAGATCCTCGACGGCCGACTCGAGCCCGGCACACATCTGCGCGAGACTCAGCTCGCCGCGTCGCTCGGCGTTTCGCGGAATACGCTTCGCGAGGCATTCCGCGCGCTCGCCGAACAAGGGCTCGTAACGCATCTTCCGCATCGCGGCGTCATCGTCACCGACCTGACCGAGCAAGATATCGCCGACCTTTACCGCCTGCGCGCGGTGCTCGAGCTGGCGGCGCTGCGCGAGGTCGACGCGCCGACGTTGGCAGAGCTGGAGCGAACGACCGTCACGTTCGCCGATGCACTCGCGTGCGGGGACGCAGTCGAGGCGCTCGAATGCGATTTCGCATTCCATCGCACGCTCATCGACGCCCTTGGCAGCCGCCGACTCTCCGCCGCCTACCAACGGGCGCAGGCGGAACTGCGCCTGGCACTCCTGCAACTGGATCGAAAGTACGAGCCGCCTCAAGTCGAGGAGCACCGGCGGATCGTCGACGCGTTGCGCCGCCGCGAGCCCGGCGACGCAGCGGACGCGCTCAGGACGCATCTGGACCGCGCGGCCGAGCGCCTGCAGCGGCTCATCCGCGACAGAGTCATACCGACACGGGAAAGGAGAACGACCCATGCGTAAACAGCTCGCAGTTGCGGCCGTCTTGGGAGCGGCTGCGATCGCATCGGTCGCCGTTCAGGCCGTGGCCGCACCGGCCGCCGGAGCGTCGAAGACGCTGCTCTACTGCAGTGACATCAGCTACCCGCCCGAGGAGTTCGTCCAGGGCGGCAAGCCGATGGGTTCCGACATCGACATCGGCAACGACGTCGCGAGGCGGCTCGGCATGAGGGCGAAGTACCTGAACACCGGCTTCGACGGCATCGTGGCAGCACTCCTCTCGAACAAGTGCGACGCGATCATCAGCGGCATGAACGACACGCCCGAGCGCGCAAAAAGCGTGTCGTTCGCCGACTACCTTAGCGTCGGCCAGTCGCTGATCGGAAAGAAGGGCAATCCGTTGCACATCAAAACGCCGCTCGACGTCTGCGGAAAGGACGCCGGCGCCCAAGTCGCGACAACGAACCTGCAGACGCTGCAACGCTTCAACAAGCAGTGCAAAGCGAAGGGAAAGCCCAGCATCAAGATCATCGCGTTCAAGGAGGACCCGCTCGGCGTGACCGCGCTCAAGACCGGACACATCGATGTTTACGAGTCCGACTCGCCGCCGGCGGTCTGGTACACGACCAAGGACAAATCGCTCCAGATCGTCGGCCAGCCGATCAAGCCGCTGCCGGTCGGGATCGCGATCGCGCCGAAGAACAAAGCGCTGACGGCAAAGGTCCAGCATGCAATTGCCGCGATGTACAACGACGGCACGATGAAGAAGATCCTCGAGAAGTGGCACATGACCGAGTTCGCACTGAAGAAATAGCGGCACCAAAGAGGGAGGAGGACGGCGATGCACGCGATCGTCGCTGCGGTCGATTGGCACCTGATCAAGACGCGAATCTTCGATCCGGACCATGCGTTCGCCCAGGCGCTGATCCGAACGATCTGGATCGCCGTCCTCGCCCAAGCCGGCGGAGTGGTGCTCGGGCTCGTGTCGGCGCTCTTTCAGATGTCGCGCTTGCTCGTGCTGCGCGCGCTTTCCTACGTCTACGTGCTGTTCTTCCGGGGCACGCCGCTGATCGTCCAGATCTTCTTCATCTACTACGGGGCCAACCTGCTCGTCGGCTTCGACCTGTTCCCGCGGAACGTCAGCTTCGGCGTCTTCGCGGTGGACGGAGCGGCAGTCGCCGGACTGGTCGCGCTCGCGATCAACGAGGGCGCCTACATGAGCGAGATCATTCGCGCGGGCATCTCGGCTATCGACCGCGGCCAGATGGAGTCGGCCAAGTCCGTCGGCATGACCCACGGGCTGGCGATGCGACGGATCATCCTGCCGCAGGCGGCACGCGTCATCGTGCCGCCGCTTGGCAACGAGTTCAACGGCATGATCAAGAACACGTCGCTACTCGCGTTCATCGGCGTCTACGAAATGTTCCTCGACGCCGAGCAGGGCTACTCGGTGACGTTCAAGCCTGTCGAGTACTTCATGGCCGTTGCGTTTTGGTACCTCGTCCTGACAACCGTCTGGGGCCTGATCCAGGTCCAGATCGAGCGGAGACTCGGCGCGAGCGAGCGCGAGGAGGAGGAAAGCTGGACTCAGCGGCTGCTCGGCACGCAGGCCGTCGCCGCGCGGGGCGCGCGATGAGCGGCGAGAACACGCTGATCGTCAGAGCGGAGAACGTCGACAAGTACTTCGGCCGTCATCACGTCCTCCGCAGCGTCTCGCTCGAGGTGCAGAAGCAAGAAGTCGTCTGCATCATCGGCCCTTCTGGGTCCGGCAAGACGACGTTCCTCCGCTGCATCAACCATCTGGAGCGCATCGACGGCGGGCGGATCGAGGTGAACGGCCACTTGATCGGTTACCGGCCGGGCAGAAACGGCGAAGTCGTGGAAGACAGCGAGCGCAGCATCGCTCGGCAGCGGACCGAAATTGGCTTCGTCTTCCAGCGGTTCAACCTCTGGCCACACAAGACCGCGCTGCAAAACGTCATCGAGGCGCCGATCAGAGTCAGGAAGTTGCGGGTGCGAGATGCGATCGCCCAGGGCGAGACGCTACTCGCGCGCGTGGGCTTGGGTGACAAGCGCAACGCATACCCGAGCAAATTGTCAGGGGGGCAGCAACAGCGGGTTGCGATCGCCCGTGCGCTCGCCATGCGTCCGGCGCTGATGCTCTTCGACGAGCCGACGAGCGCCCTCGACCCCGAGATGATCGGCGAGGTGCTCGAAGTGATGAAGGAGCTCGCCTCCGAGGGGATGACGATGATCGTTGTCAGCCACGAGATGGGCTTCGCCCGTGAGGCCGCCCACCGCATGGTCATGATGGATGACGGCGTGATCGTCGAAGAGGCGCCTCCAGCGCAGTTCTTCGCGTCGCCGCGGGAAGCTCGCACGCGGCAGTTCCTGTCGAAGATCCTCTACTAGCACCTTGTCTTGCAGAATCGGATCCATCGTGGGTTTCCCGAGAACGGCTGACTTCCGAGCCGCGTGCGGAATCGTTGCGTCTGCGCTTGATGCCACGCCCCTATTCCACTCACCCCTACTCGGTGACGAAGCGTCGATCAAGGTCGAGACGGTTCAGCCCACTGGATCGTTCAAGGTTCGCGGCGCGCTCGTCGCCTTATCGCGCGCGGATGAACGGAGCCGGATTATCACGTCCTCGACCGGCAACCATGCGCTCGCGGTCGCCTTCGCCGCGGAGCTGACTGGAAGAGAGGCGACGGTCGTGGTTCCTCGTAATGCGCCGGTGGCGAAGCTCGCAGCTCTTCGACGATCGGCAGCCGAGGTAATCGTATTCGGTGAAGCGTATGCCGATGCGGAGGAGCACGCGCGTCAACTTGCGAATGATCGCTATGAGTACCTCTCTCCGTACGATGATCCGGGTGTGCTTGCTGGTAATGGAACGCTCGCGTTCGAGCTGGCTGCCCAGAGGGAAGGTCCTCTCACGATCGTGTGTCCGGTCGGTGCCGGAGGCCTGGCTGCCGGCCTTGGCCTCGCAGCGTGTGAACTGGAGCAGATCACAATTGTCGGCGTTGAAGCGGAAGCGTCGAAAGCTGTATCGACAGCCGTCCGCGTTGGACGCGTCGTTCCTGTGGAGGTTGGGCCGACGCTTGCTGACGGGCTCGCCGGCAACCTCGCAGCTGATGCTCGCACCGTCGAAGTGATTCGACGTCACGTCAGCGCGCTTGTCGCCGTTACCGAAGAAGAGATCAAACGCGCGATTCGCTACCTGTTGAGCGAGCATGGACTGTTGGCGGAGGGGGCAGGTGCCGCGTCGGTCGCGGCCATTCTCGCAGGCAAGGTGCAGCCGCGCGGACACATCGTCGCGATCGTCAGCGGCCGAAACATCGCGCTTGACGCCCTAGCAGACGTGTTGCTGGAAGATACTGCTGCGTGACCTGCGCAATTGATGATTCGCTCGCGGCAACGCACTTGACATCGGGCGAGACTTGACAATGGGCGGAGCGATGATCAAGGTCGACGCAGCCGACCTGACGGTCGCAGGGGGATCGCGGAGGAGCAGCCGAACGCAAACTGGCCGTTGGCGCCGGTGGCTACGAGACGGAGACGCTCGACCGCGCTACCGGGGGACGAGCGTCACGTTCGTCACGGTGGCGTGGCTCGGACCGATCCGGGCAAACGATCGAGCCGAAACCAGGGCACGATGGGGCACGATGCGTTGGTGGAGGTTGGTCCTCGCGGTTGTCGGTCTGGTCGGTCTCTGCGGAAGGCCGGCGAGCGCGTGGGGAGTCGCGTCGCATGACGCGCTGCGGGTCAGGCTACATCGCGCGCTTCAGGCACAGGAGTTGAGTCGTGCGGACGCCGACGCACTGCGTCGAGCGGTCGTCCGGACGGAGCGGACGAGGCAGCTGCTGCCGAGCGAACGCGCGCGTGTGCTGGATGCCGTTCTCGGCCAGGCCGAGGCGTCTGCGGGACGACTCGATCGCGCACGAGCGCGCGTTCTCACGGAGACGCTGCTCGTCAATAGAGAGCAGCTCGCCCGCTCGGGTGCCGAGTTGCGGGACGTGCGTGCTCGGAGCGGCCTCGTCTATCGGCGCTACGGCGACAGCGGCTACCAGTTTCAGCCGCTGGCCAGCTTCGGCCGAGTCAACGCGGCGATGGACGCGGGCGAGCGCGCGAGAGCGCGGACGCTCGCCAGAGCGCTGCTCGCGCGGGCGCAGCACACGCGGTGGAGTGCCCCCGTTTCGGTGGACACGTAACGGTTAGGCCGCTGCTCTCCTTTCTTGGAGTTTGATGGTTTCGTACTCGATCGGCGATAGGTAGCCGAGTGTCGAGTGGAGCCTGATCGTGTTGTAGAACGTTTCG
>WNGD01002731.1_pt1 | contig 20402 bp, 19 predicted proteins | sample 5400671 | NCBI WGS metagenome assembly WNGD01 (sample SAMN13153369, study PRJNA577476) | soil metagenome | isolation source: 40 cm soil or saprolite under grassland replicate 2 | place: USA:California | collected 2016-06-15 | reverse complement strand
TGAGATCGATGCTCTGCAATGCCGCCCAGCGATCTCGCCACAAACGCACCGTTTCCACGCTCACGGACAGCTCTTGCGCAATCGTGAGATTGCTCTTTCCTTCTCCGGCGGCCAGCACAATCTGCGCTCGCAACACGAGGTGTTGCCCGCTCTTGTGCCGCTTTGTCACCTGCACTAACCTTGCTCGTTCTTCTTCAGCTAACAGGACTCGCGTTGCTCGCTTTGGCATCGAGGGTCTCCCTGACTTTTTTCTCCCATTCTATCACAAAGGGATCTCTGCCCATGTGTACTAGCCCCTTCTCAAAAATCCAGATTACGATGAGCCACCAGACGCGTGTGCAGATCCAAAGATGGTTGCGTTGCCTCACCATGCCTTCTGGTCTGGTCAGACGCGCCCGAGCTCTCCTACTGCTCGGAACTTGCGGGAGCGCTACGCGCCCACAGCCAGGCAGGTTGGCTTGAGCGAATTTCATCTGCGAAAATGGGCCAGACGCTTTTGCGAGTTAGGTATAGCTGGCCTACGCGCCCGGCCTCGTTCTGGTCGTCCACCTGTGTTTCCCCCCGAGGTGGCTCTGTATGTCGTCAAGCTGGCTTGTGAGCGACCTGATAAGTTTGGGCGTTCCCTCTCGCAGTGGCATTGCTCCGAACTGGCCCGCCAGCTGCAGGCCGATGGCATTGTATCGAGCATTTCCTTCGAGACCGTTCGGCAGATTTTGCACTCGCACAAGCTCAAGCCGTGGCGCTCCCACCTGTGGCTCTCTCGCCATCCGTGCCTCGCGATCAGCGGTTTGCCGAGCAGGTGAAATTTCTGGTTGAGCTTTATACCCGCCCACTTGCTCGATGGGAGAGGGTACTGGGCCTCGATGAAAAGACGAATCTGCAGCCGCGCCCTCGTCTTGCCCCGACGCTTCCTTCCCGCCCTGGCAGGCCCTCGCGCGTGGAGCACGAATACAAGCGTGCTGGAGCCTTGCACCTGTTCGCCGCTTTTGAGACGCGGACGGGCAAGGTCACGGCTCTCACAGCGCTGCGGAAACGCCAGGAAGAATTCATCACGTTGCTTGCCAGGCTCGACCGGGAGACCCCAACCAGGGTGAAGCGCATCTTTCTCGTGCTCGATAACGCCAGCATCCATAAAGGGAAGCGTGTTCAGGCCTGGCTTGCCGCTCATCCCCGCTTTCTCTGTCACTTTCTGCCAACACATTGTTCCTGGATGAACCAGATCGAGCAGTGGTTCAGCATTGTGCAGCGCAAGCGGCTTCAGATCAGTGACTTCCCTGATTGCGCTCATCTGGCTGATCGCTTGATGGCCTTCGTCGCCGAATGGAACGCTGATGCTCATCCTTTCAATTGGTCTCTGAAGTCGGCTACCAAAGTGATGGCTCAATGTGATGATCACCCTCTACAGACCATCGCAGCTTGATCCCGAATCTTTTTTACTTGGAGATGTACTCAGCTATCGCGACCTCGAAGAGCTGATGCAGGAGCGTGGACTGAATGTTGATCACACGACCATCTTTCGCTGGGTGCAGCACTATGCTCCCGAACTGGACAAGCGATGCCGACCACATCTGAAGGCTACAACGGACTCCTGGCGTGTTGATGAGACGTACATTAAAATCAAAAAGCAGTGGATGTATTTGTATCGGGCCGTCGATTCGGAAGGCAACACCTTGGAGTTTCTCCTCAGCCCTACCAGAGATGGCGAAGCCGCCAAACGCTTCTTTCTCAAGACGCTCACTGCTTCTCAGAGCAGCGAACCGCGCGTGATCAACGTGGACAAAAACGCTGCCTATCCCAAAGCATTCACTGAATTGAAAGAGGCAGGATTCATCCCCAACAAGTGTGAACTCCGACAGGTCAAGTATCTCAATAATCTGGTTGAACAAGACCACCGCTTCATCAAACGATTGACCAAACCAGGGATGGGTTTCTTCTCGTTGGAGACGGCATGGCGAACATTACAGGGATATGAGATCATGAACATGATGAGAAAAGGACAAATGCACGGGGTGGAAAAAGGAGATGTAGCAGGCCAGGTTGTATTGGTCGCCAGGCTCTTTGGAGTGGCTGCCTGATAAGCCATAAGAAGGCCACTCCATGCTCCGCTTGTTCCTGCTCAATTTTTGCAACACAGCCAACTGGTCTGCTTGCCCACCTACTGACAGGGTAGCAAATCTCATGTGGGTTAGAAAATGCTAAGAAGGCTCGACAACAGGAACAAACGGGCGTGATCGCTGGTTGATATCTATGGAGGTGCCACCATGACCGAAGCCACACACCTGCATGATGAGCTGATGCGTGCCCTGCTGCGCCTCATGCCAAAAACGATTTACCAAGATCCTCGCCGGCTGAGCACGCTGGCCTGGGCCATCACCGGGCTCTGCCTGAAGCAGACGGTGCATCTGTCCGCCTGGGCGGAAGTGACCCAAAGCCGCGCGCAGACCGTTGCCAGTCGGATACAGCGGTTTTCCCGCTGGCTTCACCATCCGGCTATTTCTCCGCCTGACTGGTATCGGCCTATCGTGCAAGAGGCTCTCTCTGACTGGCCAACTGATCAGCGCCTCTACATCGCCCTGGATACGACTGCGCTGCTGCCCTTTGTGCTCATCCGTGCCTCCCTGGTGTATCGTGGACGCGCCATCTCTGTAGCATGGCGAGCCTTGCGCCATCGGAGCACCCAGGTGAGTTTTGAAGCCTACCAGCCCGTGCTCGACCAGGTGCGTGCTCTTGTGCCACCTGATCTGGTGATAACCCTGCTGGCCGATCGCGGCTTTGTGCATGAGCGACTGCTGCACTACCTCCAGGAGCACCAATGGCACTTTCGCTTGCGGTTGCCTGGCAAGACCCTGGTCCATCTCGGAGCCCAGCCTGTTTCTGCCGTCAGGGCTCTCTGTCCCCCTGCCGGACAGGATCGCTTCTTCCACGAGGTGTCCATTCTAGGAGCAGCCGTGGGGCCAGTCCACCTGGCTCTGGCCTGCCTGCTTGACCACCCCGATGACCGCCTTTATCGTGGTGAGTGACGAGCTCACGGATGCCAGGACCCTGGATGAGTACGGCTTGCGCTTCGACATTGAAGAAACCTTCCGTGACGAGAAGTCCGGTGGCTTCCAGCTTCAGCACAGTCGCCTCACGACCCCCGATGCCCTCGATCGCTTGCTGCTCTGCTTGGCCCTTGCTACTCTGTATCTGACCAGCCTGGGCATAGGCGTCGTTCAGGCTGAGCAATGGAGCAGGGTTGATCACCATTGGGGGCGCGGCCTCTCCTACCTACAACTAGGTGCTCGCTGGCGACGCCAGCAAGCGCAACGCGGCTGGCAGGCTTTTGCCCCATTTCGGCTCGACCCTGCCCCCGATCCGCTGCCCGCTCTCATTCCTCGTCGAGCCAGCCTCGACGGGAGCCACGAGCGTGACCTACCAATAGCTGCGTAAACTTAGCGTTTTCTAACCCACATAAGATTTGCTACCCTGTCAGTTCGTGCTGAGGGAGCGTTCAGCCGCCTTGCTTGCCCGGCGTGTCGTCGCGAGCTGTTGCTGCTTGCGCTGGCGTGCGATTTGTGCAGGACTCTTGGGACGCGCCTGCTCGCTGACACCACAGAAAATGACCGCTGCAGGTACGAGCAACAGTTCCCTCGCCCATACCGGAAGAATCTCACGGAAGAGTCGCCAATAATCAAATTGCAAACCATTATGTATACCATGAGCAAAGTCTACCGCCAGGATCATAAATGCTGATCCGGGACGACTGAGCGGCCAGAAGAAGTGATACCCAATATATAAACACACAAGAGCGAGAACAACGACAATACTCCAGACCAGGCGCTGGCGATCTGGAAACCGCTCCTGGATCTGACGACTACCTAGAAGTCCAGCGATGATAGCGGGCGCACCCAGAACGATGAGCAGCCCAATCATCAATTTCCAACCCAGTTCGAGGAAGGGATCTTCGCCGCCACGCTGGGCATTGTTGTTATAGCTCATTTGCTGACCTCGTTTCCAGTAGACCGATTGGCTATACGTAACCCTGCCTTTCAAATGGTGTTCAAACGTGTTGATTTCTGCACTTCGATGTGCATGAGCCTCACTTCGTAAGGCTATTCTCTTCTGATTAGACGAATACCGATGAACAAAGTTTCAAATCGTTAGTCACCTGGCGCGTTACGTTTGGCCGCGATCGCCAGGGTGGACGAAGCAGCAAATGGAACAATATCTTGGCCCTGGCCTCGGTATCTGAGTATTAATGGTACGGGAGACAACGATAAGGATTTTTGAGCGTAGCTTCCCTTCGATGCTCTTCCTGTGCTAGCTCTTTTCTGATATAATTCTGGACAAAGCTCGACCAATGGGCTCTTGCTACATTGTATTGTTATCAAGGATTCTATCAATGCATTTGAACAAGCCAATCATCTTTGAAACGACCTTTACCCGCTATACCTGTAGCGAAATTATAGGAGAGGGTGGCGCAGGATATATCTACCGAGCTGTTGATGATGAGGGAAACGTTCGTGCCATCAAGCTCTTGCGTTCTGAACGCGCAAAGGGGGAGAAGGCAAAGCGCTTTAAGAATGAAGTGCTGTTCTGCTCCAGGAATCAGCATCCCAATATCATTACGGTTATTGAACATGGAGTTTTTGCAGACGGCAAGAAGCTTTCTCCGTTCTATGTCATGCCGCTTTATACCAGCTCTCTCAAGGAGCTTATTACCGCTGGTATCGCACGGGAGAAGGTTCTTTTCTACTTCGGGCAGATCTTAGATGCAGTGGAAGCAGCCCACCTCCAGCAGGTCACGCATCGCGACTTAAAACCAGAGAATATCCTCTATGATGAGCAGCAAGATCGCCTGATGATCGCTGACTTTGGAATAGCACATTTTGAAGAAGAGGCGCTCTATACGAGCGTGGAGACCGCACCCAATACCCGCCTTGCCAATTTCCTCTATGCTGCGCCAGAGCAGCGCAGCCGTGATAGCTCCGTCGATCACCGTGCTGATATTTACGCCCTGGGATTGATGTTAAATGAAATGTTTACCCGTCAGGTTCCTCAAGGGACGGAGTACAAGACGATTGGTCGCGTTGCGTCTGACTTCAGCTATCTCGATGACCTGGTGGCCGCCATGTTGCGGCAAGCAGTAGGAGAACGGCCAGCTTCCATAGAGGTGATCAAACGGGAACTTATTGGTCGCAAACAGGAGTTTATCACCCGGCAACGCTTGAGCGAATTGAAGCAAGCGGTCGTACCAGTCACAGACCTTGATGATCCGCTCATTGCTGACCCTCCGCGTCTCGTCGATGTCGATGTGGCGCAGGGAACGCTCATTCTCGTTTTGCAGCGTTCAGTCAGCCCGAAATGGCAGCAAGCATGGTTGCACATGGCGAGAACTTCTTCCCTATCGTATCTTATGAATAAAGGCCCAGATCGGTTTACCTTTGCTGAGAACAGGGCAAGCATCCCTGCTCGCGAGGACGAGATGCAACAAATCGTCGATGCCTTCAAGTCATGGCTTCCGATGGCAAATCGTATCTATGGAAACATGGTTCGTCGAGAGAAACAGGAAGCCGAAGAGAAGCAGCGTAAGCAACTACAGCAGGAAATAGAGGACCAAGAACGACGGTTGCGCGTCTTGACAAAGATCAAGATATAAATAAACTTCGCCAAGTCAATCAGAAAAGGCTACCTTCCAAGAACAACAGGGAGTCACGGTATTTTGAGGGGTTTGTGCGCAGGAAGAATGCAACAAGGGAGGCGAAGCGTCAGCTGAAGAATCCGTCCATCAGGCAAGCGAGGGGAAGCTTCATTCACTCGTGCGCACAGGCAAGCCAGATCCCGGTTGAGGGCACGGTCGTTGAAAAGACGTAGCTCTACTCGAACGGTGGTGGCACCTGCGACGACGGTGCCGGGAAGCTGGAAGAAGGGAGCCAGTTTCTGCCAGGTCGCATGCGCATAGGAAGCGGGGAAGTATTGCTGGCGTACCCACATCGCCAGGTTGGTGAGCGCGACCTTGCACACGGTCATCACCTGATCCTTTCGATGGTCCAATTCATACATGAGCTGTTCTTTCGCCTCCAGATCTTCTAACGCACGTAACACTTCTTGCTGCTCTTTGCAAGAACGTTCCAGTTTGCGTTCCTCGTTGGCCACGTTTTCATTGGCCTGCAACTCTTTGGGGCGCCATTGCATCAGTTCCTCATGATTGAGCCCTTGGCGTTTCCTGATGAGCCGTCCGATGACCTGCTCAGTCAGTCCTTGTTCTTGCCATTGCTGTTGATCGAGCCTGAGTTGCCGACTCAATTGCCTGGCACGGCTTTGCTGCTGTATTTGCAGACGTTGAACCCGTTTGGAGGCCGCAACTCTGCGCGATCTGGCGCTGCTTTCCCACTGTTGGAGCCTGCTGAGTCGTTGTCGCAAGTGGCTGCGCCGTTTGCTGGTTTCCGAGTTTTCCACTGCCGCCTTGGCGAAGCCGTGATTGATGTCCATCCCGAGAGGCCGCAAAAAGTCTTTGATCACATTTTCTTGTTTGGGGTAGTGCTACGCTGGCTGTCACCAGGGGCAGAGTACCGGCTATCGCGGGTAACAGATGCATCGAGTTCCTGTTTTGGAGAGAGTCGAAACTATCGCCAGGAAAAAGCGGCTCACATGCCGAAATTTGGCGAACCTTGTGGTCAACGAATGGTCGTTGTTCCGTTTTCAGTAAGTCAAGTCGGTACTCAATAGGGCGGAGAAAGCGACTTAAAAGCATTTTATAGACTCTTCGTCCGCTTCTACCCTCTACTTTGCGGCTGGTGACAGCCAGCATAGCGCGACGCCTACATGATGAGAGAAACGGCTACCTGGTCAAGTGATTGCCAGTGTTGTCCTTGTTGGCATCCTCGCCGCCTATTTTAGGTCTTCAACAAACTACCGCTACACCGGATACTTTACCTATCTTTCTTGCTTGAGTTGACTAACAACTCAACGTCGTGCTATACTTTGATCAAAGAGGACAAGGAGAACCACATGGATATCACATTTGGAGCTAGGCTGCGGGCTTTGCGCCTTCAGGCCGGTCTATCCCAGCGCGAGCTGGCGCAACGCGCCGACTTAGATTTCTCGTATATCAGCAAAGTGGAAAACAGTCGGCTGCCACCACCGGCGGCCGATACGATTGTCCTCCTGTGCTCTATTCTCGGTGTGTCGGCGGATGACCTGCTGGCTGCGACGCACAAACTTCCCACCGAGGTTGAAGAGCATGTGAGCGCCAGCGCTGCCGCCCAGGCATTTCTCCGCGAGGCCCAAAGCCTCACGGAGGACCAATGGCAGCAGTTGACGCAGACGTTGCGTCAACTGAAAGGAGAGGCATGATGTCCAGGAAAGCACAGCGCGTATCCACTCACCAACAGCTTTCTCTGGTGTCGTTCGCGCTGCAACCCACGCGTCAGGAGGCGATCGCGAACGTCACCTGGTCATACAGCAAACGCTCGTTGTTCGAGCGGTGCCAGCGCCGCTACTACTATGAGTACTATGGCTCTAGCGCTGCCCTGGAGGGAGTCGATCCCCAGCATGCGACACTGCGTCGGCTCAAAGCCTTGGAGGGGCGACATGAACGGGTTGGCACACTCCTCCACCGTGGCATCGCTACGTACCTTCACCGCGCACAGGCGGGCACGCCTATGCGCGCCGATGATCTCGTCGATTGGCTGGTGAAGATCTTCCGCCAGGATTGCGCCTATTCACGTGCCGATCCTGATGGAGCACACCCTCCTGGTGGCCAATATCCACCCGTCTTACTGCGAGAGTACCATGACCGGCTGCCAGATGTTGAGCACCTGGTGGCCGAGAGCGAGCAGCACTTGCGGGAAGGTGCCCAGGCTTTTTTGACGGCGCCGGTCTTCGCCCCATTTCACGAGGCTGGCATGCGTCCCGGTGCGCTGATTGAGCAGCATCTCCGTCTTCCAGGGTTTCCTTGCAAGGTCGATGGGCGGCTCGATCTGGCCTATACTGATGTCGGCGGCGTGGCCATCATCGATTGGAAGTCCGGGATGAGCGATGGAGACGGTACCAACAGCTTACAGTTATCCGCGTATGCGCTGTGGGCTAGAGCGCACTACCAGGTCGCCCCTGATGACATGCACATCTCTAAAGCGTTCCTGCGTGGAGCGGAGGTGGTCACATTTCCAGTGACGGAGCATCTCCTGCACCAGGGGCGGGCACGCATCATTCAGGACGCGGAGCGGATGGTCCAGGTCCAGCACTATGGGGAGATCGGCCGTGTTGAGGCCTTTACCCCGTGTGAGCAGATTGGAGTCTGCCGGTCCTGCCCGTTCCAAAGCGCCTGCCCAGAAGGGAGCACACTTCTTCATGCTTGAGACCAATATGCGTGTCGTGGGGCGCGGCCCCGCTCTCCGCCTGGCCGTGCGCACAGCACAGGTCGACGGCACTGATACGAGTCCTGAACTGCTGCAGAAACTCTGCGGACGGTTACGGCAACGGCATGGGGTGGCTGCTGTTCCAGACCCACGCACCCCTGCGCGCTTTATCGTCGCTACGAAGCGGGCGATTGAGCCCCTGCGCCTGGCCGACGACAGTTGGGAACTAGAGGTAACGGACGCGGGAGCGCCAGAGGAACTGCTCACTCCTACCGACGACCTGGGCCGAAAGGTACTCCCACAGTTGGTCGAGCGGGCGTTTCTTGCCACCATTGCGCGGTCCAGTCATCTGCGCATGTATGGCAGTCCCCGGATCTGGTACGAGCCTCAACCTTTTCGCCTCGATGCCGGCATTACTGCCTATCGACGCTATGAGATCGGTGCGCTGCTGGTTGACGAGGTGGGCATCGTGATCGCGGTCGATATCGGGACGGCCTTCTTCACCGCTGATTCGCTTGCCTACTTCTATGACCCCAGCCAGTCAGCCGGTGAGCGCCGCGCCCGTGAACAACACCTGAACGGGCTGCTTGGCCGTCAGCAGGGGCAGAAGGGTACCTTGCAGTACGATACGGGCGACACACTTTCGGCCTGCTACTTCGTGCAGGCGCCTGCTGGGGTGACCTGTGGTACGACCCCTAAACTGCGCATCAATGGCACAACCTACGCTTCGCTTGCAGAGTACTACCGTGCAAAGCACCCCAAGTTCGGGGATACCGACGACCTGGTCGCGGTGCAAGTGTCTTTCCCCAACCTGGACCGCCCACAGTGGGTCGTTGCCGAGCGGTTGCGGGCCCGGGTCATGAATGAACACTTGCCCCGGAACCTGACCCAGGTGGATAAGCTCGATCCGGAGGAGCGGCGCACGCTTATTACTCGCTTCTGGGATCAGTTGGAGCCACGTCCGCTTGGGCGCATCGGACAAGAACTGGCGACAGGGTTTTGGCGGCCCCCGACGAAAACCATCACGCGACACACTCCTGTGGCCCTCACCTACGGCCAGGGGGCGAGGATACCGGCGACAACCGCGCCGACGCGGGACGCGTATCGGACCCACTACCGGCAGCGGCTCGACGCCCTCGATCAACATGGGGCGTATGCCATGCCCGCCGGTGCAGATCCGATGTTGTACTGTGCTTACCCAGCGCAATTGAACCAGGAAGCCGTAGAAACGCTGGTGGAGGACATGACCGCCCAGCTCACGCTCTGGACCAACAAGCAGTTCACAGTCGAGCCGATTGCCTATGCCTCGGTCACGCAGGCGATCGAGCAACTGCGCCAGCATCCTCGGGGGGGTGTCGTGTTCGTGCTCGACGATGAACCGGTCGCCTACCATGACGTTGCTTTCCAGTTAGACGGGTGGCGTATCAAGCGCATTACTGAGGAAACGTTGTGCCAGAAATTTCGGGAGCGCACCCAGGGGGTCTGGGACAACAAACTGCGCCAGCGGTCCATCGAGAAAGGGCAACGGGCCTGGGAGCAATTTGTGACCATGTGTACGCTCGATCTCGTCCAGCAGCTGGACGGTGTCCCGTATCGCATCGATCAGGCTGGCCCCTATGAAGCCCAGTTGACGATTGATGTCGGGCACAACCGGCGTTTCTTTGCCTTGTCGCTACTCGTAGCGCGTGGTGCCTCCCGCACGCCCAGTTTTTGCATTGCCACGCGTGTGCAGGCGAAACTGGACCACCAGCACGAGACGATCAATCCCGTCATTCTGCAAGATGAACTGGTAAAACTGGTACAGGAGACCCTGGGAGCACAGCCCGATCCCCTGAGATCTCTCCTTGTGCTGCGCGATGGTCGGACGCTCGGGCAGGAATATGAGGCCATCATCGCGGCCAGCGAACGGCTGCGCAGCCTCGATCTCCTGACAACGGAGGCGGTGGTCGATATCGTCGATATCCATAAAGAGTCGCAAACGCCGCTGCGCCTGTGGGAGCTTGACGCCACAGGCCGGGCGCGCAATCCCCTGGAAGGCACAGTGGTGCAATTGAACCAGCACATGCTGGCGATCACGACGACCGGCCAGGCCACGCTTCACCAGGGTACTGCCGATCCTCTCCTGCTGATGCGCGAAAAGGGCGATAACTGCCTTCAGGCCGCGGCGGAAGCGGTCTGCGCAGCAACGCACCTGAACTGGGATTCGCCGATGATGTCCCAAAGACTGCCCTTGTCCCTGAAGCGCACGGATGCAGAGCTGCGTGCGCGGGAGGCGCAGGAGATCCTCCGGCTGCGCTAAAGGTGATGCTGCTGCGTGCAGCGGAATACTCACAAAGGAGGTGAGAAGATGAGCAATACATGGTTGGCCGCCGAGAGCTTTGAACGGGGGCAGCGCCTGATTCAGGCAGTCAACACGCTAGCAATCTCTGTGAAGCTAGCGCTTGCGGGCGTACATGATCCTGAGCGGATGGCAGGAGCCGAACACGCCCGCGAAGAACTTCGTACATTCCTTGGCGATTTTGCCGGCTGGCTTGCCGAGGCCGAGCGCACCCCTGCGCGAGTAGTAGCGGGCATCGACCCCCGGATGCATCAATTGGTGATGGTCTTTGCCTCACAACGACGTCGCTTGCCACTACGCTCAGTGTTGTACCGCTTGCCAATGCAACACGTACGCGCATTGTTGGACGCTCAGACTCCTGGGGAGATGCAGCAGTTGCTGGAATGCCTTCAGGAGTTGCGCGCGGTGCTTGAAGACCACTTGCATGCTGATGTCGTGGGTTTGTTGGGAGAGGGAATCTAATGATCAAGGACGTTTTGACCGCGCAGAACCGCTGGCTGCTGGTGAATCTCGACAAACTGGAAGGCGCTATCGCGCAGGCAGCTATTCCTCCGGAGCTCACGCCCTACCACGCGAGCATCCTGGCTACATGCCAACTCCTGCGCGGTAATATCATGCAGAATTTGCGCGACCTCCAATTGGCGGTGGCAGCAATTGCCGAAGAGATCTTAAGCAACACGCAGGCAGCCACACGCGCCATGAACTTGATGAGCACGCGGCTTGCCTATCCGATCCTGCGGGCATCTGAGGCTGACCGGCTTTCGCTACGAGTCATCGGGTGGATGCATCGCCAGCACCCGGAAACGCAACAGTTGCCTCCAGCCTTCTGCGATGGGGTAACGGCGGTGTGGCCCGTTGACCTGCCGATCTACTTTCTCCCTTGCCTGGACCGTCAGAGTCTCCTGTTCCAGCCGCTCCTCTTTCATGAGGGTGGCCACGTCCTGTATGCGCGCCATCGGCGTGAAATGGACGACCTGGTGCGCGCATTGCAACAGGCGATCGGCCAGCATATTCTGCCACCCTCGTCCCGCAACGATCGCTATGCCCCCGTGCAGAGTGATCAGCGCCAGGCCATTGTTGATGTGTGGTATCCCTGGGTGCAGGAATTGTTCTGCGATGCCACCGGTTTCATCATAGGAGGACCCAGCTTTCTCCATGCCTTCGCCACCCACGTGCGCCTGCTCGAGCGCAGCGACCTGATGCAGTCACCCCTCGATCTGCGGCGCGGTACGCATCCAGTCACCTGGCTACGAGTGAAGCTGCTGACGGAGCGCGCCACAGCGGCAGGCTTCCCGCAGGAGGCGCAAGCCATCAGCAATGAATGGGCCGTTGTCGCACACGCTATGGGGGTAGTCGAGGACTATCACGGCTATTATGACTCGGCCATTGGCAAACTCGTCACCCAGACTGTAGAAGATATGCTGGTAGAAGCCGCACCACGTCCCTATACTACTGAAGAAGCGGCAGGTGAAGGCTGGCAAAATGGCAGAGATTCCGTCGTCCGCCTGCTGAATTGGGCATGGCAACAGTACCTCAAGGACCCAAGCCAGTATGCTGAATGGGAGGCTGAGGTCACCCAGCTTTACATTGCAGAGCCCTGGTCAGTCGTCGCTTAACAGGCTAAATAGGGCTAAGATGAGCGGAGCAGATGTTACCAGGAACAAAGTTGGCAATCAGTCAGTTGTAGGGGTAGTGCTACTCTGCCCCTGGTGACAGCCAGCGTAGCAGGCCCTGATCTTGCACGGATGTCGCACTCACAAGACCGCTTTCTGGCAGTGGAACGAAGCCACATGGGTTGAGGTTCTCGGTGCCGATCAGCGCGCCTTCCAGCGACGAGAGTTCTCTGGATGGCTTGATGCCACCGTTCGCCCTTACATGGTCGCGATCGCGTACCTGCTCGACTGTTTTTCTGCCTTCCAGTTGCTCGGATCGTTCAATCGGCTCTCCCTGGCAACGAAAGTCTTTGACCCAGCATTAATCAAGGAGGCTATGAACCAGGTTATGACTGTGCTGCAAGGATGGGGATACAGTGGAGCCAACAGTCGAGACAAGTACCCTGGACTCATCTGCACACTGCTCTTGCTCAACCGCAGCCCGTACCTGGCCGATCTCACGACGCCTGCCCTGGAGCAATTTCGCACCCATCGTGCGATCCACCACTTGATGCGTTCTCCCATCTACGCCATCCATCGTGCTGTGGCAGCTCTGGGGTATGTCGATCCACCCAATCGCCTGCCCGCTGGACCAGAGATCCTCGTCGAGGGCGTCCATGCAACGTGGCAACAGTGGGCGGAGCGCTGGACAGCTACCTCAACCTTGACGCCCAAAGTACGCGGAACCTTTCGCACGATTCTCCTGAAAGTAGGGCGATGGTTGGCGAAGGAGCATCCGGAGATCTGCGAGCCAGCGCAATGGACGCGCGAATTGTCTGCAGAGTACCTGGCGCTGGTTGAACGCCTCTGTATCGGGGATTACGCCCAACGCCGGGCTCCTTTCGCCAACCGGATTGGGCGCCCGTTGTCGGCGAAATCAAAAGCAGGCTACATCACAGCGGTCCGCACCTTTTTCCATGATTGTCAGGAATGGGAGTGGATTACGCGTCGCTTTGATCCCTCGCGTGCGCTGGCGACTCCTCGCAGTATCCGTGCCCTGACCGGGCCAGATCCTCGGGTCATTTCTGACGCTGTCTGGGCAAAGCTCGTCTGGGCGGGATTGAATCTGGAAGCCAGTGATTTACCAGCCAACACCGGCGGTCAGTTTTACCCGCTCGAACTCGTGCGAGCATTGGCCATGACCTGGCTCTTCGCTGGTTTGCGCAGCGATGAACTTTCCCGCTTGAGACTTGGATGCATTCGGTGGCAACGTGAAGAGATCCCAACGCCTGGACAGCCTCCAGAGGAAAGCGCGAAAGAAGCCGTGTGCTTGCTCGATGTTCCTACACACAAAACCGGCATCGCTTTCACCAAACCAGTCGACCCCCTGGTTGGGCGAGCGATTACTGTCTGGGAAGCCGTTCGGCCTGTGCAGCCACCCATGCTGGATCGTCGGACAGGAGAATCTGTCCAATTTCTCTTCTGTTACCGTGCCACACGTGTTGCCAAAGAGTATCTCAACGTCGGACTGATCCCGGCTCTGGGTCGCAAAGCTGGCGTGCCCCTCTCGGATGTGCGTGGGCGGATCACCAGCCATCGCGCGCGAGCAACGATCGCCAGTCAGCTCTACAATGCCAAAGAGCCGATGACGTTGTTTGAGTTGCAAGCCTGGCTCGGCCACCAGTCAGCGGAAACAACCCAGTATTACGCACGTCTTACCCCAACAACTCTCGCGAAGGCGTACACGGATGCAGGGTACTTCTCGCGCAACGTGCGTACCATCGAAGTGCTCATTGATCGTGAGGCCATTGAGAGTGGCCAAGCAGCAACCGGGACTCCCTGGCAATACTTCGACCTGGGGCACGGTTACTGTACCTACAGCTTTTTCGAGCAGTGCCCGCACCGCATGGCCTGTGCTCGCTGTGACTTCTACCTGCCGAAGGGCTCAACCAGGGGGCAGCTCCTTGAGGCAAAGGAGAACCTCCAACGCATGCTGGCTACCATTCCTCTTACGGAAGAAGAGCGTGCAGCAGTAGAAGATGGTGAGGTGGCACTCGACCACTTGTTGGAACAGCTCGTTGATGTTCCGACCCCAGCCGGGCCAACGCCGAGACAGCTCACTGCTGACGAAGATGTGGTGGCATCCACTCTGCAGGGACCACAAGTTGATGCTCAGGGACTGAAAACAGTCATCCCTCTTGAACGAGTACGTCGAAAACGGTAGAATGGGTGAACAGGTGATTTGTATTCCACATAATGCTCTCCTATATTGATGACCCTGCGTACAGGCGACGCATCTTGATCCAGCTCAACAAAGGCGAAAGTCGCCATAGCCTGGCACGAGCCACCTATTTCGGACAAAAGGGAGAGGTGCGCCAACGCTATCGTGAGGGACAGGAAGAGCAACTTGGAGCGCTGGGGCTGGTCGTCAACGCAATGGTGCTCTGGAATACGTTGTACATGCATCGAGCGTTGGAAGAGATGCGAGGGCGAGGGATGAAGATCGCAACAGAGGATGTTGAACGCCTCTCCCCATTGGGTTATGATCATATCAATCTGCTGGGTCGGTACACCTTCTCGCTTTCTGAGGAGATCAGTCAGGGAGCCTTCCACCCTCTCCGCGAGTTGGAAGAAACAGAGCAAGAGGAGGCACAAGAACAGGGTACTGAAATCCCTCAAGAAGAGACCAGCGCATAGCCTCCTCCATTCTTCGATCACATTTTTTGGCTGGCAAAATACCTATGAGCATTCTGCCAGCCATTCTTGTCATATCCCCTAAGCCACATCATGAGGACGCTTTCCTTAGCGTTGTTTTTCGTTCCGTTAATACTCGAGGGCCGTGGGTGTGTGATGCAGCGCTGGCGTCACGACCACGACCAGGCGCGGCGGCTGTGACCAGCGATCCTACGTCACGCTCGAAGCGGCGCGCAGGTCTGCGAGCGTGACTGCCAGTGGGATGTCACCGGCGCGTGGCCAGGCTGCAAGTGTGACCAAGCACTGGCCTCACACGGTTACGCCGCACGCGGGCGGCAGAGTATCACCATGGCGATGTACAGGCAGGCCCAGCGCCATGGCTAAGCGCCCCCGACTGATTGTTGCCAGGGACACTATAATATAAAGTTGTGAGTAGGATTTTATTTTCCCACTCTCAAAAAAGGGAGGCATTACCATGCAACCACCACAGCACGACAACGGCGACGGCCAGGCCGCACACCAGCAGCCAGGGGAGGCCGCGCAACCACGACGGAAGCGAGGTAGGCCCCCCAAGACGCCAGAGCAGCGCCACCAGGACCAGGAACGCCGCATACCAGCTAGCTTCAAGGGCCGTTTGAAGTTCAGGCCCGGCGACCCACACGCGCTGGATGTGCAGCTCAAGGAGGCGCGTAACTTCCGCCTGCTCATTATGGAGCAGATCAGCCAGCTCCACCGGATGCTTACTGAACTGGAGAGTCAGGACGACCTGTCGGTGCAGATCAGCCGGGAGGAAGGGGCATTGAAAGCGTTCCTGTGGGAGACATACCGGGAGCACAAGCACCGGGACCACATCCTCGCATCCTTCATTGCTATCAGGCGGCAGCGCCTCCTTGCCCGCTTAGAGGCAGCCCGCAATGCGCTGGAGCTTGCCCGCGAACTGCTAGCACCAGATGATAGAATCTTGCGTGATCTCCGTCATGCCGTTGAGCAGGCTAAGGCCCATGCCCGCGAACAAGCCAGACAACCCCTGCAGCCAGATCGCCAGGAGGCAGTGCACCAGGAGGAGCTAGAGGACCATCGGCAGGCCCCGGCAGAAAGCACCCAGGACGAGCAGCAGACAGCAGAGCCGGAGGAGGAGATAGCGGCAGACCAGCAGGAGGCCGCAGCAGAGGCCAGCACCACCGTCGATCATCGGCATATCTACGGGGATGCCGATGCGTTGCGGGCGCAGCTCACAGCCTTTGACGAGCGCGTGAAGCAAATGCGTGCCGCCATCAGCGCGGGGGTTGGCTGGTTCGAGGAGTACTATATTTACAAAGAGCGCTTGACGTACGAGGCCCGGCAGTATATCATACAGGGTAAGGAGCCACCGGAAGGCATACAGCTCACAGAAACAGTGGTGTATGGCCCCTACCTCAAATGGCGCATTCGTGAATCAGGCATCAAAAATGCACCGATTATCACGGTACAGATGGGGCGGATTCCCGACGACGAACTCATCGCCGAAGCCCGGAGGGCAGCCCAGGGCGACCAGGAGAAAGGCGAACCATGGCCTCCCCTGTAGCCGTAGTGCGCAGATATCGTGGTAGTGGTGTGCTAATTATGAGTTGTGAGCAGAAAAATAATTACATGCTCATGATTTAACGCATATAATTCCATAGGAATACATTGTATCACTATGGAGTAGTTGTGAATAGTAAAGTAATTAATAGATCATAATAAATCCAACTGAAAACATTGTACTCCCGTGTATTATAGAGCGATTGCTGTTATATCCAATGTAATATATTGTACTATATTGTATAAACTATGAGCGTTAAAATAATTTACAGCTCACAACTATATATTTTTGCACAACTACCCCTTGCATTTGCGTCTTTTCTCTGCTATATTATCCGTAGGAATAAATTGTATTCCATAGTATTAAGCACAAGAGGTAAAAACAGTGAAAGAGATATACACCTTCAGAGAATGTTGTGGTGTGCTAAATGTGGATTTTAAGACATTTAAGAAGTGGTTGCAGAATGACGAGGTAGAGGCGCATAACAGTGCATATGATACGCGTATTAAGTATCTCACCGCCGAGCAGGTGGAAGGGCTGGCCGCCCGGCATAGCCGCCCCTGGCCGCCGATCCAGCAGGAGCCAGAGCAGATCACGGAAGCTGTAGCAAAGCGCCTGATGGAACAAGCCACCATAGCAACGCGCCAGGCCGAGCAGGCTAGAGCTGCCCAGGTCGCACTACATGCCCAACTGGAGGAGCAAGCGCAAGGCATCGCCGCGCAACTGGCTGCGATCCAGCGCGAGCAGACCGAGCAGGTGGATTCGACCACGAAGCGGTTTGAATCGTTGCTAGGGATAAACAAGCTGATACGCACCGAGCTAGAGCGGGTTGACGCCAGCCAGCAAGAAGCAAAGATCCGCATAGACTCCCTTGTAACCGCCGTTGGGAGGCAACAGCAGGAAATAGCCGCGCTACAGGCCCAGCAGCAGCAGGCCCGCACCGACCTCGACAGTTTGACAACGACTACCCAAGACCAGCAGCAGCGGCTAAAGCAGCTTACCGCCCGGATTGAGGAGCTACAGAGCGAGACGCAGCGCAGCCACCAGGCTACACAGGAGCAACTAGATCAGACGCAGGCCCGGATGCAGGAGCAGCTACAACAGGCAGAGAAGACCCTACAGGCTCAATTTCAAGCAACCTTGACTACCCTACGCCGGGAGATGCTAGAGAGGCTAGAGCAACGGGCGCAAGGCATCGAGCAGGAGCAGGCCCGCGACGTGGCCGACATCAACAAGCGGCAAGAGCAACAGAGCCAGTGGGTAGAAATGGCACTCGCAAAGGCGGAGAATGCCGCGACGAAGGCCCAGGCGGCTACCACGACCACACTCGGTAGCCAGCGACGGCTTGACGGGATAGAGGAGCAGCTAGCCGAACTGAACAACGGTCTCCAGGCCGAGCAGCAGGCCCGCGAGAGCCAGGCGGAGCGCCTGACACGGCAGCTTGCCGATGCGATCACAGCCGCACAAATCTCCGGCCAGGACCAGGCACAAAAGCCACGTCAATCACGAAGCCGCCGGACGACATAGACACCACTGGGGCAGTAGGTCAGCGGCGGGCCGATACAGAGGAGATCCAGCCAGGGCGAGCGCTGCAGGGGTATAGTTATGAGAGATGAACTAATTTACTGCTCACAACTATACATTACAGCGTCACACATGTGATATGACTTTGTGGTAAGGTATCAGCAGAGATCCTAGCCATGCCACATGTATTGAGTATAACGGAAAGAGGCGTTATTCTCAGAAAGGCAGACCATCAGATGCCTCAAAAAACCATGCGTATTGAGAAACGAACGTATCTCGTCCATCAAGCGGACAACTTGCACTGGAAGATTCTGGTCAGGAAAGATAGGACTCTATCTTTGCACTTTTTAGCTGAGCCGCATCAGGCGGCAAACAACTCAAACACCGTTTCAGGATGAGCGCCGGAAAGGAACTGGTCATGGAGCCACACAAGCAAGCAGCGACGATGGCGACGCTGGATCTCGCGTCGAGCTTCGCCAATGGTCACGGGACGTTGCCACACGGCCTGCAAGCGCTGTTGTTCTTCCTCCAGAAAGACGTAGGCGAGCAAGGCCAACGTCCAAAACCGCAGGATGGCCGAAGCGCTCATCAGTTGATAGTGGTCCAGGCCGAGTTCCTCTTTGCCATCACTGAAGAGGATCTCGATATCCCAGCGGGCCGAGATATGGACGAGCAGAGCCTCGGTGCTGGCTTCCAGATCACTGGATGCCCAATACCGAGCCTGAGAGAGCGGGGCGGAAAGCGAGTGGCGCACAATCACGATCTGACAGCGATAGAGCTTGCGCACACTGGTGGTCACGACGTGGACATAGACCTTCTTGCCACCGCGTGGCCAGCAGGTTTGCACAAAGTCCAACTCCGTCAAGCCAGCCAGGTACTCACTCAGCTTTTGCCAGCGCCAGCCCTGCGCAGTCGTTTCGTCAGGGACACGCAGCCACCGATTGCTCTTGAGACCGGTCGTGATGAGAAAGTCTCGTTCGCGAGCGGCATGCCACAGGCATTTGGCACAGTACCAACTGTCCAGCAACACATGGGTTGTCGTGCCTGCGACAGGCTTGAACTCGCGAATGAGCGTTTCCATCAGCTCGATCTTGCTCTGGAACGCCACCTCTTCGGCTTCACAGACCTTCGCCTGTCGGTACAACTGCGGAGCCAGGGGCGACTTCCGATCCAGCAGCACGTAGAGACCTTGCACCAGGCTGTGGCCGACGATGCGTTGGTCATAGGTCGTCGAGTGATGCTTGCCCAAGCCTTCCATTTTGCGCCCTTTCGGTTTGCTCATGGTCGAGTCATCCCCAATCAGATACCCGGTCACCAAGGGCTGTTTGCGACGGCCTCGACGCTTGGGCTGGCGGGCGCGCTGGCGCTCGCACTCGGCAGCCACCAGCGGCTGCATCTCGGCGCGGAAATGCTCCAGCCAGATGGCGACCAGCGCTTCCTGCACCCACGGCGCCTCCGAGAAAAACCGGCTCAATCCACTCAGGCTGGGAGGCTCGCCCACCTTGCTCAAGATCCCGCTCAGCGTGCGCTTGCCCTCGCACTCCAGCAGCCCCAACAGTACGGTTACGAAGTACTGATATTGTGGCTTGGAAAACAGCGAGCGGAACCGCTCGGCAAAGTGGCACACTTCTTCATCCAGGCATATAATAGGCTGTGGCATCGGACACCCCCGTGGTTTCAAGGTTTTTTATTCACCTGTTTGATACCACATGGTGTCCTTTCCCGCTACCTCCTTCCCAAAAGTGCAAACATAGAGCTGGCTACTATCGAGCACGAAATTTCTGTCAATTCTTATGAAGATGCAATTGCATTGCTAGAGTTAATTGGTTTGAAGAAGAAGAGAATGGACGAAAAACATCGAATACGTTATAAATTGGATAATGTGTTTATAGATATCGATACCTGGCCTGGTATTCCAACTTTTGTTGAAATCGAAGCAAACGCTGAGCATGACATACATATTGTATGTGGCAAGTTGGAACTCGATTTTGAACGCAGATTTATGGGAGACACTCTCGATGTTTTTCGTCATTACGGAATAGACCCAAATAGCGCAAATAACTTGTTTTTCTCCACTGATCAAAGGCAATCATTGTTTTCCAATTGATCACGGAAGATAGGCCATTTTTTGACCCAGTTAGGGCGCAAAATGCCGATATTCAGAGCATTTTCTATCGACGAGTTCTTACTGTCCCCAAAGGTATAACTCGCAGTGCTGGCTGACTGCCAAATTTAAGGCAGGTTAGAAACCACTAAGAAGGCTCGACAAAAGGAATAAAGAGGCGCGACTGGTTGTATGGATTGGTGGAGGTGCTACCATGTCAGAAGCCAAACAACTCTACGACGATATTTTA
>WNGD01002212.1_pt1 | contig 20402 bp, 15 predicted proteins | sample 5400671 | NCBI WGS metagenome assembly WNGD01 (sample SAMN13153369, study PRJNA577476) | soil metagenome | isolation source: 40 cm soil or saprolite under grassland replicate 2 | place: USA:California | collected 2016-06-15 | reverse complement strand
CAATACTGGCCTCCATGTATTGACACGGGCACCACGCGCTCACTATCGGTTGAATTGGCAAGAGCGTCTGACACGCAATGCAAGGATGGAGGGGAGTACTCAGATTCGGATCACGCTCTTTGGGATTGCTTCGCACGTAGCTGACTACCTCAACCTCTGATCGATCTCTCCAGGGGGATAGCTCGTTGCGCATCCCGTGGGCCTTCCCACTTTATGGTGAAGATTGCTCGCTTAATGGTCCTATCTTAGAGCATTAGCTCTGTATTCAGTGAGAAGCAATCTGGTTCATGGACCAAAGCAGTGATACAATCAATACAGCTGGGCATCCGCTCACTTGGGAAGGGATGGAGTACATGCCCAGTGATATTTTTCGGAGTCTGGTCTCACAGGCTATCCACTAAATACATGAGGAGTTGGAACCTATGAGTCAGAAAATAGTTGGGTCCGTTTGTTTGATTACGGGAGCCAGTGCAGGGATAGGCAAAGCATGCGCGCTGGCGCTGGCCCAAGAAGGAGCCAGTCTGGTCCTGATTGCGCGTCGGCAGTCCCGTCTCGACGAGCTGGTGGAGATGGTCCAATCCGTAGGTGGTCGAGCCGTCGCGGTGGTCGGGGATGTGCGTGAGGAGGAGACGGCTCTGCGTGCCATGCTGGCCGCACAAGAGCACTTCGGAGCGTTGCATATCCTGATTAACAACGCCGGAGTTGGGAACTACAAACCGCTCATCGAGACCAGTGCTGAAGAATATGACGAGCTGATGGAGACCAATGTCCGTTCCACGTTCCTTTTTACCCGCCACGCAGTTCCCCTGATGATGGAGCAAGGATCAGGCACGATTCTGATGCTCTCGTCGATGGCTGGCATTTATGGCTTCGCGGGTGAAGCGGTGTACTGTGCCACGAAATTTGCGCAGGTGGGGTTCGCGCAAGCGCTGGACAAAGAATTGCGTCCGTATGGGATCAAAGTCGGGGTGATTTGTCCCGGTGGGGTCAAGACGGAATTTGCGCTCGGGAAGGGACGGACAGAAGAAGGCGTCGCACAGTCAGGGATGCTTGACCCGGAGGATGTGGCAGGCGCAGTCCTGCTGGCCTGCACACAGCCTGCTCACGCGCGCATCATCGAAATTCAGATGCGTCCCATGGGTGAGCCTCTCGCCTGAAATGAGCACTTGCAATACGTCAAGCAAGCGAGCGGTATTCACCAAATGTGTGAGGATGAGCCCGAAAGCAGAACCATCTGACTGTGTCGAGTTCTTAGTCATGGCTGACACTCCTTGAGGAAGCCTTTGATCACTGTAGTAAAGTGATCAAATGACATGTGCTCTTGTTCTTCTCTCATACCGATTATAAATAGCCTTCCCTCAGAAAATTCACAGCACGTTGTGCGAAAGCCTCTGCCGTTAAGACTTCAAAGTCCAGCGAGTCAGCAATCCTGTCAATAATGTTAAAATACACGCATACATAGATGGCGTCTTCAATAGCCTGGCGACTTACCTCTGCCTCAAGCAGGGGTTTCATATCATCTTGCCCAATATCCCCAGGAGTAAGTGTCAACTTCTCAATGAAACCTAATGTAGTCCGCAACTTCTCATCGATTGGGGCAGTGTGCCAATCGTCCAGCACTGACTTGACAAAGGCATCGCCAAGAGCTTCCGACGCGACCGCGCTATGGCTCCCCGTTCAAAAGGGGCACTGGTTCTTGCGCGAGACAAACGCCGCGAACAACTCGCGTTCGCCAACGCTCCAATCGGAAGGCCCACGCATGACATCCTCTAAGCAAGACGAGAATGGGTTACCAAACATTTCAGGCCGATAAGACAGCACTCGTACGACATCCGGCTCTGGTCTGCCCTTTAACACCTGCTCAAGCTTTTTAAGTCTCATTCCTGAACTCCTTGGATTGCTTCCGATGGTTTAGGTAACTCTATTATGCCATGCCTTCCACATACTCGACAACTTCTGTGGTGCAGCCTCAGAAGAGCATGATGTCAGTTTCTCTATGCCCCTAGTTAGGTGATATTAGGAGGCAAGTCTTTCGCTCAGAGACTGATTGGATAGCCTGCTTGAAGTAGGCATAGAACGGTTGCGAAACTGAAGATCCGCAACCGTTCACAAGAACGTTCTTGCTTCTACCTCTCCGAATTTCTTATAGCCCAAAATATGTGTAGCGCCTCGTGCAGAATCAAGAGACCCTTTCGGGAAAGGGAGACGTCCCCGATACTCTCCCCTTATTCTGCACGAGGCTCACACAGCGATACAACTGACACAAGTGATACACGCGATACAAGTGATACAAGTGATACAAACCTCATTGGAAGTACACTAGGCTCAGGCTTACTTCCTGATGAAAAGGAAGATGGCACCAGCGAGGACCCCCAATCCAACTAAAGGAATGAGTATAGTCGCTAGCGCTTTGCCTCTACTGAGACGATGCACTGCCATGATTACAAAAACCTGGAGTGCAATACCATACAAGCTCAAGACCGTGTTAAGAATCCTCCCTACAATGGGGATCAAAGCCAGCAATTTACTGCAAATACCGAGCGGTACCTGAATATAAAGTGAGGTATTACACTGTTCCAGGAATGTTCCTTGTCCACCAAAAGCTTTCGCAAACAGGTAGACGATGCCCATCAATAGAAAGAACAGCATGGGTACGAATACGACCAGGCCGATGGAGGAAGCGAGGGAAAATAGTTGCAGGAAAGCAGTGCCGGTTGCGGGAGGAGAGATGAGATTTACCAGTAACCCTAATGCTGCATCGAGAACGGCCCAGGCGAGGAGTTGCGTCCAGACGAGACTCCAACTTGCGTTCTCTTTGCCCTGGGTATACGTTGCTGCCGATGGCTTGATTAATGCGTTGATGTACTGTTGGGGTAATAAGGGAAGCGCTTCACTGAGTGGAGGAACTGCGTCGTGTTGTTTTGCCAGGGTAGTTTGATCTGAAGGAATGGTTTGCTCTACCGTTGCCATTTTCTGATGCGGTCTGTGAGCCATAAAATTTTCCCTTTCATTGCCAGAAGTACCGGCAATCTATGCACAACTTTATCTCATCAGCAATAACCCTGAGCATAATAGCATGACCTCGTCTGGCAGACAAAGCATATAGGAAGAATGTCGGTATTCTGCGGGTGCCAGACTTAGCTTGCCAGGTTCGACGCAATTTGACAGACTTGTGCTGCATCTGATACTTTACTCTTGCAACAAGTAGAGTGAGGAGAGTCTTAAGCGTGAATTTGATGCGTAAAAGAAGCCTTTATAGGCATGTAATCCCGTTATTGCTCCTCATCCTCCTAACCATCTCTTGCGGAGCAGCATCCACACAAGCACCTCCAAAGCAAACTACTGCAGCACTTTCAACATTCTCACCATCATTGCGTTCGCTGGCCCAGGCCCACAGCTTGTATATTGGGACGGCTGTGAATGCAGATGCCCTGCAGAACGAGGAACACTATAGAGACACGCTTGCTCGTGAATTTAACATCGTGACTCCCGAAATCTCCATGAAATTTGACGCAACAGAGCCGGAGCGCAACCTCTACACCTTTAATAAGGCAGACTCCATTGTTGCTTTTGCGAAAGCCCATAACATGCAGGTGCGTGGTCATAACCTGGTATGGTATCAGGCATTACCCTCCTGGCTAAGTAGCGGCCACTTTTCCAGGGGCGATTTAATGGATATTCTTCGCCAGCACATTATTACTGAGGTTTTACACTATGGTGGCAAGGTCAATATCTGGGACGTGGTTAACGAGGCGATTAATAACGATGGCACGCTGCGGGACTCGATCTGGCTGCGTGGTATTGGGCCTGACTTTCTTGATCTGGCTTTCCGCTGGGCGCATGAAGCTAATCCACAGGCCCGCCTGTTCTACAATGATTACGGGGGAGAGGGAATGAGTCGAAAATCAGACGCGATTTACAATTTCGTGAAAGGTCTTTTACAACGAGGCGTGCCAATCAATGGTGTCGGCTTGCAAATGCATATCAACCTCGACGCGTATCCCAATCCCCAGGACGTACTGGCGAACATGAAGCGATTAGCCGCTCTAGGCTTGGAGGTGCAAATCACAGAGATGGATGTGCAAATCCAGGATGATCCACGACCCATGCAGGCGAAGCTTGACGCGGAGGGGCAGCTTTATCGTGAGATGCTGAGCATGTGCCTTGCCGTCAAACAATGCACGGCATTCGTTATGTGGGGCTTTACCGACCGTCATTCCTGGATTCCAGAGTTCACAGGGCATCCAGACGCGCCACTAATTTTTGATGCAGAGTATCGTCCTAAACCGGCCTATTTTGCGCTGGTAGGTGTGTTGAGTGGTAGATGAGAGAGGAATGGGTTAACGGAACGCCAGAAGCTCGTTAACTACTTTTCGGTTACCCCTGGCAATATCGGAAAATGCTTTATCACGACTCTGATACTGCATGCAGGTGATGAACTCTTTTGGTGACGTTTTAGCTTGACGATAACCCTTTCTTTAAAGTACACTCTTTATGGGGGATATTGTTAATTGGGGCTTCTGATGCCCTTTGTTACCCGATTTAGATTCATCTCATAGTTGAAACTGATTGCCTAACGGATTCTGTGTAGCCAGAGCATCTTTAGAGCATCAGGTCCCTTACCTCTTCAAAAAGCTAAAACCGGTAGTGCGTCCTTTTGTTTCATTGTCCATGTTTAGCTCTCCAATCAGCATTGAGAAAGCGAGGCCCTCCCATGTACGTTTCTCGCTCACGGATGAGCCATGTCCTCTCATGTGTTTCCCTGGCCGCTATTGTAGTCTCTATCGTGGGTGTCGTACTTAACACGTCTTTGGTTCACGCAGCAAGTCTCGCTGGTCCAGGTTACAGTGCCTCGAAAGGCACGTTGGCCAGGGTAGCGACTGTGGACCCGACCAAATTGCCAACAAAAGCCCCTCCAGCATCCAAAAAGACGCTTCTCATTCGCCATCACTCCCCCGGTCAACAGGTGACAAATGGAGCTCTGCTTATACCCACTGCTACCGGTATTTCGTTCGCTGGTAAAGGCTCGCTGCTCCAGAACTTCAACGGGCTGAGCAGCCTCGACAATAGGAAGGTTAACGGTTTTGACCTGGAGCCTCCCGATCAGGGTTTATGTGTGGGCAACGGCTTTGTGATGGAAGCTATCAACATCGTCGGTGCGGTGTACCATACCAATGGCAAGCTCATCCGTGGTCCGTTCGGCTTACAGGCTTTCTTCGCCGAAACGCCGGGAATAACCGGAACGTTTATCAGTGACCCTCGCTGTTACTTTGACGCGTCAACACATACCTGGTTCGCTACTATATTAGCGATTCCCTCTCCAGGAGGCCCACCGGGGAGCCAGCTGAAGACGCGAGTCGATCTCGCGGTGAACTCATCAGGTAATCCAACTACTCCCTGGACAATCTATAAAATAGATACGACTGACCTAGGCAATCCTGGTTGCCCATGCTTGCCCGACCAGCCAATCATGGGCATCGACCAGGATAATGTTTACATCACTACAAACGAGTTCCCGTTATTCAGCCCGGGCTTCAATGGCGCGCAGATCTATGCTCTCTCTAAGTCACAACTAGTTTCATTGTCTAACCCCGTCAAGTTTGTCCATTTTGGGAACCTCACCACTGGAGGCTTCCCCGTATACCATCTCGAGCCTGCCATCACCAATGGCAATGCTGCCGCAGAATACCTGATGAACTCTCTGGGCCCCTTTGACAACCTTGATAATCGCCTTGGCTTATGGGCAATCACTAACCAGCAGGCGGTCACCGAGGGAGGCATGCCTACCCTGAGCGCTATAACCATCACCAGTGAAACCTATGTGGCACCCGGTATTGCTCCCAATCCAAATGGGAATTCCCTCAACCCAGACGATGATGGCTTACTGCAATTACAGTACATTAACGGCAACCTGTGGACGTCATTGAATACTTCTCTCCTCATTTCTGGGGACAGGGGGTCGCGTGATGGGGCGGCATGGTTTGAGGTGCATCCGAAGTTGTCCAGCAATGGCAGAACCATCAGTAGCGCAAGCATTCGTAACCAAGGGTATGTAGCCTTGAAAGGGAAATACTTGCTCTACTCGGCAATTGCGACCGGCGCTGACGGTACAGCTGTGATGGCTTTCACGGTGACTGGTGCAAGCACTTTCCCAAGTGCAGGATACGCAGTGCTTCGAGCTGGAGCCAAGTCATTTGGCGCAGTACATATCGCTGCTTCAGGTACAACCACTGACAATGGTTTCTCCTGCGGTGGCGCTCTCAATCCATGTCGCTGGGGTGACTACTCAGCAGCAGTCATCGATCCCAGCAGCACAAACGCCTGGCTTGCAACAGAGTATATTCCACCCATTGGCTCCACGATGGCCAACTGGGGTACTCGTCTATTCGAGGTACAGGCGTAGGCAGATCGAGAGGGGTCGTTGTTACTTGAGTTACTCCATTTGCTATTAAGCGGCAAGAAGAGCAAAAGGATGCCCTCGGGTACTACGAGTTGCGGGCTGGTTTACCAGCCCGCATGATCGAGCACTAGCAGCACCTGCTTGCTCTTTACTCTTATCCATTCCACATTGTTTTTCACTTCAAAGGGTATATATCGAGTTGTTGGATGTATTCAAGAGTCAAGCCTTTTGACTCGTTTAGTAACGCTGCCTCCGTGCGGCTCCCCAAGTGTAGCACAGCAGTCGGGGTCAAGCGCCCCCCATTCCATCCTCCCACCACCACCTCCTACGCAATCCTGACTGGATGGGCTCTGCGACAGGCGAGGCCTATGGAAGGCCGCAAGGAACGATACGGGACCGCTTCGGCGGCTCCAGCATGTAGGACCTCCTTGTCCTTGACAACCTCCCTCCCTATAAGCCAAGATACACATATAACTATGATGACTAGTATAGCTTATCACCATTTCCAGGCATAACCAAGGGGAATGACGCATGACCACAACCAAACGACGAACGGAACCAGAACATATAGAGTCACAAATCATTGCTCCCACCCTCGTCCCTACGCATGCCCGTAATCCCGGCATGCCACTTGACATGGATTGGGTGCGCCAGGTGCGTGTCAATCGCAGCGCGGTAGAGCGGCGGGCTGCAACCATACCCACTCGCCGCACCGTCAAGAAAGAATGGCAGGCGGCGTGGCTGCTGCGTGCTATCACCTGTATCGACCTCACCACATTACAGGGAGACGACACCCCAGGCAATGTACTGCGCCTATGTGCCAAAGCACGCCATCCTGTGCGTCAGGAGTTGTTGGAAGCACTGGGAGCAGGAGACCTTGATTTAAAGGTTGGAGCAGTCTGCGTTTATCATAGCCTCGTCCCTGTAGCAGTCGAAGCTTTGCAGGGTTCTGATATTCCCGTTGCCGCAGTATCGACTGGTTTTCCTGCTGGTCAAATTTCTTTTGAAGAAAAACTTGAGGAAATTGCTGCTTCCATCAACGCGGGTGCCACCGAGATAGATATCGTGATCTCACGCGCACATGTGCTGACAGGTAACTGGCAGGCCCTCTATGACGAAGTACGAGCCTTCCGTGCCGCCTGTGGCGATGCGCATATGAAGACCATCCTCGCCACGCACGAGCTCGCAACGCTGCGCAATGTGGAAATGGCGAGTCTGGTCTGCATGATGGCAGGTGCCGATTTCATCAAAACCTCGACGGGCAAAGAGCCGGTGAACGCTACGCTACCTGTAGGGGTGGTGATGGTGCGTGCCATTCGCGAGTATTTTGAACGTACCGGTTACAAAGTAGGGTTTAAACCGGCGGGCGGCATCCGTAGTGCCAAACAATCACTTGACTGGCTCATTTTAATGAAAGAAGAACTAGGCAACGAATGGCTCAATAATACACTATTCCGCATCGGCGCTAGCAGCTTGCTCTCAGACATTGAACGGCAACTTTCGTACTTTGCTACTGGTCACTATGCAGCGGCGCATCACAATCCAATGGTTTAGCAGGGAGGCGAAATATGAACGTCATGGAGATTTTCGAAACAATGGAATATGGGCCAGCTCCTGAGGCCGCTGCTCCTGGATTGACCTGGATCCAGGAACGCTCACCTTTCAGCCTATTCATCAATAACCAATGGATCAAGCCTGCCAGTGGTCAGTATATCGACAGCATCAATCCCGCAACCGGTAAACAGCTGGCAAAGGTCGCCGCCGCTAATAGCGCTGATGTAGATGCTGCCGTGGCTGCGGCACGGGTAGCTTTCGAAACATGGGGGAAAACACCTGGACATATACGCGCCCGTTATATGTACGCCATTGCGCGCCACATCCAGAAACACTCGCGCCTGCTGGCTGTGCTGGAATCGCTGGATAATGGCAAACCCATTCGCGAAACACGGGATATCGACATACCTCTCGTTGCTCGCCATTTCTATTACCATGCTGGTTGGGCACAACTAATGGAATCAGAACTCCCTGGCTATCAGCCTATAGGTATCGTGGGACAGATCATCCCCTGGAATTTCCCGCTGTTGATGCTGGCATGGAAAATTGCTCCTGCGCTGGCGATGGGTAATACTGTCGTGCTGAAGCCTGCACGTTATACTTCTCTTACCGCCCTCAAATTCGCTGAAATTGTGCAGGAGATTGGTCTGCCTCCCGGAGTCGTCAACGTCCTTACGGGTGAGGCCTCACAAGTCGGTGAGGCGCTTGTACGGCATCCAGACGTAAATAAAATCGCTTTCACTGGTTCTACCGAGGTGGGACGCAGCATTCGCCGCGCCACGGCTGGCTCTGGCAAAAAACTCTCGCTGGAACTTGGTGGCAAGTCGCCTTTTATCGTGTTTGATGATGCCGACCTGGATAGCGTGGTTGAGGGAGTAGTTGATGCCATCTGGTTTAACCAGGGCCAGGTGTGTTGTGCCGGGTCGCGCCTGCTAGTGCAGGAGAATATCGCTGATCGCCTGATCGAAAAACTGCGTGTGCGTATGGAGCACCTGCGCATCGGCGATCCACTCGACAAAGCGGTGGACATTGGCGCCATCGTCTCGCCGGGACAGCTCAAAGAGATCCAGCGCCTTGTGAACCAGGGAGTCGAAGAGGGAGCAGTAATGTGGCAACCATCTTGGGTGTGTCCCACAGAGGGTTACTTCTTTCCGCCTACGCTGTTCACGAATGTTTCCCCGGCAACCACCATTGCCCAGGTCGAGATCTTCGGCCCGGTGCTGGTCTCGATGACTTTCCGCACACCTGCCGAGGCTGTAGAGTTAGCCAATAATACACGTTATGGACTGGCTGCTAGTGTATGGAGCGAGAACATTAATCTTGCACTGGACGTGGCTCCCAAACTCAAAGCTGGCACTATATGGATCAACTGCACAAACTTATTCGATGCCACGAGCGGTTTTGGCGGTTATCGTGAAAGCGGCTTTGGTCGCGAAGGTGGCAAAGAGGGGTTATACGAGTATGTGCGTCCGAAATGGGAAAGCTATGAAACTTTACCCGAAGGACTTCCTATAGCCATTGACTCTATTGCTTCCGATGGATCAAAGTCATCCTCTTCACAAGATGAGGAGGCCGAAGGCGCCGTTCGGGATCGGGCGTTTGTATCTTCGAATGGCTACGCTCAGACGCTTCCCGCTATTGATCGAACACCGAAGATGTTTATCGGTGGCAAGCAGGTGAGGCCAGATGGTGGCTATAGTCGCGATGTCTATGATCCCCATGGGCATTTAATTGGACAGGTGGGCGAGGGCAATCGTAAAGATATCCGCAATGCAGTCGAAGCGGCGCATAAAGCGTCAGGATGGGCTGTAGGCACCACTCATAACCGTGCCCAAATTCTCTACTACATCGCAGAGAACCTCTCGGTACGCGAAGACGAATTTGCTCGCAGGATCGTGCAACAAACTGGTTGTACCTATGCGGATGCTGCTGCCGAAGTTCAGGCCAGCATCTCACGGCTGTTCAGTTATGCCGCCTGGACGGACAAATTTGAGGGTGTAGTGCATCGCCCGCCGCTGCGTGGAGCAGTTCTGGCGATGCCTGAGGCCATCGGCGTCATCGGTATAGCCTGCCCCAGCGAATATCCTTTACTTGGCTTTATCTCACTAATTGCCCCTGCCATAGCTATGGGCAATACAATTGTTGTTATCCCATCACAACAGTTGCCCTTAAGCGCAACCGATTGCTACCAGGTGCTCGAGACTTCGGACCTGCCAGGCGGCGTTGTGAATATTGTGACGGGTGAACGTGATATGTTGAGCCAGGTTCTGGCCGCTCATGACGATGTAGATGCCATGTGGTACTTCGGCCCGGCAGAGGGGTGCAAGCGCGTCGAGCTGGCCTCGGCCGGCAATATGAAGCGTACATGCGTAAATTACGGGCATCTACGCAACTGGATGGATGTGGTGCAGGGTGAGAGCGAGGAGTTTTTAAGGGAGGCAACGCAGGTGAAGAATATCTGGATACCGTATGGGGAGTGATGCTTTAGAGATAAGATGATCAAGGAAGAGAGTTACGATTTACATCAATTGAGAAAGGTCTAGAAAGGGAGAGAGCATATGGAAGTACGCAGATTGACTGAGGCAGATGCCGAGGCGTTCTGGAATATTCGATTACGAGCGTTGCGCGACAATCCGGAGTCGTTCGGCGCATCCTATGAAGAGATTCTTGAGCGAGGCATTGCTGGTATCGCGCAGGGACTTCGCAAGCGAGATGTTGCACCTGACGACGTGACCTTCGGTGCATTCGAGGGATCTACTCTTGTTGGCATTGCCAGCTTCCAGCGAGAGGAAACAACTAAAAGACGCCACAAAGGCGTTATTTGGGGGATGTATGTGCCACAGGAGATGCGTGGGAAAGGTATAGGCAAAGCCTTGTTGCAGGCTGCAATTGCCTATGCGAAGACCTTGCCTGATCTCGAACAGATCAACCTGGCTGTTGTACTCACCAGTAGGGAAGCCCGTCATCTCTTTATTTCACTGGGCTTCGAGACCTATGGGCTGGAACGACACGCACTGAAGCTGCACGATCGCTATTTTGACCAGGAACTTATGACGCTCCGCCTGACTGATGAGGCTTACTGAGGCCTGGCGAGGAAAAAGAATACCTACAACCGCTCAGTGTGCTTCTTTCTCCAATAGCGCATATATCCCTGCACCGTCATCGGGTAATTCGTCGCTATCTCATAGCGATCCAGTACATGGGGATCGTGTGCTACCTGAAGTAGTTCAGGTTTCGTATGCTTGATCAGCATCCTAATAATCTCGCCTTCATCCTTCCCGTCACGCATGGCCCCCAGCACGAAATCTCCCCAGGAATAGAGTTTTTCGCGTAAACGCTCGAAATGCTCAGGTATATTCCTCACTGCCCCGAAATGCCCTATATATAGCACATCAGGCCGCAGACTCTTCACCAGGTCGATACTGTCTGACCAGGCTTCAAGATCGAGATCGGGCGGCGGTGTAGGTGGGCGCACGTAATCAACGCCTTGCAGGCGCACCCCGGCAACGTCCCCAGCAAAAAGCTCGCCAGAGTGTACATCGAAGAAGATCACGTGATGTACAGCATGCCCAGGCGTATAATGCACCTCTAAGCGACGGCCCGCGATGTTGAGAATATCGCCGCCCTCGATGATGTGCAAGCGCTCCTGGGGAGTCGATTCAATCTCTCCCCAGAGTAGTTTCATACGATCTCCAAAGATGCGCGATGCGCTTGCTATCACCTTCGTCGTATCGAGCAGGTGCGGTGCGCCCTTTCTATGTACGTACACATGCGCACCTGGCAACTGGCGTACCAGAGACCCAGTCGCTCCTGCGTGATCCAGGTGGACATGTGTCGCAAGGATATGTGTCACGTCCTCTGGATCGAAGCCTGCTTCTCGAATCGACGCCAGCAGCGATTCCACCATGCTGCCTGGCCCGGGATCGATAATGGCAAGCTCGTTTCTTCCCGCCAGCAGGTAGGAGCCGATAATTTCGTTTTCACCTAGGAAAGGATGCGAGATTTGCCATGCACCAGGACTGAGTTGAGTTACGTTGGACAAGGAGCACTCCCTCTATAAGTTCGGCGTTCCGCTCCAGGGTGATCGCAAGGGTGCGCTCCTACCATGGCACGAACGGGGAGTGCCATTCTCGTAATCATAGTGCACCCTTGCGGTCACCCTGTGAGTCTTTTTTCGCCGAGATAGCCTTCGCCTGCATAAACAATAGCAGGTAATCGCTGCCGCCCGCCTTTGAGTCTGTGCCCGACATATTAAAGCCGCCGAAAGGATGAACGCCTACGAGCGCGCCGGTGCATTTACGATTGAAGTAGAGGTTGCCGACATGGTAGTCTTGCTTCGCCCGTTCGATGCGCTTTTCATCCCTAGAATATAGCGAGCCGGTCAGCCCGTACTCTGTATCATTGGCGATATGTAGCGCGTCATCAAAGTCTTTTGCTTTAATCACCGCCAGCACAGGGCCAAAAATTTCTTCCTGGGCAATGCGCGCATGTGGATCTACATCAGTGAAGACGGTTGGTTCGATAAAGTAGCCCGGGCCGTGATGCCCACCACCAGCCAGTAAATGGCCTTCATGCTTGCCAATTTCGATATAGTCGGTGATCTTCTTCATGGCGTTCTCATCGACAACTGGCCCCATGTATGTCTCTGGCCTGGTAACGTCGCCTACCGTCAACCTCTTCGTCTTCTCGACTACCTTCTGCAACACCTGGTCATAGACCTTTTCGACGATAATCGCACGCGAGCCTGCCGAGCACTTCTGCCCCTGGAACCCGAAGGCGGAAGCAACGATGCCTTCGGCTGCGGCGTCTAAATCAGCAGTCTCATCCACGACCACGGCATCTTTGCCGCCCATCTCCAGGATGGCGCGTTTCAGCCAGCGCTGCCCCTTGTATGGTTTAGCAGCCAGTTCATTGATTCGCAGTCCAACGTCGCGTGAGCCTGTGAAGGCGATAAAGCGTACCTGTGGATGCTCGATCAGTGCATCCCCGATGGTCGGGCCTGAACCTGTTAGGAAATTGACCACGCCTGCAGGCAAGCCTATATCTTCCAAAATGCGCACAAATTGCCAGGCAATCATAGGGGAGGTGCTGGCGGGCTTGAGAACGACAGTATTGCCGGTAACGAATGAGGCGCTGGTCATGCCGATCATGATTGCGATCGGGAAGTTCCATGGTGGAATAACTGCACCCACGCCAAGGGGAATGTAGACGAGCTGGTTGTCCTCGCCCTCTATCTTCACGATGGGCTGGTCCTCGGCCAGGCGCATCATCTCGCGAGCATAGAACTCCAGGAAGTCGATCGCCTCGGCTGTATCGGCATCGGCCTCGGGCCAACTTTTGCCTACCTCGTAGATCATCCAGGCATTTAAGTAGAAGCGCCGCTGTTTCAGCAGGTCAGCAGCCGCGAAGAGATAACCAGCACGCTCTTCCGCCGGAACGTGCTTCCAGGTTTCAAAAGCCGCCGCGGCGGCCTGTACCGCCTGGTCTACCTGTTCGACGGTAGCGCGTGCAAAATAGCCAATCACCTGGTCGGGTTGAGAGGGATTGCGAGAGGGAAAGGTAGCCTCGTTGCTAATCTTCTCGCCGCCGATAACCAGCGGATATGTTTGCCCCAGCTCACGCTTTACCTGCTCCAACGCATCAAACTGAGCCTGGCGGTTCTCAGGTTTGGTAAAGTCGGTTAAGGGTTCATTCTTAAATGGCGTTTGTGCCCGTGACGCTACGCTTTCAATCATTTTTGCCATAGATAACACACTCCTTTGTGGCAAGACAGCTTCTTTCTCTCATTGTATCTCATGAAGAGGGGGAATAGATAGACTTGAGAGCTATCTGACCAGCTCTGCCAGTTGATCAATCTGTTCCAGGTCAGGAGTGCATGGCCAGAGGATCACTTCGTCTGCCCCTACATCTGCATATGCCTGGATACCTCCCTTGATTGCCTCAAGTGTGATAGGCAGATTGCTGATCATCGCTTCTGTCCATGGTCCCGTGCTGCCGTAATAGCTGCGGATGTATGCACCCCCGCGCTCTTTCGCATCTGGCCCCAGAGCATAGTAAAAGCATCCAACCAGGCGTGGCTTACCGGGTCTACTTGCGGCTTTCCACGATTCTTGGGCCACTTTGAAGGTCTGTTGAGCCGCTTGTGGGCCACCACCGCCGCTGATGAAACCATCTCCCCAATGACCAACCCTCTGTATAGCAGCAGGCGTATGGCCACCGATTAATATTTCTGGCCCTCCAGGGCGCGCTGGAGTTGGACCCACCGGTCCTATAGTATCGCCGAGTGGTTGACCAGACCAGATGCGCGCAATGGTTTCCAGTTGCTCTTCAAACTTCTTTCCGCGATTATGGAAGGAAGCATTTGCAGCATGGAAGTCATCTTCTCTCGCTCCAATACCTAGACCTAATGTAAGACGCCCGCCAGAGAGTGCATCCAGGCTAGCCGCTTGCTTTGCAAGTATCGCAGTATTACGCAGCGGTGCAAGCAAAACTGTAGTCATCAAGCGAATGTGTTGTGTCACGCCTGCTGCCGCTGCGAGGGTAACCAGCGGTTCATAATTGGAATAGACAAGGCGGTCAAGTATGCCGAGACTGGAAAATGGGCCAGCATCAGCCTTTTTAGCCCAGTCCAGAATACGTTTTCCCTCTATACCAGGGATTGTTGCTGGTAAACCAATACCAACTTTCATACATTACCTCCAAGTTACAACTGTATCTTAATGTATTTCGAGAGTCCCCACCTGTGTCGATGCGAGATCAATCACCCTGATGGCGTTATTGTACGTATCTGCAAGTAAAGTATATTTCTATGGTATCACAAAGTGCGTTCTTACGTTAAACACATAAGGAAATACATTATATTGCTGAGCCTATAAGATCATATGGAGATGTGAAAGAAAGTGCAAGAGGAAGGAATACTATGTCAATTGAAATACTGGCGCAGCTTTGAAGGTGATTCCTCGATTGTTCGGCGCTTCGATGTCACAATCCAGGTGCAAAGCTGAAAAGAAGATTTCTTACCTGTGCATATCTGTAAGAAAAAGACATCCCTTTCTGATCAAAGAAGACTTTTGATAATCCTCTTTAGCCACTTGGGATGCCTTGTTAAGAAGGTATTCCTGTGACGATTCACAAGTCCATCATTAGCTGCTATGCTGCGAAAGAGATTCCGATCATCGTGTATGGAGGAAGATGAACAACCATGCCATACCCATTTGATCCTTTTATAAGTTTCACCTGCTGGGTAATAATGGAATCAACCGGATGGCTTAGGTCGACCTTGATCTTGTACACATTTGCTGTTGTTCCGGATGCCTTCCCTGGATTCTGTGCGAGAACATTTAAGGTTGGATGGTCTGCCCCTGTCGTATTGACAAGTACAAAACTGTCCTTGTTCTTGCTATAAAATCCGGTCACGTATACACCTGAGGGCTTTGCAGATGCAGCTTTTGCCATATACGCACCATTGGTCATGTCAAGATAATTTGCTCCACCCAGTACATTGTAGGCATAGTATTGGGGATATGGTTGTAAAGGGCTGCCTTGCGATCCACAATCCATTTTTGCATTAATTACCCCAAACATGCACAGGTTACCCTGCGGGGTAAACCACGTATAATACGCCAGGCCAGCTGGGACTGCTCCTGCTGCTCCATACTTGGACTGTGTGTCGTTTACCGTATTAAGTAGATCGACTACGAACAAACCCTGGTCTAGCGGAGAGAGCGTTGGATCGTTCCTGCAAACATTGGGGACACAAGGATTCATGTTATATTCGTCTATGTAAATGGGTGTATGGGCAGCATTTGGTTGTTTACCTGCGCGAACAGCTTTGGCAACCTGTTCGTATTCTGCCGCGACACCTAACAATGAATCTTGCGTGTTGCCAACAAGCGAATTGCCTCCTCCGCCGTTAAAGTTTGCTCCATACAAATACCTGTGATACGAGACGAAATCAACGTATGGATATATTGATGGGTCGTTCAATAGACTGGGAAACCACATCGTCAGGTGATTTTGCATAGCATAGACTAGCGCTGGCCCCCCTATTTTGATTTGGACTCCATCTAGATTGGCTTGATGCCGCATCAAGGGAGCTGCTGCCGCATAGATAGCTTTAAAGGCTTTGACCCTATCCTCATCAGCGTTGTTATCTCCTTTGGGCATGCACAGGAACTGACCACTATCGGGCTGATTCCAGATTTCGTATATGGCGTGTGCGTGAGGAAAATTCCTATCTATATGAGCGACGATCTGTGCTGCCAGTTTTCCCCACATCTGCGTTCCGTTATCGTTCCCGTTTACAAGATACATTGGCTTAACGTTCGCAGGAGAAATGGGTGGACTATATGTCAGGCATGGGTTAGTCTGTTTAGGTGACTGGTTCTGCGGTTGTAACCAATTGGGTGTATAAGCCAGAGTGATCATTGGTTGCAAATTGTAGTTCATGGCGAGCACCATTTGCGAATCAAGGTGCGACCAATTCTGATGGGATGCGTTCGTCATACTATCTGATGAAGAAAATATTTCCGATAGGTAGTCGAAATCACCCAGTTTTGTCAGGTGAAAACCTGCTTGAGGCACATACTTACCGCCATTATTGTTGAGTGCAATGTTCATATCGATGCCTCCGATACCAAGAAATTGGTATGGTATCGGATGTGCCTGATTGTTTCGTGAACCAAAGTCAACTTTAATGTCCGCAGCGGAACTTGAGAAGTCTCCTTGCTGGTCCTGGCTAGCAACTGAAAATGCTGAGTTTTGCTGGGTACCGAAGTCGCCTGTAACTCCATTAGTAGAGGCGGCTGTTGTTCCAAGTTGAGCTCTGGCAATTAGCAGAACTGTTAGAGAAAGTACGAGAATGACGGCAAGCAGCCCAAGAATGCGAGTAGTCTTGTTCCTCTTTTTCCCTTCGAGAAGAAAACGGAAACTTTTGAACTTACTCTTTTCCATGAAGGTTATTTTCCCCTTTACTTTGTGAACAGTACCCCCCATCAACACAACGCTTTATATTCACTTCAGTAACAGGGTATGGTAAGAAAGTATTATACAAGGCAGAATTTGCGTCATTAGGGCATAACTAAGCTCAACGCTTCATCATTCAGGAAAAGTATCCTAATTTGATATAATATGAGAAAAAGTGATGACTAGTCAGAGAGGAACTCCACATGGATGTGTATCGCGCACTCAATGCAGATGTGCCACAGTTGCTTTTTACAGTGTTGCACCAGTCGGGTCCAACGGTATCAGACGAGGATTACACACGCACAGTAACCGCTTTACACATGGATATTCGCAAGCAGGCCCAGGCAATGGGTGAAGAACTGTACCAATGGTTAGAGCAGCAGTACAGCCAGCAGGCTGAGGAGACGGTGCGGAAACTGCAACGACTTGGTATTTTAACTGAAAGTGCTGATGTAGGAGAAGTGCAGCAGATATTGGCGCGTGACTACAGTCGCCTGGGAAGCCGCATAGGATCAGAGTCATTACTGGGCTTGCAGGGGTCTGCTGAAGAGACCTTTAGTGAAGAAACGCCCGCCGATCCTGACCTGGCTAAGCGTGTTGCCGATGGGCATGAGTATTTAGCCTCGCTAGGATTTAAGCATGGTCAAGGCCCACTGCACGAGGCCTGGCTACTGTTTCGCGGCTCCATCCATTATGATGTGATGGAACACGCGGTGCGTGATCGCATGGGCATTTACGTTGGGAGTCATGGTGCCCACATCGAAAATGTTGGGCGAACTTCCTTTGGCACCTACAACCTGATCTACCAGCTAGGTGAAGCTTTGATTGCCGATATTGCTAATGATGCGGGGACCCAAGAAGTAACATTTGCCTTCAGTAAAGGACCCGTCCACTATAGCGACTTCCGGCGGGAGGTGTCGTTCCTGATGGAACATGTAGGAGAACAAATGCACTTGATGCATGCCTCCTTCTGGCAGCGCAAACTTGGATTGGGCACTGGCAAAGAATTTGTGCTGCGCTTACGCCTCCCCGCAGGTGAGGATCCATTGCGAGAGGTGATCAGTGTATTTGCTGGCGCCGGGCGGGTAGGGAAAGAGACAATTGTGAAGCGCGGGAAGTTGCTGTTGGGGAGAAGGGTGTTGTAGATGCGGTTATGGGAAAAGGGATTTTTCAGCCCTCCTGTAGTATACTGAAAGCCAATAGAGATATTAGAGGAGAAGTAATTTCATGACCGCGTCACGACAGGAATTTCCGCTAGAGCAGCAATTGCGTAAAGATATTCAGGACGCCCAGCGAGCACGCGACCAACTCAAACTCGATACTTTACGTATGGCGCTGGGTGCTATTCATAACCTTGAGGTGGCACGCACCGACCGCAAGAACCGGGAGTATGGGCAACCCCTGACTGAAGCCGACACCTTAAAGGTGTTGGAGCAGGAGGTGAAGAAGCGCAGCCAGGCAATTCCTTTCTACAAACAAGGTGGGCGTAATGATCTGGCTGAAAAAGAGCAGCGTGAGATGGAGATTTTACAAACCTACCTGCGGGGTTCACAATTGAGCGACGATGAACTACGTGCAGTGGTAGCTAAACTCGTTGAGGAGCATGGTAAGGAGTTCAGGCGCGTCATGCCGATGGCAATTAAGGAAACCAAAGGACGCGCTGACGGCGCTCGCGTACAGCAAATTGTCAAAGAGATGACTGCGTAATAACGACACGCTCGCTGCAAGGGCACCATTAAATGAAAATCTACAATACACTTACTCGAACCGTTGAAGAGATTACCCCTTTAGATCCTGGCAAGATCAAAATGTATTCGTGCGGCCCCACCGTCTACCGCTACATTCACATTGGCAACCTGCGCACGTTTACCGTGGCCGATTGGCTGCGCCGTACCTTCGAGTATCGAGGCTATGAGGTACTCCATGTCAAGAATATTACCGATGTTGGTCATATGCGACAGGAGGTGGTAGATCGCGGTGAAGACAAAATACTGGCCCAGGCGCGCAAAGAGGGTAAAACATCATTGCAGATCGCGCAGTTCTATGCCGAGGCGTTCCATGAAGATGAGAGTAAACTCAATATCGAGCCCGCTAAGAGCTTTCCGCGCGCGACCGAGCACATCCCTGAAATGATCGCCATCATCCAGGGTTTACAGGCAAAGGACATTGCCTACGAGGTAAATGGCAATGTCTACTTCGACATTAAACGCTTTCCTGATTATGGGAAACTCTCTAGAAACCAGCTGGAGAATATGCTTGAGGGAGTTCGCGAAGGAGTAGTAGCTGACCGGCGCAATCCGGAAGATTTTCCCCTGTGGAAAGTAGCCGAACCAGGGCGCGAAATGGCATGGGATAGTCCATGGGGGCGTGGATTTCCTGGCTGGCATATCGAATGTAGCGCCATGTCAATGAAGTACCTTGGTGAGCATTTTGATCTACATACCGGCGGTGTGGATAATATCTTTCCTCATCACGAAGATGAGATTGCCCAGAGCGAAGGGTTTACAGGCAAAAAGTTCGTGAACTATTGGGTCCATGCACAGCACCTGCTGGCCGATGGTCAGAAGATGGCGAAGTCCACCGGCAATGCCTATACGTGCTCTGAAATTGAGGCGCGTGGCTTCGATCCACTGGCGTTGCGCTATTTTTTTACTACAGCGCTCTATCGCAGCCGTTTGAATTTTACTTTCCGCGCTCTTCAAGCTGCACAGACCTCTTTGGAACGATTGCGTGGTATGGCCTATCAGCTCCTTTTGCAGTCTGATAGAGAACGTGTTTTTGCGAGTGAACCCAGCGAACCCAATTTCTGGCAAGAGAAATTTCTGGCCGAGATTGAAAATGATCTGAATATGCCCCGCGCTATGTCCGTAGTATGGGACATGCTCCGTGCGCACGATCACGATCCAACCACCAGGGTCCACTTGCTGCTCGATTTTGATCACATTCTCGGCTTTGGTCTCAAGGAGTATTTACAGAGTGATTTGCCACCGTCTAAGGCCGACTCTCAAACATACCTAGCGTCTTTGCCGGCTGAAATTGCCGCACTGGTTCGAGAGCGTGAGGGATTGCGCAGGAAGGGTGATTATGCACAAGCTGATCGCATTCGCCGGGAACTGGCATCTTCCGGCTACTCGGTGAATGATACCGCGCAGGGTTTCCTTGTGCAGCCTCGCCGGCTGGAAGAAGAGTTCATAGTACTTTCAAGCTCTTCGGATGCCCCGGATAATACCCTGACTCCTGATCTCTTTGAATTTTCGGTGAATCTGCTCGCACACAATAGCCGGGACGACCTGGAACGTTGTATACAGAGCATTTGCCGTTACAACGATGATCGCTCCATCGAATTGGTGATCGTTGATAACGGTTCCACCGATGAAACATTGGCCTACCTGCAACAGTTAGCGCGTCATGGCGATCTCAAAGGAATAAATGGGCAACCAGTTGGCTTGCAAGTGCTCTTCGCCGATCACAATATGGGTTTCGC
>WNGD01003730.1_pt1 | contig 20404 bp, 21 predicted proteins | sample 5400671 | NCBI WGS metagenome assembly WNGD01 (sample SAMN13153369, study PRJNA577476) | soil metagenome | isolation source: 40 cm soil or saprolite under grassland replicate 2 | place: USA:California | collected 2016-06-15 | reverse complement strand
GGGGGAGGGGAGCAGATCGAGTGCGTGGCTCTGTAGTGCATCAACGCCCGTGAAGACGAGGTGTCAGGCATTCGGCAGGTTCCGCGACAGCGCCTCGAGCACGGCCATGCGCACGGCCACCCCCATCTCCACCTGTTCGCGGATGAGCGACTGGGCGCCGTCGGCTACCGCGGTGTCGATCTCGACGCCGCGGTTCATCGGCCCCGGATGCATGACCAGCGCGTCCGGCTTGGCATAGGCGAGCTTCTTCTGATCGAGCCCGAAATAATGGAAGTATTCCTGCGTCGAGGGCACGAACGAGCCGTTCATGCGCTCGCGCTGCAGGCGCAGCATCATCACGATGTCGGCGTCGCGCAGGCCCTCGCGCATGTCGCGCGTGGCCTCGACCCCGAAGCGCTCGATGGCGGGCGGCAGCAGCGTCGACGGCGCGACCACGCGCACCCGCGCGCCCAGCGCATTGAGCAGAATGATGTTCGAACGCGCGACGCGCGAGTGCAGAATGTCGCCGCAGATGGCCACGATCAGCCGCTCGATGCGGCCTTTGTTGCGGCGGATGGTGAGTGCATCGAGCAGCGCCTGGGTGGGATGTTCGTGCGAGCCATCGCCGGCATTGATCACCGAACAGTCGACCTTCCTGGCCAGGAGTTCGACCGCGCCCGAGGCGTGATGGCGCACCACGATGATGTCCGGATGCATGGCGTTGAGCGTGATCGCGGTGTCGATCAGCGTCTCGCCCTTGCGCATGGAGGACGAGCCGACCGACATGTTCATGACGTCGGCGCCGAGCCGTTTGCCCGCGAGTTCGAAGGAGGCCTGGGTGCGGGTCGAGACCTCGAAGAACAAGTTGATGAGCGTCCGCCCGCGCAGCGAAACTTGCTTCTTGTCGATCTGGCGGTTGAGGTCGACGAAGTGCTCGGCGAGATCGAGCAGTCCCAAAATTTCCTCGCGCGAAAGCCCTTCGATCCCCAACAGATCGCGCTGGTTGAGGACGAAGGTGGACTTTTGAGCGATGTTCATCAAAGCCGCTTCTATAGGCCCGACGGTGGCTGGCCGCAAGGGAGCGCGGGCCGAGCCGGTCAAAGCAGCTGTGGATGTTTCGCAAACGGCAAACGGCTGAAACCGTGGCGAAATCGGGCTATCAATGGACGCTCGCGCTGACAGAGGCGCGCGGGATGGAGCAGGCGATGCGCGTCGAGGAGGTGCTCAACCAGTCGCCGCCCTACGTGGACGTCGATCTTTACGCCAGCGATCGGCCGCTGCAGAGCGCCGTCGCGGCCAATGGCGGCGCGCGCGACGCGGCCGCGCTATCGGCCTTCGGCAAGCACTGGGGCACGGCCGAGATGTTCGACCTCGCGCGCGCGGCGAACGAGAACCCGCCAGAGCTGAAAGCGTTCGACGCCAAGGGCTTTCGCCGCGACGTCGTCGAGTTTCACCCGGCCTACCACCATTTCATGGCGGAGAGCGTCGCCGCCGGCTTGGCGGCCTCGACCTGGCGCCAGGATGGAACGCCGGCGCGCGCACCCGCGCAGGTGAGCCGCGCCGCGCGCTTCTACATGGCGGCGCAGGTCGAAACCGGGCACCTCTGTCCCATCACCATGACCCATGCCGCGGTCGCGGCGTTCGCGGTCGAGCGCTCCCTGGTGGCCGAGTTCATGCCTAAGATCATGTCGTGCCGTTACGACCCGCGGTTCCGGCCGTGGTGGGAAAAGGGCGGCATCGCGCTCGGCATGGGCATGACCGAAAAGCAGGGCGGCACCGACGTGCGCACCAACACCACGCGCGCCGAACCCGCGGGCGAGGCCTACGCGGTCACCGGCCATAAATGGTTCATGTCGGCGCCCATGTGCGACGCCTTTCTGGTGCTGGCGCAGGCGCCAGGGGGCCTCACCTGCTTTCTCATGCCGCGCTTTCGTCCCGACGGGTCGGTCAACGAGCTCTATTTCCAGCGCCTCAAGGACAAGCTCGGCAACCGCTCCAATGCCTCCTCGGAGGTCGAGTTCGCGGACGCGTTCGCCTGGCGCGTGGGCGAGGAGGGCAGGGGCGTGCGCACCATCATCAATATGGTGCAGCTCACGCGGCTCGATTGCGCCATCGCGTCGGCCGGCCTCATGCGCATGGCGCTGGCGCAGGCGATCCACCACGCGCGCTATCGCACTGTGTTCCAAAAGCATCTTGCCGATCAGCCCATGATGCGGGCGGTGCTCGCCGACATGGCGCTCGAGGTGGAAGCGGCGACCGCGCTCACGCTGCGGCTCGCACGCTCCTTCGACCTCGCCGAGGGCGATGTGCGCGAGGCCGCGCGCGCCCGCCTGCTCACGCCGGCGGTGAAATATTGGGTGTGCAAGCGCGCGCCGGGCTTGATCTGCGAGGCGATGGAGTGCCTCGGCGGCAACGGCTATGTGGAGGAGAGCATCTTGCCGCGACTCTACCGTGAGGCGCCGGTCAACGCGATCTGGGAAGGCTCGGGCAACGTGATGTGCCTCGATGTGCTGCGGGCTCTCGGCCATGACGGCGAAGCCGCGCGCGCGGTGCTGGCGGCGCTTGCCGAGGAAGCGGCCGATCTGCCGGACGCGCGCGCGGCGGTGGATGTCATCGCGCGCGCGGCTGCGGCGGAGGATGCCGAGGGCGAGGCGCGCGCCGCGGTCGATCGCCTTGCTTTGCTGGCGGCGGCAGCGGCGTTGCAGCAGAGCGCCGCCCCCGAGGTCGCGAACCTGTTCGCGCGCACGCGGCGCGATGATCGCCACGGCGCTATGTATGGAACGAGCCGCATTGCTCCCGACGATGCTCGCGGTCTCATCGATCGCGCCTTGCCGGCGGCTTGACGCAAGCGCGATCAGCCGTCGTTTTGGCGCTGCATCAGCTTTATCGCGCTAAGTCAGCTGCCGGCCTTTCGGATGGATATTTGTATGATCCGAATCTTAGGACCAGGACGGAGAACGACAGAAGGAGAATTGCGCCGGTTATGACCAGTATATCCATGCCTGTGCGGTGCTCGGCGCCTACGATTTCGATCAGCACGCGGCCGAGAGCCGTAATTGCAACATAGATCAGGTATCGTACTGGGAGGCGCGTGGTCTTGAAATAAATGCCGACCATCGCTCCAATTTCAAGATAGATGAACAAGAGGAGAATGTCTCCGAGGCTCGCGCGGCCTTGGGCGGTCATTGCGATGAAAGCCGCAGCCGCTGACCAAACGGTCGTCGCGCCGATTGCGAATAGGGCCAGGTAATGAAATGCGTCGACTAAAAGCTCGCCAACCGTGTCGACCGTGTCTTTCATGCCCCGATGCAAGCTGCTCGTAGCAGTACCGAGCCGGCGCATTATTTCCAACATGGACCCCTCCTAGTGTACTCGGTGACGCACCTTTCTGGGTCGATTGGTGTCACGCAATCAGTGCGAGCTTGCTGTTTCGGCAGCCTCAATGCCTTAAGGGCGCCAGCGCGCCGCGGGCGAGCCGGTCGAGCGCGCCCTGCAAGATGAACGCCGCAGCGTGCTGATCGATCACTCTCGCGCGGCGGGCGCGAGTGACATTGGCCGCGATCAGCTCGCGCTCGACCGCCGCAGTGGACAGCCGCTCGTCCCAGAGCGCGATCGGAAGCTCGGTCAACCGCGCGAGATTGCGTGCAAAGGCGCGCGTCGACTGCGCGCGCGGACCCTCGCTGCCGTCCATATTGATGGGAAGGCCGAGCACGAAGGCGGCGGCTTGCCGCTCGGCGGCAAGGGCGAGGAGGCGCGCGGCATCGGCGGAGAACGTCTTGCGGGCGATGGTTTCGACCGCGGTCGCGAGCCGCCGGTCGGGATCGCTCGCCGCGACGCCGATCGTCTTGGTGCCGAGGTCGAGGCCGATCAACGCGCCGCGGGCGGGCAGATGCGCCGCCGCCTCGGCCAGGGGGAGGATCAATGCCGGCATCGGCGATGGGTAACACGCGTCCCGCCCCGCGGCCAATGTGGGAGTCACCATCGCGCTTGTGCCGATGCGCTGGTCTATGATGCGTCGTCTACTCCAGCGGAGGAGGTCGTCATGGCCAAGCGGCCGGCCGATGCCCGGCGCAAACTGGTGGAATTCGACGAGGAGACCTGGCAGGCGTTGGATCTGCTCGGGCGCGATTCGATGAAGACGTTCCAGGAGCTTGCCGACGAGGCTTTTCGCGACCTGTTGCGCAAATACGACCGGCCGACTGATTTGAAGGCCGCGCTCAAGCAGAGCGTCCGATCGTCGGCCGAGCCGCTTGCTCCCTCACAGAACCGAAATCGTGGACGGCGTCGTTAGGCGCCTCAGGTTGAGGGCGGGGGCGCGAAGAAGCAGCGCCGGCTGCCGTCGGGCCGCTTGCAGCGCCAGAATTCGCCGTCGGGGGAGGGCTGGGCTTCGGCGAACGGAATCGCCTCGTACATCGACGGCCCGATGCCGGCGAGCGGACCATGGATGATCACGTAGCCTTCGCCGGTCATCATGACGCGCTCCTTCGGGACGACGAAGCAATCGCCTTCGCCGCAACACCATTCGCCGGCGGCGTTGCGGTGGCCGCCGCGCGAGATCCAACTGTCGTGGGCTAGGGTATCGGGAATGACAAAGGCGAGGCCGGCAAGGGCGAGCGCGCACCGTGCAAGACTTCCGAACATGGGTACACCCCTTTCGTTGTCCCGGCCCGGCAGCCGATCAAATCACGCGCACTCTCCTTGGTTCCCGGATAGCGCCGGTTGCAGACATCAACTCCGCACGCGGCTTTGTGGATAACCCAACCGTGGGGGCGGGTCTCCCGACCCCGTCGGCGAATCAACCCCTTGATTTCGAAGTATAAACCTAAATGGGGCTAGAATATATCCCGAGATATTGCATTGCACCATTGCGCCGAGGACCGAGCGCAGAAGCAGCCGATGCCGGAGCGAGAAGTCATTGTCCGCGCGGCACTTACGGTAATCCGCGCGACACTTGCGGTAAGATGTGGCAAGCAATGGAGGACGTGATGAGAACAGTGTTGCTGGGGTTTGCGATGGTGCTCATGGCCGCCGGCACGCCGCGCGCAGCCGCGGGGGCGGAAATCAAGGTGCTGACCGCCGGCGCTTTCAAGCAGGTGCTGCTGGCGCTCGTCCCCGACTTCGAGCGCGCGACCGGCCACAAGGTGAGGCGTTCGACCTCGCCGTGCTCACCCCCAAGGCGGTCGATGACCTCGCGAAGGAGGGCAAGTTCGTCGCCGGCAGCCGCGCAAACCTCGCGCGCGTCGCCGTCGGCGTCGTGGTCAAGGACGGCACGCCGAAGCCGGACATCGGTTCGGTCGCCGCGTTCAAGCAGGCGCTGCTCGCGGCCAAGTCCGTGGCGTATATCGATCCCGCCGCCGGCGGCTCGAGCGGCATCTACATCGCCGGTCTCCTCGACAAGCTCGGGATCGCCACCGAGGTGAAGCCCAAGGCCAAATTGATTCCGGGCGGCGTGGTGGCGGAGCACGTGGCCAAGGGCGAGGCGGAGCTCGGCATTCACCAGATCAGCGAAATCCTGCCGGTGAAAGGCGTCACGCTCGTGGGTCCGCTGCCGGCGGAGATCCAGAACTACACCGTCTACGCGGCCGGACTCGGCGCCCAGGCCAAGGATGGCGACGCCGCCAAGGCCTTGCTCAAGACGCTCACCAGCCCGGCCGCCGCCGAGGTGCTCAAGTCGAAAGGCATGGAGCCGGCGGGATCGTGAGCGCGAATCCGGCTGATTGCTCGGCATGACATTAGCTGCCGGTCGTCAGCCGAAGTCGGATTCATCCGACTTCGGCCAACATATGAACGGCCGAACTGGGGTAAACCCAAGTTCGGCTGCGAAAGCGGAGACCCATATTCCAGAGGCCTGTGATTATGGGGATCCCGCTTGCGCGGGAACGACAGTTAGATGAGTTGAAGCAAGCCGATCGGGTATGATGCTCGACTAATGGCAACGCGATGAACGTCAAAGCGCTGCTCTTCGATGTGTTCGGTACGTTGGTCGATTTTCGCACCGGCGTCGCGCGCGAGGCCGAGGCCATCCTCGGCTCCGCCGGACACAAGCTCGACTGGCCCGCGTTCGCCGATGCCTGGCGCAAGGAGTACCAGCCCGCCTTGGAGGAGGTGCGCGCCGGCCGGATGGCGTTCCGCAAGCTCGACGTGCTGCACCGGGAAAATCTCGATCGCATCCTGCCGCGGTTCGGGATTTCCGGGCTGGCGGAGGACGCGGCGCGCAATCTCAATCTCGCCTGGCATCGCCTTCCCGCCTGGCCCGAAGTGCCGGGAGGCCTTGCCCGGCTCAAGCGCCGTTTCCTGCTGGCGCCGGTCTCGAACGGCAACATCTCGCTGATGGTCGACCTCGCCCGCCGCAACAATTTTTCGTGGGACGCGATCCTGGGCGCGGAAATCGCGGGCGACTACAAGCCCAAGGCGCGCGTCTACCTCGCCGCCTGCGAGGCCTTCGATCTGCCGCCCGGCGACTGCATGATGGTCGCGGCGCATACCAACGATCTTCTGGAAGCGGCCAAATGCGGGCTGCGCACGGCTCACATCGCACGACCGAACGAGCACGGGCCGGGTATCGGGGAAGCCGCTCCCCAGGCGCCGGTCGACGTCGCCGCGGCGAATCTCGAGGATCTCGCCGTCAAGCTCGGCGCGTGACGTCGGCGCGCGCCGCCAAGTGCTAAAGCTCAACGCGGCGATGACGGAACAGTTACTCTTTGCCGCTGTTGGGAAATAAGGTTTCTACCTTGCTGAGGAGCGACGGCATGGCCGATCCCGTCTCCCAGTTCGCTACCCGCATCGCATACGGCGCAAGGCAGCTGCCGCGGGTTGCGTGGTATGTCGGGCACGGCATGGTGATGCGGCGCCTGTCCCAAGCCGTGCGTGAGCGCGCCGGTGCAAGCACGCGGCCGCGCGCTCACACCCGTGCGCCCGTGCCCGACCGGCGACGCCTTTACGCCGATATGGCGGTGCTGTTCCGGCAAGACCTCGCCAACGTCGAGGCCGGCATCTATCCCTTGCCCGCCGATCATGACGGCACGTTGCCGCTCGTGCTCAACCGTTCGCGCCTCTTCTTCGAGGATTTGCCGGACGTGCATCGCCGCCGTGAGAACCGACAGTTCCGGCAGGTGATGACCGAGGACACGCGCGGCAAGCGGCCCGATTACTATCTGCAGAATTTCCACTTCCAATCGGGCGGCTGGCTGACGGAGGATTCGGCGCAGCGATACGACACGCAGGTCGAGGTGCTTTTCAACGGCTCGGCGAATGCGACGCGCCGACAAGCGCTGCTACCGCTGCACGAAGTCTTCGCCGGACGCGATCAGCGGCGCCTGCGGTTGCTCGACGTGGGCTGCGGCACCGGGCGCTTTCTCGATGCGTTCAAGCAGACATGGCCGCGCCTGCCGGCCCTCGGCATCGATCTGTCGGAAGCTTACCTCGCGGAGGCCAAGCGTCACTTGAAGCGGTGGTGCTGGCTCAACCTCATGGTCGCGAATGGGGAGGCGCTTCCCGTCAAGGATGCAAGCCAGGATGCGGTGACGAGCATGTTCATGTTTCATGAATTGCCGCCGAAGGTGCGCCGCGTCGTATTTCACGAGTTCGCCCGCGTGTTGAAGTCCGGCGGTCGCGTCGTCGTCGTGGACTCGCTGCAAATCGGCGACGAGCCCGACTATGACGGCATGCTCGAACTCTTTCCGCAGAGCTATCACGAGCCCTACTATAGGAGCTACCTCAAGGAGGACTTCCGCAGCATCGCCGCAGATTGCGGCCTCGCTCATATCCGAGACGTGAACGCTTTCGTCTCCAAAGTGATGGTTTTCGACAAGCGATGACTGCGATGCGCGCCCGGCGTCTCAATACGGCCGCACCGTGCCCTTGACCGTGGTGCGCAGCATCAGCCGGCGCTCGCTCGAGGGAAAATCGGTGCGCGCGTGCGACGAGCAGCGATTGTCCCACAGCAGGAGATCGCCCACGCGCCAAACATGCTCGTAGACGAAGTCGCGTTTCTCCGAATGGTCGAACACGGCGTTGAGCAGCGGCTCGCTTTCCGCCGGTGGCATGTCAACGATGCCGATGGTCATCAGCCGGTTGACGTAGACCGCCTTGCGGCCAGTGTCCTCGTGGGTGCGAAACACCGGATGGGTGCATTCGGCGAAAGCCACGGTGCCGCGGTTGTCACCCTTTTGGGTCGATCCGTAGTTGTAGTGGTGCATGGCCTTGCGGCCTTCGAGCCGATCGCGGATCGCCGGATCGAGCGTGTCATAGGCGGCATAGCCGCCGGCGAACAGCGTGTTGCCGCCGGTGGAAGGAATTTCGACGGAATAAAGCAACGTCGCCTTGCTCGGCACCTCGGCGTGGATCATGTCGTGATGAAACATCATCTCTCCGTCGGGCAGGGCGCCGATGGGCTCCCCGTTCTCGCGAATATTGGAGATCAACATGATCCCGGGCAGCAGGCTCGAATAGCCCTTGGGGAAATATTTCGGCGGCCGGGACAGCTCGGCGAGCTCACCGAAATAGCCGGTCGCGCGGATCAAATCTTCTTGCGACAGCTTCTGGCCAGGAAAGACGATGACGAGGTGATCGAGCCAGGCTTGGTAGATGGCGCGAACGGTTTCGTCGTCGGGCTTTTCGCGCAGATCGAGGCCGCGGATTTCGGCCCCGATATGTTTGCTGAGCGGAACGACGTCGAACCTGGTTCGGGTCATGACCGTCATGGCGGTTCTCCCGCGGTCATCCTGGGCATCAAACCGAGCGCGTCATTCCGCCGCGACCGGTGCCCGCCGCGTGGCGGGCCGCCTTGCCGTGCTCGACTTCGCCGCTGGCCAAGGCGGCGAGGATCTTCGCAACCAGCTCGCGCGCGGACGCCGCGCTCAATTCCACTGCGACGCGCTCGCGCCCGCCATCCGCTTCGCTGATGAAGTCGATGCCGAGCGCATGATCGAGCGGCGCGTGGAAGGGATGATCGTAGTAGACGTTGGCGGTGTCGATCCGCATCCAGCCGTTCGGCCCCTTGGCGCTGCCCAGGAGCTTGGCCTTCTCGACGATGTAAGAGCACATGGATGATCTCCTCGAACGTCAGGCCGCGCGGGCCGCGGCCGTCGCAGCGAGATGCCTGTGGAAGAATACAAACACCTTGTTCCAGCCGTCGAGTGCCTGCTCCGGGCGATAGGCGGGCCGCGCGGCGTTGAAAAAGGCGTGGCCCGCGCCGTCGTAGCGGTAAAACTCGTAGCTCTTGCCGAGCTTTTTGAGCACGGCTTCGGTGCGGTTCACCTGGTCGCGGTTGGGATTTTCATCGTCGTTGCCGAACAGGCCGAGCAGCGGACAGCGCAGCTTCGCCGTGAGATCGATGGGCGCGACCGGCCGCTTGGCATTGAGCTGCTTGAGGTCGTCGACGATGACGTTGCCGCCCCAGCAATCCACCGCCGCGTCGATGCCGTCGAGCGAGCAGGCGGCGAGATAGGTGTGGCGCCCGCCCGAGCAGAAGCCGATCACTCCGACCTTGCCGTTGGCATAAGGTTGGGCGCGCAAGAACTCCATGCAGCCCGCGACGTCGCCCAGGACTTGCTCGTCGGCGACGCCGCCGGCCGCACGCACGCGGGCGCCGACATCGTCGGGGCTGCCGGGGCCTTCGCGGAAATAGAGGTGCGGTGCGATGGTCGCCAATCCATGATGGGCGAGCTTGCGGGTCGCCTCCTTGATCCATTCGTCCCACCCGGGCATGTGATGGATCAGCACCACGCCGGGCCATGGTCCGCCGCCGAGCGGACGCGCGTAATAGGCTTCGCCCACATCCCCCTTGTGGCCGCGAAAGGCGACCGTCTCCGCGAGCATACTTTCGTAGGTCATGGCGCTCCTCACCGGTTCGAAGGCCGTGCCGCGGGCACGATTATACATACGGTTGCGCGAACGGGTGGAGCGAAAATGGCCGCCGGGTGGGCCCGGGACTGGAGCTTTGGGAGAAGGGAGGGCGCGCGAGCCGCTCAATCAGGACATCGATGAAGCACGGCCTTGTAGGTCTGGTCCTGATCTGAAAAGTCGATGGTCTTGTCCTCACGCGGCGTGAAGATGACGTCGCCCAGCATTTGGCTGCCGCCCGGGCCCTTGCATTCGACATGGACGACGAAGGTGGCGCCCTCGCGCTTCTTGTTCAGGATCGTGCACAAGCCGAACACGGAGTCGATGTCGCGGGGCGTGATCTTCACGCGCGACACGCCGGGGTCCGAACCGTCCGTCTTGCACGCTTGATTTTCCGTATAGGTGCCGACGAGCGGGAAGTCGTCCTCCCCCTGCACCGGCGTTGCGAGCGCCGCCAGCGCGAGAATGCTGAGCACGCGTCGTGCAAGCTTGACCACTTGGCCCCTCCACACCCGAAACCGTCGCTGGTGCCTTTGAAGACTGTAAAGAATGTCGCGGAAGGGGCCAATGATCAATTCCGCCGGCGCCGCGGCACCCGGTCGCGGGCACGTCGGCATGACGCGCGGGTGTAGCGCCGGCCTTGGAACTATCGTAAGCATCGCGCCCCATGAGCAAGGCCGAGCTGGTTTCCATTCCGGTCGTGGATGTGCGCGAGGGCGGACCCGTTCGCCACGCGGTCGACGCGTGTGCACGGGCGCGCGCGCTGCGGGATGATTGTGTGACCTGGTTGCCGCGCGGGGCGCGCATGCTGCTTCCCGCCATGGACGCGGTGACGCGCCGCTGGCTCCAGCGCTCGCATTCCCCCTACGTCACCGACCTCGAAGCGATCGCCGTCGCGCTCGGTTTTCCCGGTATCTGGTTTCTCAACGGCACCTACCAATGGGGCTGCACCGCGGTTGCTCGCGACGAGGACGGCGGGCCCTGGCTCGCGCGCACGCTCGATTGGCCATTCCCGGGACTCGGCCGTCATCTCGAAATCGCACGCATGCGCGGCCCCGCGGGCGAGTTCATCAACGTCACCTGGCCGGGCTACGCGGGCGCGCTGACCGCCTTGGCGCCCGGCCGGTTCGCGGCCGCCATCAACCAGGCGCCGCTCTGGCGCCGCACCCGCAAGCCATGGCTGCGGCCCTACGACCTCGCCGTGAACGCATTGCGGACATGGCCGATCCGCTTCCGCCCGCCCGACCATCTGTTGCGCGAGGTGTTCGAGACTTGCCGCCATTTCGGCGAGGCCAAGCGCCAGCTCGAGACGGTGCCGGTGGCGCGTCCGGTGATCTTCACGCTCATCGGATGCGAGCGTGGCGAGCGCTGTGTGATCGAGCGAACGGAGGAAGGCTTTGCCAGTCGTGCCGAGGACACGTCGACGGCCAACGATTGGCTCCGGAGCACGACGCCATGGGAGGCGCGGGTGTGCGCCACGCTCCTGCTCAAGAGCTCGCGCGAAGAGGCGACCGCGCACAGCCGCGCCCGGCGCGAGGCGCTCTCGTCCTGGCCGCAGCCGTTCGCGCGCTCCGATTTCGCCTGGGTGACGCCGCCCGTGCTCAATCCCTTCACCCGCATCGCGGTGGAGATGTGCGCGGCCAACGGAACGCTGCGGGCGGTCGGCTACGAGTCGCAGCCGGGCAGCGCGCTTCCGCGGCAAGCGACGCAGGTTCGCGAATTAGCTGTGGCCGGCGTTGCGGTGTGAGCGGCTGGCGCCGATTTTCTTCGAGCGCGCAGCGCGTGAAAATATTTTCGACATGTTTCTTGCCTCCAATGGGAGGAACGTTCGCTCAGTCTGCGCGAACAGGGGGGAGCCGTGCGCAAGGTGGCGTTGCGTCTTGTGTCCGTTGCCGCGTTGGCCGCGGCTTTGGCGGGCGGGCGTGCCCACGCGGCGCCGGTTGCGCCGAGCGCGATCGCGACCGATCTTGCGCTCGCCGAACCGGCGCAATTCATCTACCGCGGCAAGCCGTACTGCTGGTACCCCTACGGATGGGCGGGCGCGGCTTGGTATTGGTGCGGTTATGGCACCTATGCCGGCGTCGGCTGGGGCGGCACCTACGGCTGGAACGGCTGGGTCGTGCCACGACACTACCGCGCCGCGCGGGTCGCACCGCCATACCGCTTCTGGCCCCAGCCCTGAGCAAGCCGCCGTGCCGGCGTCGGCCGGCCACCAGCCTGCGAGCGAATAGCGTGGCGATGGCGAGTGGGCGCCGCCTCTACGATTGTCCCGGAGGCTGCTTGTCCTCGCCGGCGAACAGCGCGGCGGGAAACTGCGCCGCATAACGACGTTTCTGCGGCGGACGCGGATGGTCTTCGCGGGGGCTCGGGTCCGGCTCCACGACCTTGCGATAGAGATGCCAGGTCGAATGGCCGAGCACCGGCACCACCACGGCCAGCCCGAAGAAGAACGGCAACGAGCCGATCACCAACAGCGCGGCGACGATCAAGCCCCAGACCGCCATGATGATCGGGTTGGCGGCGACCGCTCGCACCGAGGTCAGCACCGCCTCGACCGCGCCGACCTCGCGGTCGACCAGCAGCGGAAACGCCACCACGTTGACGATCAACACCGTGACCGCGAACAGGAAGCCGACGAAGTTGCCGACGATGATGAGCATCCAGCCGGCCGGCGTGGTGAAGACTTGACGGATGAAATGCGGAATCGAGGCGGCGGGCTCGTAGCCGAAATTGGCGATGTAGATCGCCTGCGCGACGCCAATCCAGATCGCGAAGATCACCAGCAGCAGAAAGCCCAGCGCCGCAATGGCGTCGCGTGACGGCGAGTGCAGCACGTCGAAGGCGTCTTCCCAGGAAATATCGAGACCCTGCTCGCGGCGCCGGCTCAGCTCGTAAAAGCCGATGGCCGCGAACGGGCCGACCAGCGCGAAGCCGGCGGCGAGCGGAAACAAGAGCGGCAAGAGCGCATAACCCAGGATCGCCCGCGCCAGGACCAGACCGACGATGGGATAAATCAGGCACAGGAACACCGCATGGGTCGGTATGGCGGAAAAATCGGCGAGGCCGCGTGCCAGCGCGTCTTTGAGGTCCGCGAGGCCGATGCGGCGCACCGTCGGACGCGCGCGGATCGTATCCGCCCCCATGAGAACGTGTAGCTGCGCCATGGTCGTACCTCCCGAGCATCAGGGTCGCCATGCCGGTCTTGGTCACGCCGTGCCGCGACCCGAACCTATATTAACACGGCGGGAGAAGAGTTGTTCGCCGCAACGCCGGCAGATCGGACTGGCACCCCCGCCGGCGGGGAGGGCATTGCGGTTCGTCCGCGAGACATCCGATATGCTGGCGGGACGCCGGCGTGATCTCACCCCGCCGACGACGAGAAAGCAGCTGCCTGACGGAGACCATCGATGCCGCGTGTTATCGTCCGCCGAGCCGAAGCCGTTCCCGCCACCAGCATAATCGCGCTTGCGATCGGCGCGGCCGCGTTCGGAGCCGTTGCCGTCGGGGCGCTCGCGATCGGTCGGCTCGCGCTGGGCCGCGTAACGGTCAAGAAGGCGCGCTTCCAGGCGCTCGAAGTGGACGAGCTGACGGTGCGCAAGTTGCGCGTGCGCGAATATGACGGACCGCCACCGGGCGCTTGATCTCTGTGCGCGCAGCACGTCCACCCGCATGTCATGCGCGAAGCCGTCGGGACGCTGCGAGCTCGAGCAGGATCCGGCGGCCGATTTCGTTGGGATACTGGTTGCCGCGATTGCCGAGGATCACGATGCCGAGCTTGCGGCGCGGCATCATCCCGATATAGGCGGATGCGTTGTTGAGACCGCCGTACTTTTCGGTGATGGTCGGCGCGTCTCCGACGATGACCTCCCAGGCTAACGCCTGCCGGTTGCGCGGGCCGATGGTCCAGACGTCCTGCTGCGCCAAGCTCATCGCCTCGCGCAGCGACCGCTCGACCGGCAACTCGCCGAGATTGGCGGCGAGAAAGGCGGCCATGTCGCGCGCAGAAGAATACATCTGGCCCGTCCCCGGCCAGTGGTAATAGCTCTCCTGACTGCCCGGCTCTCCGATCGGCTCGCCATCGTCGGAGTAGCCCTGCACCGCGCGGCGCTTGCGCTCGGGGGCGAGGCGTCCGCGCGCGCTGTCATCCTGCCGCGGCAGCGCCGTCGACGTCATACCGAGCGGCCGCAGCAGCCGCTGCTCGATCAGCTCGTCGATCGGCATTCCGTATCGACGCTCGAGCGCAAGCTGCAGAAGCACGTAGCCTGCGTGGGTATAAAGATGCTGCTGACCGGGCGTCTTGTCCGCCTTCCAAGCATTGAGCGTGCGGATGAACTCCGGCAGCGTGTAGCCCCAGTCCGGCCAGGGCGGATGGTCCTGCGGCAGCAGCAGCCCCGACGTGTGCGTCGCGAGCTGGCCGAGCGTGACGCGGCCGATATCGCGGTCCCGGTCCAGCTCGACGACGTATTTGGCGACTGGGTCGTCGAGCCTGAGTTCGCCGTTGCCCACCGCCTGCGCGAGCAGCGTCGTCTCGAACACCTTGCGCAGCGAAGCGAGATTGAACAGCGTGTCGGTCGTGATCGGCCGTTTGTTGGCGCGATCGGCCCAGCCGTAATTGAAGAACAGCGTTTGGCCTTCGATGCGCAAGGCCACCGCGACGCCGCCGGCGCCGTCGGGCGGCACGATCGAGCGAACGTGACGTGCGACGATCCGTTCGACGATGCGTTCGACCTGGCGGTCGGCGCCGGCGGCGGGCGCGGCGATCAGCGCCATGATCGATGCCATCGTCACGAGTCGCATGCGTCTCACCGAGGGGTCAGGGCGACAACGCCTCCGAAGCCTGCGGCGCGGAGAACATCTTGCGCGCGTTGTGTCCGACGCCGGGCAATTCGACCAGTCGCCAGCCGAACTTCCAGCCGCGGGCCTGTGCCAGCGTCTTCGCCGCGTTGAATACGTTCAATCCGCGCTGGTAGCGCGACGCGCCCTGGGCCAACGCCTCGGGATAATCGTTTCGCTCGTCGTCGCGGGTGTCGCCTTGGCCGAGATAGATGGTCAAGGGCTGTTCCAGGTAACGCCGCAGCGCCGCCTCGCCGTCCGTTCCTGAGTAAACCTTTCCCAGTCCGTAGGGCGCGTCGATCTCAAGGCTCGCAAACACGTAGCTTCCCGCATTTGCGATCACGATACGGCGTGCTTCGGTGGGCACGAAGGCGGCGAGCCGGTCGAGGAATTGGCCTCCTGCCGAGTGGCCGAGCAGGGAATAGGGGAGGGATCGGCCTTCCTGCCAGCGCGCCCAGGCTACGAGATCGAGCACCAGTGTGCCGGTCCAGTCGCGCGCATTTTGCACCACCGCGTCCTTGACGATGCCTCCGCGCTGGTAGCGCCAGGCGGGAAAGGCGCGTTTGCCAAACACCGGCGCGACCACCAGCAGGCAAAGCCGGTCCGCGAGTGTGCGCGCGTCATCGCGATATGTGCCGGCATTGCGCGCGATACCGTGAAAGACGAGCAGCAGGGCCGGATCGGAACATCCCGCCGGGCGGTAGGTGAAAACCACCATGGGCGTGCCGTTGATGTCGATCACCTGTCGTCCGGTCGTAATCGGCGCCGCCAGCACCGGCGCGCAGCCGAGCAAACCGCAGCAGAACCGACACGATCCGGGTTTAAGGCATCCCTCATCAGCCAACAACGGAGTACCGCATGGCGAAGCTTACGCTCTATCACGCCGCGCCGTCGCGCTCATCGATCACGCGATGGATGCTGGAGGAAGTCGGCGAACCCTACGACATCCACCTGCTGAGCTTGAGCAAGGGCGATAACCGCGCTCCCGACTATCTCGCGGTGAACCCGATGGGCAAGGTACCGGCGCTCAAGCACGGCGACGTCGTCATCACCGAGGCGGCGGCGATCTGCGCCTATCTCGCCGATGAATTTCCCCGCGCCAAGCTCAGCGTGCCGATCGGCAGCCCGCGCCGGGGCGTTTATCTCAAGTGGCTGTTCTTCGGACCGAACTGCATCGAGGCGGCGATGATGGATCGCGCCAACCCGCGCAAGGACGAGCCGCGGCGCAGCATGCTGGGCTACGGCGATTTCGACACCGTGATGGATGTGACGGCGAAGGCGCTCGCGAAGGGCCCGTATCTCATGGGTGAGCAGTTCACCGCCGCCGACGTGGTCGTCGGCTCCACGCTGCGCTGGGGCATGATGTTCAAGCTCGTGCCCGAGCGTCCCGAATTCACCGCCTATACCAACCGCCTCGCCGCGCGACCGGCATTCCAGCGCGCCGAGGCCCAGGACAAGGAGCTCGCCGCGGCATGAGGTGACGAACGCGTGGCCCGGATGGAGCGTGCGCAAAATCCGGGCTACGTTCGCGCCTGATGATCCTGGCGCTGCGCATTCTTTATTTCGAGGACCTCTCGGTCGGCATGACCGAGACGCTGTCGAAGACCATCGCCGCCTCCGACGTGGTCGGGTTCGCGCAGCTCACCGGCGATCGCAATCCCATCCATCTGTCGGAACATTTCGCCGCCAAGACCCAGTTCGGCAAACGGATCGCCCACGGCCTCTACACCGCCAGCCTGATCTCGGCGGTCTTGGGCACGCGCCTTCCCGGCCCCGGCGCCGTCTACATCTCGCAGACGCTCAACTTTCGCGCCCCGGTCAAGATCGGTGACCAGGTCGACGTGACCGTGACGGTGGCGGAGCTCATCCCCGAGCGCCAGCGCGCGCGGCTTGCTTGCAGCTGCAAGGTCGCAGACGAGATCGTGCTCGACGGCGAGGCCTGGGTGAAGGTGCCGTCCGCCGCCAAATCGAAACGCCCGCTGCCGCGATTGTGAGGACGCAGGTTACTCCGCCGCCTCCGTGCGCGCCTTACGCTTGGCGTCGCGCCGCGCCAGCACCGGCGCCAGAAATTGCCCGGTATAGCTGCGCTTGATCTTGGCGATCGCCTCGGGCGTGCCGGCGGCCACGATCTCGCCGCCGCCGTCGCCGCCCTCCGGGCCGAGGTCGATGATCCAGTCGGCGGTCTTGATCACTTCGAGATTGTGCTCGATCACGACCACGGTGTTGCCCTGCTCGACCAGCTCGTGCAGCACGTCGAGCAGCTTCTTCACGTCGTGGAAGTGCAGCCCCGTGGTGGGCTCGTCGAGGATGTAGAGCGTGCGGCCGGTGGCGCGCTTGGACAATTCCTTGGCGAGCTTGACCCGCTGCGCCTCGCCGCCGGAGAGCGTGGTGGCCTGCTGGCCGACATGGATGTAGTCGAGGCCGACGCGGTGCAGAAGCTCGAGCACGTTGCGCACGCGCGGCACCGCTTTGAAGAACTCGAGCGCTTCCTCGACCGTCATGTCGAGCACGTCGGCGATCGATTTGCCCTTGAACAGAACCTCGAGCGTCTCGCGGTTGTAGCGCTTGCCCTTGCAGACGTCGCAGGTGACGTAGACGTCGGGAAGAAAGTGCATCTCGATCTTGATCACGCCGTCGCCCTGGCAGGCCTCGCAGCGCCCGCCCTTGACGTTGAAGGAAAAGCGGCCGGGCTCGTAGCCGCGCGCCTTCGCCTCGGGCAGCCCCGCGAACCATTCGCGGATCGGGGTGAACGCGCCGGTATAGGTCGCCGGGTTGCTGCGCGGCGTGCGGCCGATCGGCGACTGGTCGATGTCGATCACCTTGTCGAGATGCTCGAGGCCCTCGATGCGGTCGTGCGGGGCAGGGGCCTCGGAGGCGCCGTTGAGCTTGCGCGCGATCGCCTTGTAGAGCGTATCGACCAAGAGCGTCGACTTGCCGCCACCGGACACGCCGGTGACGCATGTGAACAGGCCGAGCGGGATTTCGGCGGTGACGCTCTTGAGATTGTTGCCGCGCGCGTTGACCAGCGTCAGCACGCGGCGGGCGTTCTTCGGCCGGCGCTCGGGAATCGCGACCGCCATCTCGCCCGACAAGTATTTGCCGGTGAGGGAAGCGGCCGTCGCGATCAGGACGTCGACCGTGCCCTGCGCGACGATGTGGCCGCCGTGGATGCCGGCGCCGGGCCCGATGTCGAGCACGTGATCGGCGGTGCGGATGGCGTCCTCGTCGTGCTCCACGACGATCACGGTATTGCCGAGGTCGCGCAGCCGTTTGAGCGTCTCGAGCAGCCGCGCATTGTCGCGCTGGTGCAGTCCGATCGAAGGCTCGTCGAGCACGTAGAGCACGCCGGTCAGTCCCGACCCGATCTGCGAGGCGAGCCGGATACGCTGGCTCTCGCCGCCCGACAGCGTGCCCGAGGCGCGCGCCAGCGTGAGATATTCGAGCCCCACGTCGACCAGGAACTTGAGCCGCTCGCGAATTTCCTTGAGCACCCGCACCGCGATCTCGTTCTGCTTGGCGCTGAGCGCGTTCGGCAATTGCGTGAACCATTCGCCCGCGCGCTTGACCGACATGTCGGCGACCTCGCCGATATGGAGGTCGCCAACCCTCACGCACAGCGCTTCGGGCTTGAGCCGGTAGCCCTTGCAGGCGGCGCAGGGAATGTCGGTGAAATATTTGGCCATCTCCTCGCGCGCCCAGTCGCTGTCGGTCTCGCGCCAGCGCCGCTCGAGGTTGGTCACCACGCCCTCGAACGGCTTTTTGGTCTCGTAGGAGCGCAACCCATCGTCGTAGATGAATTTGATCGTGTCGTCGCCCGAGCCGTAGAGGATCGCGTCCTGCGTCTTCTTCGGCAGGTCCTTCCATTTGGTGTCGAGCGTGAACTTGTAATGCTTGCCGAGCGCCAGCAGCGTCTGCGTGTAGTAGGGCGATGTCGATTTCGCCCATGGCGCGATCGCGCCGCCGCGCAGCGTGCGCTCCTTGTCGGGAATGACGAGATCGGGATCGATGTGCTGCTCGACCCCGAGCCCGCCGCAGGCCGGACAGGCGCCGAACGGATTGTTGAACGAAAACAGCCGCGGCTCGATCTCCGAAATGGTGAAGCCGGAGACCGGGCAGGCGAATTTTTCCGAGAAGATCAGGCGTTGCGGGCCACTCTGATCGTGAATTTTTGCGGTTTTTCTCTCGCTTGCCGTTTGCTCGGCGCCCGCGGCACCGTCGGCGAACTCCACCACCGCCAATCCGTCCGCGAGCTTGAGCGCCGTCTCGAGCGAATCCGCGAGCCGGGTCGCGAGGTCGCTCCGCATCACCACGCGGTCCACGACCACGTCGATGTCGTGCTTGAATTTCTTGTCGAGCGCCGGCGCGTCCGCGATCTCGTAGAACTTGCCGTCGATCTTCACCCGCTGGAAACCGCGCTTCATGTAGTCGGCGAGCTCCTTGCGGTACTCGCCCTTGCGCCCGCGCACCACCGGGGCGAGCAGATAAAGCCGCGTGCCTTCGGGCAGCGCCATCACGCGGTCGACCATCTGCGACACCGTCTGGCTTTCGATCGGCAAGCCGGTGGCGGGTGAATAGGGCACGCCCACGCGCGCCCAAAGCAGCCGCATATAGTCGTAGATCTCGGTGACGGTGCCGACCGTCGAACGCGGATTGCGCGAGGTGGTCTTCTGTTCGATCGAGATGGCGGGCGAGAGGCCGTCGATCTGGTCGACGTCCGGCTTTTGCATCATCTCCAGGAACTGGCGGGCATAGGCCGACAGCGATTCCACGTAACGGCGCTGGCCCTCGGCGTAGATGGTGTCGAAGGCGAGCGAGGATTTGCCCGAGCCCGAGAGCCCGGTGAACACCACCAGCCGGTCGCGCGGGATTTCGAGATCGATGTTCTTGAGATTGTGCTCGCGCGCGCCGCGGATTGCGATCACGCGCGCGCCGTCAGCCGATGCTTGGCGGCGAGGGCGGCCCTGGTCGAAGAGGTCGTTCATACGGTCCGTCGCGCGATCAATATGGGGGAGGCCAAGGCGGTCCTACCCACGAGGCCAAAGAAGCGTCCCGGCGCAGCTCTCCGCGCGGAGCCCCGAAGGAACGTAGTAAGAACGGGGATGTTTCGCTAGCCCGCCGAGCGGCACCAGCGCTGCCGTCGTTGAGCTGTGGACAACGGCGGCGGCCTCGACACTGGCCGCAGCGATGCGGCGGATCGCCGAACGAGCCTCTTGGAGTTGGCGCTTTCTTAGATGGACAAATCCGACAATGCGATGTGGATACACCCGAGCGCGATGGGCGAAGCGGCGTTGCCGGGGAGAGCTTCAATGGAAGAGCTTCAATGAAAGACGTCATCGCGTTCATCCTCGGCAACTTCACGCTGACGTTTTTCGTGCTGGGCCTGCTCGCTTCCGGCATCGCGCTTTGGCGGGCGCGCCCGCCGCGCACCTTTGCGCTGATCGTCGAAGCGCTGTTCTCGTATTTCGTGCTGTTCTCGATCGGATTTTCAAACCTCTACAATTTCGTCTTGCACGTTTTTTTCGGGAAACTGGCGGCGAGCTTCATCGGATGGGAGGACAGTCCCTTCCAGTTGGAGGTCGGCTTCGCCAGTCTCGGCTTTGCGGTGGTGGGATTGCTGGCGTTCAGAGGAAGCTTCGATTTGCGGCTCGCGGCCATCGTCGGGCCCGCCTGCTTTCTCTGGGGCGCGGCCGGCGGTCACGTCTATGAGATGATCACGGCACACAATTTCGCCCCTGGGAACGCCGGCATC
>WNGD01002209.1_pt1 | contig 20413 bp, 20 predicted proteins | sample 5400671 | NCBI WGS metagenome assembly WNGD01 (sample SAMN13153369, study PRJNA577476) | soil metagenome | isolation source: 40 cm soil or saprolite under grassland replicate 2 | place: USA:California | collected 2016-06-15 | reverse complement strand
CGCGTGAAAGACATGATTATTCGCGGTGGCTTCAATGTCTATCCGCGCGAAATCGAAGAAGTGCTGATGACGCACCCGGCAGTGAGTCTGGCAGCCGTTGTGGGCGTGCCACACGAGCGCCACGGGGAAGAAGTCAAAGCGTTCATCCTTCTCAAGGAAGGGGCCCAGCTCACGGAAGTTGAGTTAGTCGTCTGGTCCAAAGAGAACATGGCCGATTATAAGTATCCGCGCATCATAGAGTTCCGTGAGACGCTGCCCATGACGGCCACGGGCAAGATTTTGAAGAGTGAACTCCGCTAAGCACAAAAACATCGTCTCACTTCTCTGGCTGAACAATCATGGCGGGTCCTCTGTACCACGAAGTGGCGAGGCCGGGTCGTTGCGCATGAGATATAACAGGCGCTCGCTGGCGTTTACGGGAATGTTGGCGGCATCATCGAGAATGTGCTTCAGTTCTTCTTCGGTGAGATCACGTGACGGGTCCCAGCCATAGCGTTTCATGTCTACACGCTCGTCTGCTGAGAAGACAATCCCCTCGGCCTCCAGCAACTGGCGCATCCTGCCGCGTTGCCCGAATGCCCAACTGCCAGATAACTCGCCCTTGCTATTGATGACGCGCTGGGCAGGCACTCCCTCCGGCGTTTCGTTCATGATCCAACCCACCATGCGTGCTCCACGGGGATAACCAACAGCTTTTGCAAGAGCACCATATGTCGTTACCCGTCCAACAGGACATGCCCGAACCAGTGCGAAGACACGAGCCGAGAGCGTTGCTACCTGCTCATCACGAGGAGACGTTCCGTTTGACATTGCAGCCACCTCACTTAGTTACAAAGAAATTTCATACCAATCCGCTTTCCATGTATGCACATTCCTCATACGATGAGCAGCAGGAAGAGGTTGACGAACACATAGATAGTCGCATGGGTGTAAAAGCCACGGAGTTGCTGGACTCGCGCCTGAGCCCGCTGATAAAGCTCCTGGTCATTCATTGTGTCTCCCTCCCTCCTTTCCTTCCTGTTATAATGAAAGAGGTTACAAACATTTTTTCACATTATATGATAGAAATTGTCAGCAGGAAAATAAGCAGAGCCGTTAATGGAACCTTTTTTGCTTATCTCATACGTTATAACAGTAGGATAGGTTGAAAGATTGACAATCTACCGATATCAGGCTATACTATCCTATAGCCAGCTATACAAAGCGAGGGTTGTATTTATGGCGATGTCACGTTTAAAGTATTATCGAATGGAGGCTGGATTATCGATTGCACAACTTGCTCGACTCGCTCAAGTAGATGAAACAACGTGCAGACGAGCAGAAACAGGTAGACCCGTACAGGAACTCAAAGCATATGCCATTGCCAAGGCAATCAGTCAGGCATATGGACAAGAATTGAGTATCGAAGTGTTGGAAATTGTGATCTATTCGTAATAAAGCTTTATTGACAAGATTGGAGGAATGCTCCAAAACACGAAGAAACGCCTAGGCAGGCACCTAAGCATTTCAGCGTTGACCTTATTTTCTTGCTACGTACTGTGAGTATTCCGAAAGCCAGACAGTACACAACACCACAAACCTTATCCTTTTTGCTGTAGTTACAAAGGACAGTTAAACATGTGTTTTTGCTGCCAGGACAGGCTAAAGGTCTACTGGTAGTATGCCATGAATAACCTTGCCTGTCAATTCAGAAAGACAGAGAAAGAAGTGACACTCAGAGAGCAACAAAGCAGGTTAGGATACCAACAAACTGGACAACGAAACGCACTTTCTAATCGTCAACAGGTACCAGGAGAGCAACCAGCTTCACGGCATCGGGTAGGACATGACGCAGGCTTACACCCTGAAGACCAGCCGTATGTGACAGACAGCATGGCAGCCCACCGGACACACGGGCACGTTATCGTTGACGATGAGCAGGAGATAGAAGAGGATGAGAGGTACTACAGCACCCGTCTGCCGACGAGTGCGCGACGGTACAACACCTCTTCGGATGAATACATTATCAGACAGGGCAACCGGAAATTTGTCGTCCATAATGAGTATCCACCTGTTAGACAACGGCGACAGCTCCCACCACAACACCAATACAGAGACGAGCAAGCAACTTCTAAGCCCCGCCACCGCGCCAACTTTCTTATATGGGTAGGAGCAGCAATGTGTATCATGGTCTTTGGCTTCGTAGCGTTTAGTTCGTTGGCTACATGGGTACAGGCAAAACAAGACGACTGGACGTACGGGCAAACCAGACATTTCACCACGAACGCAGTTGTCGGACATACTGACTCACCAAGCAACCCCTCACATTTCATTGCGGAAAATGACCGGGGAAATATATTTGTGGTAGAGCTTCCTGGGGGAGAAGCCAGCCGTGCTAAAATCTACCAGATCACGACCATCCCCGGCAATGACGCAAACCCGCCTGTCAGACTGTCGTTTCAGGACATAAATCACGATGGAAAGCTAGACCTGCTTGTGCAAATCGGCGATACCGGCAACGCGGTAACCGTCATTCTGCTCAACAACGGGCAAACATTTGTCTCAAAGGTGTGATCGTAAGAGAGAGCAGGAACAATGCACGAAACGCTTGAAGATCAAGTTCAGCGTATGATAGCGACTAGGGACGAAAACGCTGAGCAGGAACAGACAGAACCGCCAAAGGTAGAACCAGAGCCGGAGGAAACCTATCATGTGTATCCTGTTCCGGGGGGAATGATTATTCTCAAAGAGGAGGAAGCAGCAGAAAACGTCGTTGTTGCAACAACGCGTACTCAGACTCAAAACCCATCCTATCTGACAGCATTCGCGATCTGTTCTTTATACCTACTGCTCATGCTGGCAACGCTCATGTTCCAAATGTGGGTACTCTTCAACCCGCCAACGGTAATAGTCACACTTGTGCCAAAGACCCAACAGGTAACGCTTACCGGAACTTTGCAACTCGGACGGTATATTTCTCCCATCACGCTCAGCCAGTCACAGATAGTCCCAACGACAGGCAAAGGCCACCAGAGCGCAACAAGCGCAACAGGATACATCACTTTCTACAACGGCCAGTTTGCAAGTGTCACCATTGCAGCCGGAACTATTCTTACCGGAGCAAACGGCATACACATTATCACCGATCAGACCGCTACTATTCCGGCAGGAAACCCACCAAGTTACGGACAGGTAAGCGTTTCAGCACATGCCCTTGTATCCGGCTCAAAGGGAAATATCCCAGCGTATAGTATCAATCAAGCATGTTGTGCGGTTTCAGTTCTTGCCAAAAATACGACACCGTTTACCGGCGGCCAGGACGCGCGGGATTTTTCCACAGTCAGGCAAGAGGATATTCACAGCGTATCAACAGCAGTAATACCTATGCTCAGACAGGAGATGCAGGGAGCGTTCCAAGGACAACTCAAGCTCCAGGAGCAACTATTCATACTTCCTTGTACGCCTACTATTACCAGCGATCGCAGCATCGGGCAAGAGGCAACACAAATCAAAGTAACACTATCAGAAACCTGTAGCGCAGTTGCGTATACCAGCCAGGAATTAGATGAGAAAGTAACAGCCCTCCTATCCCATCAGGCACAACAAAAACTTGGCACTGGTTACAGCCTTATAGGGAACATCCAAGTGAGCGTTACCCAGGCAAGTGCTACCCATACACCAATCCCCCTAGTGTTCTTATCGTTCCACGCACAAGGTACATGGGTGTACGCTCTCTCTCAGAAAGCGCAGGAGCAGATCAAACGAAGTATTGCCGGCAAAACAAAACAGACAGCAGTGCCTTTCCTCTTGTCATTGCCAGGAATTGAGCATGCAGCAATTCATTGGGAGGGTTTCGGAGATGATACCAGCTTACCCAAAAACAGCCAGAATATTCACCTGTCATTATTACTTTTAACATAGTAAAAAATAATGTTTTACAAGTGCTTCAAAAGGGCTAATAAGCATCTCCTCGATCAACGGCATGTCCTGCTATATATCCAGTTCTAGCAACTGTCCTCGCGCTCACAGACGCGTCAGCAGTAGTGGAGGATCGGTGCAATTTGGGTGTGTGTAAGCTCCTGGCCGGGATCACGCATGAGGAATTCGAGAAGCGCGCCTTTCTCAATCAAGCACCTCGCGCACAATATACAAGGGGCGCGCACGGACTTCGTCGTAGATGCGACCGAGGTACTCACCGATAATACCTAGAAAGATGAGCTGAATACCCCCAAGGAAGAGTACAAGGATCAAAGTAGAGGCCTGACCTACGATGGCACCCGTGAAGATGCGTAGGATAATCGCTACCAGAATACCTATCAAGCTGATGCCTGCTAGTACGAATCCGAAACTGGTTGCCAACTCCAGCGGAACATGACTGAAGCTGGTGATGGCATCGGCTGAGAACCTTATCATTTTGCGCAAGGTATACTTGGTCTTGCCAGCAAAGCGCTCATGCCGCTCGTAAAACACTGCCTCCTGGCGAAAGCCGACCCATGCAGAAAGGCCCCTCATGAAGCGGTGGTGCTCGCGCATCTTTACCAGCGCATCGACGACACGACGATCAAGCAGGCGAAAGTCTCCCGTGTCGTGCGGAATATTGACCGAGGTGATACGCGCGATCAGCCAGTAGAAAGCAGCTGCAGTGAGGAGCTTGAACCTGGTCTCGCCTTTGCGCCTGCTACGTTGAGCATAAACCACCTCGGCACCACCCTTCCAATGCTTGATCAACTCTGGAATGACTTCTGGCGGATCCTGGAGATCAGCGTCTATGATGATGACAGCTCTGCCGCGTGCGTGGTCAAGCCCGGCGGAAATGGCAATCTGGTGACCAAAGTTGCGCGAGAAGTCGATCACGCGCACACGTGGATCACGCTGGTGAAGGTCTTGCATCCTGAGGAAAGATCCATCACTGCTGCCATCGTTGATCAGTACAAGTTCAAAGGATTCTCCGATTCCCTCCATGACGTCGACCACGCGTCTATAGAAATGCGGCAAAGTCTCCTCTTCATTGAAAACCGGCGCAATGATTGAGTATACAGGCTGCTCTGAAGTCGTCTCTACTATCTCAGTCTTTTGCATGATCATCATATCCTCGTTTCTAGTGATAATTTACGCTCGTTGTTTGCTTCCACTATACTCTATACCATAGACACGCTGATCGGTGTCTCCCACAAGCTCAGGCCACTAAAGCCGAAATTGGATTGCTCAGGAGCTTCTCTGTAGCTCTCCAAGCTGTTAAAATGTAGATGAATGAAGTAGTTAGCCAACCCACACAAGCAACAAGGAAATACCCATCAGCGAAAGGAACATCAATGCTCAATGACCCTGTACTCCTCAATGACTGGCACGTAGTGGCATACGCGCCGGACCTCAAAGAAGGCAGGCCCATGGCAGTCCGTCTTCTCGAAGAGGACATAGTGATCTGGCGTGTCGACAACAAGATTCACGCCTGGCGCGACCTCTGCCTACACCGTGGGACAAGGCTCTCCTTGGGCAGAGTAGAGGATCAGACGCTCATTTGTCCATACCATGGCTGGACGTACAATGAAGACGGACAATGCATCCGCTTTCCCGCTCACCCTAACCAGAAACCTCCTGCCACAGCGCGAGTTAAAGTCTACCAGGCCCAGGAAAAATACGGTTGGATCTGGGTAACCCTCGGCAATCCCGCACGTGACATCCCACCTTTTCCCCAGTGGGACGACTCTACTTTCCACAAAATACATTGCGGCCCATATCAATTCAACGCCAGCGGACCTAGAGCAGTAGAAAACTTCCTGGACGTGACGCATTTTCCCTTTGTCCACCAGGGTTATCTAGGTGATCCAGCGCACCCCGAAGTGAATGACTACGAGGCGGAAATATCGCCAGGTGGTGTTATAGCCAGAGACATTAGCGTCTGGCAACCTGATCCCGATGGCACAGGCATTGGCGCAAGAGTGACGTACACCTATACAGTAGTGCGCCCATTAACTGCATATTTTGTGAAGGAATCGGCGGGCCCAAAATTCGCCATGTTTTTTACGGTTACGCCCGTATCGGAACTCTCTTCAATCGCCTGGACCTACGTGGCAAAGGATTACGAGAACATCCCCGATGAAGAGACAAGGCAGTTTGAGGATATGATCACCTGGCAAGATGTACCTATCGTAGAGTCTCAACGCCCCGAACTCTTACCGCTAGACTTGCAAGCAGAGCTGCATCTACGCTCTGATCGCACCGCTATTGCCTACCGCAAGTGGCTCCGGCAACTGGGGTTGACGTTTGGGACAGCATAATGCATCACTGTTTTTCAGAGAGCAAACGTCAGGCTTAAGAAGTAACCAGAGAGCGCGATACTGTAGAGTTCGTTAACTAACTTTCCCCTGTTGAGGAAACAAGGAACCTTCTTTCACGAGAACACTGTAACATTTTTCGTATTTACGATACAGTAGAAGGAGTTCAAGTTCGTTATGATTTTTAACCTAGGTCGGCAAGCCTGATCTGAAGAGACTTTGTTCCAATGAAGTAAGATAGACCTGTGGATCGCGACGGAAGCGGAGTTGCTTGCGACGGCCCTCGTGGCGATAGTCGAGGGTTTGACGCAGCGCCTGCCAGGCAGCGACATCCACCAGTCGTAAGTCAGCAGCAGAGAAAGAAACAAGGCGACTGGCTCCCGCTGCGACGACGCGTACCGAGCCGCGCACGACGAGCGTCGGCGACGCCCGTTTCCGTCCGGTCACGCGCCGCTCCGTGTGGCGAGCCGTGCCAAAGAACTGTTCCAGGTCGTTGTTCGTCCTCGGCAAATCTTTCACCTGGTAGCACGCAAAAAGGCCATCCCCATAGCTGGCAGTGACTTTCTGGAAGTGCGCGACCGCAGGGGCCAATGCTCCGAGCAGATTTTGCTGTTGCACCATGGTGGACAGGAGGTACTGATAGTCCCGTTTCAGGGTATCCACATCATGCTGCTCGGCATTGGCAAGGAGGTGGGCCGCTTGATGCACCCACGCATAGGCTTGTTGGATGGCAGGCCAGAGTTCCTCGGTCGCCGTTAGTCCGGCTCGCACCAGGTGTTGGAGACGGCTGAGTTCGTCGGGAAGCCCCTTTTTTGCTCGACGCGGGCAATCGAGTCGGAGATGGACTGGAGCCGTTCTTTGAGCTTCAATCCATCGGCATCCAGAGGCGGTCGCCCATCATCGGTCAACGCACTCCTGACTGCCAGGCAATAGCCACGGATGGCTTCGGCCTCGTCATCAGTACGCTCTTCCAACGCGCGCTCAATCGGACGCACCCCACGAACTTGCTTCTTCAGCTCTTTCTTCGCATGCAGGTCAGCGGCAGCAATCGGTTTGGCGGCCTCACGCAGGTAATGAAAATGGCATAATTGATGGGGAATACCCGGCAGTGCGCTCGCCACCGCGTTGCGGATGGAGCGTTGCCCATCGGTGATCACTCCTGCGATGGGGATATTCAACTGTCGGCATACAGTCGCTGCTTCCACAAGCAGCGGAACCAGATCATTCTCCGTGGCTCCCAACAGACTCCGTGCCACCAACACCTCCCCTGAATAGCAGTCGCGCAGCACCCACAACACCTCGTGCCCGACATCTGGCTGCAACCCGTCAAGCGCCAGGATGACCTGCTTCTGGTCTTTGAGTCGCTCGCGCAACCGCTTGTGGTCGGCCAGGTGCAACGCCAGTAGTTCTTCATAACGATAAAGCTGATCGGTCACCGTGCGCTGGGCCACCTGGAGACCCCGCCCAAGCAATTCCTCGTGAATCTGCGGGATACTGCGCTGCTGCTGATAGCGGAGCGTCCCCACCAGGGCAATCACATCCAGGCCAAACTCTCCGTGCGGCAATGCCCATCCGCCTTCTTCCTCTGGTCGCGTTGGCTGGTGGAAACGCGCACATGTGGCGTTCCGGCATCGGTACACTTTGAGGGTAAGACGCGTGACCCCTTGTAAAGTCGTCACCGTTCGGTGACTGTGATGGCCCATGCGCATTCGATTACCACATTCCCGACAGGTGATCTGAACGGGTGCCAGCACCACCTGTCGAGAAGCTTGCGGACGTGCTTGCTTTCTTGCCATGGAGAACCTCCTGCTGACTTCTGTTCTCGCAGCCCAAGGCTTGCACACCAGAGCGAGTCATTCCCTGAGCGTCTCCACCATGGCTGAGGACATTGCTGGTTCGAGCCTTTACCCCACGCTCTTCTCCCCAGAACCAGCGTGGGGCATCGGCATCCTGTGGGTCGGGCGATGAGACCTACAGAGCCGTTATGGGCGTTCCCTCCAGACTGCTGGATGCCGGGGGAGCACGGTGCGACAGATGCTGGGGAATGTTGGTAACCACGATGCCTGGACGAGCCAACAAGGCCATTTTCAAGCGCCACGCCGTGTGGTTATGCAAGGGATATTCCCACCAGTGGGCTACCACAAACTCGGGCAGGATGACGGTGAGCGTCTGGTCAGGATGCAGATCCTGCATGGCGTCTATGTAGGCCAAGAGTGGGCTAATGAGTGAGCGGTAGGGCGACTCGATGATGACCAGCTTCATCTCATCCTCTGGCGTCCCAGGGTGCTGGATCTTCCTCCACTTTGCCCGCACCGCTTCGACCGCCTCAGGCTCTATCGCCACATGGGCGGCCACCACCTGAGGAGAGATGGAACGCGCATAGGCCAGGCTCTGAACCGAGGCACGGTCGAGTTCGGCAATGGGAACAATGAAGCGGTGACGCAGGGCGCGCGTCGGTCGCGGGAGACGTGAAGCCACCCAGGAAATATTGGTCACCACGATGTCCGGATGGAAGAAGAGCGCCCACTTCAACCAGACTGTTTTGGGATGAGCCAGAAACTGTTTGAGGGCTGAACGCTCAGCCATTTCAGGCAAGATAACCGTCAGGGTGTCATCGGTGTGGCTCTGCCGCTCGGCTGAAAGATCGTCGAGCAGACAGCGGATCAGGGAACGACGTCCTGGCTCGATCATCTCCAACGGCACCTGCTCCTCCATTGGCAGCTCTGCCTGCCATTTCTCCCAGGCCGTTTGCAGAGCGAGGGCCTGCGCCGGGTTCCGCTTCACATGGACGGCTCTGACCTGCGAGGAGATCGAGCGGGCATAGGCCAGACTGTGAAAGGCTGCTTGGTTCAACTTGGCCAGGGGAACCACCAGGCGATGGCGCACCTTTTTGGAAGAGAGCGGGACGACCGTCGTGCGTTCGCGTTCCACCCGCAGGTAGTGGTGCCTGATCGCCAGGAACATCAAAACGAGCAAAGGAATGATGAGCACGACGATCCAGGCTCCCTCAGCAAATTTGGTCGTGGCGATGACCAGTGCCACGACGAGCGTTGCGCTCGCGCCAAGACCGTTAATGAGCATGCTGCGCAGCCACCCCCGCTGGGTTGCGCGCAGCTTCCACCAGTGCCGGACCATCCCGGCCTGCGAGAGGGTAAACGAGAAGAACACGCCGACCGCATACAGGTTGATCAGGGCGGTGGTCACGCCACCGAAAGCGATGATGAGCAGGATAGAAAGACCGGCCAGGAAAAGGATACCCGTGGAGAAGGCCAGGCGATCCCCCCGGAAGGCAAACTGGTGCGGCAGGAAATGATCGCGCGCGAGCAGTTGAGAGAGGCGGGGAAAATCGGAGTAGCTCGTGTTGGCGGCCAGCGTCAGAATGAAGAGGGTCGCAATTTGGAACACCGGATACATGAAGACGAGCGGGCCGGTGAAGACGAGCTGGGCAATCCTGCCAATGACGGTCGGATTGCCCTCCGGGTTGGCCAGGATGCCATAGCCCAGAGCCAAAATAGTGATGCCCACAAAGAGGGTACTGATGATGAGGGCCATCCAGGTGAGCGTGATGGCGGCGTTGCGTGCCTCCGGTTTTTTGAAGGCTGGGATGCCGTTGGAAATCGCCTCGGTCCCGGTAATAGCTGCACAGCCGGAGGAGAAAGAACGCAGGATAAGGAAGAGCGAGAGCGGCTCGGCAGCAGCAACGGCGGGAAAGTTGCCGAAGAGGGGATGGTGAGCAAACAAGAACACCTTGAGCAAGCCCACCACAATGAGCAGGACAGCACTGCCGATAAACAGATAGGTGGGCAGGGCGAAGATCGTCGCCGATTCGCGCACGCCTCGCAGGTTGACCACCGTAATCAGGAGCACCAGTGCCACACCGATCGGCACCACAAAGGGTCCCAGAGACGGGGAGAGGGTCGCCAGTGCCTGTACGCCAGCGGCCACACTGACCGAGACGGTGAGCACATAGTCCACCATCAGAGAAGCGGCGGCGGTGAGACCAGGGAGCACGCCGAGATTCTCATGGGCCACGATGTAGGAGCCACCGCCATTGGGATAGGCTGGGATCGTCTGGCGGTAGGAAAGCGTCACGATGGCCAGCAGCGCGACGATGGCCAGGCCGATGAAGAGCGTCAGCCAGAGATTCTGGGACCCGGACGCCACCAGCACAAGGAGAATAGCTTCGGTCGCGTAGGCAACCGAAGAAATCACATCGGAGGAGAGCACCGCCAGCGCCTTGAACTTGGTGAGCCGCTCGTGTTCCAGGCGCACAGTGGAGAGGGGCATGCCGATCAGGGTACGCTTGAGTGCCATCGTCACGCGTTCCCATCTGGTATGCGGAGCATTCGCCGCTGCCGTTGCCTCCAGCACCCCTAACTCCACGCGTCGCAGCTTGGGGTGAGCGGGAAGCACTCGGCGCATGCGCACATCTCCCAGTTTACTACCCCTGATTTCTTCAAACCGGACCAGCAACGAGGGATCTTCCTCGTCGGGAACTCTGCTCTGCTGGTCAGAGAATGCGCGCCTTGCGTCACCTAATCGATCCGGTTCCTGCTCCACAGGCCCGTTCTCTTGGTCAGCCATGGCTTTGTGTCCTTTCCTCTTCCGTCGGGTCTTCTGCCTGCCCAAGCACTTCTTTCCCTTTGCTCTCATCATGCCCTGGCGCCTTCGATCGCGAAGCCAAGGGGGAGGGGACAGGCTCTCCAGAGGATGAGTCCCCACGCCGCCGCTCCCTGAAGGCAAACGAGAAGAGCCGCTTGAACAGGGAGTCGAGCTGGGGGCGAGGCTTCGCGTCCAACTGCATGAGATACCCGATGCAGTTCCCTAGGTGAAGACAGCCGACGATGTCATCACTGCTCAGCAGGATGCCCTGCCCCTGGCGGACAAAGAGCACGATCCCGCCACAGGACAACTGCCTGGTGAGCACGTCGAGGCTTTGCCCCACATCTGCGGTCAAGACCTGGAAGCCCTCGATGGGTACTCCGGAGCGCGCGGCTTTCCAGCGCACCGTTTCCAGGAAATCGTTCGCTTCCATGAGGTGTTCCAAGCGTGGGTCCTGTCGGCTGCCCTTGGCTTTGACACGCAGGAGGGCCAGCGCCACGAGCGTGGCGTGAGAGGCCTTCGCCAGCGAGATGGCAGCGTCTAGTGCCTCCATCTCGATCCCGTGGGTGAAGGGAAGCAGCAAACGGGTGGGAGGTTGGTGCTCTTGCATCGCCTGGGGCCTCATCCTTTCTCTCTCCATGGTGGGAGACATCAACGAAACAGACTCCACGCCGACAAGGAGCCTGCAAGAGGAGTCAACGTCTGCTCGAACGTCCAAAGACACCACGTCTTCCTTGCCGGGTATGCTAGCAGAGAGGACGTCAAGATGCGCTCAAGAAAAGGAGCGAGGCACTCAAAATTGCCTCAAGAAAACGACACATGGTGCGAGAAGCTGCTCCAGCAGGAGAGAAAACACCTCCTCTCGATGGCTTGTGCTCACGCAAACTGCTGTGATATACTGTCCACAAAAGAACACCACTGGTGCGCCGGGAAGCCTGGTCGGCAGGTCCCGGCGCTTTTGCGTGCTCAAAGGAGGAGAACTGGTCTTCGACGCACAACGCGTGAGCAGACGGGGCTTTCTGAAAAGAAGTTGGAGGCAATATGTTCTTTCTTCTCGTTGCGGCCTTTGGAACGTCGCTGCTCATTGCGATGGGGGCTTCGGCCTGGTTTACTCGTCGGCTGGAAGTGCTCAGTGATCTCTGGCGCTTCTCGCCTGGTCTCTTGAGTTTACTGGGAGCGCTCGGCGCCAATATCCCCAATTATGTTGCCTCACTGGATGCGGCGATGACTGGTCAGGCAGGCGTTGGGATTGGGATCATCATTGGCTCCAATATCTACAACGTCGCGGTCATTCTTGGGATGACGGCCCTTGCTTCTCCAGCGCGTCAGGGCATGAGGCTCTCGCTGGAGGGAGCCCGCGATGCGCGTCTGGTCGGTGGGTTTACCCTGGCGATCATGGTGGCAACTGGGGCAGCCGCAGGCTTCTTCTCGTGGAAGGAATCTCCCCAGATCTCCCATCAAGCCATGTTCCAGGCGAGTTTCGTACTCACCGCATGCAATCTGGTGACGCTCGGACTCTTTTGTGCCCTTGCCATTCATGCCCTTCGACGCACGCCGGAGTCACCTCTGCCGGCAAAACGAGTTGCAAGACAGATGGAGAGCGGAGATGAGAGAGCGAGTGCCTTGCCCAAGCATGGAGGGTTGAAGCTGCGGGTTCTTGGTGAAATGCTTCTGGCCCTGGGTATTGCCCTGGGTGCAGTGCTGGTCATGGTGCAAACTGGACAGGCCGCTGCCCTGGCTGTCCACTTGCCTCCTGCAATCCTCAGCCTGGTGGTCCTGGCAGTTGCCACATCCCTGCCTAATACGATTGTGGCATTTACGTTGGCCCGGACGGGGCGCGCCGAAGCCTGCGTCGAGGAAATCTTCAGTAGCAATGGTGTGAACGCCACGCTTGGAATCGCTCTACCATTGCTGTTCTGGTCTGGCATGCAAAGTGATCACTTCCTCGTGCTGCTCGATGGCCCACTGATGATAGCACTGACGGGTATGGCCTTGCTCTGGGTGCGCCAAAGGCGCGTGAGCCGCGCCGCCGGAGTGCTACTGCTTCTGGTCTACCTCGTCTGGATCGTGATCCACGTGCTGCTCTAGCGAACAAGCAAAAAGAGGCCTAGATCGAACTGCTGGGGGCCATGAAGCCGTTGAATTCGCGTAGCTGGTGAGCGTTCATATGTGTTTCGGATGTCGTGAGTTGGTATGCCCAAAGGAGCTATCAGCCAGGAAGTATGACCAACCACAAGGAACCACCAGGTCTCCCATTCCCAGGCCAGCACTATTGCTATCTTATCCCTGATAACATCAACGTTGGAAATGGGCCTAGAACCGTTCTCAGTTTACCATCTTCAGGTCAGGTTTGCTATCCTAGTTTTTAACAAAATAATCCAGGCGTCTGTAGGGGCCGATTGATCGCGCCCACCGCCGATAAATCGGCCCTCGATGCATTGATCGCTATCCATATTATTTTGTTAAAAATCATAACGAACTTCTTTCTGTTGAGGAAAAGGTAGCAGCTAACTCAATATTATGGAGTTCCCGTTGAGTGAAGTTTGAGCTGGTTGAGAGCAGCTATGGGCTCACCGCTCGAAATATTCAGCCGAAATCTGTGCCATAAACGGTGTATAATGCATCAGAGGATGGCTGCTGACAAAACGGAACAGGAGTGTCGTATGGCAAACAGCGAACAAAAAGGGAACAGAAGTGCGCCGGTTCCTGGAGCACGGCGTAAAGCAGTGCCAATCGCAATGGCGTCTGGTCCTCAGGAGTATACCCCAGGAAACCAGGAATACCCAGTGCAACTGACCAGCCTGGCCGACATGCTGCAATGGGCACAGAACTGGGCCCGCTCCAAATCAGTCTGGCCGCTAGGCTATGGACTGGCATGCTGCGCGATCGAAATGATCGCCTCCGCTTCTGCCCCGCAGTATGATTTGTCGCGTTTTGGCTCGGAAGTGTTTCGTTCCAGTCCTCGCCAGGCTGATCTGATGATCGTGGCAGGCACGGTATCGATCAAGATGGGTCCTCGTCTGCGCCTGCTGTGGGAGCAAATGCCAGAGCCAAAGTGGGTGATAAGCATGGGGCAGTGTGCCAATTCGGGCGGGGAATTTTATGACAGTTACTACACCGTACAGGGTGTTGATACGATTGTCCCTGTCGATGTGTATGTGCCTGGCTGCCCTCCCCGTCCAGAGGCCTTCATTGAAGGACTGCTCAAGCTGCGTGAGAAAATAGCGAAACAGGGGTTACAAGTACGCAGTAGGAAGGAACTAGAGAGCCTCTAGCTAGGTTTGCGTCAGCCAGTTCCCCCGTCCCATCAGGTGAATGGTTATCTACGATGAGCACATCAGTGAGAGGTGCATATGAGAAGATTGTGAAGTCGTCGGCAGGTCCTAAATTCGCGATGGATTTTACCGTCACCCCTGTAGCCGAACGCACCTCCTGGTCTTTCTCGGCATCGGTGGACTAGCTTTCTTCGATCACACCTCCCATCACTGATACATTCCTTGAACCGTATTCCTTACGATGTTCGTGTACCTAATGGACACAGACGAGAGATGGCACTCAACTGAAAAAAGTGTACGACGATACTTGTTGTAGAGAGAAAGGTGACAGTATGAACTTTGATCCGGGACAACTCAATCAATTGTTAAGCCATGTTCCCTATCCGATCGGCAAAGCTCACCTCGTGCAATTTGCACAGCAACACGGCGCCAATGAGCAGATCATGAGACTGCTTGAACGCCTTCCCGAGAAAACATTTAACTCTCAGCAGGAGGTACAAGACTCGCTTGGTGGTCTGGGCAACCTGGGCGACCTCGGTGGGTTCAAACTTTAAGGGAAAAGACAAGAGTGAGAAAGGGAGAATTTCTCCATCGACTAATCCACTTCAGAGCAATAGAGAATCAAGAAAGGCAGTGGTTTTCATGGAAACATTTGATGCGATTCGTACGGTGCTGGCAGTGCGCCGCTTCAAAGATACACCAATCCCTGAACCCATCGTCCGGCAAATTGTCGAAGCGGGCCGTCTGACCGCCAGTGGCGGGAATAGCCAACCCTGGCACTTCATCGTCGTCCGGGACAAGGAGACATTACGCCGGCTCGGGCAGCTCGCACGGACTGGTCCCTATATCCCGCAGGCACCGCTGGCGATCGTTGTAGCTATGGATCATAGCCCCTTAGCTAACTCCGATGGCAGTCGCGCCATCCAGGACATGATTCTGGCAGCATGGTCGCAAGGCGTCGGCTCAAACTGGGTTGGCTACAACAACCTGCCGGAGGTCAACCCCCTGTTGGGCATTCCCGAGGAGGTCTCGGTCCTCGCGATCCTTCCATTCGGCTACCCGGCTGAGGCCGTCGGGAAAGGTCAGAAGAAACGCAAGCCTCTAGGCGAGGTTGCCTATAATGAACGATGGGGCGAACCATTCGCATAATATGCTTTCGCATCTCGAGAGGGGCCAGGACCGTTGCCCTGTGAGAGCAGGGCAACGGTCCTGGCCCCTCTCTTTTGTTTCATCTCTGGCGCCTGGTCTGATTACCGCAGAGGACGGAAAAAGGCGCGCACATCGCCGACCAGCAGATCGGGTACCTCCATAGCGGCGAGGTGGCCGCCGCGGTCGAACTGCGACCAGCATTCGATCTGGTGTTCGGGGTCCATCAAGCGCCGGATGACGTTGCCTGCACCGCTGAACACTGACCAACCCTGCTTTGCGAGAGATAATGGCATCTAGTTGTTGGCGTGCGAGGCGTCGTAGATGAAGTGGGCGGACGACGCACCGGTACCGGTGAACCAGTAGACGCTCATATTGGTGAGCAACTGGTCACGGTCGACGGCGTCCTCGGGTAGGTCGGCCGCCGGGTCGGTCCACACCTTGAACTTCTCCACGATCCAGGCATATTTCTCCTTAGTAAATGATCTATGCTATACTTACTTCGTAAGAACCGGGGAATGCCACAAAGTAAGATGAAAAGTTGGAAAAGGTATTATGTCGCTACACAAGCGAAAGATTGCTCTCGCTATTTTGCTAGGTCTACTCCTTCTTGGGCTTACTATACTTACAGGCATTCAACAACGCATGTTCGGTTTCCTTTCGGCTCATTCTGAACTTGATCTCGCATCCTATGTCAACCCGTTCATCGGTACAGAGTCTGCCCAGGCCAGCCGGACCCTGGGTGCTGGCTTTGAGAATGGCAATGTGTTTCCCGGAGCCAGCTACCCGCATGGCATGGTGCAGTGGAGCCCTGATACGACCAACGCCGCAGGTGGCTATCGCTACCAGCAGTCTACCATCCACGGCTTCAGCCTCACGCACTTCAGTGGTCGCGGCTGTAGCGCTTACCAGGACGTGCCTTTCCTGCCTATCCTGGGTCCCGTCACCACCTCCCCGGTACACACCGGGACCTATGACGCAACCTTCTCACACAGCCAGGAAAGGGCCTCCCCTGGCTACTACCAGGTCAGCCTGAACAGCGCGGTCAGCGTAGCCCTGACGGTGACGCCGCGTAGTGGCTTTGGGCAGTTTACCTACCCCCCTGGGCAGCGAGCGAGCCTACTGATCAATGTGGGTGGCAGCGCCACGGGCAACAGCGAGCAGGGTACTGGCGTGCAGATCGTGAGCGACACGCGGGTGGTGGGTTCAGCGAGCAGTGGGCATTTTTGTGGTCAAGCTAACACCTATACTGTCTATTTTGCCGCCATCTTCGACCATCCCTTTCGCTCATTCGGCACCTGGAACGGAGCGTCTGTCACTCCTGGCAGACGGGTACAGTTCGGCAAGCTGGCCGGGGCGTACCTGAGCTTCGAGACGACGTCGAACCCGGTGGTGCAGGTCAAGGTGGGGCTCTCCTTTGTCAGCATTGACAATGCCAAGGCCAACGTGGCGGCGGAGAACCCCGGCTGGGACTTTGAGGCCGTACGCAAGCAGGCCCGCGCCGCCTGGAATGCCCATCTTAGTGCCATCCAACTCACGGGTGGGACATTTGCAGAACGGCAGATTTTCTACACGGCGCTGTACCACAGTCTGATGCATCCCAACATATTCAGTGATGTGAGCGGGCAGTACCTGGGCTTTGACCAGCAGATCCATATTGCCAAGGGCTACACGCAGTACGAGAACTATCCGGGCTGGGACATGTACCGTTCGCTGATCGATTTGTTGGCGCTGTTGGAGCCGCATGAGACGAGCGATATGATACAGTCGCTGGTGGCTGATGCGCAGCAAGGCGGAGGCGGCTTGCCGCGTTGGGAGGTGGCCAACGATAACTCTGGGGGCATGGTCGGCGACTCGCTGGATGTGCTCATCGCGACCAGCTATGCCTTCGGGGCGAGAGACTTTGATACCAAGGCGGCCTTGCAGGCGATGGAGGCGGGAGCCTCCTACCAAGGTACACATTCGGGGCGCTACAAGGTGCGTGAAGGGCTCAGCGATTATCTCAACCTTGGCTACGTCTCGACACAAGGGAGTCCAGGCGCATCGGCAGCGATCACGTTGGAGTATGCCATTGACGACTTTGCTATCGCGCAATTTGCCAGGATGTTAGGCAAGATAGATGCCTACCAGACCTACCTGGAGCGTGCACACAACTGGCAGCACCTCTTCAATCCGGCAACGAGCTTTATCGAGCCGCGCAACGCCAATGGCACCTTTATTAACGATTTCAGCCCGACGAGCACGAAGGGCTTCGTGGAAGGTGACAGTTCACAATATAGCTGGCTGGTGCCCCAGGATTTGAATGGCCTATTTGCGGCGATGGGAGGCAATGAAAAAGTGGTCGGCCTGCTCGACAAGTTCTTCACGCAGTTGAACGGGGGCCCGACCAGCCCCTACGCCTTCATGGGCAACGAGCCGAGTTTCGAGGTGCCCTGGGAGTACGATGCGGCCGGAGCGGCCTATCGGACGCAGGAGGTTGTGCGGCGCATCGAGACGCAGCTCTTCGGGGCAGGTCCTGATGGCTTGCCTGGCAACGATGATGGCGGAGCAATGTCGTCCTGGTATGTGTTTGCAACGATTGGTCTCTACCCTGAGCTGCCTGGCGTGGCAGGCTTTATGCTGGGCAGTCCACTCTTCCCAACGATCAAGATCCATATGGGCAATGGGCACATCCTACAGATCATCGGTGATGGAGCAGCAGAGACCACCCTCTATGTACAAAGCCTGAGCCTGAACGAGCAAAATTACAATAGAACGTGGATCCCCTTCGCTGCATTAATGAATGGGGCTACTTTGCAATTCACGTTAGGCAGTAGCCCCAACAAGGCCTGGGCTTAATGTTAATGCGCACTTCATCTTTCGCAGCCATTCTTTCTGGTTCATCACGAATTAACTTGTCCAGCTCATAGTCAAGATGACTTTTTTATCGTGTTCTTTTATGATGCTCTATTTGATGCTTGATTCTTTAATACTTTCATTTGTATAATAACTACACAAAAGTAAGTGAACTAGCGGGTTCCACGCAAAAATACCACGTTAGGAGAAACACACATCATGCGACTTGGATTACAAGTCCCCAATTTTACCTGGCCCAACGGTCAAGAGAACCTTAGTGATACCTTCGGCCTCATCGCCGAACGCGCCGAACGCGTAGGCTTTTACAGCCTGTGGGTCATGGATCACTTCTTCCAGATCAGAGGTGTAGGGCCAGCCGAGAACGAAATGCTCGAGGGATGGAGTGCCCTCGCTTTCGCTGCTGGCCGCACGAACCGCATCAAGCTCGGCACAATGGTCACAGGCGTCACTTATCGCCATCCAGGAATCCTGGTCAAGACGGCTACCACATTGGATGTCCTCTCACACGGTCGTGCCTACCTGGGTATTGGCGCAGCCTGGAATGAACAGGAACATCGTGGATTAGGCGTCCCATTTCCACCACTAGCAGAGCGCTTCGAGCGTTTGGAAGAGACACTTCAGATCGTGCACCAGATGTGGGCTGGCGACGAAAAGCCCTACGAGGGGAAGTATTACCAGCTTGATCGGCCACTTAATTCACCGCAGGTCGTGCAGAAACCGCATCCTCCTATTCTCATCGGTGGGAGTGGCGAACGCAAGACGCTGCGCCTGGTCGCCCAGTATGCTGACGCGTGCAATCTCTTTGCTCGCCTTGGGAAAAATGAGCTTGAACGTAAACTGAATATCCTGCGCGATCATTGCCAGTCAGTGGGTCGCCCATACGAGCAGATCGAGAAAACCACGCTCGATGTTATCCAACTGACTCGCGATGGTCGCAGTGGAACGACGACGCCCGCCGCGGCCATCGAGTTCTTCGCTGAACTGGCATCGATGGGTATCGACCAGGCCATCTTCAGCATGCCGAACGTCCATGAACTGGAACCATTCGATCTACTTGCTACCAAAGTCATCCCCGAGATAGAGAAAATACAAGTAGCCGGCCGCTAACACTGAATTGCCTGGGGTACACCTACTCCAACAAATTCAGAAGGAGGGTTGTCATCAAGAACAAAGAGGAGGATACTTTCTTCATCTTGAGATGAGCAAGAAAGGAGACCTCCCACGATGTATGATAACGTATCCGAACAAGAACCCGCGTGGCCGCAGCCGAAGCGGGAGCAGATGGTGCAACTGCTTGAGGAAAGCTGCCAGCAGGTGAGGAACCTGCCGAGCAAGCGTGCTGGCCGCCCGGCGAAGGTGAGTTGGAGCCATCTGTGCCTGGCCATCCTGCTGTGCTTTCTGCGGGGGTGGAACACGCAGTTGGAGGTCTGGCGGCTGATTGGCTCCCAGCGTCTGGGGGGCTTTGCCCCGGTGCAGGTGTGTGATCAAGCCATTTACAATCGCCTGGAGCGAGCAGGCACCTGGCTGTACTGGCTGTTTGAGCAGGTGAGTGCCTGGTTGCGCACCCGCCTGGAGGGCTGGGAAGATCGACGCCTGGCACCGTGGGCCAGCCAGGTGTACGCCGTCGATGCCAGTACCCTCGATCGGCTGGGCCGCTTCCTGCCCTGGCTGCGCCCGGTGGCTGAGGGGGACAAGGCCGGGTTGGGGGCCAGATCAGCGCGCTGTTGGATGTGCGCCGGCAACAATGGGTGCGGGTGCAGTTCTGGCAGGATGCCAAGGCCAATTGCAAGGAGCATGTCCTGCCCCTGCTCGAAGCGGTCCAGGCCGGGACCTTGCTGCTCTTTGATCGGGGGTATCTGAGCTTTGTGCTGTTCGATACCCTGACGGCACGGGGCATCTGGTGGATCAGTCGGTATGCCAACAAGATCAGCTATCAGGTGTCGCACATCTGTTATCAGGGAGATGGGGTGCTGGATGCCATTGTGTATTTGGGCGTGCTTCGCAGTGATCAGGCCAGGTATGCCGTGCGCCTGCTCCAATTCTGGTGGCATGGACGGCACTACCGGTACCTGACCAATGTGCTCGATCCGCGCGTCTTGCCCCTCTCGGAGGTGGTCAGCTTGTACGCGCGGCGCTGGGATATCGAAATAGTCCAATCGCAACTGACAAAAACGAAGGTGCTCGCTGGTAGGGGAAGTGGGGATCACATAGCGGATCTCCACCTCCTCATTGGTGACCACAACGCGGTCAATCAACAACTCAATCAGTTGCCGTTTCTGC
>WNGD01003264.1_pt1 | contig 20414 bp, 19 predicted proteins | sample 5400671 | NCBI WGS metagenome assembly WNGD01 (sample SAMN13153369, study PRJNA577476) | soil metagenome | isolation source: 40 cm soil or saprolite under grassland replicate 2 | place: USA:California | collected 2016-06-15 | reverse complement strand
GCCCGAGGTAGGCGTAAAAGTAAAAGCCCGCGAACTGAATCCGCCCCATCATGTGCCGCACATCCTACAAGAAGTCCCTGGGGCTGGCAAGGGCCAATCGCCGCGGTCGCTTCTCTCTGGCCGGCGGCCTGCGGCAGAGTTCAGTGCGGGACGCTCGGGATAGCCGCCGCCGGCTGCGGCGCCAGGTCGGGCAGCATTTGTATGGGGTCGACCGGGCTGTTCTCGATTCGAACCTCGAAGTGCGTGTGCGGGCCGGTGGAGTTGCCGGTTGAGCCGACCAGGCCAATCAGCTGGCCACGGTGGACGACGTCCCCCTCCTTGACCCCGATCGTGAGCAGGTGGCCGTAGAGCGTTTTCAAGCCGGCATCGTGCTGGATGATGACGTAGTTCCCGTATCCGACCAGCTGGCCGCCGCTATCGGCCATCGGACGGGCCAGCACGACGACGCCGTCCGCCGCCGCGAACACGGGTGTTCCCAGCGGCACGGCCAGGTCGATCCCGGTGTGGAAGTGCGGGAACCCGGCATAGGAGGCTTCGAAGACGTATGGTGTCGGACCGAAGCCCTGGGTGATGGTCGCGTGCGGGATCGGCCAGAGGAGGCGCCCCGTGGCCGCCAGCACCGGGTCCTCCGCGATCAGCTGAGCCGTCTGCTGGAAATTCTGCTGAGCAAAGACCGCCTGCTCGATCTGGCTCAAGACACTGTCGGTCTTCATCTTGATCAGCTGGGCCCGGTGCGCCGCCACCTCAGGGGAGTCGGTCTGCATGGCATCGAGGGCGACCAGCGCCTCGTCAATGCTTCCCTGGAGCTCGGTCTGGAGTGACTGCTCGTTGGCGATCTCCTGGGCCAGGGTGGTGCGGAAAACGACCAGCCTGGAGAGGGTGTCCTTCTTTGTTTGGCGGCTGCGCTGCAGCGTGGCCTGCGCGTGTTCCAGGGCGACATCGTCAGCCTGAACCGCCCGAATGAGACTTCGCTCGCGGTCGAGGAGCACGTCGCTGTAGCCGATCGTCTGCAGCAAACCGGCGAAGCCACCCGACCGAACCAGGCTGACAAAGAAATTGTCCTGGTGCTTGTAGAAGCCGCGCAAAATGGCCGCAAGCTTGGTGCGGTCGGCCTGCAGCTGGGTGCTCACCTGCGCGTGGAGCGCGGTGACGGTCGCGATCCGGCTATCGAGCAGAGACACCTGCTTTTCAGCGTCGAAAATTTGCTGGCCAAGCGCAATCAGGCTCAATTCCGACTGGTTCAGCGACTTTTCCAGCATCAGCGCGTGGGCCTCGGATGCCGTCAGGGCGCCGATCAACTGGCCCTGGGCGTCGCGGTTCTGCAGCGTCGGGCCTGCGGACGGCGGGCTGGCCCCGGGCGACGGCGTTACTGTGGTGCTGTTTGGGGTCGGGGTGACCGCCGGACTCGGGGTCGTCGACGCCGGCGGTGGAGCTCCCGGCACCGCGGCCAGCACCCCAGTCGGGGCCACCAGCAAGCCGAGCATCACAGCCAGGCTCAGCAGGAGGACTGCCACTCTCGGACCACGGCGAGCACCAGCGGCCACCGAGTGGCGCGACTTCACAGCCCTACAAAAGTCTTTACAAGTGTTTAGGCGAGGGCCTCTACGGCCCGCCCCATCGAACCCCAAACGCTGCCTCCGTGGGCCCTTCCTGCCCGGATTCGTATTCGACGCCGCGCCGCGCGCCCCTCCTGGGCGCCATGCCTCACTGTGCTCCATTTTCACATTTTTGTCACCCCTTGCCCGCTTGCACCTTTCGTGGAAGCCCTCCCGGACACTTGCCGCGGCCTAACCTGTGCTACCATCCTGAAAAACCAACTCGAGCTATCACGGGGGAAGTGATCTGGCACAGAGCCGGTTTTTAACGCACACGCTTGTTTTGTTAGCGGCGGCCGTGATCCCGGTACTGACAGCCTTCGACCGACTCCACACTGATACCGCCTACGGCGCAAATGCTGCCCCTGCCGTGTCACAGCGCGCGACGCACGTCGACGATGTGGTCCTGAGCCAGGGTGGATTCATCATGAAGATGAGCGCCTCCAGCGTGGACACCCCCGTCCGGCGCGACGTCACCTACTACACCATCAAGCCCGGCGATACCGTCCAGAGCGTCGCGGGGCGCTACGGGCTGACGCTGGACACCCTGCGCTGGGCCAATAACATTGCCGACGTGACCAGCGTGGTGCAAGGCCAGCGACTGGTCGTGCCTCCCGTCAACGGCATCCTCGTCAAGGTCCAGCCCAACACCCTGCTGAGCGGTCTGGCGATCCAGTATCACGTCAAGGTCCAGGACATCATCGATTTCAACCTGATCCGTGACCCCGACCACCTCAAGCCCGGCACCATGCTGATGCTGCCCGATGGGGTGGGACCATCACTCGCCGATCCAGGAGTCGGCAAGAAGACGATTCGCTCCGTTACCTGGAACCGTTTCGGCCCACAGGTCACGAACTACACCATCACCTACAGCAACGCACCGGTTACCGGCTCCGGAGGTAAGTTCCCATACGGGTATTGCACCTGGTGGGTGGCGCACAAGCGCTACGTTCCCTGGTCCGGCAACGCCTGGCAGTGGTGGTACAACGCGCAGCAGTTCGGCTACGCCGAGGGCCAGGTGCCGATGGTGGGCGCCATCATGGTCCAGGGCATCAGCTGGGCGTCGCCCGTTGGACACGTCGCGTACGTCGAATCAGTGAACGGCGACGGATCGTTCACCGTCTCAGAGATGAACTACGGCGGCTGGGGTCGCGTTGATTACCGGACGATCAAGTCCACGGCCGGTCTCGACCTTCTGGGCTTTATCTACTAGAGCCGACGGCCCGAGTCTATTCGTTCTCGGCCCTGTCTCCGATGTGTAGGTCGGGCATAAGAGCGCGACTGTTGCCTAAGATAGCCAGTAGTGATCGCCCCCGAAGAATTCCTTGAAGATACCCGGGACCAGGGGCTGAAGGAACTCGAAGACTTTCTGCGGATCCCCAGCATCTCGAGCCAACCGGAGCGGGCCGGCGAGGTCCGGCGCGCGGCCGCCCACCTCGCCGAGCAGTACGAACGGATTGGCCTAGAGAACGCCGAAGTCATCGAAACGGCCGGACACCCGGTCGCCTATGCCGACTGGCTTAAGGCCCCCGGCAAGCCAACCGTGCTGCTGTACGGGCACTACGACGTCCAGCCCGTTGACCCCCTCGACCTCTGGACCTCGCCGCCCTTTGAGCCACGTCACGAGGACGGCCTGCTCTTCGGGCGAGGCTCATCTGATGACAAGGGGCAGATCGCGTTGCACTGGCAAGCGATTCACGCCTGGCTAAGCACAACCGGCGAGCTCCCCCTCAACCTCAAGGTGATCGCCGAAGGCGAAGAAGAGATCGGCAGCCCAAATTTCGAGGAGTTCGTGGGCACCAACCGGGATCGGCTCAAGGCGGATTATTGCGTCATCAGCGACACGTCAATGGTCGCAAAGGGCTTGCCCGCGATCACGTACGCGCTGCGCGGCCTGATCTACTTCGAGCTCCGGGTTGAAGCGGCCAACACCGATCTCCACTCCGGCATCCTCGGTGGTATCGCGCCCAACCCGGCCCAGGCGCTGGCGGAGATCCTGGTCCACCTCAAAGATGCAACCGGCCACGTCATGGTGCCCGGTTTCTACGACGGCGTGCGGCCGCTCAACGACGACGAGCGCAGCCAGTTCGCGCGCATCCCGTTTGACGAGGCCGAGATAAAGCGCACCTACGGCCTCCGGGCGTTACAAGGCGAGCCGGGATTCACGCCGACCGAGCGCAACTGGGCACGGCCGACGCTCGACGTCAACGGAATCTGGGGCGGCTACCAGGGACCGGGCAAGAAGACGATCATTCCGGCCTGGGCGGCCGCCAAGTTCAGCTGCCGCCTCGTCCCCGACCAGGATCCGAAGGCCGTCAGCGAGGCGCTGCGCCGCTACATCGAGGAGGTTGCGCCAAAAACGGTTCGGGTCACCGTCACCGAGCTCAGCGGTCAGGGCGACCCCTGGATCACGCCAGTCGACCATCCCCTGATCGCGGCCGGACAGCGAGCTCTGCGGCAGGTCTACGGCACCGAGCCGGCCCTGATTCGCGCCGGCGGGTCGATCGGCGCCGTCGATGTGATGGGCCGGTTGCTCGAGGCGCCCTGTCTGCTGGTCGGCTTCGTGCTGCCGGATTGCTTTGCCCACGCCCCCAACGAGCGCCTCGACCTGGACAGCTTCTACCTCGGCCGCAAGGCAGCCCTGCGTCTGTGGGAGGAGATCGCCGGTATCGGGATTCCCTGATCAGTCGCCGTTTTTCGCGACCGTGTGGGGTAGGCCCGCCCGGACCTTCGCGAAGTTGGCCCGGAGCTCGGCTTGACGCGATGCCGCAGCCGCGCGCTTCAGCCGATCGGAGCGCCGGATTCCAAAGAGCGCATCCCACCCAACCTGAAGGAGGGCGCCCGCATACTCATCGAGGGGAATGCGCTCCGCTTGAGCGGCAGCTTCGATGTAATCTTCAAGAACTGGATCGACGTTGGCGATGAGCTTGCCCAAGGGGCCACCTCGGTGACTGTCTCTTCCCCTACCACGATAACCAAACGCGCAGTCCTGCGCCACATGTCTAGGTGAAAGCCAAAGAACGCATATCAGCCGCTCGATCGGGCTAGTCGGCGACGAAGCGGTAGCCGATCCCCGGAACCGAGTGGATGTAGTGCGGCTTTTCGGAGTCGCGCTCGATCTTCTTGCGCAACCGGTAGACATGGGCGTCGACGGTGCGCGTCTCGATCTCGACCTCGTAGCCCCACACCTTGCGAAGCAGCTCGCCGCGGCTGACCACCTGGCCGGCCTGCGAGGCCAGCAGCGACAGGAGGTTGAACTCGGTCAGCGTCAGGGCGACCTCCTTGCCCTCGCGCCATACCTGCCGGCTGTTCATGTCGATGATGAGGCCTGGGAACTCGAAGCGCGTCTTGGGCTGTGCCTGCGAGACCGCCTGCTCGCTGCGACGCAGGTGTGCGCCCACCCGGGCTAGGAGTTCCCGTACCTCAAACGGCTTGGTCAAGTAGTCGTCGGCCCCCACCTCGAGCCCGACGACGACGTCGATCGTGTCGTTCTTCGCCGTCAGCATGATGACCGGCACCTGGGTGCCGTCGGCCCGCAGTTGGCGGCAAACGTCCATACCGGAGACGCCCGGCAGATTCAGGTCGAGGATCACCAGGTCGGGCTCGGACTTCTCGATCATCTCCATGCCCTTCTCCCCGGTGTCCGCCTCGATCAGGTTCAGGTTTTGACCCACGCATGCCATCCGGACGACCTCCCGGGTCGGGGCATCATCCTCGATCATCAAAATCGTCTTCGGGAATGACATGAGTCGCGCCTACTCCTTCTCCAGAAAGTTCGTCACTTGCAGCATGAATTTCTTGAGTTCGATCGGTTTCGCGATGTAGCCACTGCACCCCGCGGCCAGCGCCTGCTCCTCGCTTCCCTTCAGCGCGTTCGCTGTCAGGGCGACCACTTTGATACTTCTCGTGGCCGGGTCCGCTTTGAGCTGGCGGGTGACCGCTAATCCATCAACGCCGGGGAGCTGCATATCCATCAGTATTAGGTCGGGTCGGAGGTGGCGAGCCTTCTCCAGGCCCTCCTGGCCGTTCGACGCGGTGTCCACGGCGAAGCCATTGCCCTCCAGGACCATCCGGGCCAGGTCCAGGTTGGAGGGGTTGTCCTCGACGACGAGGACCCGGTTCCGCTTGCTGGGGCCTGGCCGGAGCGGGAACTCAACGCTGAAGAGGGTCCCCTGGTCGGGCGCGCTCTCGAAGTCGATCGTCCCGCCGTGGAGTTCGACCAGCTTCTTGGTCAACGCCAGGCCGAGGCCGGTGCCCGGGTACTCGCGATTGCTCGCGCTCTGCACCTGGTAGAAGGCGCCGAAGATCTTGTGCTGGACGTCCTTGGGGATGCCGATGCCGCTGTCTTTAACGGTCATCCGCAGCGCATCGCCCTGGACCGCGGCCTTCAGGCCGACTTTCCCCGACGGCGGCGTGAACTTGATGGCATTCGACAGGAGGTTGTAGAGGACCTGCTTGAACTTGTTCTTGTCCGCAATCAAAAGCGCATCAGGCGGTTCGACCGCCGAGTCGATCTCGATGTCCTTCTTCATCGCCAGCGAGCGCACCACGTTGAGGACCTCGCGGACGGCGGAGTCAACCCCGAACTCTTCGTAGACCAGGTCCATGCGGCCCGCCTCGACCTTGGTTAGATCGAGGACGTCGTTGATCAGGGACAGCAGGTGTTTACCGCTGTTATAGATGTTGTCCAGGCAGTCTTTGCGCTGTTTTTCCGAGATCTTGCCGGCCAGGTCGTCGCGAAGCAACTCCGAGAAGCCCAGGATGGCGTTGAGGGGCGTGCGCAATTCGTGCGACATGTTGGCGAGGAACTCGGACTTGAGCCGGCTGACCTCGGCGATCTGGGCATTGGCGGTCTCCAGCTCTCCGAGGTGGGCCTGCAGCTGCTCGTAGAGGCGGCCGTTCTCGATGGCGATCGAGGCCTGGTTGGTGATGACCTTGAGGATGGCGGCATCCAGCTCGGTGAAGGGATCGACCCGCTGCCGCGAGATCGTCATCGCGCCGACCACCCGCTGGGTCGTCGCCAGCGGCTGGACCATGAGCGAGCGCGGAGACCGGCTCTGGTCGAGCATCTTGAAGCGCGGGTCGAGGGTGGCGTCGGCGATATTGAGGGTCTCGAGTTGCTCGACGGCGTAGCCGAGGATGCCTTCGCCCAGGACGAAGTGGGCGATGTGAGGCACCATGTCGCGGTGCGGGTAGGTGGCGGTGGCGGTCAGCTCTCGGCTGCCCTCGTTGAGCAGGAAGACGGTGGCGGCATCGAATTGCACCATCTGGGACGTCGCCCGCAGCATCGCCTCGATGTTGTCGCTCAGCGACAGCGAGGCGGAAAAAAGACCCCCGAGCCGGTTCAGCAGTTGAATCTCGGGGTCGGCTGTCACGTGCCCGACATTATAAGTCATGATTTTTGACACAACCACGTTCCCGATTGGAGGTTTCGATACTGCAACGTCACGCTCTGTGACTTTCTTTCAGCGAGTGCGCAGGTCGAGCCGCGACGCCACCGCGCGGTAAGTGAGTAGCATGACGCGACGTGAAGGCGATTCGGTTTCACCAGCACGGCGGGCCCGAGGTGCTCCGCTACGAGGACGCGCCAACCCCTGAGCCGGGCCGCGGCGAGGTGCTCGTCGCGCTTCGGGCGGCAGCCCTCAACCACCTGGACCTCTTCACACGCAACGGCGACGTCCCGAAGGTACCCCTCCCCCACATCGGCGGCGCGGACGGTGCGGGGGTGGTCGCGGCGAACGGTCCCGACGCGACACGCTTTCCAGCCGGCACCCGCGTCTTCTTCGACCCTGGGTTGAGCGACGGTACCTGCGACTACTGCGCCCGCGGGGAGCACAGCCTGTGCGACCGGTGGGAGATCCTCGGCGAGCACCGTGACGGCACCTACGCGCAGGCGGTCGTGATGCCCGAAGTCAACCTCCGTCCTATCCCGGAAGGCCTGAGCTTCGAGGAAGCCGCCGCCTTCCCGCTCGTGTTCCTGACCGCCTGGCGGATGGTGGTCTCCAAGGCCCGTGTGCTGCCGGGCGAGGCGGTGCTCATTCTCGGCATCGGCGGCGGCGTCGCGCTGGCCGCGCTGCAAATCGCCAAGCACGCGGGGGCTCGAGTTTTCGTGACCTCCAGCAGCCAGGAGAAGCTGGACCGGGCGAAAGCGATGGGCGCCGACGTCTTGATCAACCACAAAGCAACCGACTTCTCGAAAGAAGTCTGGGGAATCACCGAGAAGCGCGGCGTCGACGTCGTGATCGAGAACGTCGGTGCGGCCACCTGGGCCGGGAGCATTCGGGCGCTCGCACGGGGCGGCCGGCTGGTCACGTGCGGCGCCACGTCCGGCCCCAAGCCGGATGAGGACATCCGCCGCATCTTCACGAAACAGATCACGATCTACGGCTCGACCATGGGAACCCGGCATGACTGGGAACAGCTGAACCGGCTGCTGGCCGCCAAGACCTTCCGGCCGGTCGTCGACCGCACCTTTCCCCTCGAACAGGCGGCGCAGGCGCAGACACTCCTCGAACATGGGGAACACTTCGGCAAACTCGTCCTGACCATTCCGCCGCTGTCGTGAAACGTTCGTCGGTGGCGGCCGTGGTCGCGCTGCTCCTCGTCGGGTGCGGCCAGCCGACCGCTCGAGCCACGCCGACTGCGTCACCCCGCCACACGCCCAGCCCGAGCCCGACGCCGGTCCCGACACCGACGCCGCTTCCGCCACCACCGAACCTCGCGCCTGCCGGGGGATTCGGCGCACCGGGCGGGTTTTCCGCCTATGTTTACGCGCGCGGTCTCGGCAGCATGACGGCGATGGCGTTCGGCCCGGATGGACGGCTCTACGTTCTGAGTAGTGGTGGATCGCTCGCCGTGGTGCCATCGCCAGGGGCTGGGCCCCAAACGTTGCTCTCGGGTCTGCCCATCGCGCTCGGCCTCGCCTGGCGAGATAACGATCTCTACCTCTCAGTCCGCGGGAGCGTCCGCCGATATCACTTGAGCAACGGCACGCTGTCCGGCGGCGGCGCGGTGGTCAGCGGGCTGCCGGTCGGCCGGCATCAGAACGACTGGATTCTGCCAATGCCCAACGGCGACTTCCTCCTGGGGGTCGGGTCCACCTGCGACGTCTGCAACGAGGCCAACTCGAGAAGCGCGAGCGTGCTGCGCTTTCACGCTGACTGGAGCTATGCCGGTGTGGTTGTCCGGGGCACCCGCAATCCCTACGGTCTGGCGCTTCGCGGCTCGACCGGTGATGCCTACGTCACGATCAACGGCCAGGACAATCTCGGCGCGCAGCCGGCGGACCATTTGTTGCGAGTGACGGACGGCGAAGATGCAGGATGGCCCCGTTGCTGGCCGGCTTTTCCCGATGGCAGTCTCCATGGCAACTGCGCCGGCGTCGCTCCGCCGGTCGCCGTATTCACGCCGCACACGTCCGCGGATGGCATCACCTTTTACGACGGCGCCGAGTTTGGCGCGAATTATGCCGATAACGCCTTCGTCACGGAGTGGGGCGCCAACGTTGGCGGTCCCACCGGCCGGAGGGTCATGCGCGTGGTGCTCTCGGGGTCGGATGCGAGCGAGCACGGGCAGGTCACCGATTTCGCAACCGGGTTCTCGCATCCGTTGGCTATCACCCAGGCGCCCGATGGTGGCCTGCTGGTGGGCGATTACGGCACCGGACAGATCACGGAGTTCTTCCGCACGAGCTAAGGCCCCCACCCTCCACTGCCCCCGCAAGCGGAGCGGGTAAAGTCCGTCGCACTCACTATCGGACTGGTCGATCGGCTCAAGGACCTGACGGACTGGCTGGCCGAGGGCGAGGCAGCAGCCAGCCAGGACGACCTCGCGTCCGCCGACAGCCCGCTGCATCGCCCGAGCCGCCGGTGGTATGGGCAGGTGATGCCGGGGTCATGGGCGGCCAACATCGACAGTGACGGTGTCGACGGTAAGCTTTCCGGCGTCGCCGCCGTCCAGGCGCACGACCCGGCCTTCGACGAGAACGTGTTCCTCGCGCAGGTCCAGCGGTTGTTCTTCGCCGTCCTCGAGGCGTGGACCGCGCTCAAACCGGCCCTGAGCCAGGGTGTCATGGCGTCGCTGATCTGGGAGGAGCAAAAGGCCCAGATCGCCGCGTACCAGGAGCGCGGATGGCGCAATGTCCTACCGAAGCTCACGTTTACCAGCGCCGTCGTCGCCGGCGCGCTCAGCGGCAGCGGCTTCGACACGATCACGGTACGCATCAACGCCAGCTCCGCGGACTACGACCTCGACGCCGGCGGGCATGTGATCCGCGGCGACACCCTCGCCTGGGATTGGACGGAAGATTGGATCTTTCAGCGCCCGTCGACGGCGCAGACCGGCCGGCCGGGCACGATCACCTCGCAAGCCTGTCCGAACTGCGGGGCTTCGGTCAACGTCGACATCACCAGCATCTGTCCCTTCTGTGATGCCGCGGTCATCAGTGGGAAGTTCGGCTGGTTGTTGACCCGCATCGATCGGGTGTAGGTGCGCCTCCGCCTGGACAGACCTTCCCGGTGCTCTGCGCCGAACACAGACATCCCGGCGCTCACTGGTGCGCCGGGAGAAATTCACGAGCCTTGTCGCGGCTCGCGAATTTCAACGGCCGAGCTCCCACCGTTCCGAGGAACGCGCGGAGTCTGGCCGACCAAAGGCGAGTGAGATGCGCGCGTACGCCGGTGGGTGAGGTGGGCGTCGGTGGGAACTCGGTTTCAAGCCCTTCTCGGGCTTGAAAACAGAAAACCGACCATCGCTCAGTGGTCGGTTTTCCTGCCCCGTCTGGGCCGCGCCCGCCGGCAGGCGAGCGCCCCTATTCTCTCATTGCCGAGGCCTCCGTGACGCTCCTAATTGCGTTTCTGTGGCAGCGGTGGCGCGTTCTTTGATAACCGCGCTATCAAGTTCCTATATTTGGGCGTACACCGACCGGCCTAGAGGGCGCCCGATTCGCGGAGGCTCCGGAAGCGCTCAGTGCAGACCACCAGGTGATCAAGGACTTCCACCCCGAGTAACCGGCCGGCTTCCTGGAGATGGCGCGTGACGGCCAGGTCTTCCGGGCTGGGGGTGGGGTCCCCCGAAGGGTGGTTGTGGGCGAGGATGACCGCCGCCGCCCCCAACGTCAGGGCCGGACCGAAAACCTCCCGCGGCTGCAGCGCGGCCACGTTCAGGCCGCCAACCGCGACCCTTTCGCAGCCGAGCGGTTGGTTGCGCGTATTCAGGTAGAGAACGGCGAAACACTCCTTCAGGCTGCCACGCAGCTCCTGGAACTGGAGCAAGGCCTCCCGCGGCGAGGTGACCGCCGGGGCTGCGCTGTCGGCCGGCACGTGCCATCGGCGGGCCAGCTCGCGCACCATGAAGAGCCGCCGGACCTGGGCGGGTCGGAAACCATGCCGCCGAGCCGAGGCCCGCAGGTCGCCAGGTTGCCGCTCGACGATGCCTCCTTCCGCCAGCAGCGCCCTGACCCCCGACAGATCGCCCCGCTGCCCGACCAGGGCAGCCAGCAGGCCCGGCTCGTCCGGCGCAGCCATCTCCGGTATGTTACTACAATTTTGTGTAGTCGTCTACGCCGAAGAAACGACTTAGCCGGAGGCCCGGTGACCGAAGGCGGCAATCAGCAGGATCACGACGATGATGACCACGATCACGATCCCCGCGCCGAGCACCAGCGCGGTCATGTTGATCGTCGTGTCCTTGATGGGGGCCTGGACCGACATCGGCGGCCCCGGCTGAACCGGCGATCCGGCGCCAGGCGGCAGCGGCGCGCCAGGTGGCGTCGCCGGGCGGTTGACGAAGGCGCCAGGCGGGCCGGGCGACTGGGGCGCCGGCGGCTGCGACCAGCCGGTTCGGTCGGCTGGGGTTTCTGTGGGCGGTCCGTCTTGCTCGTTCATCCTTGCCACTCCGATGCTTGCGTGATGTTGTCGAGGACCCAACCGAACTGTCCACTCGTCACCGTCGCCTTGCAATAGCTGCAGACGCCGGATTCGTTGATCGACAAGGGTGCGCCGCAGTTGGGGCACTGTGTGACCTCGGCGCCCTCCCCTGACTTGGTCCGGGCGGAGCCGCTTCGAATAAAGGTCCAGTATTCGCTAAAGGGCTGATTCTGGCGCGAGCCGTAAATGACTTTGTTGGTGGTGGTGTCGTCCACCTCGTAGTCCGCTGCACTCGCATCGATCCGCACGGTGACCGCATCGAAATTTGGATCCGTCTGGACCTTGACGATGTGGACCCCACCGATGACGAGGTTGTCGAGGATGTTCCGCTTGTGCGCGGCGATCATGGCATCGATCTGATTCTTCCACCGGTGGTAGATGCCGTCCGACATGTAGACCCGGGCCGGTTCGAGGTTGCGGTCCACCCACGCTTTCTGCAGCGCGAAGAATGCCGCCTGCGCCCGGTCGAGGAAGATCTGCTGGTTGAAGTTCGGATCCTTGGCCTGCAGCGCAGCCAGGTCATCGGGCAGGGTGGAGCGCATCTGTCCCATGGGCGCGTAGGCCGGGCCCCAGTTCGATGCCTGGACGGGATTGCCGATACTCATCCGGCGGTACGCCTGATAGAGGGCAAAAACGATGAAGAGAAAGAAGATGAACCCACCGCCGCCTCCGCCGAAGAGAAAGAAGGGGAGCAGCAGACCGCCTCCGCCGAACCCGCCACCACCGCCACCAAATCCTCCACCACCGCTAAACCCGCCACCACCACCAAAGCTCTGACCGCCGCCGGCGCGAGCCAGCGCGAGCAGCGGGCTCGTCAGCACGAGCGTCAACGCCAGGACGGCACCCAGGGCCAGTCGGCGGCGCCAGCTCACGATTTTTCCGGTGCGCCTCCGCCGGTGAGTGATTGGCCACAGTTGGTGCAGAACTTGCCATTCGCAGCGTTCTGTGTGCCGCACTTGGGGCAGGCCACCGTCGCTCCGGTTGGAGCCGGTGCTGGTGAGAGCGCCTGGCCGCAACTGTTGCAGAACTTCGCGCTCTCGGCGTTCAGCGCGTGGCAGTTGGGGCAGCGGACCTGGATCTGGCCGCCAGCAGCCACCGTCTGGCCCAACTGGCCGGCGACCACGCCGCCCACGCCTAGGCCGACGCCAAGGAAGGCGGGATTCACGCCGCCGCCCTGACCGGGCCCCTGTGCCAGACCTTGCCCAGCGCCGATCATCGCCGCGCCGGACGCGTACTGCTGGAAGCCACCGGCCAGCTTGGTGTACTGCACGTCCTTGAGGAAGTTCTTCAGCTTGTCTTCGTCCTCGGGCTTGAGCGTGATCGTGAAATTCCCAAGCCGGACGATCTGGAGGCCGTAGCTGTTGATATTGCGCTGGACCTGGGCGATCGTCTCCGATTCGATCTCGTCGGTGTGCGCCGCGATGCCGAGCAGCGGCCAACCGTTGGTGACCACGTGCGCGACGACATCCGTCCGAAGAGTCTTGAGCAGCTGCTCACGCATCCAATCGGTGATCTCGTCGTTGGTGGACAGGTTCTGGGTACCGACCAGGTTCACGATCAGGGACTGTGGCTCGACGACTTTCAGCGAGTACTCGCCGAAGACGCGCAGTCCAACGCCGAAGTTCGTCTGGGGATCGACCACGTTGTCGATCGCTCCGCCGAATGGGAGGTTGGGGAACTCTCGCGTCGAAACGAAATAGAGCTCGGTTCGAAACAGGTTCCCGCCGCTGGCGGCGTCGACCAGGATGCCGAGGAAGGGGATCTCCGACGAATCGAGAGTGACGCGCCCCGGTTGGATCGTCCCCTGGACACGGCCATCACGGAAGAAGACCGCCAGCTCGTCCTGCTCGACCGTCAGCTGCGTCAGCTTGCGAATGTTCGTGTCAGGCCATTTGAAGAGAATCTGGCCCTTTGCCGTATCCGGGCGAGCGATAAACTCGCGGCGGACTTCCTGGCTGAAGATACCCATCTAAACCTCCATTGCCGGATCCGGGCGGTTCGCCACCAATCCGCGTTATAGCAGGAAAACGGCGGACCCAACAAAGTCCTTCCCCTGGGAGGACGGCGCCAAACCCCCGGGAAACCGATGGTCAATCCAGTTTCTCTCCGCCCTCGAGAGCAGCCCGCGGACCCGCGGCAACGTCTGCGGTTCTCCCTGTCCCGATCGAGGGTTGATCTTCTTGCCTTTCTCGGTTTCCTGGGTCTCGCCGTAGCTCTCTTCTCCGACACCTGGCGCGCGCCAACCACATCCGTCGCGGGCACCGGCACCGAGGACATCGGGATCATCGTCTGGTTCCTGCGGTGGATCCCCTACGCGCTGGGGCACGCGCAGAACCCGCTGGTCACGAACTACCTCAACGCCCCTGAGGGGGTCAACGCGATGTGGAACGCCTCGATGCCGGTGGCTGGGCTCGTGATGTGGCCATTCACCGCGATCTTCGGCCCGATCTTTTCCTACAACCTGTTAGTCACGCTAGCGGTTGCCCTCTCGGCCTGGTGCGCCTTCCTAGCCGCTCGGCGCTACGTGGAGAATCCGCTGGCGGCCGCGCTGGCCGGGCTGCTGTACGGCTTTTCTCCCTACATGATCGCCCAGTCACAGGGGCATCTCCACGTCACGCTGGCGTTCCTCCCGCCACTGATGTTGTTGGTCTTCGACGAGATCGTGGTGAGGCAGCGTCAGCCGGCGCGCTGGATGGGCCTGCTGCTCGGATTGCTGGCCACATGCCAGCTCCTGCTCGCCGAGGAGCTACTGGCCACCGAAGCCCTGACCGCCGTTCTGGGCATCGCGCTCTTGATCACGCTCTATCCGCGACGGCTTCCGGCTCACCGCCGGCACGCGCTGACTGCGCTGGTGGTGGCCGCTGCCTGCTTCATCGCGCTGGCTGCCGTTCCCATCGCCTTCCAATTTTTCGGGCCGCAGCACGTGACCGGCGCGGTGCAGATCCGCAATGCGTATGTGAGTGACCTGCTGGGGTTCGTGGTGCCGACGGCACATCAGCAGATCGCGCCCGCTGCCGCCGTCCGGCTGACCGAGGGGTTTTCCGGCTATTCTTCGGAATGGGACGCCTATCTCGGCGTCCCACTGATTGCAATCCTGCTCTACGTGAGCGTCCGATTCTGGACGCGACCGCTGGTGCGGGTCACGTCGACGCTCCTCCTCGCACTCGCCATCCTCTCGCTAGGCACGACATTGCATGTCGCGGGTCAGTGGACGGCGTTGCCCGTCGGCGCCGTGGCCCTGGCCGCGCCGCTCCTCCGGCGGGTGATTCCGGTGCGATTCGCGCTCTATGTCTTTCCGGTGACGTGGGTGGGTTTGGTCGCGGCACCGATCTTGAGCAGCGCCCTTCCCGCCCGCCTGATGCTCTACGTCTTCCTCTTCGCCGGTCTGCTGCTCGCGGTCCTGGTCGATGAATGGTTGAAGGCACCGACCCTGCCCTCCCCCGCAACCCGGGGAGGCCTGCGGGCCGTTCTCATCGCCGCGGTGCTGCTGCCCCTCATCCCGCGGCTCCCTTTCCCCGCTGTACCGGTTGCAGTTCCGAGCTTCTTTACGGGCGGCGATGTTCGGCAATTCCCGCAAGGCAGCATGGTGTTGGTCCTACCCTACGCTCGGCTGGCAAACAGCTCGGCGATGTTCTGGCAGGCGGCCTCCGATATGCGGTTCCGGATGCCTGAAGCCTATGCGCTTCTCCCCGGGCCTACCTTCAGCAGCCCGCCGACGGCGACTGGCGGCCTGATGCGAACCATCGAGCTGGGCGAGGGGCCACCCGCCCTCACCGACGAACTTCGCCGCCAGGTCCTCGCTGACCTCACAGCGTGGAAAGTGCACACCATCGTCGTCGGGCCGATGCGTCACCAAGACCAGATGCGTTCCTTGGTTAGCTGGCTCACGGGTACGCCTCCACGATCGGACGGCGGGGTCTTCATCTGGCTGCTGGGGGCAGCCTCATGAGCCTCGCGTCCGGCTCGTCGACGCTCGAGGTCATGGAGGGCGCCCGCCGATACAACCGCTGGATCTTCAATAGGGTCAGGGACGGACTTGGTCAGCGCGTCCTCGAAGTCGGTTGCGGCACGGGGACAATCACGAGCTTCCTAACCGACCGCGAGCTGGTAGTCGGAATCGACGTCGTTGAGGGCTACGTTCGCTCGACCGCCGAACGTTATCAAGGTCACCCCAACATCGTCATCCGTCGGCATGATCTGATCGAGTCGATCGAGCCCCTACGGAGTTACCGTTTCGATTCGGCCGTTAGTGTCAATGTCTTCGAGCACATCGCCGACGATGAGGGGGCAATGAAGGCCGTCTACGCGCTGCTCGAGCCCGGCGGGATGTTCACGCTCCTCGTGCCGAGTCACCCTGCCCTCCTCGGCCCCTTCGACCGCGACATCGGCCATCACCGCCGCTACACCAAACGCGAGCTACGACGCAAACTCGAGGCGAGCGGCTTTACCGTCGCGCGGATCCGGCAGACTAATCCGGTAGGCGCGCTCGGATGGCTGGTCAATGTTCGCCTGCTCGGGCTGCGGCGCCTGCGGGGTACTGGCCTCTTCGACCGGCTGGTGCCGGTGCTCGCGGTCCTCGACCTCGTCGAGCTGCCCGTCGGACTCTCCTTGATCGCCGTCGCGCGCAAGCCGCGCGCCGTCCCGCACACGGCCGCGGCTCGGGTGGAGCAGCCGGCAGCCTGAGGTAAACGGCACCATCGCCCGCAGCCGAGCCCGCCCTTGGCGCTGAACTGCCGAGCACAGGTTTTGGCCAGCTCGAGCCGTTGTCCTCTGGGCACGTGAACCTTGCACGCCCGAACGACGAGACGATCATCTCCGGACCCTGGCCCTGGGTGACACAGTCCTCCCTTTCCATCGTGCTGCCCGCCTACAACGAGGAGCTGAACATCGAGGGCGCTGGGAAGTCATCGTGGTCGACGATGGCAGCCGGGACAGCACCGCCCAGCGGGTTGCGCGCGTCAGCAAGCGCCAGCCCCGGGTCCAGCTGATCAGTTTTGCGGAAAACCAGGGCTACGGCTCCGCGCTGCGAGCCGGCTTCCACGCCGCTCGCGGGGATCTGATCTTTTACACGGATAGCGACCGGCAGTTCGACTTGAGCGAGCTCCGATATTTCCTTCCCGTTATGGACCGTACCGATGTGGCCATCGGCTTTCGCGTCTACCGCTACGACCCGGTGCTGCGCTGTCTCCTGTCCTGGGTCTACAACCGCCTGGTGAGCGCCGTCTTTCGGGCGCGGGTGCGCGATGTCGACTGCTCATTCAAATTGTTTCGCCGCGAGGTCTTAGAAGCGATCGACCTCGAGACGCACGATTTTTTCATCGACACGGAAATGGTCGCCAAGGTCAGGAAATGGAACTTCCGCATCCTGCAGAAGGGGGTCAAGCACTACCCGCGACGGGCGGGTGAGAGCAGCGTCCGAGCGAGTCACATCCCTCGCACCTTGCTTGTCGTCGCGCAGATGTGGCTCCGCATGTATCTCCCGGTGTTGGTCGGTCGGCGCGAACGGATCGAACCGGTGTGTCCGCGCCGTTTGGCCGGCTGCCGGTCGAGCCTCGCGAGGCGCACGGTGGAGAGTAGCCTCTACGACGAGTACGTCCGCATCGAAGACACCCACTGGTGGTTCCGCGGACGCCGAAAGATCATCACCACCCTGTTGCGCCCCTATCTGCGACCGCCGGCCCGCATCATCGACGTTGGCTCTGGAGGAGGCGCCGTGGCCCAGGCCCTGCAGGAGTTCGGCCACGTGACGGCCTGCGACATCGACGTGCGCTGCGCGGCGAGCGTCGCGCGGCGTCCCGGCATGAGTTTCGCCTACGGCACGGCCGAGGCCATCCCGTTTGCCGATGGCAGTTTCGACCTGGTCACAGCGTTTGACGTCCTCGAGCATCTCGATGACGACGTCAGGGCGCTGCGCGAAATGGCCCGCGTCGTCTCGCACGCGGGCCTGATCGCCGTAACGGTGCCCGCTTACGGCTGGATGTGGGGCCGCCAGGATGAGATCAGCCATCATCGGCGACGCTACACGGACCGCTCCCTGAGGAAGGCGATCACCGCGGCCGGACTTTCTCCGCGGCGGCTGACCGCCTTCAATAGCATTCTCTTTCCGGGCATTGCCGCGGTTCGGATTGCCCGCCGTCTCGCCGGTCGACTCGGGGATGGGCAGCCAACGCCGGATCCCGCCGGCCTGAGTTCCGACTTCTCCATGACGAAGCCCGGACCCTTGAACGATCTGCTGGCGGCGACCTTCAGTGCCGAAGCGGCGGCGCTGCGGGTAGTCGACCTCCCGATAGGTGTCTCCCTCATTGCGATCGCTGAGCGCTCGGCTTCTTAGTTCGAAGCGTGCCCAGGTGGCCGCCTTGGCGGTTGTCCTGGTCCTTTTCGGCTACGACGTCATCCAGTACTTCGGCTTCGTCATCCAAACGCCCTGGCAGCTCGACTTCTCCGACTTCTACTTCGCGGCTCGCACCGGCCTCTTCCACGGCTGGGCGGAGATGTACAACACAGCCGTTTCGATGCCCGCGCTGTACGCCGCGACCGGCAACTGGTTTCCCTATCAACACTCTCCCGTGCTCGCCTGGCTGCTCGTCCCGTTGAGCCTGCTTCCCTATGCGCTGGCGCTGACCATCTGGGATGGTTTTCTGTTTGGCTGCTACCTCCTCTGCTGGCGCATCCTGGCCCCCGGCTCCGTTGGCCGGCGGCTCCTCCTGCTGGTCGCCGGCCTCGCCCTGTACCCGGTGGTGCTTGGCCTTGCGTTGGGACAGCCCACCATGCTGGTGCTGGCGGGGGTGAGCGCCTGCTACTGGCTGTTGGGGCGCAACCGGCCTCTGCTGGCCGCCGTCGCGCTCGCGCTCATCGCGGTCAAGCCGCAGTCAAGCTTCCTCGTGCCATTTGCGCTCCTCTTCGCGGGGCGCATCCGACTCTTCTCGGGCTGGGTCGCGATCTCCATTGGGCTCGCGGGCCTCGCCATTCTGGCCCTTGGTCAGCAGGGCCTTCAGGATTGGCTGCACGCGATCGCCATCGCCCAAAATCTTCCCGGGATTCGATTCAACAGCGTGGGTTCGGTGATCGGACCTGGCCTCCTCGCCGCGGCGGTCAGCGTTGCGGCCGCCGGCATCGCGATGGTGATTGGCCGGCTCGCGGCGCGCGAGGGCCCCGAGCTGCCGATCGCGGCGGGCCTTTCCGGCTCAGTCCTCGCCTCCCCCTACCTGAGCGTGACCGACCTCTCCGCCCTCCTTATCGCCGCATGGCTCATTCTTCGCCTCAATCCGCCGGGCTGGCTCAAGGCGTTGATAGTGGTTGGGTACGTGCCGTTCTTCTTTGCCAACGCCCTCTTCATGCATGGCCCCTTCCTCGTGCTCGAATGCGCCTGGCTCCTCGGCCTCCTGGTGTTCGCGATCAAACTGAGGCGGGGTCGTGATCTGGAGGGTTGGCTCCGGAGCCCGGATTCGAACCGGGAACCGTCGCGTTAACAGCGCGCTGCTCTACCGTTGAGCTACTCCGGAACGCCAGGCGCCGTCCAGTATATCCGCCGCCGTCCACCCGCTAACTCGCTAACGGCTCACCACTATCCGACCTTTCGGCTCGGCCGTGCGTTGCGCGGCGACCCCGTGGGCAGGTTCATCACCGCATCCCGCATGGCCCGGAGGTCCCGCTCGCTCAGCTCCAGCAACCCCTTGGGTGGTCGGTAGACGGCCCTCTCGATTTGGGACCACAGCTTGCCACCCGCCGGCGTCAGGGCGACCAGCCGCGAGCGCCGGTCCGAAGGATGGGGGCGGCGTTCCGCCAGACCGCGGGCCTCGAGCCGATCGACTATCCAGGTCACGGTCGACGCATCGCACCGCCACTCGTCGGCCAGCGAGCGCATGCTCCGCCCCCCCGCAATCGGCGCGATGCTCGCCAGCGTGCGCGCGTCGTTGGGCGTGAGGCCGGCTCGGCCGAGTGCCGCATTCCGCTCTGCCGAGGTTGCCATGATGAAGTCGAAGATCGCTCTCCAGGCCTCGCGGGCAGCTCGCTCCTTGCCAGCCATGTCCGGATCGTAGGGGACGATCGACCTCCTTGGCAACATCCGATCATTGATTGAATCCGATAGTTGTAGTCATCCAAGCATCTTTGGTATGGTGGGAATCGTCTAGGAGGTGCAATGGACATGGTTGCGTGGTTGCTTTTCGTCCACGTCCTTTCCGCGATGGTATGGCTCGGCGGGGGCCTGACCCTGATGGTTGCCGGTTTCCGGGCGCGCTCCAGCGCTCGCCCGGAAGCGGTTGCTGAGTTTGCCGGGACCGTTCCCTTTGTGGGCTTGCGCGTTCTCATGCCGTCGGTCGTTGTGCTGCTGGTGACGGGCATCTGGCAAGTGCTGGCGAGCTCCGCGTGGAGTTTCTCCCAGCTATGGGTCAGACTGGCGTTGGGGCTTTTCATCCTCGCCTTCCTCGTGGGGGCCGTCTACCTCAGCCGCGTCGGTATCGGGCTCGCGCGAGCCACCGCCGATAACAGGCTCGCCAGCGAGGGCACCGCCCTGCTCAATCGCTGGCTCGTCGGCTACGTCGTCGTGCTCGCGCTGCTTGTGGTGGCTGTGTGGGACATGATCTTCAAACCTGGCCTCTGACGGAGGTCAACGCTTCGCCCGCTAGCTCGCGATTCGCTCCGGAACCTGCCGGCCGGCGGACTCTCCGGCCCGCTCCTCTTCCTGATACTCGGCGTCGGTATTGACCAGCCACGGATCGTAGTGCGCTCCGGTCGCGATATTCCGCGCCACCAGGATCCCCGTCATCATCGAGTGGTCCTGGTTGTTGTAATGATGCATCCCGTTGCGGCCGACCAGCCAGAGATTCGGCAGGGCTCGCTGTAGCCACTCGCGCACGACTGCCACATGTCCCAAGTACGCCCCGTCGTATAC
>WNGD01004014.1_pt1 | contig 20418 bp, 21 predicted proteins | sample 5400671 | NCBI WGS metagenome assembly WNGD01 (sample SAMN13153369, study PRJNA577476) | soil metagenome | isolation source: 40 cm soil or saprolite under grassland replicate 2 | place: USA:California | collected 2016-06-15 | reverse complement strand
ATTGCGAGTCGCTTTGGTGCAATCACAGCGCGGTCATGAATGCCGACGGGCTGCCGGACGAAATGCCGGTGCGCTCTTTATGTCCCAGGATGGTCTGCACGGCCTGCGGCCTGATCGGAGCCGATGTGCGGCCCGACTGGTCGCCGCGTACGAACAGGCGGCCGTCGTAATCGGTCGCCCCTTCAGTGTGCGCGCCGACCGTCGCGATCTTCGTCATTTTGTGAAATACATCACACTCGAAGATGACCGATAGGATTACATTTGGATTGCATCTCGGGAGGACAAGCCCATGTCTGACAGGCTTAACCTGCCCCACGCTGTAAGACCGGAACTGACGTGTCCCGAACACTACATTCTGCACGAATGCAGTCAGCTCAGAGATGAAATTTGGACCAGAGTGCATGATCAGCGCGCAACGGAAAGGTACATGCTCCTCGCTTGCGCCGTCATCTACTCTTTCTTGGCGCTCCACAGAAGCGATGCTAGCGAGGAAGCTAAAATCCTGCTCGCGTGCGGCTGGTATGTGCCGCCGGTGCTGGCCTTTCTGGCCGCGGCGCGCTGGTCCGAGAATGTGCGATTGATCAATCGGATCGCGGACTACACCCGAACGCGAGAAGAAGAACTGCTCGGCCAGCGAGGAGGATGGGAAAGCTATCTCAGAAAGCTGAACAATGGACGGGGACCTTCAGTATTGCTTTCCGGGTATTATGTTTCGTTTTGGCTGTTCCTCATCTTCGGGACTATGACGATTGCTGCATACCAACACGCGTTGTTCGTCACGACGTGGAGACTGTCTGCTGCGTTGCTGACCGGCTTGGTCGCCGCAATTGCCAGCTGGGCGGTGATAGTCCGCCCGGGGATTACGTTGGTGCCTCCCAATATTCAAGCACCGTCCCAGCCCGGCGGCGCGTGACGTGACGAGGTCATCCGTCAGTCACTTCCGCCGGTTTCCTAAGCCCCGGGGACCCAACATGCGCAAGTTCTTCTAGTGCTGCCTACCTCCTAGATCCGGTCAGCGTTCCAATTCCCATGAAACTGCCCCGAGCACAAAGCCCAGCAGCATTTGGTGCAGTGTGGTGCATCGTTGCTCTGCTCGCCGCGTTGCCGTCCGCGTCGATAAAGGCCGCCGCGCAGGCCCCAGCGACTGCTACGGTCCCTGTCGCCGCCGTACCTCTGGTTGCCTGGATCGCGTCACGCCCTCACGCCATGCCCGGGACGCTCGCCAACTTTGAGACTGACCCCAATCGCGATACCCAATTCCGCGCGCTGCTGGATTCGATTATCAGTAGGAACTGGCCACGGGCGCTTGCCCAGGCCATGGCGATCAACTACCAGCTAGTTGCGATCCGCGACGGCGGCACATTCATTGTCGCATCTGACGACAGTACTGCGCGCGATCCGACCGTAGTGATCAATATCTCGCCACGCCGCGACTTCATCGTGCAGGCGCCGCACACGCCATTCGAGCCAGGTACGGCAGAGGAGGCTGCGATTTTATTGAGGGACCTGGGTGGACGTGCCGCAATCATTTCTGGCGCACACCGCTGCGCGAGCCGGGCCTTTACGACGTGCGATGGCACCACCGAAGTTTGTAGCGGCACCTTGGAGGGCTACCGCGACTCGGATGCTGGGCACAACGTGAATACCTTGTTTCACACGGCGCATGTTCTCTTGGCAGAACGCTGGCCGTCTTCAATCGTCATGTCCCTGCACGGCATGAAAGAGGACAACGAGGGGGTCCGGACATCGGTTATTATTTCCAACGGTATCCGCGCCGATGATCCCGCGCAGCAGACGGTGGCCACGAGGTTCAGAATGGCTCTTGGCCGATCAATCAAGCGGCCGGGCGCTGTCGTGAGCTGCAATCTGCCCCCCGATGCGAGTTTCCAATTCCGCAAACTGTGCGGTTTCACGAATGTCCAGGGCAGACAAGTGAATGGCGATGCGGACGCCTGTCGCGGCAGCATCGATCAGGGGACAGGCCGGTTCATTCATATGGAACAGGACTGGACCGTCCTTCAGCCTTATTCGCAGGGATGGGTGCCGATCGACCGCCACATCTACAACAGCGCAATCATCCGGGCACTCGCACAGGTACTGCCGCCGGTGCGGAATTCTCGGTGACCGCCTGAGGCCTGCGATGCAGGGAGAGAGCCATGAAGACGTCCCATCTTGCGGTGTTGGCGCTCGCCCTCACCGGGTTTTCGTCGGAAGCGATGGCGTGGGGCGCGGATGGGCATCGCGCCGTTGCCGCCATCGCAATCAAGCTCTTGCCGCCGGACAAAGCTCAGGCGGCGGAAAACCTGTTGAGCAATTCCGACGTCGACCGCGGATTTGTCGACGCCGCGACCTATGCCGACGAGGTGATCCGCGAGCGCGATCATGCGGGCGTGTTCAGCCCTTGGCATTTCGTGGATTGGCCCGTCGACGCAGCGACGTATTCCGACAGCTTTTGCGGCTCCGATTGCATCACCAGGGAATTGCCGAAGCAGATCGAGGTGATGCGCACGTCGACCGATACGGAAGCCAAGGCGCTCGCCATGAGTTGGGTGATCCACCTGATGGGCGATCTGCATCAGCCGATGCACGTGACCGATCGCGGGGACCGCGGCGGCAACGACTTCAACGTGACCTATCACGGCAGGACAAGGTGCCGGGCGAGCACTTCGTCCGGCGCCCTGACCAAGGTCGAGCTGCACAGCGTCTGGGATAGCTGCCTCGTGTTCACGCTCGAAAACGGCAGGACCTTCGACAAGCTCGCCAACGATCTGCGCGGCAACCTGACCACCTACAAGGGGCACCCGGCCGCGTCGGGGACCATGATGGATTGGATGAAGGAGACCCATCAGGCAGGAATCGACACCGCCTACGACGGCTTGAGCAAAGGCGACGACCTGGCCGGCGTCTACACTCAGCACGCGCTGCCGGTCGTGCAGCAACAGCTGTTGAACGCAGGAATTCGTCTAGCCAAGATCATCGACGAAAACTTTTAAGAGTTGGTAGCGCCACTAACAATGACAGTGGGGCCGCGAACGAATGCGTCCATAACTGGCTCCCGATTTAGGCGGGTACCATCGGCCTTAAGGCGTGTACTCATAAACGCGGGCAATGGCCGAATGTCCGCTCTTGGGGCGAACCGGACACGCCGGGATGGCGGAAATGACGTGAATGACCCACAGCGTCATTTCACCACCGTCAATTACCGCACTGCGAAAGGGTCATTCACAGTATGGTTCGGCGAGCGTGAGTTGCGACGTCATTTCAAGCTCGCGGGACTGCGTTGGCGCGCTGCGCCTCACCTCGGCCAAAGGAGAAATTCTCGCTGGGAGCTTCGTAGAGCGTGATCATCAGGTCGTCCGGCGACACGCCGGCCGCCGCGGCGACGCGGGTGTTCACGTCTTTCAAGAGTGCGAGCCGCGTCTCCCTCGACCGCCCCGCGATGAAAGTAAGATCGAGGATGATCAGGTCATCGGTGTAATGCATGCCGACGAACGACGGCGTGTGGAGAAATCGCTTTTTCGGAAATTCAAAGATAAGTTGATAGAAGTCTTCGGGCGGCACGCGAAGCGTGTTCATCAAAGCCGCTTGGATAGCGCCGGAGACTTTCGCGATCCGGGTCTCGTCGTAACGGCCTTCGACAACGTGGATTTTGGCGAGCGGCATGGGATGATCTCCTTTGCTATGCGAAGGCAGATGGTCAGCGCAGCACTTTTCAGGCGCGCGCCGGCGCGGCCGCGCCGATTCCCCGCGCCGACGGCTTTTGAACCATCAGAACAAGTGCCGCCGCGATGAGGCAGAGCGCACCAGCGACGAAGAAGGCCGGGAGATAAGTCGAATATTCCGTACGTACCAGACCGGCGCCGAACGCCGCACTGGCGGCGCCGATCTGGTGGCCGGCGAACACCCACCCGAACACCATGCCGGCCTTCTCCGGGCCGAAGCGGTCGGCCGTCAGTTTCAGGGTCGGCGGTACGGTGGCGATCCAATCGAGACCGTAGAACACGGCGAACAGCGAAAGGCCGTAGAACGTGAAATCGGTGAAGGGCAGGTACAGCAGCGAAAGCCCGCGCAGCCCGTAATACCAGAACAACAGCCAACGATTGTCGAAGCGGTCGGACAGCCAGCCGGAGCCAATGGTGCCGAAGAAGTCGAAAATGCCCATCATCGCGAGCACGCTCGCCGCGGTCACCGCCGGCAAGCCATAGTCGTGGCATAGCGTGATGAAATGGGTCTGGATCAGTCCATTGGTGCTGGCACCGCAGACGAAGAACGTGCCGAACAGCACCCAGAAGATCGGCACGCGCGCCGCGTCTTTGAGGACATTGAGGGGCGCCATCAACAAGGAGACGAGGCCGACCCCTTCGGCCGGCCGCGGCGAGATCTTGCTCTCGCCATAGAGCGGCAGATTGAGGTCGCTCGGCCGGTCGTGCATTAATAGCGACGCCACAAGCGCGACAAAGGCCAACATGCCCGCGACGAAAATGAGCGCCGCGCGCCAGCCCAAGCGGGTGGTGAGTTCGGCGATCAAGGGCAGAAATACGAGCTGACCGGTCGCATTGCTCGCCGCCAGCATGCCGATGACGACGCCGCGGCGATGGTTGAACCATCGAGTCGCCACCGTCGCCGCCAAAACCATCGCGGTCAGCCCGGTCCCGACGCCGACCACGACGCCCCACAACAGAATGAGCTGCCGCACTTGCGTCATCGCCAACGACGCAAGCAGCCCGCCCCCGATCAGCGCCATAGCGAACATGATGACGCGGCGCACGCCAAAGCGATTCATGAAGGCCGCGGCGAACGGACCGAACAATCCGAACAGCATGATGCGGATGGCCAGCGCCGAAGAAATCTGCGCGTTGTCCCAGCCGAACTCTTTCTCGAGCGGCACAATCAGCACGCCGGGCATGCCCATAGCCGCAGCGGTGACAACCAGAGTGAGGAAAGTCACTCCGACCACGACCCATCCATAATGAACGTTGCGGCGGGCAAGTGTGGCGGCGAGCGCAGTGCTGGGGGTCATGACGTCCTCCGCGGTCCCTTCGTTACTTACATGACGGCTATCATATTACTTGAATATTGATGACGGTTGTCATATAATTTGTCAAGCATCGCGGTTCGACCGCATAGCTGAGGTGAGCCATGAGAGTGAGCCGACAGAAGGCCGCCGAGAACCGTGAACGCATCATCGATGCGGCAGGCGCGTTGTTTCGCGAGAAGGGGTTTGACGGCATCGGCGTCGCCGACATCATGAAGGCGGCGCAGCTGACGCACGGCGGCTTTTACGGGCACTTCGCCTCCAAGGACGATCTGGTCGCGCAAGCGAGCCAGCGGGCGATGGCGCGTGCCGCCATGAATTGGACCAATGTCACCGCGGGCGCGCCAAAGAATTCCTACGCAGCCCTGCTTGAGCACTATCTCTCGCCGCGCCACCGGGACGATCCGGGCCGCGGTTGCGCCTTCGCGGCGTTGAGCGGGGAGGCCGCGCGGTGCGGCAAGCCAGTGCGGTCGGCATTTGCTCGCGGCCTCGAACCGCTGATCGAAATCATTGCCAAGGCCGTTCCGGGCCGGTCGAAATTGGGCCGACGGCGCAAGGCGGTCGCCGCAGTAGCGGAATTGGTGGGTGCCTTGATGCTCGCCAGGGCCGTGGATGACCCGGCCCTGTCCAATGAAATCCTCGACGCAGCCAAACAGGAGCTTCTAGCGGCCGCAAACCGCTAACTGCGTTTCTGCTCGCACCAATCGGCAGGTCTGTGACCTATTTAGAGGTCTAGCCATTTGTCCGCTTTGGGGGCAAAGCGGACATCCGCCAGCGAGCTCTGACTGTACCGAAAACGGTCACCGTTCATCGTACGTTGTCTTGCACATCGTCAGCTATCGCCGTGTTGACCATCCTACGTTTGCTGCGGTCTGCCGTGCTGCAAGGAGCGGTTGCGTCCGTTTCCTGTTTTCGTCCTGTTCCGTCCTGTTATTTGGCGCGCGTCCCGAGGCTCACAGGCCCTATGTCGAGGCCCGTTTCCTGGGTTGACCCCGTAGCTTACGGGGAAAGCATCCGCGACGGTTGTAGCCGGCCTCCTGTTTTTTCCTGTTGTTTACAGGCGTATCATGAACACCCCCGTCCAGGAGGACGCCATGTCGATCATCCGCCTCATCCACATCAAGATCGATCCGTCCGAGACCGAAAAGGCCACGCGGATCTGGAAGACGGAGTGCGCTTCGCTCATGATCCGGCAAAAGGGCTGCGTTTCGGAAAAGCTCTTGCGCTGCCGAGACGCTCCCGAATTCATCTCGTACTCGGAATGGGATTCGGAAGCCGCGATCGAGGCTTATCGCGCAAGCGCCGCCCACAAGGAGATCGTGCGGCACACGCGCGGACTGAAAGGAGCGAAGGCGGAGGTCAAGCTCTACGAGCTCGTGCAATAGGCCCGAAACGGGGGCGGCACGCTCCCGACCGTTCTGTGATCGAAATACTACACTCGACGGCTTTTTTTGAGGCTTGCGTTTTGCCGCCCACAAGTGCAATTTTTCTTCACAAAGCGGGAGTAAACACAGGAACCGGTGCCGATGCGCAAATCGTCGGGAAGCGAAATTCCTGACACGGCTCCGTACGTGGAATGGCTCGCAATCGTAGGCTCCATCGTGGCGGCAGTTCTGCTTTGCGCAGTCCTATTCCCAAATGGCGTCCTGACCTGAGGGTCCTCCAGGCGGGGGAGTAAAAGGCTCTGCCTCAGCTCGCGCTCGATCGCGAGAAGACGGCTTTGGCCTTTCCGCAGTGAATGCCGGCGCAAACGGAGGTGGTCATGTTCAAGAGCAAGGCACCCGAGAAGGATAAGGACACGGCGGCACAGGCGGTCGAAGCCGTGGAGAGGGCGGTGCAACAGCAACACTCGGTCGTCGAAGAGCCCCGGCCGCGGCGGCAGCCGACGCCGAATGCGGGGCCAAGCTCTTGCATCGGCTCCGGAATGTCGATCGTCGGCAACATCGAATGCAGCGGTCCAGCGCAGGTCTTCGGCCGCATCAAAGGCGAGTTGCGCGCCTCCGATCTTCTCATCGGCGATGGCGCACAGGTCGAGGGCAGCGTCATTGCGCAGGACGTCACGGTCTGCGGCCGCGTCAAGGGCACCATCCGTGCCGTCCGCGTCAAGCTGCAGGACGGTGGGACGGTCGAGGGCGACATTTTTCATCGGTCGTTGTCGATCGACGAGAACTCTGTGTTTGAAGGATCGTCACGGCGCGTTGAAAATCCAACGGACCTACCGGCGGTCGACGCCAAAGGCCCGCAGGAAGAAGACATGCGCAGCTCGGCCCTGGCCCCGTATCTGCAGCGCGCCGAAGCATCGGCATCGACTGACTGGTCCGAGTCGACGGCTGAGCCGAAGCATTAAGGCGCGCGCACCCCAGACGTTCTCCAGCGCCTGCGTCGCCCCGCGCGCTTAAGGGCCGGTCGAGCTCGCGACTGGATGACGGCGCAGTTGCGGACGGCCGCGGCGCCTGTGGGCAAGGCCGATCTGCTCGGGGCGGGATTGGCCGTGACTTTCGGCAAGACAGGCCACAGGACGTGAGCAGAGCTTCAGCGTTGGCCCATCCGGACCGGTGCTTCGCCAGCGCTTTCGTGACGGCCCAGGACGGCCTCAGGCTGCATGTGCGCAGGTATGGATCGCGCGCCGCTTGCGCGCTTCCAGTCGTGTGCCTGCCTGGTCTCGCCCGGACTGCAGCCGACTTTGATCCCTTGGCAGCGGCGCTGGCGGCCGACCCTGCCAAGCCGCGGCTTGTGTTGGTGCTCGATTATCGCGGTCACGGCCAATCCGAATACGACCGCAACGCCGACAACTACACGCTTCCGGTCGCACTCGCCGACCTCTCGGCCGTCGTGATCGCGCTCGAGATCGCGCCGGCCATAGTCCTCGGCACCTCCTATGGCGGCCTCCTCGCCATGATGCTGGCGGTATGGCGGCCGACGGCGATCGCCGGTGTCATCCTCAACGACATTGGTCCTGTCATCGAGCCGCAGGGCTTGCTGCGAATCAAGAGCTATGTGGGCAAGCTCCCCGTCCCGCGCAGCTTCGAGGAGGGTGCGGACATCCTGCGCTGGTGGTTCGACGCGCAGTTTCCGAAGCTCGCACCGCAGGATTGGATCGCGTTGGCCCGGCGCACCTGGCGCGAGCACCGCGGCCGACTGGTGCCCGACTACGATCCCAAGGTGGCCCGAACGCTGCAAGGCGCCGATCTGCAGCATCTCCCGACGCTGTGGACGCACTTTGACGCGTTGGCGCGGGTGCCACTGATGGTTATTCGCGGCGCCAGGTCGGATATGCTGGCCTCGACCACGCTCGATGCGATGCTGTCGCGGCGCAGCGCGCTCGACATCGCCGTGGTGGCGGATCAGGGTCACGCGCCGTTGCTGGACGAGCCCAAGCTGATACGGCGGATTGCAGCCTTTGTCGCATCGTGCGACGTCTCCGCCCGGCTAGAAGCTTAGAAGCTTTCCAAAGAGGACGGCGGCGGGGAGAGTGTCGGTGCTCGGGAAGGGGAGGATTGGGCGCCGTCCGGCAGCGATTGAGGCAAAGCCGAGAAAAACCGAACGCCGCACCCAGGGGGTCGCCCGTCGTGTCCGCGCAGGCGACTTGCTTGCAATTAGTTGCTACCTCGGCCCTTTTTTTGTTAATGCAACTGCAGATCCAATTGTAATGGCGTATAAATTGTGTAAAGCAGGTACCAGGGAATCTTTGAACCAACGAACGCCGTTTGGCGACCATTGCTTGAAGCGAAGTGCTGCGGGGGGTCCCAAATGCATCAAGGCTTGCAGGAGTGAGGCCGCAGGGTAATTGCGGGTGTCGCACCTTTACCTCTACTTGGTCATAAATCACCAAGATGGGACGATGCGCCGCCTCACCAATGACCCACGCACCCACCTAAGCCGAAAGGGATTGATCATCTTTTCGACCAGCGAAACTTAAAAGCAGGTCGAAGAGATGAATATTGGAGGTTGAGGGGAAGCTGCTATGGCTAGGCAGAAACGGCACTCGAGGGTGGAAGTCGCGACGAAGCTGGCGCACGCAAATGATTTGGCGAGGCAAGGGAAACTGCAAACCGAGATTGCGCGCACGCTGGGTGTGAGTGTCATGACCTTGCACCGGTGGCGCAAAGCGCCGCATGCGCCTCGGCCTGCACACGAGGCGGACGGGCCCGATTGGACGCCCGGCGGGGGCGACCGAATTGCGGAACTCCGGCTCGAAAATTCACGGTTGCGGCGACTGGTGACCGATCTCCTTCTTGAGAAGATCAAGCTCGAAGAAGCGGCCCAGAGAACAAAAACTGTCGGCGTGACGCGACGAAAACGGGCATCCCGATAAAGACCAGCTGTCCTTTCCGAAACATTCCATAAGGCCTGGATTCGCATCATGCGAGCGCGCCTTGGCCAAAGCGTCCTCATCGAAGACCGGCCGGATGGCGGCAAGAACTGGGGCGTGTACTCATAAACGCACGCATTGGCCGAATGTCCGCTATTGGGGCGAACCGGACATAGGCGAACGGGTCGCCTCTGTTGACCGGGCCGTTTTTGACCCTGAGCAGACGTAGGCCGGATCGAAATCCCGCAGCGCAGCGAGCCCCTGACTTGATGCTCGCGGATCCGATATGCGCGGTTGTCACGGTGGCCAGGGCTCGGACACCAAGCAGAGGCGCACGAGTCCTTTGGAGGAAGCTCTCAGTCCTCACTCACTTTGTACGTAACCACACCGGAAGTTTGTTGGTCAGTCCTGCCAGGGACCACACACCTGAAAAAATAGTAGCCGTGATCGGGTACACCGTTTAAAGCGAGGCTGTCCCCCTCGCCCCACGTATACACTACTACAAGCTGTAATGGAGAAGTCGAAATGATATCCTGTTTTCTATTGCTATGGGTTGCAAAGTTTTGAGACGTCCCTTTCGGGCCCCTGGCTTCAAACTCACATTTAACCTGGTTTGTACCGTCTTCTTGGACAGTTATTCTGGCGAACCCTGGATCTTTGTCCATGTGGTCTCTCACAACGGGACATATCCATGTCTGTTCAACCCGACTCTGGTTGATCAAGGCGCCATCGGTGGCTCTAAGCCCTGCCGAAGCGGGGTCGACGGCCCGACACGCTGCGCCAACGTAGGTCTTATCGTCATCCGCCAATGCGGCTGTTGTTAGGGTGACAATTGGAAGAACGACTGCAGCAAGACATAACGGCTTTAGGACTGTGAGGCGGCGGGCGCTCGCTTTCGTTGGCCGCCTCACGATTTTCGAGGCTGCTGCCGTTCGACACGACCACAATCGAGGATTGATCCTCGCCCAACTAGCTGCTGGCATTTTATGCATGGTTACATTTCCTTTCCTGACAGAGGGCCATTGTCTGCCCAGGTTACAAATCGCCGATTTTTCAGCCCTACTTTGGATGTGGGCTACCGAGATGGTATCAAGCTTGTCCCAAACCTTTGTGTGAAGTGCCTCACAAGCTTTGCCTTTGTTTTGCGCTTGCTGATCTGCCGGTTCAGGCGCCGACCAAGTTCGAGTTGGCCATCAATCTCAAGACTGAGCGAGCGCTCGGCCTCGACGTGCCGCCGACGCTGCTCGCACGCGCCGATGAGGTGATCGAATGAGAGGAGCCGTTTGCTGCGGTGCACGAGTCCGATAATGGGATGGCCCAGCCGTCCACCGCTATGACCTGATCACCGCCGAAACCGGCGGCAGTGAACAGCTGTTCGAAGTGAATTGATCAGTAGCCAATCTGGCCGAACCGGTAATTCAGACCGATCTTCGCGGTATGGATGCCGTCGAAGCGGTGGTCGAAGCAAAACGGTCCGCCGGCCAGGATGGCCCCGGACGGGGTGGTCACCGGGCCGCAGGTCTGGAACCTGCTACCGTCATTGAGGCCGATGAACATGTACTCGCCCTTGACGCTCCAGCTTTGGGCGAATGCCCATTCAAGTCCGCCGCCGACTGTCCACGTGGTGACGGTTTTGCTGCCCGAGGTCGCGATCAGCCAGTTGCCGCATCCAATGGCGGTGTTTTGGCAAGCGTCGAGGACCGAAGCCTCAGTTCGAACGAAAGCGGCGCCGCCCTTGACGTAGAGCAGCGTGCGGTCCCAGGCGTATCCCAACCGACCGGTCACCATGCCGTACCAATCGCCGACCTTGGCGCTCCCCAGCACGTCAGTGACGGTCTGCGTGCTGATGATGGTACGGGGATCAAAGGCGTCGCCACTCAGACGCATGTAGCCGGTTTCGCCTTCAAGGCCGAGCACGAAGGGCGAGTTGACCGGCTGCCAGTTGCAGCCGAGCGTGCCGCCGCCAATGAAACTGCTGGCCAGGTCGTCGTTCCACGAGTGAGCCGGTACGAGCCGCGCCGCGACCGCGCCACCCGCATAAGACAAAAACGGAGGAACGGCGATCGACCCGGCTGGGCCGAGACCGTTTTGGCCCTGATCGGTGAATGTAGCGCCGTCGCCTCCCTGCCACGCGCCGCCGACGTAACCGCCGAGATAGCAGCCGGTCCAACTGAAGGCCGGAACCACCGGCGGCGCCTTCCGCAACGGGAGATCGGCGGCGGTGGCAGAACCGATTGCGGCCAGCGCGGCAAGCGGTACGCATCCGAGCAAAAGCTTTTTCATGTGGAGCCCCCTTAAAAGAGACTTTGCCAAGCGTAGCACCTCACCATGGGTTCAATGGTGACCGAAGGAACACACCTCAGAACAAATTCGGAGGGCGAACCGACATCAACAAGATACCATCGCGTGGCGAGAAACTATCTCGCCGCGTTCCGGCAGCATTCTGGACTCCGATGGCGAGCTGTGGGTCCGCCGCTTGCGATGTGTTGATCATTCCGCGACATCTCATTTCGACGTCTGCTGTTGGCAAAGCGGACCTAGCGAGACAGTCTGCTATTTGTCCGCTTTCGGGGGCAAAGCGGACATCAGCCAGCGATCGGCGGAATTTATGAGTACACGCCCGTAGCTAGCGCCATCGCGCAGTGCTTGAATCTGGAGCATGAGATCCACCACCCTGCCTCGAAGCCGCGCATTCTCGGCTTCGAGCCGCTCAAATAATCTCTGATTGCTGGCACTCTGCCCATGAAGCTGCGTGGTTTGAGCCTGTCCATTCGAGCCGCCTCTCGGTTTGCGAGCGCGCTCACCGGCAAGCTGCAGGCTCAGCACATTGTTCATGATCCACCCCATTATCGAGGAGCAACGCGCGGGAACGGCTCGCCTTTTGCGCTGGGGCGCCTTCGAGCGGCCCGCAGTCGCTGCCCATCGATCCAGAAATGTTCGAAACTAAAGCCCCCCGAACATCTCGGGACGGCCAACATCCAACCTTTCAGACGGTTCCCGCCGCGCCTGCCCCTTTCTTCACTTCCCCTTGGATTCCTTCGGCGGTGTGCTCTGTTTGCCACACTCGCCATGCTGATGCGCGGCCTGCTCTCGCAAGCGGCGACCTCGCGTCTCGCCGGCGAGACGGCTCTACGCTTTGGCCACCAACCAGCGTCTAGCTAGGGGCGCTCTACGGGTGAAGATCTGCACGCAGCCGCCTGCGGGATCGATATGTGCGACGGCGACGGCGCTGGGCGCGTTCGCGCGCATATGAAGGACCGCCTCTCTTGGACGCCCGCTTAGTGCAATGTGAACAGAAAAGACACTGCCATCCAACCATCGCCGTTGGCACTTCTGCGACATGGCAAGGTCGCGGATTGACTTCCGCTTTCAGTTGAAGGCGCATCTTCTGCAACACGCGGCAAGAAAGCGCATTTTTGTGATCGCCATCACATCGCAAGCGCAACGGCGGCGCTAGCCTCCCACCCATCAGCCCCGCCTACGCGGGGCTTCTTTGCCTGTGACGTCATCGATGGGGAGCATTCCGGAAGGCATGGGCACCATCCAACCAATGGTTGGGGGGATGGCTTGGGGAGAGTGGGGGGAGGTTCATGGATAATGTACTGAGCCTGCAGCTTGCACGTAAGCGTGCTTCGCAACCGAGAGGCGGTTCGATGGGACATGCGGTCAAAAGACTAGGTCTGCCACGGTGGAATTCTGAAACCACGGGGCTTGATGCGCGCAGTACGAGCGATCAAAGATTGCTTGAGCGGCTCGAAGCCGAGAATGCACAGCTTCGAGGTAGCGTGGTTGAACTCGTGCTCCAGATTCAAGCGTTGCGGGATCGTGCCGAAACACTGACGGCGTAGGCCGCCATTGCGGCCGCACGCGACGGCCTGCGACGATGCGCCCAGGCGAGAGGCGCATTCCGCGCGTGTCGCTAGCGCTCGGCCGCGACGTGTTACGAGCTGGTCATCAACCTAAGGCCGCGAAGCCGCTAGGGCTCTCGATCCAGCCCGTGCTGGATGATCGCACTATTCGCGGCGAGCTTGCTAACCCCGAGGAGAAGAAGAAGCTCGCCGAGCAAATAGCAATCATGGGGTGGCTCAGGAGTCGCTTGCCTTCCCTCAATGGGACCCGGTTTTAACAGCGAACTAATGCTTGTGGCGAAATCGTGCTTTTTGTGATGGCCGTCACAGCCACAAGGCGAACCGGCTGGCTAAACTGCCGGCATGGTTATGATCACGACAGCGCTCGACGTAGGAATAATGACCGGCATCGTCATGTTGGTCGCTTTCGGACTTGCGCTACGCCGGGGTGCACCAGGCCGCAGCGGCCTGCACCGTGACTCACCCTATCGGGTTTATGAGGACACGCCCTAGCAAGGCGGGCGCAATCTCTCAAAGCCGCTTAGTCACGCGTGCGATAACTCTCCTGCCGTGCGCTCGCGGTATCCTCGGATGGTTCGCAGGAAGGCTATTTTCCGCCGGCTTCGACGACGTCGACCTTGACCTTCGCGACGCCTTTGCCGGTGATGCCCAGCGTTTCGGCGGCGGACGCCGAGACGTCGACCACGCGGCCGCGAACGAACGGGCCGCGGTCGTTGACGCGCACCGTCACCGAGCGTCCCGTATCGACGTCGGTCACGCGCAGCCGCGTGCCGAACGGCAACGTGCGGTGGGCGGCGGTCAACTCGTTCTTGTTGAATTTCTCGCCGCTCGCGGTGTGCGGGTCGTAGCTGTAGAAGCTCGCCAGCCCATAGCCTGCGCCTTTCGGCGCCGCGGTGCTGGCGGTCTGTTTCTCGCTCGCCGCCGGCATACGATGCCGGGCGACGGCCTTGCGGGCGCCTTCATGCGCGGCCGGACGGCTGACGTGGGTCACCATGGGCGGCGGCTGCTGCGCGCAGGCCGCGAGCGCCGCCGCGGTCAGCCCCGCGGCGAGCAATCGCAGCGCCAGGCGCGTGCGCGAAGACGAGACCTTGCGCGGACCGCAACCGATACGATGCGCGCCGCCCGCGCGCCGAGAGCTGTCGATGGAAGACATTCGCACTCCCCCCACCCCGATGTCGGGCCCGTACTGGGGGTGGAAACCATGGCCTGATGACGGCCAAATTCGTGGGGATGACGAGATTTCGTCCGGGTGTGGTTAATTTGCCACATACGCCGCGGCGGGCGTTGCATCGGAATAAGCGATGCAGAATCGCCCGCATGCGCAGGAGCCGCGCCCACGCAAGTCGGGTTTACCCGACTTGCGCGCTTAAGGGCCGATCTCGGGCAAGCCCGAGATCGGCGCGCCTTTAGAACGCGCGATGGCGCTCACCGGATGCCAGAGCGCGGATGCGCCGCAACTTAATCAGGCATTAACGAATCGGGACGCACGATCGAGATACGCCAAATGGCTGGAGAGATTCCGATGCTCACGAGCAGCAGGTATCTCATGAACGGCAGCCCGCGCTGTGCATGTTCTGCCGCGAACCGTTCCGTCCCCGCGATGGCTACGTTGAAGTCTGGCGCACGTCCGCCGGGCAGCACTTCTGCTCGGAGTTTTGCGCCGACGACTCCGAGGAGGCGCAGTTTCGAAAGCGCCGCGCCGCCGCGGTCGCCGCCCACGCCGCCGGTTCCGCCCACATCTGAGGCGGCTGCACGACCGGCAACTCGCCCGGCTTGGCGCCTTGAGGATACGGACGATCCGTTCGCTCACTTGATTGCGAAACGTTAATTCGGCGGACATCTCGCGGCAATGCAGCGTGCTTACCTGACCGCCAGCGCAGCGCTGCGTTGCCGGCAAGCGCGCAGCGCTGATGGAGTTGAAGTTAGACGACGCAACCAAATTTGCCGCCGTGCCGACGCCGCAACGGGAGGAGAGCGTCATGACTAAGTCGGAGAACCGCTGTTCATACTGTGGTGGAAAGTTCGGTCTTGTTTGTCACTACCATTGGGGCCTGCGCTTCTGCCGCAAAGCCTGCAAGGACAACTTCCTTGCGAAAACGGCGAAGGACTATGCGTGCATGAGAAGGTGGTTTGGCTTCTTATCTCGTAGCGCTGCGTAAAGCGAAAACACTACATTCGCGCGCGAGCAAATGTTAGCCCGCCATCCCAGCCGCGCGCGTTAGAGCCGTTGCTGCAGGAACGTGCCGATGCGCGCGAGCGCGCGACGGCCCTCCGGTATGATGCGTGCGTAGAGATGCCACGCATGGGGCATGCGCGGCCACACTTCGATTTCGACGTCGCATCCCGCCGCTTTCAATTTCTCGGCCATGCGGATCGCATCGTCGCGCAGGATCTCGTCGCTGCCCACGTGGATCAGCGTCGGCGGCAGCCCGGACGCATCGCCGTAGAGCGGGGAGGCGTAATGATTGCGCGGATCGGCGCCGGCGAGATAGCCGTTCGCGAGCGCCGGCAGGTTCGCGACGTCGAGCATCGGGTCGGCCGCGGCGTTCGCCTGCAACGACGGCCCGGTCAGCGCGAGATCGGTCCAGGGCGAAACCGCGACCGTGGCGGCGGGCAACGCCAAGCCTTCATCGCGCAGCTTGTAGAGCGTCGCCAGCGCGAGCCCGCCGCCCGCCGAATCGCCCATGAAGGCGATCCGCCGCGGATGGAACCGGCCGGCCAGCCAGCGATAGGCCGCGACCGCGTCCTCGAGCGCCGCCGGGAACGGATGCTCGGGGGCGAGCCGATAATCGAAGTAGAGCACGTGGGCGCGCGCGGCGGCGCCGATCCGCCAGGTGAAATCCCGCACCAGTTTCGCGGTGCCGACGGCGTAGGCGCCGCCGTGGAAATAGAGAACGCAGCGGTCGCTGCGCGCTTGGCGCACGGCAACGCGAACGGCATTGACCCCGCCGGCGTCGATCGCAGTCGTTTGCGTGCCCGCCGGCGGACGCGGAACAAAGGATTCGATGCGCTTGAGCCGGCGGCGAGCCGTCGGCACCGCCACCCGCTCGCGAATGTGCCACTTTTTCGCGAGGCGCAGGCCCAACCGCAGAATCTCGGCTCGGACGCTCATCGGTCATGCGAACGGCCGCCCATGCGCCGCCACCCCGTAAGCGAGACCCGTGCACGCCCGGCTTTTGCTGCAATTGAAGGCGAGTGTCCACCCGGAGCCCGGCAGGCACGCGTTGTACGCACGGCGAATTAAAGCATAATGGCACCGATGGGAGAATGCCGCCGGACCTTCGCTTGCTCGCCACGCGGCGCGATATCGCGGTCTACTTTGCCAGTGTGAGGAAATGCGATAGCGATCGGGAGCATGACCAAATCGAGTCTGGCCCTGAGCAACCTGCGCGGCTTTGCCATCGTCATGGTGGTCGCGTTCCATTCGTGCATCGCCTATCTGAGCTCGCAACCCGATGCTGCGCTCCCCTTCGACGTTCCCCCTTATGGCTGGAGGGCGAACCCGATCGTCGATAGCGCGCGCTGGCTCGGCTTCGACCTGTTCTGCGCGTTCACGTATCTCTACCTGATGCAGCTGATGTTCTTCTTGTCCGGCCTGTTCGTGTGGCCGAGTCTGTCGCAAAAGGGCGCCAGGAAGTTTCTGTACGACCGTGTCCTGCGCCTCGGCGTGCCGTTCGTCATGGGGCTCTATCTGCTGATGCCGGTGGCGTTCTATCCGGTCTATCGCGTCACCGCGGTCGATCCGAGCTGGTCGGCGTTCTGGTCGCACTGGATGGCGCTGCCGTTCTGGCCGAGCGGGCCGATGTGGTTCTTGTGGCTGCTGCTGGCATTCAACGTCGGGGCCGCGGCGCTCTATTGGCTTGCCCCGCGCGCGGGCGAATCCTTAGGCCGGCTGGCGGCCAAGGCCGGCAGCCGTCCCGGCCGGTTTTTCATCGCGCTGGCGAGCGTCTCGGCGCTGGCCTATCTCCCGCTCGCCGCCGTATTCGAACCTTGGCAATGGGTGCAATTCGGTCCGTTCGCGTTTCAGCCGAGCCTTGCGCCGCAATACGCCATCTATTTCTTCGCCGGTCTCGGCGTCGGAGCATACGGGTTCGAGCGAGGTCTGCTCGAGGGCGACGGAATGCTGGCGCGGTGCTGGGCGCGCTGGCTCGTGGGCACCGCCGCGGCATTCCTGCTGTGGCTCGGCCCCACGGCGCTGATCGTACAGGGAACAGCCGTGCCGGGTCTGCGGCTTGTCGCCGACCTCGGCCTCGTGCTGTACGCGGCAAGCGCGTGTCTCGCGCTGGCGGCGGTGTTCTTGCGCTTTACCGGACGGCATCGGCCGGTATTCGAGAGTCTCGCGGACAACGCCTACGGCATTTATCTCGTCCACTACGTCTTCGTGCTCTGGCTGCAATACATGTTGCTAGACGCGCCGTTGTTCGCGATCGCAAAGGCGGCGATCGTATTCACCGGCGCGCTCACGCTGAGCTGGGCGGTGAGCGTCGCCATCTGCCGCGTTCCGATCGTCGCGCGCCTGATGGGCCGCAACCGGCGCGAATTGGCGAGAGCGCGCTGAGCCGCGAACAGGCGGCTTCGGTCCGGATGAGCACACACTGAGGTGCTACGAGGTTGTGCGCGTGATATCCGGTTTGCCCTCGCAAGCGTCGTAGGGCAGACATCGGCCGAGGCCTCAAAGGTGCCAAAATCGCGCATGCCCGCGCGGATGGGCAGCGTCTGGCCCGGCGATCGCCGGCAGTTAAAACGCGTTGCTCGTTATGTGGGGGGCGACGCGCTGCCCGAAACGCGCTCAGTCGCGCCGAGCCACGGCTAGAGCCAACCAATTCCCGCCAGCGGCAGTAGCCGTTGCAGGATCGCGGCCAAGCAGATCAGCACCACGAGCAATTTGAGAAGGTTTGCCAAACGGCCATCGCTAACAAATTTATCGATGGCCCAAAAACAAATCGCACCGATGACGACAACAATCAGGACCCCGATCAAGGCTGAAAGCATCGCAAACCCCCTTGTGCTGGCGTGGTAACGGCCCTCGGCCGGCAACACCCGTGACGACTCCGCCACTAACCGTCAACTGTGCGTTTCGAGATGACCCAGCTCCTTTTCGGGCAATCGCATTCCATCATTTTTCGCGCTCAGTCGCGTCGCGAACGCCCTAGGAACGCCCTCGCCGAAGCAATCTCTTTAGCATCCGCCGACAGCCTTGATTGAGTCGATCAAGTTGAGCCCGCCGACTTTGGTCGTCCGAACAAGAGCTTCGCCATCACAGCGTCCGCGAGCGGGCGCCACATATGTATAGCGTACGCGATACTCGTCCGGACGCGTGGGAACCACATCGATGAGAGTCAGCGGTTCGACCAGATTGCTATAGAAATTGCTGATGGCGATTGCGGACAGCGGTCCCGATGATCGCTTTTCAGGAACCACGAATTTTGCGGCTTCCTCACCGTTGCCGGCGCTGAGGGCCAAGTAATAACCTTGCACCGTGGTCATGGATGTACCGTGAGATTTTGTCGGGTCGAAAGCGGCTGAAATGCTCACGATGGGCAGCATCAGGGGAGCATGGTGATGTCCCGTATGGCGTCCGAATGCTCCAGTGCCTGCAACAAGGACGCGTTGCCCGATGAACCCGCGAAGATCTCTCCATAACGCCTGAGCCGCTTTGTCCGACTCGGGAAAAATTTGAATTCGATCGAACTTGGTATTTGGGTCGACAAATTCATCCCCGGTGGCGCAAATTGGCTCGCCGAGCTTGAGGATGTACGTGGGCTCAGGCGTGTCGCCCTTTCGAACGTCCTCGTAGTTGGGCGGTCCCGGAAAGATGCGATAGTTCAATATACCTTGAAAGGAGAGGGGATCTTTCTGTTTCAAGTCTATGCATGCGGCATTCGCGGCCGATGCGACGCATATCGAGCCGATCGTCAAAAGAACCCCGAGTTTTCTAGCCATGAACGTACCTGTACGGTCCGCTGATTGGACTACCGCACTTCACACTGGCTCCACAGGCATTGCGCGCAAGACATCCCCCTCGCGCGTCTCCGGGCCTAAGGATGAAGAATAGCACATCAAGGTTGGCCAGTTTCGCCCGAAAAGGGCGTTCCGAGGATCGATTTTCGCGATGGCGCGGTGCAGTTGTCGGCGGGGCGAGATGTTCGTTGTCCCGAAGGGCGTAGAGCACAAGCCTGACGCCGAACACGAGGTCAGGTGCGCCCTACTCGGGCTTGATATTGGCCGCCCGGATCACCTCGGCCCACATGTCGATCTCGATCTTGATGCGAATGGCGAACTCCTCCGGCGTGCTCGCGACCACGTCGTAGCCTAGCGCGGCGAGCCGATCCTTCATGTCCGGCTGCGCGAGGATTTTCGCACTCTCGCGGTGCAACACCGTGACGATGTCCGCCGGCGTGGCGGCGGGAACAAGGATGCCCACCCAGCTGTCGCCTTCGATCTGCGGATAGCCCGCCTCTGTCATGGTCGGCACGTCGGGAAAAAGTTGCGAGCGCGTCTTGCTGGTGACCGCAAGCGCGCGCACGGTTCCTTCCTTGACGTGCTGCATGGCCGCCTGCGGCGAGCCGAAGCTCATCGGCGTGTGCCCGGCGACCACCGCCGCGACCGCAGGCCCGCCGCCGCCGAAGGGCACGTGAACGAGGTCGAGGCCGAGCGACAGGCGGAACTGTTCGCCGGCGAGATGCGCCTGGGTGCCCGCCCCCGCCGAACTGAAGCTGTATTTGCCGGGATTGGCTTTGACGAGCTCGACAAGCTCCTTCACCGTCTTCGCCGGCACCGCGGGGTTGACCGTGAGCACGGTGGTGGACGCGACGGCGAGCGTGACGGGTTTGAAGTCGTTGACTGGGTCGTAGGGCAGGCGCGCGAACAGCGTCGGATTGACCACATGCGAGCTGAACGCGAACAGGATCGTGTAGCCGTCGGGCGCCGCTTTCGCCACTTGGCCGGTGCCGATATTGCCGGTGGCGCCGGCGATGTTCTCGACATAGACCTGCTTGCCGAACTGCTCGGTGAGCTTCTGCGCCATGAGCCGCGCGAAGGTGTCGGTCGTCCCACCAGGCGCAAAGGCCACGACCGCGCGCACCGGCCGGCTCGGGTAGGCTTGCGCCCATGCTGCGCGCGACACGCTCGGCAGCACGGCGGCGCCCGTGGCCAGATGCAGAAATTTGCGGCGGGGAAGTTTCATCATTTGCCTGGGCTAA
>WNGD01010044.1_pt1 | contig 20429 bp, 17 predicted proteins | sample 5400671 | NCBI WGS metagenome assembly WNGD01 (sample SAMN13153369, study PRJNA577476) | soil metagenome | isolation source: 40 cm soil or saprolite under grassland replicate 2 | place: USA:California | collected 2016-06-15 | reverse complement strand
CTGGCTGGTTTCTTCGTCCCGCGCCGCCTGGCTGGTTTCTTCGTCCCGCGCCGCCTGGCTGATCTCCTCGTCAAGCCAAGCCCGCACGGCGGCATCGTGCTGGCCGAGAACTGGGGGCGGCATGTGCTCACGCGGTGTCGCGCCGTCAAAGCGCAACGAGGGTCCGGGCAATTCGATCCGGCCGAGGACGGGATGATCGACCGAGATGACCAGGCCCTGAGATCGTGTCTGCTCCCACTCATAGACTTCGTCGATCGTCCGGATCGAGCCTGCGGGCACGCCGGCCCGGCCAAGCAGCGCGAGCCAGCGGGCGCGGCCAGCCCGCGCCAGCGCTTGCTCGATCTCGCCAGTCAGTTCCGCACGCCGCGCGACCCGCCGCTGGTTGTCGGCGAATCTCTCGTCCGCCGGGTCGATGCCGACGACCGGGCCGAAGCGCCGCCATTGACCGTCATTCGCGACCGCCACCTGGATCATCCCATCGGCGCACCTGAATGCCCCGTACGGCGCGATCGACGGGTGATGGTTGCCCGTTGCCACCGGCACCTCCTTGGCGACGGTCCACCGCGTGCCCTGGAATGCATGGGCGCCGATGATCGACGCGAGCAATGACGTGCGCACCACCCGGCCGAGCCCGGTAGCCGAGCGCTCGTGCAGGGCGGCGACGACGCCCAGCGCCGCGTTCATGCCAGCCAGCACATCCGCGATGGACAGTCCGGCCTTCACCGGATGGCCTGGATCCGGGCCGGTGACGCTCATCAGGCCCGCTTCGCCCTGCACGATCTGGTCGTAGCCGGGACGCGCTCCCTCCGGGCCGTCGTGCCCGAACCCGGTGATGGAGCAGATGACCAGCCGCGGGTTCAGCTCGTGCAGCCGCTGGCAGGAGAATCCGAGCCGGTCGAGTACGCCAGGGCGGAAATTCTCCACCAGGACGTCGCATCGCGGCACCAGCCGCCTGAGCAGCTCCCTGCCTTCCTCGCCGGCCAGGTCGCAGGTGACCGACTCCTTGTTCCTGTTGCAGGACAGGAAATAGGTGCCGACCGGGGGCCCGGCATCCTGGCCCGGTACGGCGCCGGCGGCGGCCACGAACGGCGGGCCCCAGTGCCTGCACTCGTCGCCGGTGCCAGGCTGCTCGATCTTGATCACCCGGGCACCGAGGTCGCCGAGCATCATCGTCGCGTGCGGACCGGCCAGGGCCCTGGTCATGTCGAGCACGACGATCCCGTCGAGCGGTCCTGACATGTCGAGTCCTCCCCGGCGCTGACCTCGCCGTCCGTCCTCCGCGGCCGGCATCGGGCAGCGCGCTTGCGCTGTCACGACGATGCCTCACTGAGCTCGATCATGCCTCAGCGGCAGGCGGTAACTACGCGCCGGAACCCGCCGGGTTGGCCAAGTTCGCCCCGTTGCGCCTCCGGGGAAGTTATCGTGCACTTGCTGGCGGGGCTGACGGTCCCCCGCTCCCCAAGCAGCCCCGCCGGCATTTATGGCAGGCCCGTATCGGATGGCCGGCGGCCGTGCGAGCAAGATGGCACCATGGGAAAGCCGACCTCGATTCCGCTGACCGGCGCGCAGTACGAGATTTCCGCGGGCGGCTACCGGGCCATCATTACCGAGCTCGGCGCTGGGCTGCGCCAACTCATCTACCGTGAGCAGCCGGTGATATCGGACTACGGGCCCGACGAGCTACCGCCGGCGGCCGCCGGGCAACTGCTGGCGCCGTGGCCGAACCGGGTTGACGGGGGACGCTACAGCTTCGCCGGAATGGACTGCCAGCTGGACCTGAGCGAGCCGGCTCAGGGCAACGCGATCCACGGCCTGACCCGATGGGCCGGCTGGCAGGCCGAACGCCGTGACGCCGACCGCGTCCTGCTCCGTCATGTGCTGCACGGGCGGTCCGGTTACCCCTTCTGCCTGGATCTCACCGCCGAGTACCTGCTGAGCGCCGGAGAGGGGCTGCGGGTCACCATCACCGCCCGCAACGCCGGCTCCCGGCCAGCCCCCTACGGCACCGGATCCCACCCGTACCTGACCGCGGGCACGCCGGGCATCGACGAATGCGAGCTTGAACTACCGGCCTCGCGGTGGCTGCCCGCCGGGCCCCGCGGCATACCGGTCACCGCGCCGCAGGATGTCGCCAGCACGCAGTACGACTTCAGGGCGGCCCGCGCCATCGGCAGCGCCCGTCTCGACCATGCTTTCACCGGCCTGGCCAGGGATGCCGGCGGCCGCGCCTGGGCGAGGCTCAGCACCGACGGCCGCCAGGTCTCGTTCTGGGCAGGCCAGGGCTACCAGTGGCTGCAGGTATTCACCGGCGACCCGCTGGATCCGCCGCATCGCAGGCGCGCGCTGGCGGTCGAGCCGATGACGTGCCCGCCGAACGCGTTCGTCACGGGACAGGACCTGATCACCCTCGATCCGGGCAGCAGCACGCAGCACGCCTGGGGCATCCAGGTACATCAGTCCTGAGCCTGGCCGGGTCCTCCCGGGCCGGCCAGCCCCGCTATGCGCTCGAGATCAGCCCTGGTGTCCACGTCGTCGGCGCTGCCGGTGTCGCCGCACTCCACCGGCGTCACAAGCTCTGGGTGCGCGCGCAGGAACGGCCGGGCGCCGGCGTCGCCGACGGCGAGCGCGGTGACCGCCGGCCAGTGCTCGCGAGCGAGCAGGACCGGGTTGCGCGGCGCGCCGCCGTAGGCCGCCACCGCCACGCCGGCGCCCGCCCGGTAGGCAGCGATCAGCCGCCGTACTGCGGCCGGCCCGACGAGCGGCTGATCGACCAGGGCGATCACGGCAGCGCCGCAGTCATCGGGGACCGTCGCCAGCCCGGCGGCCAGCGAGGAACCCATGCCGGTGCGCCAGTCCGGGTTGTGCACGATCAGCACGCCGGGCAGGTCGACCGCAACGGCTCCGGTGACGACCACCACGGGCAGCGCTCCGCCATCTCGCAGCAGCGCGACACCGCGGCCCGCCAGCGGCTCACCGCCGATCTCGACGGTCGCCTTCGGCTGGCCGAGACGGCTCCCGGCACCCGCTGCGAGCAGGATCCCGGCCACGCGGCGCTCCACGAGCATCAAGATTACGGCTCCGGGCGCTGCCCGGGCTTCCTGATCGCCCGCCGCACCGCGGGGCGCAGGTCGCTGTCCTGATAGCCGCCGTCCGCCAGGCCCGCGTGCCGCTCGAACACGTTACGCGCGCCGATGCTGCCGGTCAGCAGCCACGAGATCGCGGCGGCGATCCCGTACATGGGCAGCATGACCAGGCCGCCGCAGCAGGCGTACTGGGTCGCGTGCCTGGCCTCATGCGCGAACAGCGGGCCGTCCTGCGGCAGCCGGGCGGCATCGAGCCTGGTCAAGATCACATTGCCGACGCAGAACGCGTCCGAGCGCATCGGCAGCCGCAGCCGATGGGCCACGGTGAGCCCGTCCGGCCCTGGCGCGAATCTGGCCCGCCCGACGGCCGCTACCAGCAGGCCGCCCAGCGTGGAGCCGTTGGCGATGTTGACGGCACGCCGCAGCCGGTACGCGTGGCGCATCTGCGTCACCTCCTCAGCTCATTGAACGCGGGCCGCCCGCCGGCACGCATAGCGGGCAACCGCCGCGACACGGGCAAATAGTTGTCTTCGAGGCATCCGTGCTTGGCATTTCCGGGGTCAATCCACGCATACTCGGAACAAGGAGCGGACTCAGCCAGGCCGGGCCGCTCGGACGGCGCGAGCGACGGCGGGAGCTGCAGTTGGGCCGGAGAAAGTTCCACCGCTTGGCAGGAACGCTGATTGCCGCCGCAACGCTCTCCGCCTGCTCGGTGGCCCAGAACTACACGTACGTGACCGATTCGGGCGACAGTGCCTACTTCAAGGTGCCGCCAGCCTGGAAGCCGGTGGACCAGAACCTGCTGGCGGCGGCGCAGGCCCGGCTGCTCGGCAGTTCCCCCGCTGGCGCGGCCGGCGGCCCGCTCACCTGGTCCCGCGCCTACGACGCATCCGGCCAGCCGTCGGCCAGCCACGTCTTCGCGACCGCGAGCCAGCCGGTGGTCTACGCGAGCGTGCAGGCAATGAACACGGCGCAGCGGGCCGGGCTGTCCTTCGACAGCATGCGCAACCTGCTGCTGCCGGTGACGTCGACGGCGCGCCAGGCAGCCAGGCAGGCCGGAGCCACCTTCTCCGGCTTCCAGTCCATCGTCGATCAGGTGATCACCGGGCACGACGGTGTACGCGGCGTCAACGAGCTATTCGGGTACGAGATCGGCGGCGTGCCGGAGATCTTCGATCAGACGGTCCTGACCAACAGCGCGACGACCAAGCTCTACCTGCTGCTCGTGCAGTGCAACCAGAGCTGTTTCATCGCCCACAAATCGCAGATTGCCACGGTCGTCCGATCGTTCACAGTGCGAGGTTCGTGATGCCAGCCAGATCCGAGAAAGGTGCCGCCAGACGCGCCGCCCGCGACCGCGGCCGGCCCGAGCAAGGCCAGCCCGGCCCGGCCGAGCATCGGACCCGAACGCCGCTCGCGCTATGGGACCGGCTGAAGTTCATCATCCTGCTATCGCTGCTCTGGCTGGTGCTGGTCTGGTCGGACATGGCGAACGACCCGATCATCGGGTTCGCCGACGCGGCCCGCCAGCAGCTCACGGCGGCGAGGTGGGTGCTGATCCTGCTGGCCGCGGAGATCCTGCGCCAGCTGCATTTCCTGATCGCTGAGCACTGGGCCGGGTATTACCGGATCTGGGCGCATGGCGTGTTCGGCCGCGCGGATCGCGCAACTCACCAGATGAGCGACTGGACCAGGTTCCGGCTATCCCGGGCGCTGAAATGGCTGCTCGCGATCGCCGTCCTGGCGGTGCTCCTCGGCCGGGCCTTCCATACGTCGCCAGGGAACGCGCTGGCGGAGGCACCAGCTAAGTTCCTGCAGATACTGCCGGTGCTGCTGTACGTGATCGCCATCATCTCCCTCGGCATCCTGCAGTTCGTCGGGATCTTCTGGTTCATGTCGAAGGGGGGCGTCGACGTCTATTACCCGAACGACATCACCACCAGGTTCTCCGATGTCTGGGGCCAGGATCACGTGCGCGAGCGGGTACAGGAGAACATGCTGTTCCTCGAGGACCCGGAGTCGATCGAGGAGAAGGGCGGCTACGTCCCCGGCGGCATCCTGCTCTGGGGGCCGCCGGGCACCGGCAAGACGCTGATGGCCGAGGCGGTGGCCGGGGAAACCGGCAAGCCGTATGTCTTCGTCGACCCCGGGGCGTTCATCAACATGTTCTTCGGGGTCGGCATCCTCAAGGTGAAGTCGCTGTTCCGCAGGCTGCGCAGGCTCGCGGTGCGGTACGGCGGCGTGATCGTCTTCTTCGACGAGGCCGATGCGCTCGGCAACCGCGGCGGCGGCGTCGGCCAGGGCGGCGTCGTCGGCTACGGCCCGGTAAGCCCGTCCGACGCGTGCCACGGCTTCAGCTACCTGTCGCCGAATGCCCAGTCCGCGCTCATGGCCGACGCGCTGAGATCGAAGGCAGCCGCCGATCCCCGGCCGCCTACCAGGCACCGGCAGATCATCCCCGGCATGGGTGGCGGCGGCGGTGGTGGCATGGGGACCTTGCAGGCGCTGCTGACCGAGCTGTCCGGCCTGAAGAAGCCGCGCGGATTCTTCAACCGGATCGTCCGGCGGACGCTCGGCATGCGCCCCAAGCCGCCGCCCAAGTACCGGATCCTGGTGATGATGGCGACCAACCTGCCCAGCGCCCTCGACGAGGCGCTGCTGCGACCCGGCCGCCTTGACCGGGTTTACCGGGTCGGCTACCCCTCCAAGGAGGGCCGCAAGCGTACCTACGAGGGCTACTTCAGCAAGGTCAGCAACGAGCTGACGCCCGAGCAGATCGAGCACCTGGCGACGATCACCCCGTACGCCACCGGCGCCACCATCAAGGACCTGGTGAACGAGTCGCTCATCGTCGCGCTGCGCGACGGGCGGACGGTTATTAACTGGACCGACGTGCTGCGCGCCAAGCTGCTGAAGAGTGTCGGCCCGTCGGAGGGGGTCGAGTACATCGAGCGGGAGCGCCACGCCGTCGCGCTGCACGAGGCGTGCCACGCGGTGGTCAGCTACCTGGTGCAGAAGCGGAATGTCATCGATACCGCCACCATCCAGAAGGGCGCGGACTACCTGGGCTTCGTCAAGCCGATCCCGATCGAGGAGCAGTTCACCTCCTGGCGGAACGAGTACGAGGCAGACGCCATGGTCAGCCTGGCGTCACTGGTCGGCGAACGGATGTTCTTCGACGGCGATTCCAGCTCCGGCGTCTCCGGGGACCTGCAGAACGCGACAACCATCGCGCTCGCCATGGAGGGCCTGTGGGGCATGGGCGGCCAGTACGGCTCCTACGGGGTCACCAGGGCCCCGCAGGGCGCGCACCCGGTCGCGGACGGGAATGACCGCAACATGCTGGAGACCGCGCTCGGCCAGCGGGCCGAGGCTCACCTGGCGGCGCTGGCTGAGCGGACAAAGGTCCTGCTGGCCGAGCATCGGGCCAATGTCCTCGCCGTCGGCCATGCGCTCGAGATGCACAAGACGATCAGCGGCCAGGACGTCACGGCCATCATCGACGGCTCGCCGGGGCCGCTGGTCGACGGGCGGCCGTACAAGACGCCGGAATTCGCGGCCGAACTCGAGTCCTATCACCAGCAGGTGCTCGCCGCGCATCACGGCAGCGACGGCAGCCTGCCGCTGCCTGTCCCCGCGCCGGCTCCGGTGGAGCTTGACGCAATATCGGCGATGAACCCCAGGCCCAGCTCGACACCAGCACAGACCCCGCGTGACCAGCCCTAGCCGGCCGGGCCGGCCGGGCCGGCAACCGACGGTAACGCGCACTGGCCGGCGCCCCCGCCGCCTGCCGCGATGACGCTGCGGGTTGGCACGTCGGGCTGGCAGTACGCCGGCTGGCGAGGGGTGCTCTACCCGCCGGGAGTGCCGCAGCGGCGGTGGCTGGCCGCCTACGCCGAGCGGTTCGACACGGTGGAGTCCAACGCGGCCTTCTACCGGCTGCCCGCCAGGGAGACGTTCGAGCGCTGGCGCGATGCGACGCCGCCGGGATTCATGATGGCGGTCAAGGCGAGCCGCTACCTCACCCACGTCAGACGGCTGAGCGAGCCGGAAGAGCCGGTCGCCAGGCTTGTCGCCGCGGCTGGCGGCCTCGCAGGCAAGCTGGGACCGGTGCTACTGCAGCTGCCGCCGACGCTCCCGGCCGACGCGGTGCTGCTCGACCGCTGCCTGCGCTGTTTTCCCGCCGGGGTGAAAGTAGCGGCCGAGTTCCGGCACCCGTCGTGGTGGAGCGCTGAGGTCCGCGACATACTCGCGGCTCGCGGCGCCGCGCTGTGCTGGGCTGACCGGCTCGGCAGGCCGGCCACGCCGCTGTGGCAGACGGCCGGGTTCATCTACCTGCGCTGCCATCAGGGCACGGCCAGTCCGCGCCCGATGTACGGGAGCAAGGCGCTGCGGTCCTGGGCGGTGCGGGTCGGCGCCGTGGTCGCCGCAGGCGGCGACGCCTACGTCTACTTCAACAACGACCCCGGCGGCGCCGCGGTGCGCAACGCGCTGAGTTTCCGCACGCTCTGCGAGCGCTATGCGGCCGGCGGCCGGTAGCGCCGGTTGCGGACAGGCAGGCGCCATGCCTGTCCGCCGGATGGCGGGGTACGGGAGGACACGTGGATCCGGTAACGGCACTGCGGCAGATCGCGTTCCAGCTGGAACGGGCAAGCGCGCCGACCTACCGGGTGCGAGCATTCCGCCGCGCCGCACAGGTCACGGAGGATCTGCCGGCCGGCGAGCTGGAGCGGCGGATACGGGACGGAACGCTGCCGGCGCTGCCCGGGATAGGACCGGTCACCGCCGAGGTCATCACGCAGGCGGCTGGCGGCCGGCCGCCGGACTACCTGGCCAGGTTGCTCGCGGAGGCGCCGCCGGCCGAGCGGACTGGCCTGCGCGCGGCGCTGCGCGGCGATTGCCATACGCACTCAGACTGGTCAGACGGCGGCAGCCCGCCGGACGAGATGGCCGAATCGGCGCGCAGCCTCGGGCACGAATGGATCGCGCTGACCGACCACTCGCCGCGGCTGACGGTCGCCCGTGGCCTGTCCGCTGAGCGGCTCTGCGCTCAGCTCGAGCTCGTCAGCCGGCTCAACGCCGAGCTGGCCCCGTTTCGCATACTGACCGGAATCGAGGTCGACATCCTCGACGATGGCGGGCTTGACCAGCGCGACGACCTGCTCGGCCAGCTCGATGTCGTCGTCGCCAGCGTGCACTCGCAGCTGCGGATGCCGGCCGCGCCGATGACCGAGCGGATGCTGGCCGCGGTCGCGAGCCCGCACGTGGACATCCTGGGGCATTGCACCGGACGGCTGCTCACCGGCCGTAGCCGGCCGGAATCGGATTTTGATCCCGGCGCTGTGTTCAGCGCCTGCCGTGCGAACGGCGTCGCGGTGGAGATCAACTGCCGGCCAGAGCGCCAGGACCCGCCCGGCCGGCTGCTGCGCATCGCCATGCAGGCAGGCTGCATGTTCGCCATCGACAGTGATGCGCACGCCCCCGGCCAGCTCGACTGGCTGGCCAGCGGCTGCGCGCGGGCCGAACGGCTCGGCATCCCGCCGGACCGGGTGATAACACCCGCCGGGCGGAGCAGCTGGGTCACGCGCGAGGCTGAGGAGGCCGCGACCCGCCATTCAGGCCCGCGAACGTGCTTCTTCCAGGGCGCGCGCGACGAGAACCCGGGAAAGATGCTCACGGTAGCCGCAGCTGGCGTTGATGTCCTCGGGCGCGGCCGATTCCGCCGCAGCGTGGGCGGCGGCATCCCGCGGCCCGGCGCCCGAGGCCAGGGCACGCTCCACCGCGCCGGCCCGCAGCGGCGTCGGCCCCATGTTCACCAGCGCCACGCTGCCGCCCTGTACCGCGACGCCGACGATCGCCCAGTCGATGGCGCGCTTGGTGAATTTCTGGAACGACCAGCCGGCCTGCTGCGGCCTGGGGATGCGGATTTCCGTCAGCAGCTCACCCGGCTGCAATGCGGATTCGAACAGGCCGCGGAAGAACTCCCCGGCCGTGATCTCACGGCTGCCGGAGGGCCCGCGGGCGATCAGCGTCGCATCCAGGGCAAGGATCACCGCGGGCAGGTCGGCCGCGGGGTCGGCGTGCGCCAGCGAGCCGCCGATCGTGCCGCGGTGGCGGACCTGAGGGTCGCCGACCTGCCCGGCGGCATGCGCAAGCAGCGGCAGTTCGGCGGCGAGCAGCCCGGACCTTGCCATCTCGTCGTGGCTGGTCAGCGCGCCGACCGCGATATGGCCGCCATCCTCGCGGATATAGCGGAGCTCGCTGACCCGGCCGATGTCTACCAGGACCTCGGGCACGGCAAGGCGCAGCTTCATGAGCGGGAGCAGTGAGTGGCCGCCGGCCAGGAACTTCGCGTCATCGCCGCCCTCGGCCGCCAGATTCAGGGCCTCATCGACCGACGAGGCCCGCTGGTAGGTGAATGGTGCGGGGATCAACCTGGCCGCCTCTCGCTTGCCGCGCCGTCGCTGGCCGCGGTCAGCACCGCCCTGACGATGTTGTGATAGCCGGTGCACCGGCACAGGTTGCCCTCCAGGGCGGACCTGACCTCTGCCTCCGTGGGCGAGGGGTTCTCCGCCAGCAGCGAGACCGTCGCCATGATCATGCCCGGGGTGCAGAATCCGCACTGCAGCCCGTGCTCAGCCCGGAACGCACGCTGAACCGGATGCATCTGGTCCGGGCCGGCGGCCAGTCCCTCGGCCGTCACTACCTCGCGCCCGTCCGCCTGGGCGGCGAGCACCGTGCACGATTTCACCGACTGCCCGTCCAGCAGGACCGTGCAGGCACCGCAGGAGCTGGTATCGCAGCCGACATTGGTCGCGGTGAGGCCGGCCACGTCGCGCAGGAAGTGCACGAGCAGGGTGCGATCCGCGACGTCGGCCGTAACCTGGCCGCCGTTCACGGTCACGGTGACCTTCACTGGCTTCCCCTCGCTTCGCTGATCGCAGCCCAGACCCGCTCGGGCGTGGCCGGCATGTCGATGTGGCGGACGCCGAGATGGCTGACCGCGTCGATGACGGCGTTCTGCGCCGCGGGAGCGGCGCCGATCGTCCCCGCCTCGCCGATCCCCTTGGCCCCGAGCGGGTTGATGCCCGTCGGGGTCTCGCTTGCCAGCAGCTCGAAGCTCGGCAGCTCAGCGGCCGTGATCGTGGCATAGTCCACGAGCGTGCTGGTCAGCGGGTTGCCATCGGCATCGTAGATCATCTCCTCCAGCAGCGCCTGCGCCACCCCCTGGGCGATGCCGCCGTGCCGCTGCCCCTCGGCAAGCACCGGGCTGACCACCGTGCCGGCGTCGTCGGCGGTCACGTGCCGGATCAGCCGGGCCTTGCCGGTCTCGGTATCCACCTCCACGAGCGCGAGATGGGTGCCGAACGGGAAGGTTGGCTGCCCTTCGGTGTAGTTGACCGCTGCCTCCAGGCCATCGTCGCCGGTATGGCCCGCGACCTCGGCCCAGGTCCGGCTGGCCGCCGGGTCGCCGCGCACCTGCCAGACCCCGCGCTCGGTGTCCAGCTCAAGGTCGGCCTCGCTGGCCTCGAGCATGTCCGCGGCTAGCCGGCGAGCCTGCTCCTTGACCTCGACCGCAGCCTTATGCACGGCGACGCCGCCCAGCTGCAGCGACCGTGACGCATAAGTGCCGACCCCCATCGGGATGAGGTCGGTGTCGCCATGGATCACCGTGACCTTCGCCATCTCGATGCCCAGCTCGGCCTCGACGAGCATGGCCCAGGTGGTGTGGTGACCCTGGCCGTGCGCCGAACTGCCGGTGTAGACCGTGGCCGTGCCGTCGCCGCCCACGACGAGCCGGGCGGTCTCCCCGCCCGCCGCGTCCGCGGCGGTGATCTCCACGTAGCTCGCCAGCCCGATGCCCAGCTGCCGCACGTCGCCCCGCTCTCGCCGGCGCGCCTGCTCCGCCCGGAGCTCTTGGTACCCAGCGCCGGCCAGCACCTTGTCCAGCGCCGCGGCGTACGCCCCGCTGTCATAGACGGGCCCGCAAGGGGAGCTGTACGGGAACGCCTCCGGCGGCACCAGGTTGATCCGGCGGACTTCTGCCGGGTCCCTGCCGATCTCGGCGGCGAACAGGTCCACGGCCCGCTCGATCGCGGCCGTCGCCTCTGGCCGCCCGGCCCCGCGGTACGCGGCGATCGGAGTCGTGTTGGTCACCACCACGCTGGAGGCGGCCTCGACGTGGGGGATGTCGTACGGGCCGGCCGCCATCAGGCGGGTGAGGAAGGGAAGGAAGCCGCCCATCCGCGGGTAGGCACCCGCGTCCTGCACGATCTCGAGCCGGTAGGCCAGGATGCGCCCGTCCCTGGCTCCGCCGATCTTGATCACCTGCCGCTGGGCTCGCCCGTGCGTCATCCCCACAAGGTTCTCGCTGCGCGTCTCGGTCCAGCTCAGCGTGCGGCCGACGTGTTTGGCCGCCCACGCGACCACGAGTGCGTCCCGGTCAATTCCGACCTTGGCACCGAATCCGCCGCCCACATCGGGGGCGACCACCCGGATGGCGCCGGGATCAAGCCCGACCACGCCGGCCAGCACGAACCGGGAGATCTGCGCGTTCTGAGTGCTCACCCAGACGGTCAGCTTGCCGTCGGCCCACTTGGCAGCGGCGGCGCGCCCTTCCAGCGGGACCGGTGCGAGCCGCTGGTTCACGATGGTCCGCTGCAGCACGACGTCGCAGCCATCGAAGGCCGAGCCGTCGGCTGGCGCGCCACCAGTGACCGGGACGTTTGACCCGGCCGCGGGGAACAGCAGCGTCCCGCCAGCCAGCGCCGCGTCGGCGCCCACGACCGCCGGCAGCGGCTCGTAGTCCACGCTGACCAGTTCGGCGGCGTCCTCACCCTGGTAGCGGTCATCGGTGATCACGATCGCCACCGGCTCGCCGACGTAGCGCACCCGGTCAACGGCGAGCAGCGGCTCCGCCCATGGACCGCCCAGCGGCAGCGGGGCAGCCTCATTACCGCCGCTCCCGTCGTCGGGCGGTGGCGGCGGCAGGTCGTTCAGGTCCGCCGCGGTCAATGCGGCGACCACGCCCGGCGCGCTGCGCGCCGCCGAGACGTCGATGCCGCTGATCAGCGCGTGCGCCAGGGGGCTGCGCACAAACGTGATCCGCGACGCGCCTGCCAGTTCCGGCACTCGCAGGTCATCGACGTACGTGCCGCCAAATGTCAGCAGTCGCGGATCCTCAGTCCGCATCACCCGGGTACCCAGGATGCTCATGTGGCTCCCCTGCCTTCCGGTATGCGACCTACCGCGGCCGCGGGAGCCCGGCCCCGCGCGGTGCGCACCAGTATCGCGGTGCCGGTGAGGCGATGGCAACAGCGGCGCTGCCCGGGGTACAGACAGGATGCGACTCGGCCAGGTAGAACAAGGGAACAGCGCCGGATGACGTACCGGCTTGGCCGGCCGAAGGGATGAGTCATGATCGAGCCATATCAGGCCCTTGGGCTGGTGCCCACCATGCGGGGCATCCGCCGCCGGCCTGAGATCGAGGCCAACCTCGAGCATCTATCGCACCTGATCAAAGCCGCGTCGTGGCTGTCCAGCCTGGACTTGCCGGTGCGGCTCATCGCCATCCCGGAAGGGGCACTGCAAGGTTTCAACGACGAGGTTCTTGACCTCGACCACGAGGAATTCGCACGAGAATGTGCGATCGACATACCGGGCCCGGAGACGGATTACCTCGGCGCGCTCGCCCGCCAGTGGGACGCTTTCCTGATGGGCCAGGCGAAGGCCCGTCACCCCGAATTTCCTGGCCGTTTCTTTAATGTTGGCTTTATCCTCAGCCCGGATGGCGAAGTAATTCTCCGGCACCATAAAGTGGTACCACTGCTCCCGGTCGAGCATTCAGTGACGCCACATAATGTATGGGACAAGTGGATCGAGCTGTACGGGCGTAACCTTGATGCGTTTTACCCGGTTGCCGACACGGCCATCGGAAGGCTCGGATTCCTGATGGCCAACGAGGGCTCGTACCCGGAGAACGCGCGTGGCCTGGCGATGAACGGCGCCGAGGTCGTCTACCGGGGCCCGTATCCGCACCCGCACGTCGGCAACGGCCTGTTCGAGATCCAGAATCGCGCGCGCGCCCTGGACAACAACCTGTACCTGATCGCGTGCAATGTCGGCACGTATTACCTGAATTCAGAATCCGCGGTCCCGATCGATACTTTCGGTGGCGGGTCGGCCGTGATCGACTACCGCGGGCAAATCATCGGAAGACACGACTACAGCGGCGGATCCTCCTGGGTCGCCGGGACTGTCGACATCGAGGCGCTGCGGAAGTTCCGCGCGAACGCGCAATGGGACAACTGGATCAAGGATCTCACCACTGAGCAGTACCAGCTCATTTACGAGGAGCCGGTCTACCCGAAGAATATCTACCTCGACCGGGTCCCGTACGGGCATGATGAATATCGCCGTGAAGTGACAGCGAAGCAAATCCGGCTCATGCACGAGCGGGATATCTGGGTGCCGCCGGACAAGTGACGGCCACGGCCGGCCGCGCGCCCTGGACGGCTTCCGCGGTCAGGATGACGCCCTGACCGTGGACATCCGTGGCATGACGATCGAGGCCAGGCCGGCTGACCGGGATTCCGCGGGCGCCGGTGCCCGCCACCGCGCTCCCCCGGACCGCTAGAGGCCCGCGCTTGAGAGTTCAGCGGCGGCTTCGCCCGGCTGGCGCGCGAGGCTGACGGCCGCCGGGGCGGGCTTACCGGCGTGATCCTCGGCGCGGTCGCGCTCGCCGCCGCCTGCGCCGGGCAGCTGCAGCCAGCGCGGCGCTAGCCGTGATGGATGCGCCCGGTGGTACCGGTCAGCGGCCTGCCGGTACCGCCCCAGCGCAGCTGGATGAGCTCCGCGGCGATCGCCACCGCGGTCTCCTCGGGCGTCCGCGCGCCGAGATCGAGCCCGATCGGCGAGCGCAGCCGCGCCAGCTCGTCTTCCGTGAGGCCCGCCTCGCGCAGCCGCGCGAGCCTGTCCTCGTGCGTCCGCCTGCTTCCCATCGCGCCGGTATAGGCGGCCGGGGTGCGCAGCGCGACCTCGAGCAGGGGGACGTCGAACTTGGGGTCGTGGGTCAGCACGCAGATGACGGTACGCTCGTCGACCGCGGCGCTGGCCAGGTAGCGGTGCGGCCAGTCGGTGACGACCTCGTCCGCCTCCGGGAAGCGCGCGGCGGTCGCGAAGACCGGCCGGGCATCACAGACGGTCACCCGGTATCCAAGGAACTTGCCCGCCCTGGCCACGGCGGCCGCGAAGTCGATCGCGCCGAACACCAGCATCCGCGGCGGCGGGGCGAAGGACTGCACGAAGACGCCAAGCTCGTCCCGGCGCCGCTCCCCCTCCGGGCCGTAACGGCGGACGCCGGTAACGCCCTGCGCCAGCATGCCGCGTGCGTCGTCATCGACGGCCTGGTCAAGCCGGTCGCCGGCGCCGAGCGTGCCGGGTACGGCCCGGGTGTCCCCGGCGGGATCATCCGCGGGCCAGATGATCCTCCTGGCGCCGATCTTGCCGGGGCCGTCGACCACCGTTGCCACGGCGACCGGCTGGTCCGCACGGACTGCCGCGGCGACCTCGCCGAGCAGGGGAAAGTGCGATCGATCGACCGGCTCGACGAAGATGTCGATGATGCCGCCGCAGGTCAGGCCGACGGCGAACGCGTCATCGTCGCTGATCCCGTAGGTCTGCAGGACCGGCTGCCCGGTCGCGGCGACTTCGCCAGCGAGCTCGTAGACCGCGCCTTCCACGCAGCCGCCCGACACGCTGCCCACGACCTCCCCCCCGCCGGAAACGGCAAGCGCAGCGCCCGGTTCGCGGGGCGCGCTGCTGAACGTGCGCACCACCGTGGCCAGGCCGAACGTCTCGCCGGCCGTCCACCACTTCACGATCGGTTCCAGGATGTCTCGCACGCACGTCACCTCGGGACATTTGTCGCTTGACGCCAGACTACGTCGCTGATCCGCCTGGTCACCTCGCGGCGTGCACTCCGAAGAAGCGCCGGCGGAGGTTGAAGAAGGCGACGAGCGCGACGGCGAGATAGAGCACGTACACGCAGACCTGCAGGACCGTCGGGCTCTGCGCATAGCCGAAGAAGCTGTGCAGGAGGTCGCCGGCCGCGGTGTCCTCGTTCAGGATGGAACCGGTGTGCCAGAGCGGGTCAGTCGCCCACGGCAGCCAGCCCAGTTCCTGGAGGTTCTGCACGGCGTCGACGAGGATGGCGCTGCGCTGGGTGGTGGAGAAAGCGATAGCCAGCGTGAAGACGACCGTCTCGAGGCCCTCGCGGCCCACGGCCTGGAATGCCAGCAGGGCCAGGCCGGTGCGCGCGCCGCGGCTGATCGCCATGTCCGCCCGCGCGCGCAGGTCGAAGGACAGGCCACGGGCGTGCGAGCGCATCCAGAAGGTCATGTAGGTGAGGACGCCGGCCGCCAGCAGGTAGGTGACGGTCTCGAAGATCGTCTGCACGCGCGACCCGTCATAGGAGCGGATGGTCTGGTATGCGATCACCCCGCCGGCCGCGGCCAGCACGAGCGCCGCCGCCACGCCGGCGAAGACGTCGCGAAAGTGCTGCCGCTGGCCGCTGCGGTTCAGGTACGCGAGCAGTATCGCGATGATCATGCTTGCCTCGACGCCCTCGCGCAAGAAGATCACCAGCGTGGCGAGCATGGGCAGTCAGTCCCCCAGTTGGCGGCGAGATTGTTAGGGTAGCCTAACCTAGCTGCCGCGCCCAGCGTCAACCGCCTGCTCGCTGCGGGCACGCAGCGAGCGCAGCACGAGGGCGGTGTCCAGCGCTGCCACGACCGCATCCCATCCCTTGTCCTCCGTGCTTGTGTCCAGCCCGCACCGCTCCAGCGCCTGGTCCACGGTGTCGCAGGTGAGCACGCCGTTGCCGACCGGCGTGCCGGCATCGAGCGCGACCCTGGTGAGCCCGTAGGTCACCGCGTCGCAGACGTAGTCGAAATGCGGCGTGCCGCCGCGGATCACCGCGCCGAGGCAGGCCACCGCATCGTGCCGGGCGGCGAGCTCGGCGGCCACTACCGGCAGCTCGACCGCGCCAGGAACCCGGACCACCAGCGGGTCGCCGGCACCGCAGGCGGCCGCGGCCGCGATGGCCCGGTCCAGCAGGCTGTCGGTGATATCCGGATGCCATCGGGTCGCGGCGATGGCCAGGCTGAGCCCGGCCGCGGCCACCACCTGCCCGGCCGGCCGGCCCTGCCCGCTCATCGCGTGCCTGCGGCAGCGGGGCGGGCGGCCGCCGGTGCGCCGCTGTCCGGCAGCAGATCCGCCGCCGGCACCGGATCCGCTGCCGCCACCGGATGCTCAGCGGCCAGCCCCGGATGGCCGGCTTCCGCCAGCGGCGATTCCGGCAGGCCGTCGATCTGGTGGCCGAGCCGGTCCCGCTTGGCCATCAGGTAGCGCACGTTGTCGGGCGTCGCGCTGGCGGGCAGCGGCACCCGGCCCGCCACCTCGATGCCGAACCCGGCCAGGCCGCGGACCTTGGCCGGGTTGTTCGTCAGCAGCCGGAGCGAGCTGACCCCGAGGTCGGCGAGCATCTGCGCGCCGGTGCTGTACTCGCGGGCGTCGGCAGGCAGCCCGAGCTCCAGGTTGGCGTCGACCGTGTCCGCCCCGGCATCCTGCAGGTTGTAGGCGCGCAGCTTGCTGAGCAGCCCGATGCCGCGGCCCTCGTGACCGCGCAGGTACAGCACGATGCCGCGGCCCTCGGCCGCGATCATCGCCATCGCCGCCTTGAGCTGATCGCCGCAATCGCAGCGCTGGGAGCCGAACACGTCCCCGGTCAGGCACTCCGAGTGCATCCTGACCAGGACGGGACCGGCGGCGGCGATGTCGCCGAGTACCAGGGCCAGGTGCTCGGTTCCGTCCACCGAGCTCAGGTACCCGAGCGCGCGCCATTCACCGGACAGGTTCGGCAGCCTCGTCTCGACGACCCGGCTGACCATGCGCTCGGAGCGCCTGCGGTACTCGATCAGCTGGGCGATCGAGATCAGCGCCAGCCTGTGCTCGTCCGCGAACGCGCGCAGCGCCGGCAACCTGGCCATCGTGCCGTCGTCGTTGACGACCTCGGCGAGCACGCCGACCGGGGCGAGCCCGGCGAGCCTGGCGAGATCGACCGCCGCCTCGGTGTGGCCAGGCCGGCGCAGCACGCCGCCCTCGGCGTACCTGAGCGGGAAGATGTGCCCGGGCCGGACAAGCTCGTACGGCTCGGTCGCCGAATCGACCAGGGCCCGCACCGTCCTGGCCCGGTCGGCCGCCGATATCCCGGTGGTCACGCCGTCCCGCGCATCGACGCTGACCGTGAACGCGGTCCGCATCCGCTCCTTGTTCTGCGCGGTCATCAGCGGCAGCTGGAGCCGGTCGAGTTCCTCGCCCGGCATCGGGACGCAGATCACGCCGCTGGTGTGCCGGATGGCGAACGCCATCAGCGCGGTGGTCGCCTTGCTGGCGGCGAAGATGACGTCGCCCTCGTTCTCGCGGTCCGCGTCATCGACGACGACGGCGGCGCGGCCGGCCGCGATATCCGCGATGGCCCGCTCGACGTCGTCCAGCCTGATGGCGGGGTCGGCGAGCGGGGTCATGACCGCGCCCCGGCGCTGACCAGCTTCTCGACGTACTTAGCGATCATGTCGACCTCCAGGTTCACCGTCTCGCCAGCCTGCTTCCTGCCGAGCGTGGTCCGTTCCAGCGTTTCCGGGATCAGGCTGACCTCGAACCATCCCGGCTGGCCTGGCTCGTCCTGCTGGCCATCGCCGCCGCCGAGCGCCGACACGGTCAGGCTGATGCCGTCCACGGCCACTGACCCTTTCTCCACCAGGTAACGCAGTAGCCCGGCCGGCATGCCGATGCGGACGACTTCCCAGTGCCTGGCTGGCCTGCGGGCGAGGATGGTGCCGGTGCCGTCCACGTGACCCTGGACGAGGTGACCGCCGACCCGCCCATCCAGCCGCAGCGGCCGCTCCAGGTTGACGACCGCGCCGCGGCGGAGCGTGCCGAGCCCGGAGCGGCTCAGTGTCTCCGCCATCACGTCGGCGGTGAACGTGCCGTCCGATGCGGCCGTGACCGTCAGGCAGACGCCGTTGACGGCGATCGAGGCACCGCGCGCGGCGTCGGCGGTGACCAGCGGTCCGCGCACGATGACCCTCGCGGCGTCGCCGAGCTTCTCCAGCGCGACAACCTCGCCGAGCTCTTCCACGATTCCGGTGAACACCACGCCCTCCTCCGGAGCTGTCAACTGCCCTGCAGCTCCGGGGACGCGCGATTGCGCAGGCACGGCCGACCGGCCCGCAAGCGGGCCGCGCCGTGCGCGTGCTTCCTCCCATCCGGACTTTCACCGTCGGTCCTGGAATTTCGCCAGGTCAGCCAGCCGATGGCCTCGGCTGGGTCGCGGACTGTCACCGCCGGCTCGGAGTTACACCGACCCCGGAGCACGCATTCTCGGAAACCAGTCTGCCACGACGGCTATTCCCGGCGGCAGCCAGCCGCGCCCGCCGCGCTGGCGGCGGGTCAGCTGGCTACCCGGCTGCGGCGGGCCACGGTGTCGATCGTCACGGCCGCGAGCAGCACGATCGCGGTGATGATGTTGGTCGCCGCGGCTGTCATCCCGATCAGCGCCAGGCCGTTGGCGATGGTCGCGACGACCAGCCCGCCCAGCACCGCGTGCAGCATCCGGCCACGGCCGCCGAACAGGTTGGTGCCGCCGATGACCGCCGCCGCTACCGCGAACAGGACGTACTGGCCGCCGTTGAGGGTCGTGCCGATCGAGTTGAGCTGCGACGCAAGCAGGATTCCGCCGATCCCGGCGGTCAGCCCGCACAGCGTGAAGGCGAGCGTCCTGATCATGGTCAGGTTGACGCCCGCCCGCCGGGCCGCCTCCGCGTTGCCGCCGATCGCGTAGATGTAGCGCCCGAAGCGGGTCCGCCCGGTCAGGACCGTGTACAGCACGAGGATGCCGAGCACGATGAGGACAACCCACGGGACGCCGCTCAGCGTCGACAGGCCCGCGCCGCGGTTGGTGTTGCTCACCAGGACCACCAGCACGCCGGCGACCGCCATCACCGCGACCTTCAGCAGGGTGACGCCGAACGGAGGCGCCACCAGGCCGCTTGATCGCCTGCGGCCATCCCGCAGGAACATGAACAGGCCGGCCAGCCCGACCAGGACCACCATGACGACCCAGCCGGCCAGCGGGCTGAGGTTCCCCGAGGTGAAGTCGTCGATGATATTGCTCGTGACGTTGATCGACCCGCCGGCGCCGTGGCCGCTCCTGGAGACCAGGATCAGCATCAGGCCCTGCAGGCCGAGTAGGCCGGCGAGCGTGACCACGAACGACGGCAGCCCGAGCCGGGTGATCAGGGTGCCCTGCACCGCGCCGATGAACGCGCTGAAGGCAAGCCCGAGCAGGATCGACACCCACCAGGGCAGCGTGTAGGCGGCCCAGAGGGTGACCACCGCGCCGCAGCCGGCGTTGTAGCCGACGGACAGGTCGATCTCGCCGAGCAGCAGGACGAAGATCTCGGCCATGCCGAAGATGATGAACGGGGCACTCAGCACCATCAGGTTGACGAGGTTGCCCGCGGACAGGAACAGCGAGTTCCGGACCTGGAAGTAGATCACGACCGCGGCCAGGCCCAGCACGACGGGCAGTGCGCCGCTCTCGCCGTTCCTGACCCGCTGGAGCCAGATCCGGGCATAGTCGCCGACGGAGTCGGCGAGCAACTCCGGCGATGCCGCCAGCGCCACATCGCCGCCCGCGGCCGCATCGGTGGCCGGGTCGCCGGTTTCCGGCCCCGCCGCGACGATCACGGGCGCGTCGTCGTCTGCCGGGCCTGGCTCTGTCGGTGACATGGTTCAGCCTTCCGTGCCGCTGCCGCGCGACGAAGCGCGCTGGCCCGGGTAGCCGTTCCCGGCCACCCGGGCGGACGTTCCCGTGGTCATCAGCTCCACCACGGATTGCGTGTCGAAATCCGCCGCTGGGCCGGCGGCGGCGAGCCGGCCCAGGTAGAGCACCGCTATCCGGTCCGCGACCTGGAAGACCTCGTTGAGGTTGTGCGAGATCACGATGACCGCATGCCCGCGGCTGGAGAGCCGCTTGATGAGGTCAAGAACCAGTTCGGTCTGGGTGACGCCCAGTGCCGCGGTCGGCTCGTCCATGATCACGAGCTTGGCCTCCAGCATCACGGCCTTGGCCACGGCGACCGACTGCCGCTGGCCGCCGGACAGCGAGCCGACCGGCTGCCGGATCGACCGCACGGACACCACTCTGAGGTTGGCGAGCGTCTGCTTCGCGGTGAGCTCCATGTTCACCTCGTCGAGCAGGCCGCCCCGCAGCATCTCATGGCC
>WNGD01003673.1_pt1 | contig 20445 bp, 16 predicted proteins | sample 5400671 | NCBI WGS metagenome assembly WNGD01 (sample SAMN13153369, study PRJNA577476) | soil metagenome | isolation source: 40 cm soil or saprolite under grassland replicate 2 | place: USA:California | collected 2016-06-15 | reverse complement strand
GATCATCAGCTGGCTGCCGATCTTCCTGTTCGTGATCCTGTTCGGGCTCTCGATGGACTACCACGTGTTCATCCTCAGCCGCGTCCGCGAAGCCTTCGACCGCGGCATGACGACCGAGGAAGCAGTTGCACACGGGATCAAGACGACCGCCGGCGTCGTCACCAGCGCCGCGCTGGTGATGTTCGGCGTCTTCGCGATCTTCGCCACGCTCCAGTTCATGTTCCTGAAGGAGTTCGGCGTCGGCCTCGCCATCGCCGTCCTCGTCGACGCCACCATCGTCCGCGCAGTCCTGCTGCCGGCGACCATGAAGCTGCTCGGCGACTGGAACTGGTACCTGCCGAGGTGGCTCGAGTGGTTGCCCACCCTCGACCACGGCGACTCGACCGAGTCCGCCGCCGCCACACCGGTCGCGCTGACGTCGGCGATCCCCCAGCCGGCAGACGCCTAGTCGACCGCCGCTCTCACCCGCGCAGCCCCTGGGGTCATCTCCTGGGGGCTGCGCGATCCGAACGCCCGTTCAAGCGCTCGGCGCCACGCCGACGCGAACCCGCATCAACCAACGGAGGAACGTCATGACCCGCACGACCCAGTACTCCCAGTCCAAGCCACCGAGATCCCAGCGGCGCAGGACGATCGAGCTCTCGGGCGCGATCCTCGCCTGTCTGACCGCGGCCGTCCTGGTGGTCGCCTCAGCCGCCGCAACGCCACGCGGCACACAGGCGAAGACAGCTCTGCAGCAGGACGCCGACGCGCTCGTCGCCGCCGGCGCCCCCGGTGTCGTCCTGCTCACCCGAGACGGCAACCACACCACAAGCGTCACCAGCGGTCTCGGTGAGGTCAGCACGAAGACACCGATTCGGGCGGCTGATCGTTTCCGCGTCGCCAGCATCGCCAAGAGCTACACCGCAACCGTTGTCCTCCAGCTCGTCGACGAGGGCAAGCTTCGCCTCGGCGACAGCGTCGAGCGATGGCTCCCGGGACTCGTTCCGGGCGGCGAGGCGATCAGCATCCGCCAGCTGCTCAACCACACGAGCGGGCTCGCCGACTTCGAATACGACCCGACCGTTCTCGCCCCCTACCTCGCCGGCGACCTCAGCCACGCCTGGGCACCGCGCAAGCTCGTCCAGATCGCCGTCTCGCATCCGCCGCTGTTCGCACCCGGCACCGACGAGTCGTACTCCAGCACCAACTACCTGCTCGCCGGCCTGATCGTCGAAGCCCGCACCGGGCACACGCTCGGCAACGAACTGAACCGCCGCATCTTCCAGCCGCTGCATCTCCGCGCCACCAGCTTCCCGACCACGGCGCGCATGCCGAGCCCGCACGCACACGGCTACCTCGTCATCAAGAAGCCGCCGGCGAGCGACGTCACAGGCCTCTACCCGTTCCCCTGGGCCGCCGGGGCGATCGTCTCGAACGCCACCGACACGGCGACCTTCTACCGCGCGCTCCTCTCCGGCCGTCTGCTCTCGCCGCGGCTGCTCCACGCGATGCAGACAACACACGCCCAGAAGCACATCGACATCGCCGGGCAGCGCTATGGCCTCGGCCTGATCCGCTACTCAACAGCGTGTGGCACTGCCTGGGGCCACAACGGCGCCTACCCCGGTTACTACGTCTACGACTTCACGAGCAGCGACGGTCAGAGGCAGGCCGTCATCGAGGTCAACGCCGACCCGGGCAGCGTCTCCAAGACCACGGGTCTGAAGTCCATCCGCTTGCTCGCCAAGGCGTACTGCACAGGCGCGTAGGACGCTCGAACCCCTCAAGGGAGCGGTCGCATTGCTCAGTGCGATCGCTCCCTCTACCGGACCGGAGGAACTCCAGATGACAGGCTCGCTCGCACCGACGTTCGACAAAACCCGGAGCACCGCGCGCTTTTTCGGCGCGATGTCGAGACGAGTCGCAGCAGCCCGCCGTGAGACGACCGTTGCCGTCGCGGCGCTCGTGATGATCGCCGTGCACCTGCTCGACGACAGTTACGTCCAGCCCGAACCAGGCACCACCGCCGCCGATCACCTCGCCAGCGGACTGGTGCCACTCGCCGCGCTACTCGCATTCGCAAGCGCATACCCACGACTCCGCGCAGGACTCCGCGCGGCGATCGCGATCCCGCTCGGAGTGCTCGGCATTGTCGCCGGAGTGGGCGAGGCCGGCTACTACACCCTCCAAGTCGGCCCCTCCGGCGACGACTACACCGGCTTGCTCACGATCCCGGCCGGCCTTCTACTCGTCGGCATCGGGGCCACAACCCTCTGGACGACACGACGGCGCGACGACCGCCTCCACCGCCGCTACCCACGGCGTCTCTTGCTGACAGCCGCCGCCGTCGTTGGCGGCTACATCGTCCTCTTCCCACTGGCGCTCTCCTACGTCTTCACGCACTCCGCGCGCGCCGCGGTCCCGCCCGCCCAACTCGGCGCCGCACATCAGGACGTGAGCTGCACGACCAGCGACGGTTTGACACTCAGAGGCTGGTACGTCCCCGCCAAGAATCACGCCGCAGTGATCGCAGCACCCGGCCGGGCCGGCTCACAGAAGCAAGCGCGGATGCTCGTTCGCCACGGCTACGGCGTGCTGCTCTTCGACCGCCGTGGCGAAGGCGAAAGCGACGGCGACCCGAACGCCTTCGGCTGGGCCGCCGACAAAGACCTGAACGCCGCCGTAGCGTTTCTGCAGCACCGCTCCGACGTCGACCGCAACCGGATCGGCGGCATCGGCCTCTCCGTCGGCGGCGAGACACTCCTCCAGACCGCCGCCGAATCAGACGGCCTCAAGGCGGTCGTCGCCGACGGCGCCGGCTCCCGCTCGCTCCGCGAAGACCTTGCCCGCGCGGGCAGCAACAAGTGGGGAGAGATCCCGACCTCGCTGGTCATCACCGCGGGCACGATGCTCTTCTCCAACCAGGCGGCGCCACCGAACCTGAAGAACCTCGTCGGCCGCATCGCGCCCCGACCTGTCTTCTTCATCTACGGCCAGCACGACCAGGACAACGTGCGGGAGCTCACGCCCGGTTATTACGCCAACGCCGGCGAGCCGAAGGCAATCTGGGAAGTCGCCGGCGCTTCACATACCGGCGCTATCGATACCCAGCCGCGCGAGTACGAGCGACGGGTAATCGCGTTCTTCGACCGGGCGCTGCTCGGCGCCGACGCCTCGGCGATCGCCGGCGCGCACACACCGGAGAACCCGCCTACAGGTGTCGGGTCTCCCGGCTTTCGAGTCGGCGCTGGTGCTGCCAGGTTGGGTCGGTCAATTGGCCAAGCCGAGAGGAAGAGGGTGAACCCGTGAATGAGATCAGCAGTTTGGCCGAGCGAACCGATGCGGTGGCGGACGGTGTCCGCCTGGAGTCCGTGACAAAGATCTATGGACGCGGTAGCGGCGCTGTCACCGCCTTGAGCGAGCTTTCGCTTGAACTTGCGAGCGGCTCCTTCACGGCGATGATGGGGCCGTCGGGTTCAGGAAAGAGCACCTTCCTGCAGTGCGCAGCGGGACTCGACCGGCCGACTTCCGGCTCGATCTATCTCGGTGACGTTGATCTCTCCAGCCTCGACGAGGACGCGTTGAGCAGGCTGCGCCGCGAAACGGTCGGCTTCGTCTTTCAGTCGTTCAATCTCGTCCCGTCGCTGACCGCGGCTCAGAACATCACGCTGCCGTTGCGCCTGTCGAAGCGAAAGCCGGACGAGGAATGGTTGGCCGAGGTGATCGAGCGCGTCGGTCTCTCCACGCGCATCAAGCACAAGCCGGGCGAGTTGTCCGGCGGACAGCAGCAGCGCGTCGCAATCGCACGCGCGCTCGTCACGCATCCGCGCGTGATCTTCGCTGACGAGCCGACGGGCGCCTTGGACACGCGGACGAGCACGGACATTCTCCGGTTGCTACGCGAGGCGGTCGACGGTCTCGAGCAGACGGTCGTGATGGTGACACACGATCCGATCGCCGCTTCCTACGCCGACACCGTCGTTTTCCTTGCCGACGGCGCGGTCGTTGACACGATGGCTTCGCCCTCGCCCGAGCGTGTCGCCGAGCGCATGACGCACCTTGAGGACTGAGCGATGCTGCGGATCGCACTCAGCACACTGAGCTCTCGCAAAGGCGGAATGATCGGCGCCCTCGCCGCAGTCGGTCTCGCGGTCGTGCTCGTCGTCTCATGCGGGATCCTGCTGCAGTCGAGCTTGCAGGCGCCGATTCCCGTCCAGCGGCTACAGGCAGCTTCTGTCGTGGTACAGAACGCGACGACGATCGCCGGCTCCAACGGCCAGGCGAATTTCAGTGTTGCGCTTCCTGAGCGACCACGCCTGCAGGCCTCAAGAGCCGACCGGATCCGGCGGCTGCCCGGCGTCGGAGCAGTCGTTGCCGACCGCTCAGTGTTCGCGGCTGCGGTCGATCGCCACGCCCGGATCCTGACGGGGGAGAACGGCTCGCCCTCGGTCGGTCACGGCTGGGAAAGCGCCGCGCTGACGCCCTATCTGCTGCAGAGCGGTCACGCGCCAACGCGTGCAGCTGACGTGGTCGTGGACGCGCACCTCGCGACGGCAGGCGGTCTGCACGTCGGAGACCGGCTGCGCATCCTGACGATCGGCGGGCCGGCAACGTTCAGGGTCGCCGGGATCGCGCGCACCCCGCCGTCGCAGCATCTACCCGAACAAGCAGCGGTCTTCTTCCGCACCGATCAGGCAGCGCGTCTCTCCGGCGCGCCCGACCGCGTCGACCTGCTCGGGATCATCACCCGTCCTGGCGCCGACAAGGACGATGTCGCCGACACGGTCCGCGATCAGTTCGGCGACTCGCACGTGCAGGTGCTCACCGGCGCGAAGCGCGGCGACGCGGAATCGCCCGACGATGCTCTGAGCCGCGAGGACATCGTCGCCGGGCTGACCGTCTTCGCCGTGCTGGCCGCGTTCGTGGCGATCTTCGTCGTGGCCAGCACGTTCGCGCTCTCGGTGCAGCAACGGCATCGCGAGCTCGCGCTCTTCCGCGCGATCGGCAGCACGCCGCGGCAGGTGCGGCAGCTGGTCGCCGGCGAGGCAGTCGTCATCTCCGTCGTCGCGGTGCTGCTCGCGTTGCCGCTGAGCGTTGTCGCCGCATTCCTCGAGAAGGGCCTCTTCGTCAGAGCTGGGATGATTCCCTCGGGCCTGCACCTGGTGGTCGGTTGGCTGCCGCTGATCGCCGGTCTTGTCGCGGCGATCGCCACGACTCAGCTCGCGGCCTTCGTGAGCGCGCGCCGGGCGTCAAAGATTCGCCCAACCGATGCGCTGCGCGAGGCGGCGGTCCAGCGCCGCCCTGTTTCTTGGCTGAGGGCGGTTGCCGGTCTCGCCGCACTCGCCGGCGGGATAGCGGTCGTTCTTCTCGCGGCGCGCGGTTCCGGTGGGCTGCGCCAGAGCGATGCGCCCGCCGCGGCGATGTTGCTGATGGTCGCGGCCGCCCTGCTCGGCCCGCTCCTGGCATGGCCGTTCGCCTGGCTTGTCGGTAGCCCGCTGGCGGCGTTCGCAGGCGCGCCGGGTCTGCTCGCCTGGGCGAACACACGCGCAGACCTTCGCCGCGCCGCCTCCGTCGCAACGCCGCTGATGCTCGCGATCTCGGTCGTCAGCACGATGTACATCGCCAAGACGATCCTCCACAAGGAAACACACACCCAGACCGCCAAGCGCACGACCGCCACCTATGTCCTCCGCGCACAAAGGACATCCGGGCTGTCCCGCGACATCGCGGCCGCAACACGTCGACTCCCCGGCGTCGCCAACGCATCTGGGACGATCGCGACCTCGGTCCTCGTCGCCGCGGACGGAACCAACCTGAACGCCTTCCCCGCCAGAGGCGTCGACGTCGGCACGCTCGAGCGCGTGCTCAGCCTGGACATCGTCTCTGGGTCGCTTGCGAACGTCCGTGGCGACGGTGTCGCTGTCAGCACCCAGAGCGCAGCGGACTGGGGTTGGCACACCGGCGACCGCGTCCATCTCTGGCTCGGAGACGGAACGCCCGCGACCGTGCGCGTCGTCGCGCAGTACACGCGCCCGCTCGGCTTCGGCGAGGTCGTGCTTCCGCGGCAGTTCGTCGCAGATCACGTGACCCAGCCACTCGACGATGCCGTCTTCGTCACCGGCAAGCGCGGAGTGAGCTCGGCCGAGCTTGCACGAGTACTGCAGCGGCTGCGGGTTGCCGATCCAACGGTGCAGGTCGTGAGTCGTTCCGTCTACGAGGCCGACATCGACGCGGCGGCCGAGAAGCAATCGCTCGCGCTCTACGTGCTGCTCGGCCTGATCGTCCTGTTCTGCGCGCTCGCGCTCGTCAACGCGCTGACGATGGCGATCGGCGAGCGAGCACGCGAGTTCGCGCTCCTTCGGCTGATCGGTGCGACCAAGCGTCAGGTGCGGGCGATGATCCGCACCGAAACGGTGATCATGGTCGGCTTCGGGCTGACCATCGGTTCGTTGATCGCAGCTCCCGGCCTGGCGCTTCTCAATCGCAGCCTGACCGGTTCCCTGCTGCCGTCGGTGCCGCTCAAGATCTACGTCGCGCTGCTCGGCTTTTATGCGACCGTGGGCCTCGCGGCGACCGTGTTCCCGTTGCGCCTGTCGTTGCGCGCGGACCCGGTCACCGCGACCGCGTCTCGTGAGTGAGTTGCGCGAACCAGCACAACGCTTTGGCCCAGCTCGCGTCGCGCCGAGTCGAGGTGCCCGCTCCTAATTCGCGTCGGAGAGACCTGAATGTCCGCGGTTGACAAGACGACACCCAGCCCACGAGTCCGACTCGGGAACCCCCCTTTTATGGAGGTGCTCGATGAAGTCTGGCTCATTTGCTCAAGCCAAGACTCCAGGGCTCCTGGGATGTTGGGGACAGATCCTGGGGACAGGTTGAGGGACGATCGAGCGATTGGGTGCGCGGCTGAGGCACCGCAAGTAGTAGGAGAGGAAGGGAGGCAGCAGCGGCAGGCTGCAGGGGTTGAGCGCGACGAGGGCGCCGGCGACGAGCGCGACCGACGGCGGCAGCGTCTGCGTCGAGCCGCTCACGGCCCGTCGGAGGCGAGCTCTTGCGCGGCCGCGAGCGTGACGCCGAGCTCGCCCAGCACGCGGGCGGCGACAGAGTCGGGGACGCTGAGCATCCCGAGCAGCACGTGTTCGTCGGCGAGTGGGCGCCCGTCGGCTTGGTCGAGCGCGTAGGCGAGCGCGAGCTTGAGCCGGGGGCAGATGCCGAGGCAGGCGGAGCGGGTCTGCTCGAGCGCGCCCGGCCCGAACGTCTGCTCGAGGCGCTCGCGCACGGCGTCGAAGTCGATGCCCAGCGTTGCGAGCGCGTCCGGGTCGATCTTCGCGGTCGGCCCGGCGTCACCGAGCCAGCAGGCGAGCGCTCGCTCGACCGCATCGGTGCTGATCGAGAGCCGCGCCAGTAGGTCGGTCGCGCCGCCCTCGGGGTCTCGTGCCAGGATGAGGAGTAGGTGTTCGGTGCCGATGTAGTTGTGGCCGCGCCGGCGCGCCTCGTCTGCGCCGAGGGCGAGGTAGGGCTCGGCGGGCCGGATCGTCTTCGTCCGCGGCATCCGGCGGCGCTGCAGCAGTCTCATCGCAGTCTCCGTCGCGGCTGCCGCTCACCCTTGCCGAACTTCTGGTGCACGGCTTGTTTGGAGACGCCGAGCAGTTCGGCGATCTGCTGCCAGCTCCAGCCAAGCTCGCGCGCGCGCCGCACCTGCAACTCCTCGACCGCCTCCAACAATGCGCGCAGCGAGGCGACCCCGCGCAGCCCAACCTCGGGATCCTCGCTCGCAGTCTGCGCCACCACGTCAGCAGGTTTGACCATTGGGCCGTCAAGATATCTTGACGCACCATGATCGTCAAGTCTTCTTGACGCAACCTGTTTGGCTCAAGACTCGGCGGTGAGCACGTCGGCAAAACCGCGCGGCCGGCGGCGATCGCCTCCGGCAATGAGATCGTCTGTCCGCGCACGTCGGGATGCGCTTCGAGCCAGTGCTCGGCGTTGTTGCTTGTGGCGAAGAAGTTCACGACCGGACAGCAACCTCGGCAGGAGTCGGCTTGGCGCTCGAGCACGCCGGCGACGACGACCGCCGAGTGCGGTTGCCAGACGCCGTCTCCCTCGGGCGGTAGTCGGACGTGGATCTCTTCGCTGCTGAGCGGATCGCGTGATTCGATCGCGATCGTCTGCTCGAGCATCGGCGCGATCCCGAGTGCGTCGAGCGCGCACATCGCATAGGTCTCGTGGCCGCTCGCGAAACGAACCCGGTGAGCTGTCGTGTGTCCCGAGAAGGGATAGGCGACGGTGATCTCGCCGTCTGCGCCGAGATGGACGAGGTCTTCGCGCGACAGCCTTGCGAACACAGCCTCAGGATCGAGTCCGAGACGTTCGGCCTCGAAGCGTGTCTCGGTGTTACTCGGGCATCCGTCGGTGCTGAAGCGCCGCAGGATCCAGAAGTACAGCGCCCGTTCGGCGTCGCTGAGCCGTGCGCGGCGGGCCGCTCCGAGCTTCGAGGGCGGGATCTCGGCGGCTGCGAGCGCGGCCGCAACCCTCGCCGCCAGTTGCTCCCCGCGGTCGTTCGTGGCCGCGGCGTCGGTGCTCATCCGGCGGCCGCCGCGAGCGCCTCACGGATCAACGCGTCGCCCGGCTGGCCGGCGGTCCCGCGCTCGCTTAGGTAGACGCGGCAGGCAAGCGCGAAATCGTCGCGCTGCTCGGCGGCAGGCTCGACGTCGCGGCCGTCGACGCGGACGCTCGGGGAACCAAGAAACCGGAGCCGAGCCGCCGCCTCGGGATCCGCGACCTCGACCATCTCGATCGCCGGCTGCAAGCGAAGCTCTGCCGCGATTCGCTCGACCAACTCGCGCGACCGCTCGTGATTCGGGCAGCCCTGGAAGTACAGGATCTCGACCAGCGGGCGCCTCAACGCTTCGGCTCCTCGATCCGGCAGCAGGCGGCGACATGCTCAGCGTTGTCTGCGAGCAGCGACGCAGCCAGCTCGAGCATCGCCCCCACCCGCTCGTCCGCGACCCGGTTATAGATCGTGCGACCGTCGCGGCGGGCCACGACAAACCCGCACCAGCGCAGGCACCCAAGGTGGTTCGAGACCTGCGGCTGCGGCAATTCGAGCCTGCGCACGAGCTCACCGACGCTCAACTCACCTTCGCCGCGAAGCAGTTCGAGGATCCGCAGCCGGATCGGGTCCCCCAGCCCGCGGAAGTACTTCGCGACCAGATCGCTCGCCAGCGGCTCCGAGGGAAGCCGGAACGGGGACGAGCTAAGCGCAGCACTCACGCCGGCAGTTATATCAGGATGTTCTGATGTATTAGCGATCGCGGCTGAACTTCTTCGCGCCCAGTAGTCGATGTTCGTCAATCGTCTAGGTACGATAGACAGAATGGCGCTCGAGCCCCGGATTCTCACCGCGGCCAGCGAGGCCGAGGAGCGCCTGATCGAGGCCGAGCACAAGGCAGCGATCGCGCGCGCGAATTTCCACCGCGCGGTCCGCAAGCTGCATCTGAGCGGCGGCTCCCTGCGCGAGATCGCCTCCGAGTTCGGCCTCAGCCACCAGCGTGTGCATCAGATCGTCGAGGACGCCGGCGGCGGCCGCCACTGGCGCAAACGGAAAGACAGAGGCGAGCCCCGTGCCTGCTCCTTCTGCGGGCGACCCAAGCGCAAGAGCCGCCAGCTCGTCGCCGGCCCCGGCGTTTTCATCTGCGGGAGCTGCGTCACTCTCGCCAACGGCGTTGTCTCAACCGGGCGGGATGCGGAGACACCGCTCGGCCCCGTGGTCGCGCTCGCCGAAGAGAACGGCCGCGAGCGTTGCAGCTTCTGCGGCAAGCGTCGCCACCAGGTGGCTGGACTCGCCTCGACCGGCGACGCCGAGATCTGCAACGAGTGCCTCACGCTCTGCGAGGAGATCCTCGTCGAGCGGCTCGCCTGAGACTGCGGACGAGGACGGATGTCTTAGACCTCGTTCACGAGCAGCCGAGGCGGAAGGAGTGATCATGGCGCAGCAAGGTCAGGTCTTGAGGATGTCGTCGAACGGTGCGGATGGACGCGCGCTTTGGGCGTATCGCTATCGCACCGGCGACCGCGGCTCGCGGCGTGTCCAGCGCGGCGGCTTCACGTCGGAGTGGACGCTCGCGAGGCGCTCGAGCGGGCGCTCGAAAGGCTGCGGCGAGCGAACGGCACCGCGAACACGCCGTCGACAGGCCGCGCCCGCTACCGCCCCGCGCGGACCGAATTTATCCACCCCACGGGCTGGATGGGCACGGAGAGACACGAGAACGGAACCGTCGGGTAACTGAGCCGGCGCCTCTCTGCAGTCGAGCTGGGCATCCGCGTGCGGGATCTGCGCGGGATGACCGGAAGACTCTGACCCGTCCCCGGCCACGGAACATGCCGAATTGCAGGGCTTTTCACGACCGCACCGCGTCCCGGATTCGCGTGCGGGATGAGGGCGTGACCGGTTGAAAAGCCGGCGGTCGATTGCGCCAAAAGAGGCAACTAAAGATGGCGATTTGCAGGACGTTTTCTACGGGAGCGACGGGACTCGAACCCGCGACCTCCGGCGTGACAGGCCGGTCATGGCGCATCCGGCCTGAGCGGGGATAGGCGGGGATTCCCCCTGTGAGCGGGCCTTTTCAACGCTGGCGTTGCGGGGATTGGCGGGTGTGGGCGGGGGCTTCCGCCGACCTCCTGCGGGATGAGCGCGGGATGTGTGGTTGTCTTCGCTGACAACCAGCGAGAGCTGTGCTGTACGCGGCGCCTGCGCGGTCGCGAAGAGCCGACGACGACGAGCACCCTGTCGACCCCCTCCATATAGGTGCGCAAACTCGATTGTGCACGACGGAAGCCGCCGATTTGCAGCGAGATCGCGCTTATGCACTCCACGCGATTCAGAAGCAGGTTTGAGACGAGCCGGATCGGCGGTAAGCGTCGAGTGATGGCCGGGGCCGGGATGCAGTCGCCGCTGCGGCTGTTGTGCCGGAACCCGTTCCTACTGCTCGGCGCGGGCGAGAAGGTAGCGATGGCTCCGATCCAGGCGAAGGCTGTGGTGTTCGGGCGCGGCAGTAACGTGCTGGATTACTGGTTGGCGCATGCGCGAGGGTTCGAGGTCGACTCGGGAAGGCGTAACCGCGAGCGGGTCGAGAGCGTGGTGGTTGACACCGACGGTCGCGCGACGACGTTGGTCGTGCATTCGTCGCTTCGCCGCCGGCGGCGGCTGCTCTCGGCGGAGGCTTTTGCTGCGGTCGACCCGTTCGCGCGCGCGCTCCACCTCGAGTGCGAGCGGCGGCAGTCGGAGTCGAGATGGACGCGGATTGCCGCGGCGCTCGCGCCGGCCACTGCGCAGACGCGGAAGACGCTGGCGCCGCTTGCGCTTGGTGTTGCCGTGCGGCTAGGTGTCGCGCTTGCGTGGTCGTGGCGGCGCCTTCGGCGCGCAACGCGCGGCGCGGCGCGGCAGCGAAACGAGCTAATCGCGGGAACCGGCGTTGCGATTGGCTGGCTGCGCCCACGGGCGCGCAGCTCGGCAGGTGTTGCCTGCGTCACCGTCGCCGCGCTGGGCGTGGCGATCGTCGCGGCCGGCCGCTGCCTATGCACGCGCCTGCTCGGGTGGGCGCATCTCCCGGCGCGACAAGTGCAGCCGGCGCGATCGCGCCGATTCAGCGCCAGCGCCGAAGTCGACCCGCGTCGCCGTCGAGGAACCCGAGCCGTCTGAGTCGAATCCCGACCAGACGACGACGCGGCGGATGGCGGCGACGGCCGTCGCGCCTCCGGCCCCCGCACCGGCGCGGGACACTGACCTTTGCCGGCTCGGCCGCTGGCGCACATGAGTGGTGATCCGTGCGCGCGCGTTCGCGCTGCCGGCTACCGAAGGATTTGGCGTGAACCTCGCCGATCCTCCCAGCCCTCGCCCCGAGGAGAGCCGACACGAATTTTGGCGCCCTTCACGGATGTGATCGCGATCACGCTGCGGCTTACCGAGACGCGCGGCTCCCGGGTGTGGCCGGCGTTCGTCCAGGCGGCCCGGAAGAGCTCGATCTGCTCGGCCTGCAGCTGGTCGAACGGCACCTGCGTGTTCTCGAGGAGGAGCGTGGAGCTCATCAGGTTCATCCCCTGTTCGCCCGCCCAGACGGCGGTCTCGCGCGAGCCGGAGCCCCACCAGATGCGGTCGGCGAGGCCGGGCGACTGGGGCTGGACCGCGAGCATCGCGTTCCCCGGCCGGCCGTCCGCATCGGCGGGGGCGACGCCGGCCCCTGCGATCGCCGCGCGGAAGCGCATCGTCTTCTCACAGGCCTCGTCGTGTTCGACCGAATAGCCGAACGCCTCGGCACCGTGCCAGGCCGGCTCGGGCGAGCCCCGGCTGACCCCGAGCTGGAGCCGGCCCCCGGCGAGCAGATCGGCTGCCGCGGCATGTGGGGCTCTTTTATTCGGATTCCGCCTCTGAGCGGGGGGAATGTGTCCGTCGCCGATGACTGTTCCTATCGGAGTAGGAACGATCGGGTAAGGGCGCAGCTGTGCTCTTGGAAGCGAAGCGCCCTTGTTCGGCCGTTCCTACCCCGGTAGGAGCGACGGCCCGAGTTGTCGGCGTTTCCGCTGCTCAGGGGCGGAATCCGAGTAGATGACCCTACACGCCGGAGACGCCCGCACGGCGTCCGCTGCGGCTCTCGGCGACAGTGCCGAGACGAAGAGAAACGACCGATCTATTGCACATGATGGTCGACTACGGCGATCGCGGTGGCATCCGGGCGACCGCCGACCGGCTGCGGAAACCTGCGCTCAGCGAGCGGCGAACTCCTCCCAGCGCAGGCGGGATCGCGGGACCCCGAGACGCCGGAAGCCGTCGCTGAACGCCTTCGTCATCGGCGGCGGGCCGCACATGTACACCCAGACGTCGGCGAGGTTGCGTCCTGCCGTTGCCTTCTCGGCCGTCAGGAAGCCGTCCCTGTCGGCGACGACGACGTGCGGGACGAAGTTCGGATGCTCCTTCCCGGCCCGCTCGATCTCGTCGAGGTAGAGCGCCTCGCCCTCGTGCGCCACCGAGTAGTAGAAGGCGACGTCGCGGTCGAAGCCGGCGTCGAGGCTCCGGATCCAGCTGAGGAACGGTGTGATCCCGATGCCGCCTGCGATCCAGACCTGCTCCTTGCCGCCCCGGCGGTAGTCGAAGCCGCCGAACGGCCCCGCGACCTTTGCCGCGTCGCCCGAACGGATCTCGTCGCGGAGCTGCTGCGTGTAGTCCCCGACGGCCTTGATCGCGACTTCGAGCTGCCGGTCGCCGGGCGCGCTCGCGACCGAGAACGGGTGCCGCTCCCAGCCGGTCGGGCCGCCGAACGCGAGAAAGACGAACTGCCCAGGCACGAATCCGAGGGGGACGCGAACCGGGTCGAGCGACACCTCGAGCATCGTGTCGTTCGGGCGGCGGACCTCGGCCACGCGGTAGTCGTAGATCGGGACGACGAAGCGTGCGAAGAGCTCGCGGTAGAGGTAGGCGGCGACTCCGACACCGCCGACGACGAAGTGGACGACACGAAGCAGTGTCGAGGCGTGCAGGACCGGGTCGACGAGGGCGCCGTGCGCGACTGCCGACACGACGAAGATCCCGGTCAGCCGATGCGGCGTCAGCCAGTGCTCGTACGTCGTGCGCGCGAGGCGGCGTATCGGCCCCGGCCAGCGTGCCGCACGCAGCGTCGGCGCCAGCGCCCACAGGGAGAGCACGATCAGCCCGAGCAGCGCGACGGCGCCGAGACCGGGACCGATCCCGGTGGCGTAGCGGTCGGGCGCCGAGGTCGCGAGCGCCCAGTGCGGGATCAGCAGGAGCACTCCCGCCGTCGCCGTGCGCCGGTGCCAGACGACGACGCGGTCGAGACCGGAGAATGCGCGCTCGATCGGGGGCAGCAGCGTCGCGAGCACGAGCGTGCACGAGAAGACGAGGACCGCCTCTGCGCCGAAGATCTCGCCGATGAAGCGGCCGGTCGGCTGCCCGGCCGGCCGCGCGGCGACCCAAAGGACGACGTTCGCGACCGCGACGGTGACGAGCGCGACCCCGCCGGGCGTCGGCTGCTCCGCGCGCAGCCCGAGGTCGCGCAGCGCGCGGATCATTGGGGGACGGAGATCTCGTCGAGCGCGCGCATGAGCCGGATCTCGGCATCGTCGCGCTGCGCGGCCAGCTCCGCAACCGTGCCGCCGAAGCTGCCGGCCTCTTTCGTCAGGAGGTCGACGGTTTGCGGATCGAGCGACGGCGTGCCGAGCTGCGACCAGAGCGGTTGCATCGCAGGGCCGAGGTGGACGAGAAAGTCGGCCAGGCCGCCCGGCCCCCACCCAGGTGGAAGGTGCGGAACGGGCCGGCGACCGCTTGCCGCATCCCGATCGAGGACGTGACGACGTCGTCGAGCGCCTGCTCGCTGACGACTCCCTGCGAGACGAGGTACACGGCCTCGCGGTAGAGCGCGGCCTGAAGCCTGTTCGCGACGAAGCCGGGGATCTCGCAGCCGAGCACCCGTGGGCGCTTGCCGACGAACGTGTAGAACGCGACCGCCAGCTTGACGACGGCCGGATCGGTGTTCTTCGACGGCGCCACCTCGACGAGCGGCACGAGGTGAGGCGGGTTGAACGGATGGCCGACGATCAGGCGTCCGGGCGCCTGCATTCCCTTCGCTGTCTCGGACGCGGGCAGGCTCGACGACGACGAGGCGAACAGCGTGTGCGCCGGAGCGGCTCGCTCGATCGCCTGCCACAACTGCTGCTTCACGTCGAGCCGCTCGGGAGCGTTCTCCTGCACGACATCCGCGGCGGCCGTGGGGTGATGCTCCTATAGATGTCAAGCGGCCCGGGCGAGCTTCCCTTCGTTGTTCTGCGTGAGCGCTGCGTAGACCTCGCGGGCGAGGTAGCGTTTCAGGCAGCGGATGGTCTCGCGTTTGCTCTTGCCCTCGCTGGTGCGCCGTTGGATGTAGTCCTTGGTGGCTTGGTGGTAGCGCAGGCGGACGAGCACGATCGGGTGGAGCGCGGCGTTGGCTTGGCGGTTGCCGCCTCGGTTGAGCCGGTGGCGGTTCGTCTTGCCGGAGCAGGCCTTGATCGGTGAGGAGCCGCAGAGCATCGAGAAGGCGGCCTCGGAGCGGAGCCGGTCGGGGTTATCGCCGGCAGCGACCAGCAGCGCGCCGGCCGTGTCAGCGCCAACGCCGAATGCCTCGATCAGCTGTGGGGAGGCAGTCGTGGTGAGCCGGGCGAGCTGGCCGTCGAGGCTTCGGATCTCGACCTCGAGCGTTTGGCAGCGACGGGCGAGGTGCCTGAGCGCGAGCTTGCTGGCGGCGAGCGGGCTGCCGAGCGCTCCGGGGCGGAGCTGGGCTGCCTTGCCGACAAGCCGGCTGGTCGAGAGCGCTCGCAGCGCCTTGCCGACAAGCCGGCTGGTCGAGAGCGCTCGCAGCTGCTCGCGCAGCTCGGGCGGGGCGGTCACAAGCAGCGAACGGAGCGCGTTGATCGCCTGGGTGCGAGCCTTGATCGCGGTGCCGCGCGCGACTCGCAGCACCCGGATCATCTCGACCAGGTCGTCGCCTGCCTTGGGCGAGCCGGCCGCCTCGGCGGACAAGACTGCCCGGGCTGCCGCCTCCGCGTCGGTCGGGTCCGACTTGCCCTTGCGCCGCCGCGTCTGGCGGTTCGGCCGCATCACCTCAACGACCAGCATCTCGCGGGCGCGCAGGTGTCGGGCCAGCGCAGCCCCGTAGCAGCCGGTCCCTTCGACCCCGAACGCCTCGACCACGCCGAGCCTCTCCGCCCAGGCGAGCAGCCGCTCGTAGCCCGCCCTCGTGGTAGCAAGCTCGATCTGGTCGAGCCGACGACCGAGCTGATCAAGCGCCACCGCCACGTGCACATCTCGATGCCTGTCCACCCCGACAGTCACCCGGATCGGCTCAAGCTGTGAGATCCTGCTCACTGCCCATCTCCTCTTGCTTAGGTGGGACGGCACCCCCGACCGGGCGAACTGGACAGCACTGCGACGGGACCGATGCCAGGCTCCTATCAGGTCACGTTCGGCTCGGTTGGGGGATGCCCGACAGCAGTCGCGGCTGAGCCGACAGATCACACCCCAGGGCACGAAGCCGGCCAAAACCCGGGTCAGACCCACACCACGACCACCGTCACGACCCTCTCAGCAACCGAGCCCAACAACCGAACCCGGCTACTTCTCGATCATCGCAGCCAAAATTCGGTGGGCGTCCTGGTTGTCGAGTGAGCGTAGGTCAGCGACGAGTTGTTGGCTGTGGTCGGTGAGCGGCGGCGCGGTCGAGATCACGTTCAACGGTGACCGGCCAGCTCGATTTGCACCAGGATCGAATCTACGCATCCGACGGGGTCGTGCGGCGCGGGCGCGCGGCTAGGGGGCGGGCAGGACGAGCGTGAACCGCGCTCCCCTGGGCTCGCAATGCTCGTGCATGATGTAGCCGCCGTGGGCCTGTGCGTACGACTGCGCGATCGCCAGACCGAGTCCGGCGCCCGTGGCGGCCGTCGCGGCATCGGCGCCACGCGCGAAGCGCTCGAAGAGCTGCGGCACGAACTCCTGCGGCACCCCTGGACCGCGATCCTCGACCGTGACGCGCAGGCCTTCGTCAGCGGCCGATGCGCTCACTCGAACCGGCGCCGCCCCGTACCGGAGCGCGTTGCTGATCAGGTTCGAGACGATCCGGTCGAACGCCTGCGAGTCGGCCAGCGCCTCGAGTTTCTCGGCTGCGTCGACGCGGAGGTCGTCCGAACGGCCGGCGGCGACCGCCGCGCTCAGCTGCTCGAGCCGCTCGCGCACGCGGAAGCGCTCCGGGCTGATCCGCACGGCGTTCGCCTCGAGGCGCGAGAGGTCGAGCAGCTGGTCGACGAGCGTCCGCATCCGCTCCGCCTGCTCCAGCAGCGTCCGCCGCAGCTCGGCGCGCTGATCGGGCCGGAGGCTCTCGCCCCGCACCTCGAGCGTCCAGCTGATCCCGTAGATCACGGCCGCGGGCGTTCGTAACTCGTGCGAAGCGAGCGCGATGAACTCGCTCTTGAGCTCGTTGAGACGCCGCAGCTCGCCATGCTCGATCGCTCGCGCCACGACGACGGCGGCGAACGCGCCGACGGCCGTCAGCAGCTCGAGCGTGTCGGCGTCCAGGTCGAACCGCTCACCACCGCGATCGGCGACGAGGAAACCGAGACAACGCCCTTCGCTCACGAGCGGCACGACGAGCAGCGACTGCACGCCGAAGGCCGCGATCGCGCGCTCCGAAAGCCCACCCTCGGCGGCAACGTCGGCGACGAATACGGCCCGGCCAGACTCGCGCGCGCGCCGGAACAGCTCGACCCGGTGCAGCGGCGCCGGCATCGGCACGGAAACATCCGCCGCGCCGGCGCCGTGCGCCGCGAACGGAACGATCGCGTCAGCATCTTCGAGGTAGCGGAAGATCGCGACGCGCTCGAACCCGAAGGCGTCGGCGACGGCCGAGCAGATGCGGCCGAGGACCACCCGCGCGCGAAACTCGCCGCCCGATATCGCTCGCGCGAGCGAGAACAGCACGTGGAACGGGGACGACGTGTCGGCCACTGTTTCGCCGTGAACTGGGGGCGCCGCAGCTGCTCCTAGCGAGCGTACCGCGCCGGAAGGCGAATGCCTATCATCATGAGGCGGCGCCGCGCCATCGACTCCTGCCGCTGGTTCACACGGATTGCAGTCCGCGGCCCAACTCGACGAATGGCGCGCGTAGGGTTCGTAGATTCGGTCGTAAGCGATTTGCAGGCGAATCTTGCTGGAGTCCGGGAGCGAGATCAGCGGATCGGTCGTCGCCGTCACCCTGGCGACCGCCGCTGCGCTCTTCCCTCAGACCGGGTCGAGTGGCAGCAGCAGCGAGCTTCCCATCCATTCGCCACGACCTCGCTCGCGGAGACACACGAGGTCGCTCGCGCGGCTTTCACCGCCCGAAGGGTGCGCAAATTCGGCTGCGCAGAAAGGACGCCGCCTGTTTTGAAGCGGGATCCGTTGTTGGAGCCGGTGTGAGCGAGACCTTTGACGTCGGCGGGCGAGATGTGATATTCGCGCGCGCGCGTCTACCGATAGATGCTCTGATGCGTCAGATGGATTGGATGCCTGCGAGGCATGGGTTTGGCCGGGTGAGCGCGACGCCTCGGTGCCGCCGAGAACGCGATCACGCTGCGTGTCGATACTCGTGGATCAGTCCGCCGAGCAGGTCGTGCCGGTAGACGCCAGACGCGGCGGAATTGGGCGCGACGAAGTCTGGATTCGTACCGTTTGGCGGGGCGAGCTGGAGCGCGCGGTGCGGGCGATGCCCGTTGTAGTGGTTGGAATACACGCGCAGGACGCGTTCGAGATGGCGCCGTCCGAGAATCAGGACCCGGTCGAGGCAGTCGCTGCGCACGGTTCGCACCCAGCGCTCAGCGAAGGCGTTCGCGTTCGGCGCTTGGATCGGCGTCCGGATCACCTCGATCCCCTCGCAGCGAAAGACCTCGTCGAAGCCACGGCTGAACTTCCTGTCCCGATCATCGATCAGCAGTTGGAAGCGGCGCTCCTGCTCGCCCAGCTGCATCACCAGGTTGCGGGCCTGCTGCGCGACCCAGGCGCCGTCGGGGTTGGGCGTGCAGGCGATGAACTCGAGCCGGCGCGTGGCGAGCGAGATGAAGAAGAGGACGTCGATCCGCTGCAGCGCAAGCGTTTCCACCGTGAAGAAATCACAGGCGAGCGTGCTGGCAGCCTGCTGACGCAGGAACGACCGCTACGACTGCGCTGCGCGCTCGGGCGCTGGCGGAACACCAGCGCAAGCCAACACCTTGCGCACCGTGGTCGGAGAAACCGCAAGCCCCAGACTCTTGAGCTCGCCCGCGATCCGTTGATAACCCCAGCGCGGGTTCTCGCGCGCGAGACGAAGAATCAACTCCCGCCGCGGCCGCGCCAGCGGCGGCCGCCCCGGCTTCTTGCACGGATACTTCCAGCGCCGTGCCACCAGCCCTAGGTGCCAGCGCAACAATGTCTCCGGCCTCACCGAGAACGCCGCCCACGCCCAGCGCGGAAGCGCTCGACTGAGCGTCGCCAACAACGCGCGATCAGCCGGCCGGATCCGCGGATGGCCGGACCGCCGCCGCAAGACCACGAGCTCGTGACGCAACACCAAGATCTCCAGCTCCTTCGACCGATCCGAGCGCCCAAGAAGCACGACCAGTGCGAAGAGGCTCCGAACCGCGAGATAGACAAACGACCAGATCACCCGCACCTCCGACTCGACAACGGAGGCCCAAAGTTAGCCAGATCGATTGCAGCAGGCGACGCCGCCCCATCACGATCGAATTTGCGCACCCTACGGGGTCGATGTCGTCATTACGCCGGCGACAGTGACGCTGTCGACCAGGCGTGCGCCGCCGCGGCAACTACGTGCAGTTCAGGGTTCGGAATAGGACGACACGCCGCCTCGCCTTCAGCGTCGCGGGCGGGAGGATCGCAGTACCTCCGCGAGGAGTTCGCCTGCTTCGTGAACACCTTGTGCAGGTGGTATTCGACGGTGCGTGGACTCAGGAAGAGGCGGCTAGCGATCTCAGGGTTCGAGAGGCCCTCGCTGGCGAGTCACTGGAGGATGGACCACGTCTGCACGATTCCGCCGCCGTAGGCGAACAGGTACCAGAGTCCGGGTTCACGGACGGCAACGATGGCCGACCAGCTGCCGAAGCCGGGCTGCCAGGTGGCGTCGAGCGGGGTGACGCTGGTGCCGTTTGGAGCGACACGGTCGGCGAGCCAGGAACCGGTGGCCGGGTTGTAGGCGACGAAGCGCTGCTGAGCGCCGCGATCGAGGGCCGCGAACGACGTCAGGCCCTTGCCGAGCCAGACCACCCACATCGCTTGCGCGCCGAGTCCTCCGGCGTTGAAGCGCCAGAGGGTCGCGGTGCCGGCGCCGCTGCTGTAGGCGAGCGTCCACGGCTGCCCGTTCAGCACAAGCGGGACAAAGCTTGTGTAGCCGCTTTGCCATAGACCGCTCCAGACGTTCGTGCTCCCGGTGCCGTCCGCTCCCAGCCGCTCAATGTCGACGTCACCAGTCGTGGCGTTGTAGCCGAGGACGAACTGCTGTCCGCCTTGCACGAACGGCAACAGCCCCGTGAACCCGGTCGGCCAGTTCGAACTCCAGAGCGTGTCGATGCCGCCGCTAGAGGTGACCCGGATGGTCTTGACGGCGCCGCTCGAGGAGTCGTAGGCGACGAAGAAGGGGGCGCCGCTCACGGTGAAGGGCGCGAACGCCGTCCAGTGCGGCGACGAGTCGTTCCAGAGCCACCCGCTCGAGAGCGTGGTCAGCCCTTTCCCCGAGTCGCCGAGCCGCTCGATGTTCAGCTTGCCGCCTTGGTCGCGATACACGAAAAGGTGTGGTCGCCCGCCGAGGAGGAACGGTTCGATCGTCGTCGCACCCGGTGGGTAGACGCTGCTCCAGACGCTGTCGAACTGTGCGAAGTGCGCGGGACAGCCGCAGACGAGTT
>WNGD01004798.1_pt1 | contig 20451 bp, 18 predicted proteins | sample 5400671 | NCBI WGS metagenome assembly WNGD01 (sample SAMN13153369, study PRJNA577476) | soil metagenome | isolation source: 40 cm soil or saprolite under grassland replicate 2 | place: USA:California | collected 2016-06-15 | reverse complement strand
CGGTTCCTGGCAACCGACGATTGCCGGTCCAGCCACCCGATGAACGCCTTCGCATCGGTCATCTGCGTCGTTTCGGTCAGAGCCTGCGCGAGAGGCAACAGCTGCGGGATTGGGGTTGCCGCGCCGGCATCCGCGGTCGGGGCTCTCTTGACGCGATAGAACGGATTCACCACAAGCACCGAATAGCCCGATTCGGCGAGCCGTTTGCCCATCCGGCGGAACGCCGGCCGCAGCCCGAAGATGTCCGGCCATACAAGGACGCCTGGAGCCGTGCCGCTCGCCGGATGCACGAAGTAGCAGTCGGCAGTGCCGTCCGGCGTCATCACGTTCACGTCCGATTCGGTCACCGTGACCGCGTTCGCGACCTGCGGCAGCATCATGGCCATACCCGCCCCCAACATGATGCCGAATTGCCGCCGTGTCACCAAACCGAGAGCCTCGTACTCCTGCCGGTCCTTCTCAAAATGATCCTGATCACACATATTCGCTCCTTATCGATTGCATCGTCTCGCGTTAAACCGCATTCGTACCGCGATATTCTATACCCATTTCGGTCTCCTGTAGGTGTGACAGATTCGATATAGTTACCCTATATCAAATATTTTTACAGTTTTTGAACAGAGTGTTAGGATGACTGCCAACAAACTGGCGATGGAGGCAGAATGGTGAGATTCCGCTCATGTTGCAAACGCGGCAAGCCGCAACCAAAATCTGAGCCGCGAATGGCGCGAATGGGCCGCGCGCAATTACTGCAATGTGGCAATTCTCTGCGGCCCATTCGCGCCATTCGTGGCAAAAAAATCTTCGCAAAAATCCAAGAAACCCGACATTAGTTGCACAGATGAAATGCCGGAACTCTCGCGGTAGGGTGAACCAATGAAAACTATCTCGCAGATAATCATAGTGGCCGCTGTCGTGATGCTCGCAGCCGGGCAGTTGCAGGCGCAAGGCGCCACCGCAACTATTTCCGGCACCGTCCTGGACCCATCGGCCGCCGCGATCGCCGGCGCGTCGATCACCGTCAGAAACGTGGAAACCGCGTTTACCCGAACGGTCACATCCGACGATCAAGGCCGTTACGTCGTTCCGGAGTTGCCGATCGGGGATTATGAGGTGCAGGGATCACTGCCCGGTTTTCAGACCGTCGTGCGCCACGGGATCCTGCTCACAGTCGGAAGCCGGCCGGTGGTCGACCTGCAATTGCCCATCGGACAAGCCGCGGATACGATTAGCGTGACGGGGGAAATCTCGGAAGTCGAGACCACGTCCTCCAGCCTTTCCTCGCTCGTGAATCAGACTCAGATGCGCGAACTGCCTCTGAACGGCCGGAACTTCGAGCAACTGATCCTGCTGGCGCCCGGCGCACTGTCGTATCCCGCGGGAGGCAGTAGCGCGCTCGTCGGCCGTGCAGCGACATACGCCATTTCCGGTTCGCGCCCGGAGGGGTACGCGATCCTGCTTGACGGCGAAAACATCCAGGACTGGTGGCAGAGAGGAACCGGGGCCGCGGTGACCGGCACGTCGCTGGGAATCGAAGGGATCGCGGAGTTCCAGACGCTCACCAATACTTACAGCGCCGAGTTCGGCGGCAACGGAGCCGTGATCAACTCCGCAACCAGGTCCGGAACAAATTCCTTCCACGGGTCCGTTTACGAGTTTCTGCGCAACAACGCTCTCGACGCGCGCAATTTTTTTGAGCAGAAAAGCGCGGCGCCATTTCGCCGAAATCAATTCGGCGCCAGTGTTGGCGGCCCTGTGAAACGAAGCAAGGCGTTCTTCTTCTTCAACTATGAGGGGCTTCGGCAACATCTGGATCAAAGCTTCCAGGCTTTCGTCCCGACGCTTGCCGTTCGCGCTCAGGCGGCGCCGAGCGTCAAATCGATCGTCGATTTGTACCCAGCGCCCACCACGGATTTAGGCGTCGGTATTGGCACACTCATCACGGTGGGCGGCCAAACGGCGGAAGAGAACTACTATCTGGGGCGTTTCGACTACACCTTGTCTTCGACAGACTCGCTATTTGCTCGCTACGTCAACGACACCGGAACGCTCGTGAGCGCTGGCATCGTGAGCCAGCCGATTCCGCTCTGGCCGACTCTCGACCGCTCGGCAAATCAATACTCCACCGTCCAGGAGCGCCATGTCTTCTCTTCCAACCTCCTCAACTCGTTCGGATTCGCCTTCACCAGGCCCAGTACGACCGAGACGCAACCGAACACCTATGCTCCGTTGCAGCAGGCCTTTCCCGGACGACAGGACGTCACAATTACGGTGAACGGCTTGTCCCCGCTGGGCGCCAACTTCGTGAATCCGTTTCGCTTTTTGCAAAACAAATTCACGATCACGGATGACGTCCTTTGGACCAAGGGTGCGCATTCGCTGAAGTTCGGAGCGCGCCTCCGAAGGCAGCAGATCAATTCGTACAGCTACACGTATTGGAATGGAAACTACACCTTCACCGATCTTCAGGCGTTGTTAACCGGCACGCCCCGCATCTTTACGGGCGCGCGGAACGGGGAAGCCTACGGCAATCGCGACTTTCGCGACATCGCCCTTGCGCCCTACATTGAAGACGATTGGAAAGTGACCCGCAGACTCACGCTCAACATGGGTGTTCGCTACGAGTTTCAGACCAACCCGATCGAGAGGCACGGGAATCTCCACAACGTGGTCAATCCTTTCACGGATACCGGGTATACCAACGTTCCCCACGCATTCAAGACCAATCCCTCCGTGTGGAACTGGGACCCAAGGTTCGGATTCGCGTACGATGTCTTCGGCGATCACAAGACCTCGCTGCGGGGCGGCTTCGGCCTGTTCCACGATCCGTATCAGACCTACGCTTATTTCTCCGGGTATGTTGGCACGCCGCCGTTCAACTCGCTGAACCAGGAAAACCCATCGTTCCCGATTCCATTCCAGGGAACTATCGGCGCACAACCGCTGCCGTCACTGACCTTCGGCACGGTGTACGACATCAAGAAGACGCCTTACCAGATGCAGTGGAATCTCAACGTTCAGCGCGAACTCTTTCGCGATACGACGCTCACGGTGGGCTACGTCGGCTCCCGCGGCGTTAACCTGCTTTCCTTCCGCGATTACAATCCGCCGCAGGTCGAACTCGACGCCAACGGAGTACAGCACTTCGGAAAAGTCGTGAACGGCATGGGTGTCAGCAACCCCAGACTCAATCCCAATTTCGGCACGTTGACGCTGACGCAGCCCAGCAGCCTTTCGCGGTACAACGCTTTGCAGATGAGCCTCAACGAACGGTTCTCGAACAGCGTCCAGACCTACCTTTCCTACACGTTCTCGCATTGCGTTGACCTCGCCTACACCTACGGCGGCCTAGGAGGCAATAACGGAACGTCCGCGTGGAACAATCCCTACGACGGCTCTACCGACAAGGGCAATTGCAGTTACGATATTCGCCATAACCTCACGCTGAACGCCGTGTACCGGTTGCCGTTCAAGGGCAATCGCGTCGTCGAAGGCTGGCAGTTGAGCGGCATTGAGATCTTCCGTACCGGCGTGCCGTTTACCGTAACCAGCGGATTCGACGCTGGGCTGCTCGGAAACAATTTCGCCACGCCGCGTCCTAATCGTGTCGCCGGCTGCGATATTACGGCAAACCAGTCGCGGATTCATTGGTACAATCCGGACTGCTTTCGGCTGCAACCGATCGGCACCTTGGGCAACTCCGGGCGCAATATCGGAACGTCACCCAGCTACGCGACTCTAGACATCAATCTGGCAAAGGATATGAAGATCACCGAGGCGGCCGCTGTCCAGTTTCGGGCGGAATTCTTCAATATTCTGAACCACACCAATTTCAACTTCCCGTCGACCACCCTGGGGGCCTTCACCAGCAGTGGTGCCCCGAACCCCAATGCCGGCACTATTACGTCGATCGTGGGAACTTCGCGGCAGATCCAATTCGCGTTGAAGTTTCTGTTCTGAGTGCGAGGTCCACACGCGAATCCCGGGATAAAATCGATGGCCAAGAACGGCGGTTTCGACAAACTCACCATCAAATCTGTTCTCATCTGAAACAGGCTTTGTTAGACTTCATCGCAACCCAAACCCCCTGGGGATAGGAGTGAAGATGAGGAATCGGTGTTTCTGGAGCGGAGTGTGTATCCTTGTCCTGAGCGTCCTGCCGGCGGTCGCCCAAACCCAGGCCGGCATTAGTGGTGTCATTCACGATCCAACTGGCGCCGTCATCCCCGGTGTCATGGTGACGGTGACCAACCCGGCGACGAACTTTTATCGTTCTGCGATCAGCAATGAGGCTGGTGTCTACAATTTCCCAGTTTTGCAACCGGGCAAATACAACATCAAAGTGGAGTTGCCGGGATTCCGCACAATCACTCAGAACGATGTTGAGTTGCAGGTTCAGCAGTCGGCGCGAATTGACTTCACACTGCAGGTTGGAGAGGTGAGCCAGACGGTCCAGGTCGAGGGCACGGCAGCGCTCATCGCGACGGAGAACGCGACGGTCGGAACGGTCATTGAGAACAAGCGTATTGTCGAGATGCCGCTCAACGGACGCAACTTCCTGCAGCTTACCTCGCTCAGTCCTAACGTGAGCTATGGGTTCACCACTGCCGGACAAGAGGACCAACGCCAGGGCGGCTCGCGCGCATCGCAGAACATCTCCGTCGCAGGCCAGCGGAGCGCGTTCAATCACTTCACGCTGGATGGCGTAGAGAATACCGACGTCAACTTCAACACCTACGTGATCCTGCCGTCGATCGATGCTCTGCAAGAATTCAAAGTGCAAACGGGGATCTTCCCGGCAGAGTTCGGGCGCGCGACGACTCAGATCAACGCTTCGACGAAGCCCGGAACCAACCAATTCCACGGAACACTGTTCGAGTTTCTCCGGAATGACAAGCTCGACGCGAAACAGTACGCCTTTGCCGGTGAACGTCCCAAGGATGCGTTCAAATGGAATCAGTATGGTTTCACTGTGGGAGGCCCCGTAACTATACCCGGACTCTATAAGGGCACCGATCGGCTCTTCTTCATGTCGAACTTCGAGGGATTCAACGAACGCCGGACGACCCGGACGCTCTATAGCGTGCCTTCCATGAAGATGCGCGGGGGGGACTTCTCCGAAATTCTTTCCCAGACGAATACGAGGATATATGACCCTGCCACGACGCGGCCTGATCCGAGTAGACCGGGGGCTTTCATTCGGGATCCATTTCCCGGCAATTTGATCAGGAGTGATCAGATCAGCCCGATTTCGAAGAAGCTTCTCGATGATTTTTACCCGGAGCCGAATCTCAATCCGAATTTGGTTCCTTACAACTACGAGGCGACCCTAAACCGCAAGGCCGACAAGGACCAGTTCATTCAACGTATCGACTTCACAGAGTCGTCAAAGTCCAGTTGGTTCGGCCGATACAGTTGGAGCGGTGAAAGCGAGGCGACGCCGTATTTCTTTAATGGAAGCCAAGTGCGGACGCATGTACACCAGACGATGGCATCGAATACGCGGGTGCTTTCGACTTCAAAGGTCAATGAATTCCGGTTCGGCTTCAACTCCTTCTACAACCTGAAGTCGGGAATCTTTGCCAATACCCGTGACGTCATGTCGGAGCTGAAGCTTCCCGGAATATCGCAGATGCCGGGGGTTGCCTGGGGAACTCCACAGATCACCATCACGGGCTTTGTAATTGCAGCCGGGGGCACAGGCACCACATTCGGTGACAATTCCAATGGTCCATACGAGAACGGAAACCGCGTCTACCAGGTCATTGATAATTTCAGTTGGACCAGGGGCAACCATTCGTTCCGCTTTGGTGGCGAATTGCGCTGGGATCAGTACAATCAGTTGGGTAATCAGTTTCCCCGCGGCTCGTTCAATTTCCAGACGGTGGCAACTTCGAATGTTGGAGCCGCCGGTACAGGGTACGGATTCGCCGACTTCTTGCTCGGCTACGAAACGCAGTCCCAGGGATCCGTAACGCTTGCGGAAACCAGGTTCCGTGCAACGAGCCAGGCCTACTACATCGACGACACGTGGAAGATCCACCCGAAAGTCTCGATCAACTACGGACTCCGATACGAGTACACGCCGCCATTCCTCGACCTGACCGGGAAACTCGTCAACTTCCAAATGCCGTTTGTGGATACGACTCCGAATGTAGCAGACCCGAGCCGCCACCCAACTCTCGTGCGTCAGGGAACGGGGGATTTCTACGAAGGTTCTTCCATCCGATTCGAGCCGGCGGTCAAGGTGGCGCGGGACGGCCGGCTCGGCAATAGGCTGGTCGCCGACGACAAGACGAACTTTGCGCCCCGGCTCGGCATTGCCTGGAACCCGAGTTCCAAGTGGGTAGTCCGGACGGGAGGAGGCATGTTCTATGCTCAAGATACGGGCAACCCGCGCTTTGACATGGCCCGCAACCTTGCAGGCCGCCGCCGAGACATCGCGACGCCCGGAAATATCGACTTGACGTGGAATGCTCCATTCCGCGGCTTGGGCGGCCCCACCGTTCTGATCCCGCAGCCCTACGGCCTGGCCAACGTCTACAACCGGCGCACGCCTTACTCCATCCAATACCTGCTCAATGTGCAGCGCGAACTGGGCGGCGACACGGCGCTCGAGATCGGTTATATCGGTTCCGTGAGCCGGAGGCTCGAAACGCTGCGCGCCTTCAACGAGGCATACCCCACGGCAGATACGACATTACCCGTGGCGCTTCGCTCACCCTATCCGGAGCTGGGCCGATTCCAGGAGGTCGACGGGAGCGGCAAGGCAAACTACAACGCCGTGAGCGCGAAGTTGCAGCGCCGGTTCTCGAAGGGTTTGACATATATGTTTGGATACACCTGGTCGAAATCGATCGACTACGGGAGCGCCATCCGCGTTCACGACACGGATGTGCTGTTTCCTCAAAGCAGCTATAACCTTCGCGCCGAGCGCGGATTATCGAGCTTCAACCAGGATCATCGGGCTGTAACTTCGGTGCTCTACGACCTGCCGATCGGTAAAGGGCGGAGGTTTCTCAGCGATGCTGGCATTGCCGATTCCATCATCGGAGGCTGGCAACTTGGATCCATTTTCAGCATGCAGACTGGTTTCCCCGCGACTGTCATTGACAACAAGGACCAGTCCAACACAGGCATTGGCTACGACCGGCCGAATGCGACAGGCCAGTACTCGGTCCTCTCCCGCGGCGGGGCGGAACACGGTCATCACACCCGGGAGCATTCAGTTGGATTTCTCAGCCCATAAGGAGTTCCGGATCGTCGAGAATCACGCGCTCCAGTTCCGGTTCGAGGCGTTCAACCTCCCGAACCATCCGAACTGGGGCAATCCCGACATCAGCATAACCTCGCAAACCTTCGGCAGGATCAATAGCACGCGCACGAACATGCGCGAGATACAGGTCGCGCTGAAGTATATGTTTTAACGTCCTTAGACCACAAAAAACACGAAGACACAAAGAAAGCCGCCGTCAAGCATCGTTAACCGCGGCTTTCTTTGTGTCTTCGTGTGCCAGCAGCATCGCCACAGCGGTTAAGATGACTGGGTCGTCGGGGCACGTCGTTGTCATATTCGGCTGTAGTGTATGGGAGGATGGCTTTGCAAGGAATTCTAAAGTGGCCGTTGATTGTTGCGGGAAGCGTTGTGGTTTTCAGAGTGGTCGTGGAACGGGCCGGCGCGCCGCGCGCCGTTAGCAACCTGGTCAGTGTCGCAGCGTTGACGACCGTGCTTGGTCCCCTTTACTTCGCGCTTCAGATTGGACTGGCCCGTAAGCCGCGTCCTTATTTGATGCTCATCCAACTCGTCTTCACGTATGCGGTGTGCGCTCGCGCCATGGTTCTACCCACGTACTGGGCGGCGCGAATGCTTCACTGGACGGAGCCTCGTTTTGCGGGGGTTGACGCAGCGAATCCTCTCGTCGGTTTCATCGCGCTTCCTCTTCTCACCGCGGCCGTCTGGATCGTCGCGTCGATGGTGACCGGCAGCTTAATCGGATTCATCACGCTCGCTCTCATGCGCCCCCGCATCAAAACAACCTGAATTGCAAGGTCGCGCCTACGTGAAAAAATTGGCAACCCGGACTTGTCATTTCGGTTCAACGCCAACAGTACGGGATGCCGGTAATACGCCAACTGTCGTTGCGCTCGCGATTCAACACCTCCCTGTTGAGGAGGCGGAGTCCCAGTCTGTCAGTGTTTTTCAGCCGTTTCAGAGTTTCACAGCACGTATTGACTATCAAAGAGCTGCGCCCCTAACACGCGATGGCTCCAGCCATTCTTCATCCCGGTCGGATGGACGCTGTCGCCCAGCGGAAGCTAGAATCTTCGGACGGAGGCCAAGAATGGAAGGTTCGCTAGCTGTTTGGAAAACTCTTCGGGAACTGGGTAGCGGAGGCCAAGGTCGCGTTTCGTTGGTTGTCGACCGCGACAAGGATCCTATCAAACGGATCATCGAGCCTTTGAAGGGGTTGGTACCAGGAACTAATGAGGAACATAAGCTTGAGGAATTGAGACGTCGCTTTGGCGACGCCCTGCTCGACTTCACTAGCGGAAGATATAACCTGGGCGCCCTAAAGCAACTGCTCTCGCCGACCAAGGAGGCAAAGGCGCGACTGCAGGCGGAAGCTGGGGTCTATGAAAAGATAAGTGATCCACATCTACTAAGAATTCTGGATAAGAATCTCGACGAGAATTGGATTGTCACTGAGTTTCAGCCGAACGGCACGCTCTCGGACCGGCTCGTGACCTTTAAGGGGGATGCGCTGAAATCCCTTCGCGCCATCCGGCCGGCTGTCAATGTTCTCGCCAAAATGCACACTGCTGGTTTCACGCACCGAGATTTCAAGCCCGGAAACATTTTCATCGGTAGGGATGGAGAGGTCGTTCTAGGAGATGCGGGACTCGCGTTTTATGACGACGCGACTGGATCAACCATCACACAGACCTATGAAAATGTAGGAACACGCGAGTACATGCCGGCATGGGCCTATGGTGAAAGGACCGAAATCGGGCCGACATTCGATTGTTTCTCGGTCGGCAAGGTAATTTGGGCAATGATCGCGGGGCGCCCCACGTGTCGACTCTGGTACGTATTGAAGGACGAATTCAACCTGATTTTTCCCGATAAAACTGAAATGCTTTGGATCAACGAACTCCTCGGCATGTGTGTAGTCGAAGAAGAGAAGGATATGAGCATTCGTGAGGGACAGAGACTTGTTTCCGAAATTGACAACACGATCGACGCAATTGAAGCGAATGCGATACCAGTGACGTATTTGCGCCGAATCAGGCGTCTGTGCCGAGTTTGTAGGCAAGGTTTCTATCAACGGAACCCCACCATTACGCTTGGAAACGATGGCGCCGGAAATCCAATCAATCCCGATCAATGCATGAGCTGCGGGCATCTTGATTTCTTTGCTGAGCGTTAAGACCAAAATCGAATCCACGCCTTGGTTGGAATCAGGTGCGGTTGTCGGGCAAAGTGTCTACGAAAAATACGAAAGGGTAGGGCAACGGAAGGGATGGCGAACCTCACCCCGTGTTCTTCAAATCGGACCAACGTACCTGTTCCGAGAGACCTCTTGCCTGCATCCATTGCCTAGTCATCGCCGCGGCTTCCTCCGATGCATGCGGCGAAAGCACTATCCCCCTTATTAAAGCCTTTAAGTCAATCCGACGCCTTTTGTGGTCGTGAACCCAATGATGTCGATATGGTTCATTCTCAGGCAATGGACGACGGTGCGGAAAGTTGTTCGCATCAAAGTGAAGATTGTGTCCTGCAAAAGGGTCACCGTATTCAATAAACGCTCTCACTTCGCATTCCGAAGCGAACCTTTCACGCTTGGTGGTGATGAACTGCAAAACATTCATGCGCATTCCTTGTCTTAAATGCTTGTCACCGTACTGAACCAATCCAAGATGAGTCTTTTCCACCATCCCGTCTAAAATCGCCTTCATAGAGCATATCTAGAGCAGACCGCTACACCGTCTTTCCCAAACTCTTCCCACATTGCGGGATGCTCTTTGCGGAAGAGATGCCAGCAGCTGACGTAATACATCTCACGCATCTGCGAAAGGGTGCCGATCTGGTGATTCAGTTCAGTCTCATCCCGCAAGACGAAGCGATCGGAGCCCATTATCAGACGAAGATATTCCTCATCGGGAACACACTCCTCGTCATCCTGGGGAAACAAATCCGCGCGACGGAAGTACAGTTCTTCCGTTCCCATCAAGTCCTCGAACTTGTGGAAGTTCATGAAGCGCCAAATTTCGGCGTCTTCCGGCGGCTCTTTTTGGTCGAAATAGGTTCAGTTGCCATGATCCATTTTCTCAAAGCAACTTCCACGTTCAGGCCACATAGGCGTAGGCATCGCATTTTCAGAAGAATTCGTTATCAGGATCGACAATCACCAAATCTGAGCGGTGATCTTTTGGACAGATTTCCTCGGCCTCAGAGTTGTCGGCGTGAAAAACTCCCACCAATTCTCCCTTGAAAACCAGAAACACCGACCGCCCATCTTTGGGGGCGGCATCACCCCGGAGTTCGTAACCGTCGCGTGGCTCGATCAGCGGCAGAACCGAGTAATTGGTCCATGGCCGCTTTCCGACATCCTGATCGAAGAGACGGTCGGCAATGCCATCATCCGTGTCGTTGTGGATGCCAAGCACTATGAGAGTCCCATTGACGTGAAGGACGTCGAATCGTTCCTCGGAGTGCTGGCTGACGTGAATGGGCACAAAGGCATGATGGTGTCTTTAAAGGGCTATACTGCCGCGGCTCTTCAGCGGGCGTGGAGCGATCCGGCGGATGTGGATCTCGATGTATTGAGCCTGGATGAGCTGAAAGAGCTTCAAGGGTACATGGCCATTCCGTTCTCGGGTCGTGCCGGCATCTTCATACGGGCACCATTCGGCTGGATTGTTGATGCGACCCGGCGGGAAGGTGCGGTCGCCTGCCTCTATCGGCGCGGCTTCGACTTGGCGAAGGCGCAGAAATCGCGCGAATGGATGTACATCAACTTTTGGCACAAGAGAGAACCGGGCGAAGACCTCGCGTCACTATGCCGGGCCCAGGATTCAGGTTTGATAACCGCCTTTCCTGACGCCGTAATTACGTATTTGCCAGGTGCCGACAGATCGGACGCGAAGACCACGATACGCAAAGCCGAGGTCCCGAGCTATCCCGCGCCGGAATTCACAGGGTTTGTCGAGTTCGGCGACTTCATCTTTTTTTGCGTTATGTTCTCTCCCGTGGTAAGTCAGAACGTGAACCTGCGCAAGCTCAGAGGAATGTTGCGAGAGGCTCTTCCTTTGACCGTGTCGCAGGCACCGGCGGGAGAGGGCTTGAAATGAAGGACATCGCGGAAGGCACGCGCGAATCGGTCATGGATGCGTACATTGATGAAACTTGGCTTGAGATCAACGGCTCGCCCTGCCTTATCTACGCGACGATCATACCCCAGAATATCGAAGAGGCGATTGCCGCCGTTGCCAACATCAAGATCGAACACGGCCTCGGCAGCACTTTTGAGATTAAGTGGTCATCAAACCATCCTGATGCGGCGCTTAAGGCGCGTCTCAAGCAGCATGTCATTGAACTCCTCGGCAGGCATTTTACATGTCTCTTCACAGTCACGGCGTCGAGCGACAAGGACGAAGCTTTTCTCCGCACGATTGATCATGTTTCCCGATACGCCGTCCGGAAGCGCCGAAAGTATGTAAATCTTTTTCACGATCAGGATGCCTATCGTTCGCGATCCCGGATTCGCGGCGCTTTGGCCGGGTCGGCTAATCCCACGTTCACGACATTAGGTGAGCTTGATTCATCGGTCAGCGTGCCTATCCAGTTAGCCGATCTGGCGGCCGGCACGTTCCGTTATATGGTTCTGTCCGCGCTGGGAGCGCTCCCTCCAAAGCTTGTCTCCTTTGATAACGGACAGGGTGGTGTTGAACAGTGGTCTTTGAGCCATTTGTTCGGAATTCTTCTTCGATGGTCTGTACCGGGAGTTGGCCCCGAGCTGGATCCCCATCAAGCGTCCTACTCTGTGGAGGATTTGATGAAACGCTGCGTCGGAGAAGGCGTCGTTATTGACGACAGATTCGGCGCGGAAGAATCCAGCGCACTTCAGCAAGCCGCTACCTTCTACGTCGGGTGCATGCACTGAAAACCGGCCGTGTAAAGCTCCGATTGCTCAAGAACAGCGTCGTTTCGCTGGTATAGAATTGATCCATGTCTCTTTCCATCCATGTGGACGGATATTCCGGATGGAGGGCGAATGAGCGCCCGATGGGTTTTGAACTCGTCGGCGTGTACCGGCGGATTTTGAAGGACACAGTCGCCTACAAGATGGGCAGACATTGAGTCAGGGCAATGACGGAAAGGCCGCCGAATAAAAAACCACACCTCCGATTGCTGGTCGCCGGACTCCTCACATCAGTGATGTTGTCGGTCGGCAGTTCTTTCGTCTTAGGTCAGTATCTCGACAATCTTTCGGTGTGGACAGGACTGGCGGTCATTCTCCTTTGGTTGGGTTCATTTGTTGTCGCGGCGCTTGTGACTATTGCCACTATCGTTCTGTCCTTCACGACTGGATACAGCACTGCCATGCAGGTGCGGGTGATTCTCGTATCCTACCTAGGAGCGATCCTGGTCTTTACGGGACTCTACTTCTCCATGGCGTTAAAAGGCGATCGGGACTACGCGCATGCGCATTATTTCTACTATCGGGCATATGCCGATTCGTTTGCGCAGCAGGTGGCCACGAAAGAAATCACTGTCCTCCCGTTTGAAGGACACCAGCGAGCCTTTGTCGGAATTGATGCGCGCCTTTGGGGCACCCTGGACGATGTCCTCCCGTTGGCATCGAAGGATTTTCAAACGAACCCGCAGGCTTATCGTGTGCGATCGGCCCGGCTGCGTGATTTCGATGACGTCGTGCGTTTCAAACGGGCCGCAGTTCCCGAGGTGCTGCTGGACTGCCTGCACCTCAGCGTCATGACGATTGCCACGGTTGGCTACGGCGAATACCTGGTACTCGAAGCTCGCAACGAATGGCGAAGCCTTGACAGGTACGGCGTTGCTGGTCGTCGCGCTGGCGCTGCTGCTGGCGAGGAAGCCGTGAACCAGAACTGCCCCTGACGCTGCCGAGCGGCAATGTGACGAGCGCCCGTTTGGCTGAGAGTTGGTAACCTCCGAGCTTCATTGAGAACAGCGGATCGCTCTGTACTGCGCTGTAATGCCGCGCTAGTTCAGGCGGCAGTCTGCTGTCAACGCTGCGCTGTCCGGGAGATGGTTCCGCTCTGCGCGTATCGGCGTACAGAATTGTCGCCCGCGGCGTTTCCATGGATAATGGCGCGTCGCGCGATGGCAGCTATAGCATGTCATCTATTCCGGAGGGCCACAGATGAGTGACGTTCCAACACTTATAACCACAGGCCTCCTGGCCTATGCATCAAAGGACCTTATCAAAGCAGTACTGGGACCGACGGCCGAGTATGTCGGTCAAGAAACCCGTGGTCTCGTCCAGAAATGCAACGTGAATCTTTCACAAGTATTTTCAGCGGCGCTCCGGAAACTGCAGCGCCTTGGAACTGACCCCACACAACCGGTGAACCTGCGTGTGTTCCAGCGTGTAATCAACGATGCGAAGTTTGCCGAAGATCAACTTTCCCAGGAGTACTACGGGGGCATCCTGGCAGCCGCGAAATCGACCGACGGGATCGATGACCGTGGAGTGTACTACCTGTCTCTGATACAGGCTTTATCTGCATATCAGTTGCGATTGCATTACCTCATATATCTCACGGTCTGTCGCCACTTCCGTGGCAGGCCATCTTCCTATCTGGATAGGATTGACCACCGAGACGGAATGAAGATCCTTATCCCAATGTCTCTTCTCCTGCGTACAATGGTTTTCCCTGACGAAGCTTCCAAGTGGTCTTACGTGATTCACTGCCTCGCAGGCCTCAGTGAGAAGCAGCTTATCGGAAAGCAATCAGGTGCGGTCGAGCGCAAAAACAAGGACGAGTTTTCACTTATTGGTGGTGAGGGCATAAGAACGTGTCCCACGCTCCTTGGATGCGACGTGTTTCTTTGGGGCAACGGTGTCAGCACGCTTGCCGGCTCACAGATTGGCGAGTTGATGCCCAGCCAGATCGACGAGCTCTTTGATGTCAGCGAAATTGTGGCGAATCGGCAGGTTAACGTTTGTTAACAGACAGAGGGGTAACGGCGCTCAAGAGCGTCGGCGGTAGAAGTAGACACGTCACCCCTGGAAGGGTGCTGCCGAGCGGCGGGCGGCGCTGATGGTTAACCTGTTGAGTTGTCGTGAGCCGATGCTGCGAATTGGGTTCGTTTGACGCGGTTTGTGGGCAGCATTCAGCGGTAGGCTTCGGAGCGGTGCTTCACGGTGTGAACGCGGAGGGTCTCACCAGCGAGGGAGAAAAGCAGGCGGTAGTCGCCGATGCGCAGACGGCACTTGCCCAGGAGATAGACCTGGAGTTGCTGGAGCGCAACTTGGCTCGAAATCCTCTCAGAGTTTCCGCCAACTGCAAGTACTTGGCTTCGTCCTTCGGATTTTCAGTTGTGCATTCAATTACTAAGAGGCGTTTTCGTTTGTGGCGATCCTCAACGATGGCGGCGGCATCCGCGCGCGCATCCTTCACGCCGAAGCCGTACCACACGGCCGAGATGCCAAAGGGATTCATGAGCCGAATCACGCCTGCCTCGAAGAGTTCCTGCCCGCTTCTGCCTTTTTGCTCAGCGGTTCCGGCGAGAAAGGACGTGAGGTACTTGTGGTCCTGGGTCAAAAAAAATGTTGACCGCCAGCCGCGTCGTTGCAGCTTCATCCCAGCGGCCAATCTCGATGGAGTCCACCATTTGATTGGCAGAGTAGACTGAGGCTTTCGCGTGCTCGCTTTGCGCCTGGCCACTTGATCGGGTATTTCACCGCCGTCATCCCATTACTTTCCGTCATTTTCTTCGGCGAAAGCTTCGACGTGGTAGGGTAAAGTGACTTCTTCAGCCCACCGCAAGTTTTCGGTGTTTTTCACTCACCTTTCTACCGGTACTGGAGAAAGATCAAGGTAAGGTACAAATCCTTCCTAAAGAAAGGTAGAACAATGCCAACACAGAAAATTCACTTCACTCCGGATCAAATTCCGGCGGTAAGAGATGCCATGCCAGTTTTCAAGCTGGGAGATCAGGTCATGGCACCAACAAATGTCATGCAACAGATGCTCCGCGTCGCCGCACCAAATGCAGGGATGAAGCCGATGGGTAATAGCGGCGTGAGTCTCGCCCGCGATCGGGAACGGGTCGTCGCCATGGTCAACCAAAAGACCGGTGAATCGAAGCTGTTTCCCTCGCTTGAAGGTTTGAAAGACGGGCAAAACCTGGCAACGAAAGCGAAGACGGTGGCCGCGAAGTTTGCTGCAGACCGAAGTCTTTTTCCCGACGATAGTACGAAGGTGTTTACGCTTAATCCCGTCAGCCTGCTTAAATCAGTCCATACGCCGGATGGTCGTGGTGCGCTCCCATTGCAGGTACTCTCTTATGTTCGTTTTCAGCGGCAGGTCAATGGCATGCGTGTCTTCGGACCGGGCACCCGAGGGCTGATTGCTGTTGGAGCAGACGAAGCGGTGCATGCGTTTTCACATCGTTGGAAAAGGGCACTGCCAATCGCTGAAATCGCGAAACCTGTTAGTAGAGACGAGATTGCCAAATCCATCCTCGCGCAGCTCGCACCAAGTGCAAAGACTGCCGATGTTCGTGTGGACAAGGTGCGCGTGTGTTATTACGACACGGGACAACATTTCATTCAACCAACATATCGATTCGAGGCGACGTTGCTCACACCGCACGCCATTGATCGTAAGCAGCTCCCGGCCAATCGACATGTGTTCGGTTACGTCCCGATCGGCCTTGCACCTGAACCGGTTCCAACACTCGGCACCCGAAAAGGCAAGCCACCCGTCGCCGCCGCAGCTGGGCATCATGCCAACCCAGCCCCAAACGCATTACCGCCAGGAGATCCGACCGTTGGTCGATACGTTGTTCGTAATGATACGGATGAATGGTATATCAGCGCCGATGAATTCATGGATAGCCTGAAACTTGCCCAGGCATTTGGCGGAATTCCGTTCACCGACAGTCAGTACTTCTGGGCCGAGCCGCGCTTGTTCACGACGGAGAAGGACTCGTTCATCAATAGCGTGCAGATCGCGTTAAACGAAGTACATGGCAATTGGTGGTACTTCACCACGCGTGACAACGCTGACGACGGCGTGAGCCTGACGAGCATACCGGCGAGCGGCTACGGAGGAGCGAGCAATCAAGCGCTTGCCTACTGGATCTTGCACTCCTGCGAAATCCTTCCAACGCAGACTGACGAGTCCGCATCGTTTGATGTCTGGTGGAACATCTTCAATGGACTCCATGCCGTCGCCGGTTACCGAACGGAGATGTGGATCGACGATGACGTCATGGGACCATTCGGGTTCGCAATCGGTCTTGGTGCTTCGTTTGTACCAGCCTGGCTTAATGAAGTAGTTTCGAATGACTCCTACGACGACGGCGATACTTACCACGATGACAACCGGAATATGACGGAGCCAATGGGCCGCGCATCTGCAATTGCTGTCACTGGCCATGGGAACGACCCCGTCAATCAGGTCACACCGCTCGGTCGTGCTCAATCGCTGACGGAGTGGTGGTTCGATAATTGAAGCGTGGTCTCAAAAATTGAATGCGCATAGATGTTTTATCTGTAACTTCTCCGCGTTTCGCGGAGAAGTTACCCAAGGCTGAAAGCCGAGAGCCGAACGCTGCGCGCGCGGCCAGCCGAATCTTCAAGTTTGGTTGCGGCCTCGGGCCGCGCTATGAATTTCAAGCGGGCTGGGCCGTGTATCGATGTCGCGGCAAGCTTCGAATCGGCCTGGCTACTGCCACGCCAGCGGGCACGCGACTCGACGCGGAGTGCAAGCGAGCAACTGAGGACGCAGCCAAACTCTGCGAAAGTCTGGGGCAAAAGGTCGACGAGGCGCGCGCCCTCTGATAGACGAGAACTGGGTACGAGATGCCTCCTTGACAGTCTTGCGAGTCTCCGTAGCGCGAACGCATTGATGATGCAGCCAAACCACTCGGCCGTCCCGTGATTGAAAATGATGTCGAGCCGGTGACGTGGGCGTTCGCCCGTGCGGGTGTCGCCATCAGCAGTATTACTTATTCGCGATCCATTGCGACACTCCATCAGGTCAGGTTAGCGATGGCGAAGTACACCTGCCGCGGCATCGCACGTCGTGCGGGCTGTACGTCAGGCGCCATGGGACCTGTTCCTCCGCGAGACCCCGGTCTACGCACCCCCGGCGTTCGTGACTGACCCTGGGTTTGACCTCGCGCAGCATTTGTTTGAGGATGTGTTCTAAGTCTAGGGGCCAGTTTTCGCCAGAGTTGCTCAACTTCGTGGCCTGCCTTGGCTCATTCAGGTTGACCCATCGATATCGCCGGGACCGATCCGAAGACGGAATTGAATCCGCTGTAAGGAACGCCGCATGGGACAATGCCAGCCACGCTCCCACTTTGCAAGCGTAGTCTCGTCTACATTAAGCAACCCTGCCCCCGCCTTTTCGGATACCCCAAAGGCCGTTCTCACCATATGAAGCCAGTCACCAAAATGACCAGGGGTTCGGTATGGTGTATAACCGAGAAATCGAACGATGGCCGGCCCATTTCGGACTGTCGGTGCCACGCGGTTCGTTTCCCGGCATATCGTGGTCTTGTTCACTCCGATCTCCTTGGCCGCGTGCTCCTGCAGCTGTCCCCGGTCCAGGCGTGCTTTGCGGATATGATCGCCTAAGATATTGAATTCATTCGGATAACAGGCTGGTTTGGGCCGCGGACCCGTGAGGGTCAGATGGCAGCATGGCAAGATTGCAACGAGGGATGTCCGTGTGACTTTGCAAACGATTTCCGGCGCGAATGCTTCTGCACGCCGCCCCAGATCCAGCGGTACATGTCCAAAATCTCCGGCCCCCTGATGGACCGCACTGATTTTCAAGTTGATGTCCCGGCGGTTCCTTACAAGGATCTCGCTGGGAAGCCGCAGCGCCAAATCTCCCGAAACCATCCGGCACCGCGTCGTTACGGCCCGGAGCATTCAGCTCCGCCCCTTCTATGACGAGAAGATCTACATCAATGTGAAGATGGCTCCGCGCCACACCCGGAAATTCTGCGTCCTAACGCGGGAGTGCGAGAAGATCATGGAAAACGCCATCACCAAACTGGATTCTCCGCCCGTCGCTACGACAGAATTCTCAAGGTCGCCCGGACCGAAGCTGGAGGGCACAAAGACCTGGCGCCTGCGATCTCAACCTGCAATCGAATTTCAGGTATTAGCGGGAACATCGCCTACCGAGTTCGAACGGGCAACACGATTGACCTGACCTTAACCGTGATGCATTGGAACTTCGCTCGGAGAGACCGCACATTGTCCGAAATTGCCGAGGCCGCTGTCGGAGAAGACGCTGGTTGAGCCCAGGGCGAAATCGAAATCGAAGCCAAAACCTGATCTCTTCGTCCAACGCGACCCCAGTCACATCGCCCACTCCAAAACGTTTTGACCGATCTCTCCATTTATTGGTGTGTGGGCGGTTCAGTCGTCTCCGCAGAGGAACCCGTGCACAAGACCGGACGTGATCGGGTTAGGTGGGAGTTCGGGAGAAGAGGCATTTTAGGTGTTGAAGCACTGCTGTAGTGTCTGAGCGGACGGAAAGCGGAGGGCATATATGCGAAGCATGCAGGCGTTCAGGGCCGATGGAAAATGTTTCAGGGGAGCGGCGCTCCTCTTCACACTCGGGCCCGCAATCGTTCTGGCACAAGTCAATCCTGCGGCGTTGCAGTCGACCGAGAAGCCAGGGTCCAAAGCAGCTCTCACACGGAGAGAGGTGACACCGCCACGGCCAGTCGCCGGCCCAGCCGTGTCGGCGACTGTCGAATTGCAACAACGGAATGCGCTCATCGCGGCAGTCAAGACCGCGAGTCCGCCGCTTGCGACGCGTAATGTCGTCGCGATGTCTGCGGGGCAAGTCGTGCGGCTCACGGATGAAAATATCGACAACGTCTTGAGCAAGCCGACAATCACTGCGGAGCGGGTGGCACAAACGGCTTCGAAGGTCGCGTTGCCGGCAACGCTGGCCGCGAAGTTGGGGGGTGCGACCGAGGCGTTTGTGTTGCCGACGCAATTCACTGCGCTCGCGCTGGGGAGCGACCGACTCTCAGGATTGTGATTGTCTCGACACTTGGGAATGGTGAGAAGGCCGCTTTGAGAAAATCCTCATCAAACTCGGTGGCGATATCAGATGCCTTATTGGTTTTCATGCTTTCGGACTGTGGTTATTGTTCTATGCGGCGCCCTGAATGTAAATTCCGCTGTCGCGATAATACCGGCTTTGCGGGCGTTGGTCAGCTTATGACGGTCGCGGAAGCCGCGTTTGGCGGTCGCGCCTTTGTTTTTCGTGAAGAACCAGAGCGTGCAGGGGAGCGTGACGGTGTAGAACAGGGTCGAACCGACAGGGACGATTACATCCACGGCGCAATGGGTAGTGGGAATAAGCAGGGTTCTCCGTATGAATCCGGCCGAGAGTGGAGAATGTCGCATAGGATCCCTTATTTTGGATTTGAGAGTTACCGGCGGGGATTTTAGGCCGATTCACGCGGCCGCCGCCACAAAGAAATCAGCCGGCCGAGACTCCCGTCAAGCACGGTGACAGTCTGAACTCAACCGCATGGCTGCGAACCCATGGACGAAGCTTGGATCCTTTGCCGAGTGGCAAAATCTCGAAGGCTGTGGTCATCTTCATCGACGGGTCCCTCCAAAGCTCGTCAGAAGGCCGGATTGCTCGTTGCAGCGAGAGCATGCTATCACTGCCGTCGGAACTCCTACAGCCGGAGCGAATGGTAATACGACGATTGTGTTACCTGGGGGAGGGATGTTACGAATTCCACCTGTTGGTAAGTCGGCAACTCGTAGATGTGACGCGCACCGCGGCCAGCATGCCATTATCGACGATTTTATCAAACCGTCTGACATTCGCGAGAGCGCGACCGCAACACCACACAGCTTGTGGTGAAGGTGTTGTTGAGCCATAGCTTTCTCCTAACGGTTAGTTGTTGACGGATGGGTGTTACAAACACACCCGCCGGCATGGCGTCGAGGGTTCTCTCCGGGACGGAGAAACATATTGCTGACGCGACGAGACTCGTGTCCGAGGCGGAAATCATCGTGTCCGCCATGGAAAGACGTCTCTCCTTCGCGGGAATGAGTGTGTCCGCGATGGAAATGAATGCTTCGATGAAGGAAACAATGGCGTTCGTCTCGAAGAAGGTTTGGTGCGAGGTGAAGAGAGTTCGGTCCGCGGTGGAAATGATCTTTTCCGTCTTTCAAAGAATCATTT
>WNGD01002486.1_pt1 | contig 20455 bp, 17 predicted proteins | sample 5400671 | NCBI WGS metagenome assembly WNGD01 (sample SAMN13153369, study PRJNA577476) | soil metagenome | isolation source: 40 cm soil or saprolite under grassland replicate 2 | place: USA:California | collected 2016-06-15 | reverse complement strand
CGGTGGAGCGCCGGCGAGCTCAGCATGACCCAGAGCGGCTACTTCCGAAATTACGTCCTCGTGTTTGTGGTGGGCGTGGTCTCGATCGGAGGCGTGCTCCTGCTCGTGAGGGCGCTCACATGACGCTCACCACGATCTGGCTCATTCCGCTCGTCGGCGGCGCGCTGGTCGCATTCCTGCCGCCGCGGCTCGCCAAATCGTTCGGCGCCCTCGTCGCCCTGGTGGCGCTGTCGATCACGGCGTTCGTGGCAGCGAACTTCGCCCCCGATTACCACGGCTTCCAGTTCACCGAAAGAGTGCCGTGGATCCCGCAGTTCAGCATCTTCTACCGGCTCGGAGTCGACGGGATCAGCCTCTGGCTCCTCGTCCTCAACGCGTTCCTCACCGTGGTCGCGATCCTCGCGACACCGGTTAAAGAGCGGACGGGCGGATTTGTCGGCCTGATGCTCGCCATGTCCGCGGGCCTGGCCGGCGTGTTCATGGCCGTCGACCTCGTCCTGTTCTACGTGTTCTGGGAGGCGATGCTCATCCCCGCCTACTTCCTGCTGTGGCAGTTTGGCGAGGGACCGCGTCCAGGATGGGCCGCGTTCAAGTTTGTCCTCTACACGCTTGCCGGTTCGCTCTTGATGCTCGTGGGCGTGATCGGGGAGTACATCGTCACCGGCAGGCAGACCTTTGACCTGTCGAAGCTCGCCACCCTCGCACCGTCACCCTCGCTGCAGTTCGCGCTCTTCTTCGTCTTCGCTCTCGCCTTCGCGATCAAGACGCCGCTCTTTCCCTTCCACAGCTGGCTGCCCGACGCCTACAACGCCGCCCCCACACCGATGCTGATCACGTTCGCGGGTGTGATGGGCAAGGCGGGCGCCTACGGCTTCCTGCGCATCGCAGTTCCGTTGTTCCCGCACCCTGTCGATTGGTGGGACTGGCGCTGGGTCATCCCCGTGCTGGCGGTTGCGGCGATCATCTGGGGCGCCCTGATGGCGCTCGTTCAGAACGACATGAAGCTGCTGGTGTCTTATTCGAGCCTGAGCCACATGGGATTCATCGTGCTGGGCATCTTTGCGTTCAACGTCCAGGGCCAGCAGGGCGCCGTCCTGCAGATGGTCAACCACGGGATCATCATCGCCGCGCTCTTCTTGATCGTCGCGTGGATCGCCGACCGCACCGGCACGCGCGATCGCGCGGCGGTGGCCGGTCTCGCGCTCCGCATGCCGGTCATGGCAGGCGTGTTCGGCGTGGTCACCCTCGCCGCGCTGGGACTGCCCGGCCTCAACAGCTTCGTCGGTGAGTTCATGACGCTGCTCGGTGCCTGGGAGCGGGCCCCGGTGCTCGCGGTGTTCGGCGCCATCGGACTGGTGCTGACGCCCGTCTACATGCTGCGTCTCTTCCAGGGCGTGATGCAGGGTTCGCCCGCCGGCCCGGTGCCTCGATCCGACATCCACGCCGGCCAGCTCATGGTGCTCGCGCCGTTGATAGTGCTCATGTTCGCGCTGGGGCTCGACCCGGCGGTGCTCACCAACTTGATGAACTCCGTTGGCCAGTCTGGCCTGTATCGCTGAAATGCCTCCCGGAACAGATCTGAGCTACACGTGGCCGCAAGCCCTGGCCGACCTGAGCCAGATCGCGCCCATCGCCGCGCTCACCGGCTTTCTGCTCTTCACGCTGGCCCTGGATCTCGTTCTTCCGCGCGAACGGCGCGACGGCGCGGTCGCGATCTCGGCGGTGGTCGGTTTCGCCTACGCCCTCGGCGTCGCGGTCTACCGATGGCTCTACGGGTCAGGCGGCTACGCGTACCACCGCTTCGCGAGCGGCGACAACTTCTCTCTGTTCTTCGAGACCCTGTTCGCGAGCCTCGGCATCCTGACCGTCGCCCTTTCCCACTCGTACCTCAAGCGCCGCGGATTGCGCGAATCCGAGTTCCACATCCTGACCATGGCCGCGGTGATCGGGATGATGGTGCTCGCGTCCGCGACGTCCCTCGTGACGGTGTTTCTCGGGCTCGAGATGCTTTCGCTCGCGCTCTACATCATGTCCGGGTTCGCGCGGACCGACTTCCGCTCCCAGGAGGCGGCGGCGAAGTACCTCCTCGTGGGTGGATTCGCGAGTGCGTTCGTGCTGTACGGAATGGCGCTCATTTACGGAGGCGCCGGCACGACTGTCATCCCAGACATCGCCCAGCGACTCACCGCCTCGGCCGGCTCCAGCCCGCTCGTGCTGCTCGGGATCCTGCTGATGGGGGTCGGCTTCGCCTTCAAGGTCTCGGCCGCGCCGTTCCACATGTGGACACCGGACGTCTACCAGGGCGCTCCGGTGCCGGTCACGGCCTTCATGTCGGTCGGGACGAAGGCTGCCGCGTTCGCGATGATCGTGCGGGTCTTCGAGGGCGGCCTTCCTCACATCTCGCCTGAATGGCAGACGCTTCTCGCCTTCGTCGCTGCGACCAGCATGGTCGTCGGCAATCTTCTCGCGATCGTGCAGACGAGCCTCAAGCGCCTCCTCGCCTATTCGGGCGTCGCGCAGGCCGGCTACATCCTGGTGGGAGTCATAGCGGGCAACCAGATCGGGCTCGAGGCGGTCCTGTACTACCTCTTCGTGTACATGTTCATGAACTTCGGCGCGTTTGCGGTCATCACCCTGCTTTCGGAGCCGGATCGCGACGCGGACAGCTTTGCCGACCTGGAAGGACTGGCGCGGCGGAACTGGCTGCTCGCCGTTGGCATGACGGTCTTCATGCTGTCGCTGGCAGGCTTTCCTCCTTCGGTCGGGTTCTTTGGCAAGCTGTTCCTGTTCACGGCCGGGGTGGGCGCGGGCTACACGTGGCTGGTGGTGCTTGCGGTGCTGATGAGCGTGGTCTCGGTCTTCTACTACATACGCGTCCTGATCCCGGTGTGGTCGATGGGACCGCGGCCCGAACGAGTACCAGCGTCTTTCAGCAGCCAGCTGGCGATCGGGCTGAGCGTCGCCGCGTCGGTCGGCCTGGGGCTCTATCCCACGACACTGCTCATCGCGGGACAGCTCGGCGCGATGCCCATCAGCGGTCCCTAGGCCCGCAGCCTTTCCAGCGCCGCGGCCAGGCGGCGCTCACGCGTCTCCGGCTTCTTCGCCTCCTCCAGGCTCCTGGCCATCTCCTTCTGGTTGGTGAAGGACATGCCGTCCCAGCGCGCCGCCGCCCTTTTGTCACGCGCCAGCGCCCCGGCCAGGTCGGGCGGCGGCTCGACGATGCGAGGCGCGGCGTCGAGCTCGAGCTCCACGGTGATGGTGTCGCCGCGCGTCACGCCGGCGGCCTGCTGGATCGCCTTCAGCACCCCGAGGCAGAACGTCCCGTCCCCCATCGGCATGAGCGACCCTCGGTAGGGACTGCCGGCGATCACCGACTTGATCTTCGGGCGGCCTCGCAGCCCAAGCTTGGCCTGGACGTCGGAAGGAATGCGGACGAACGTGCCGGCGCCTGTCGGGTCAGGCTGAAGAACCGCCTTGAACCTCACCAGATCGCAGATTCTAGGCGTGAATCGCTGAGTCCCTGGCGTCGGGCTGTGGATCCAGCGTTGGCCGGCCCAGGATCAGGTCGGCAGCCCGCTCCGCGATCATGATCACCGGGGCGTTGGTGTTGCCCCGCACAGGGGTGGGCATCACCGAGGCGTCGACGACCCTCAGCCCTTCCAACCCGCGAACACGAAGCTCGGCGTCGACGACCGCAAGCCCGCCTGCGCCCATCGCACACGTGCCGGCGGCGTGAAAGATGGTCTGTGTCTGAGCCACGATGTGCTCGAGCAACGCTCCATCGTCCTGTGCGGCAGGAGCTTGATGCGCGCCCGAAACGTGGCGCGCGAGCGCGGGCTGACCGACGATATCGACCGCCTTCCGGACGCCCTTCATCATCGTGTCGAGGTCATCCGGCTCGGAGTAATAACCGAGCTCGATTCGCGGTGGCGCAAGTGGATCTGGCGACCGAAGACCGACCGTTCCCCGCGCTCGAGGTTTCAACAGGGAGGGAAAGATGCTCAGCCCAGGCTGCTGCGCGCGCCGGCTCTTGTCGATGTATGTAATTCCGGGCATGACATGGAACTCGATCTCCGCCTCTGCTGAGTCTCCTATGCGTGTAAACCCGCCGGCCTCTACGTAGTTGGATGTCATCGGTCCGGTTCGGTCTCGGTCGTAACGCTCCCGGTTCGCCTCGCTGACCACGTTCCACAGCCCGATCGCGTCGTGCGTCTCCCACGACATGAGCACGCCCTGGTGGTCGTGGAGATTGGCGCCGACGCCGCGCATCTCGTGCTGGACGGGTATGCCGTGCCGCCGGAGCTGGTCCGCGGGTCCGATGCCGGACAGGAGGAGGAGCTGGGGAGAGCTGAACGCGCCGGCCGCAAGGATCACCTCCCGGGCGGCCTCGATGACCTGCCGTCCGTCAGGCGTCGTGACCTCGACACCCGTCGCGCGCCCGCGATCGATCAGGATGCGGAGGGCGGTGGACTCGGTCAGCACCTCGAGGTTGGGCCGACCCATCGCTGGATGCAGGTAGGCTGCCGCTGCGCTGCAGCGTTGGCCGTTGCGTTGCGTCACCTGGAAGAAGCCGGCGCCCTCCTGCCGCTCACCGTTGAAGTCGTCGTTCGCGGGCAGTCCGGATCCAACCGCGGCTTCGATGAACGCGGACGCGAGGGCGTTCCGCGAACGGGAATCGGAGACCGCGAGCGGCCCGCCGGCGCCGTGGAAGCGGGACGCGCCACGCTCGTTGTCTTCGGCCTTCTTGAAATAGGGAAGCACGGAGGCGAAGTCCCAACCGGTGTTTCCCAGCGCGGCCCACTCGTCGTAGTCGGCGGCGCAGCCGCGCATGTAGACCATCATGTTCACGGCGGAGCTTCCGCCCAGGACCCGCCCACGTGGCTGGTAGACGCGACGGCCTTCCAGCATCGGTTCGGGCTCGCTGTGGAAGGCCCAGTCGAATCGGCTGAGAAAAAGGTTGCGCGCGAGGCATGGGATTCGGACCTCTTCGCTGTCGTCGGAGCCGCCGGCTTCGATCAGCACGACCCTGGCACCAGGCTCCTCACTGAGGCGTGCGGCGATCACGCACCCTGCTGAGCCGCCGCCCACGACGACGAAGTCGGCCGGCCGCGAATCCACCGCTGGATTCTAGGCCGGTACGGCCGAGCCCTTGAAGAACGGGCGCGGGAATCCGGCCGGCGTGTAGCGGACGAAGGACGGATCGAACGGGATGCCGAAGAGCTGGTTGGCCGAGCCTTGCGCGAGCGCGGCCGCGTTCAGCGCCGCCGGCTGAAGAGCCGAGTCGTCCCACCGTCCCGAGTCGAGCCGCTTGAGCAAAACCTGCAACGCGGCGATCGTCTCGGCGGCAGTGAAGGTGCAGTGCCCCGCGCGATGTACGAATACCTGCCGGAGCACGTCCTGCTTGCCTGTCGAGGCGACGACGCGCGCGTAGGCGCTTTCGTTCGACGCGATGACGAGGCCGTCGCCGGTCGTGTGCATCGACAGGACGGGGACGCTCAGATTGCCGTCGAGGCTGAGGTTGCGGTCGAGGTATGCGGCAGCCGCGGGGTCGGCCTTGATCCTCGTACCGGCGTTCAGCGTGCGGATGTCCTGCTGCAAGTTGAGCCCAGCCTTCGCGTAGAGGCTTTCGACCTCGGCTCGGTCCACCGACGCCGCCAGCAGCGTGCCGTAGTCGACGCCGACATTCCAGGATGGGTTTCCGCCCGCGCGCTGCTCCAGCTCCAGGCGGCCCGGAAAGGCGTACCCGAAGCCAGAGGGCGAGATCCACAGCCACTGCGCTGACGCCTGGCTCGTGTAGTCGTTGGCAGCGGGTTCGGGCTGGGCGGGCGAGAACCATCCGGGTAGGTCGGCCAGGGCCGCGACCAGCGCCAGTCTCGCCTGGCCCTGCTGGGTCTGCTGCGCCGCGGTCAGGATCTTCTGCGCCAGGTCCAGGTCCGCGAACCCGTCGGTGACGTGCACCAGCTCGAGCTGCGATTGTGGAGCCAGGAGCGTCTTGAACGCATAGGATGAGTCGAGCTCGACGTTCCATGTCGCGATCGCACCCGACAGCACGCCGCACATCGGCATCGCCGCGGCGAACCGGTCCGGGTGGAGCTGGATCAGGCCGGCCGTGATCAGACCGCCCAGCGAGTGTCCCCATGCGATCACACGCGTTGGCTTGCTCACATTCCTGGTGAAGAAGTCGAGCAGCGCCATCTGGTCCTTGAGTGCATCCTCGACTGCCCACCCTGTGGTCGAGTAGGCGGATCCCGCCGCCGCGAAGTGATGGTCGAGCAGCCACGTGCGTGCGAATCCGGGAGCGGACTGCGCCGCGTTACGTCCGCCCGGCGCCACGTAACCGTGGCTGTACAGGAAGAGGGTCCCGTTCCATTTGCCGGGGACGTCGATCTCATAGGACGCCGCTCCCAGCACGCCGGTCAGGTTTCTCGGCGTGGGCTGCGGCTGCGGAGCAGGCGACTGCTGGCATGCGAGCGCCACCACCACCACGAAGGCCAGGGTCGACCTGCGCATCAGCGTCAGATGTTCGAACGGGACTGGCCGCCGTCGACGTTGATACACGCGCCGGTCAGCAAGCTCGCCTGGCTCGAGCACACAAAAACCACTACGTTCGCGACCTCGTCGACGGTTCCAAACCGGCCCATCGGCATCTCTTGCCGTACGAATTCCGCGATTCCCTCCGGATCCGCCTGCCGTCTTCGGTGCCAGCCGCCGCCTTCCCACAGGATCGAGCCCGGCGCGACGGCATTGACGGTGACGCCCTTGGCCGCCACCTCACGCGCGAGTGACTTGACGAAACTGTTCTCGGCGGCCTTGGCCGCGTTGTAAGCCGGCGCGCCGCCCGCCTCACGCCCGAACACCGAGCTGGTGACGACGACGCGGCCCCAGCCTCGCTCCAGCATGCCGGGGAGCACGAGCTGGGTCATGCGCGCGCTGACCACCACGTTGCCCTGGAACGCTGCGGCAAGCTCGCTGGGGCCGGTGTCACTCCACGACGTGCCGGCGCGGGCGCCGAAGTTGTTGATGAGAATTTCGACAGGTCCGAGGTTGCCCTGGGTTTCCGCGAAAGCCTTGCTGCAGCCTTCCTCGGTCGTGACGTCCGCTGCGACGCCAAAGCCGCGAATGGATTCGGCAACCTTCCTGACGTCAGACTCGGTACGCGCCACGACGGAGACGCGAGCGCCTTCCCGCGCCAGCGCGTGGGCGATGCCGAGGCCGATGCCCCTGGTCGCAGCGGTGACCAGGGCGACCTTCCCCTCGATGCCGAAGTCCATCCTTGGGCCATCCTAGTCAACGTGCTGCCGCCGGCCGCGATCAACGAGGGACCTCCCGTCACTCCGCGCCCGTCGGCGACCGTCCTGCTCATACGGGACGGCGACCCGTGGGAGCTGCTCCTGGTGCGCCGCCCCGGTGGCGCGGACTTCGCGCCGGGCGCGTACGTATTCCCCGGCGGGACGGTGCATGAAGACGATCGGCAGTTTGAAGATGAAATTCGCGCCGCCGCGGTGCGGGAGCTCTTCGAGGAGGCGGGCATCCTTCTCGCGGCCGGGGCGGGTGAGGCCGAGTGCGCTGCCCTACGCCGGCAGATCGAGTCCGGGGCTTCATTCGGAGACGCGCTGCGCAAGCTTGGGCTGGCGCCCGCGTTCGACGAGCTCGTCATGTTCGCGCGCTGGGTCACTCCGGCCCTGCTGCGCCGCCGCTTCGACACGCGCTTCTACCTCGCCCGGATGCCGGCCGCCCAATCCGTGCATCCGCAAGAGGGCGAGGTCACGGACTGGATGTGGATCTCGCCGCAGCGCGCGCTCGCGAGCGCAGAGGTCACGTTGGTCTATGCGACGCGTGCGGTCATGGAATCGGTCGCCGGATCGAGCGACGTCGACGAGCTGTTTGAGGAGGCACGGCGGCTGCAAGAGATTCCGGTCGTCGAACCGCGGCTCGTGCAGACCGAGAAAGGCTGGGAGGTCGTCCGCTAGCGGTCTCTCCACTGGTCGCGCCACTGGTTGTAGTGGATGACCTCCACCCCGCCCTCGCGCAAGACGTCGAGGCCGGCCGGGTCGCGATACGCCTCGCGGTAATAGACGCGCGCGACATTGGCGTTGATCGCCATCTTGGCGCACATCACGCAGGGCGACGCGCTGACGAACATCACCTTCCCGGGCAGCTGCGCCCCGGCCTTGATCAGGGCGTTCTGCTCAGAGTGAAGGCAGCCACACGCTCCCGGCGTCGTCGAGTCGCAGCGGTTCGGCAGGCCGCGGGCGTTGCCGTTGTAACCGATGCCCAGGACCTGGGTCAGGTCCGGCGTGGTGATCACCGTGCCGACCTGCAGCCGGGCGCAGGTCGAGCGCTTGGCCAGCTCCTCGGCCATCCGCATGTAGACCTCTTCAAGCGGGATCCGGTCGGGTGCGTGCTCGGCTTCGGGAAACGGCTTCACTTCGGCCATCACGGTCATGTTAACGGTCTTGTCTATACCCTCCTTCAAGACTACAATGCGCAATATGTCGCTGCTCGAACTGTTGTTCGCGCTGCTACTGGTATGCCTGGGGCTCGGGATCGCGTTCGTAGCGGCCTTGGTCTGGGGCCTGGGCAGACGGACCGAGAGCCACGCCCGCGACGTCGCAGAGCTCAAGGCACGCCTGGAAGCGGGCGGGCTGGCGCAGGAGACCCGAGCCGCCGAGCTCCGCGAGCGCATGGCCTATACCCAATCGGCCATGGAGGGCCTTCGGGCGGCCGTTTCCGCGCGCCAGTCGATCGAGGACGAGGCTCGAGCGAGCCTCAAGCGGCTGGAGAGCGTGATCGCCGGCAGCTCGAGCCGCGGCTCTGCCGGCGAGCACATCCTCGAAGAGGCGCTCCGCCACCTCCCGCCGGAGATGCTGCAGCGTAACGTCTGGGTCGGCGGCAAGGTCGTCGAGCTTGCCTTGCGACTGCCTGGCGGGAAGCTGCTGCCGATGGACTCGAAGTGGGTGTCAAGCGTCGCCCTCGAGCAGCTGGGCGAGACAGGCCTCGACGCCAACCGTCGCGCCCAGCTGACCGGCCAGGTGGAACGCGAGGTCGAGCGCCGGGTGCGCGAGGTCAGCCAGTACATCGACCCCGCCCTGACCACCACCTTCGCCCTCGCGGTGATCCCGGACGCGGCATACGACGTGTGCCGGAGCGCCATCGTCAGCGCCCACATGCGGCACGTGATGGTCGTCGGCTATGCGATGGCCCTCCCCTACCTGCTGACGCTGTACCAGCTGCACCTGCAGTTCGCCCGCACAGTGGACATGGAAAAGCTCCAGTCCGCCGTGATCGACATCGAGCGGCAGGTCGACGTGCTCGAGGGCATCCTGGAGAACAAGGTCCAGCGCTCCCTCACGGTGCTTCAGAACGCCTACACCGAGGGCAAGCAGGCGTCGGCCAAGATCCGGGCCTCCGCGCAGGCGGTCCAGATTGTGGAAGGAGCTGGGGAAAGTCTTTCCACACAGTCCCCAGAGGCCACGGAAATCGCCCGCGCCGCCAGTACACCCGAGCTTTCCACAGAGACCCTCCGGCTGGCCCTGCTCGACTCGGTCCAGTAGGCCGGTTTTGCCCGCTTTCCCCCAGCCAATGCCCAATCTATGCCCAGATCCTCCAAAGGGATATCCACAGGTAATCCACCAAGATGTTGGGGTTCTTTGCCCAGTCAGGCCGAATATCTTGTGCTTTGGGCTTGACAAGCCCAAAAGCCGCTCGTATAGTTCACCGCATCACGTCGAGGCCCTGGGGCATAAGTGGCGGGCATGCTCTGGGGCCTCTTGCATCCCCAAACGAATAAGCCGAACAACCCACCAGACGTCCCAGCAAAAGCGATTCGAAAACACCCTCACCGGGGATGATTTAAGGAGGCTTTTCTCTTAGATGGCCAAGAATCTCAGCGATTCCGGCGAAGCCGCCACCGCAGCCCGAATCAAGCACTCCAACGGCAACGGTCACGGCAAGACCAAAGGGCTGCGCTTTGGCCGCTTCTTCACGCCTCCGGGCAGCCACGCCTACGACCTGGTGGAGTGGGAGCGCCGGACCGCGGCCATCACCGGCGAGAAGGGCCAGGTCATCTTCGAGCAGAAGGACGTGGAGGTTCCGCGGACCTGGTCGCAGCTGGCGATCAACGTCGTCGCCCAGAAGTACTTCCGCGGCAACCCGGGCAGCCCGGAGCGCGAGACGAGTGTCCGCCAGATCATCGACCGCGTCGTCGACACCCTGCTGAAATGGGGTCACGAAGGCGGCTACTTCGCCACGGACGAAGACGCCGAGGACTGGGCCGAGGACCTTCGCTACCTGCTCGTCACGCAGCACGCCTCGTTCAACAGCCCCGTCTGGTTCAACATCGGCGTGCCGGGCCGGCAGCAGCAGGCGTCCGCCTGCTTCATCAACTCGGTCAACGACTCGATGGAGTCGATCCTCGACCTCGCCAAGACCGAGGGCATGCTCTTCAAGTTCGGGAGCGGCACGGGCACCAACCTGTCTGTCCTCCGCTCGTCCAGAGAGCAGCTGTCGGGCGGCGGCACCGCGTCAGGCCCGGTGTCCTTCATGAAGGGCTATGACTCGTTCGCCGGTTCGATCAAGTCCGGCGGCACGACCCGGCGCGCGGCCAAGATGGTGATCCTCAACGCCGACCACCCTGACGTCATGGACTTCATACGCTGCAAGGCAGTAGAAGAGAAGAAGGCCTGGGCGCTCATCGAGGCCGGCTACAACGTCGGCTTCAACGTGCCCGGTGGAGCGTACGACTCGGTTCAGTTCCAGAACGCCAACCACTCGGTGCGGGTCAGCGACGACTTCATGCGCGCGGTCATCGACGACAAGGAGTGGAAGACGAAGGCTGTGGTCGACGGGCGCACCGTCGACACCTACAAGGCTCGAGACGTCTGGCGAGAGATCGCCGACGCCGCTTGGATCTGCGGTGACCCCGGCCTGCAGTTCGACACCACGATCCAGGACTGGAACGTCGTCCCGAACACCGGCCGTATCAACGCCACCAATCCGTGCAGCGAGTTCGTCTTCCTCGACGACACCGCGTGCAATCTCCTGTCCCTGAACCTGATGAAGTTCCAGACCGAGCAGGGGACATTCGACGTCGAGAGGTTCCAGCGTGCGGTCGACGTGACGTTCACCGGGCAGGAGATCCTCGTCTCCAACGCCTCCTACCCCACTCAGGTTATCGCCAAGAACTCAGAAGCGTTGCGACCGCTCGGCCTGGGTTACGCCAACCTCGGCGCCCTGCTGATGTCGATGGGTCTTGCCTACGACTCAGACGAGGGCCGCCGATTCGCCGGCGCGATCACCGCGATCATGACCGGCCGCGCCTTCGCCCAGTCCGCGCGGATGGCGCAGGTCAAGGGTCCCTTCAGCGAGTACGGCAGGAACCGTGAGCCGATGCTCCACGTGATGGAGAAGCACCGCGCGGCCGCTTACCAGCTGAGCTCCTCACCCGAAGCAGCCGAGGTTGTGAAAAGCGCACGCGACACCTGGGACGAGACTGTCAAGCTCGGCCGCCAGCACGGATACCGAAACGCGCAGGCGACGGTGCTGGCGCCGACCGGAACCATCGGGCTGATGATGGATTGCGACACGACGGGAATCGAGCCCGACCTGGCGCTGGTCAAGTACAAGAAGCTCGTGGGGGGCGGTCTGTTGAAGATCGTCAACACCACTGTGCCCGCGGCGCTCCGCAAGCTCGGCTACGACGAGATCAAGGTCAAGGAGATCGTCGAGTACATCGACGAGAACGACACCATCGAAGGTGCGCCGCGCCTGCAGGACGAGCACCTGAAAGTCTTCGACTGCGCCTTCAAGCCGGTCAAGGGCCTTCGGTCCATCGCTCCAATGGGACACGTCCGGATGATGGCGGCGGTCCAGCCGTTCATCTCCGGTTCGATGTCCAAGACGGTGAACCTTCCGACCGAAGCGACGATCGAAGACATCCAGCAGACGTACACGGAGTCCTGGAAGCTTGGTCTGAAGTGCATCGCGATCTACCGCGACGGATGCAAGCGCTCGCAGCCGCTGTCCACGTCTCTCGACAAGGACAGGAAGCCGGCCGCCGCGGGAGCTGACGTCGAGTACCGCGCCCTTCGTCGCAAGCTGCCCGACGAGCGCAAGGCGGTCACGCACAAGTTCGACATCGCCGGCCACGAGGGCTACTTGACAGTCGGGCTGTACGAGGACGGAACGCCTGGAGAGCTGTTCGTGACGATGGCAAAGGAAGGCTCGACGATCTCGGGCTTGATGGACGCCTTCGCCACCCAGACCTCCTATGCCCTGCAGTTCGGCGTGCCGCTCAAGTTCATGGTCGACAAGTTCAGCCACATGCGGTTCGAGCCGTCGGGCTTCACCAAGAACAAGGAGATCCCGATCGCGAAGTCGATCGTGGACTACATCTTCCGATGGATGGCGAGCCACTTCCTGCCGGTTGAGGACCAGGACGAGGTCGGTATCGTCCGGCGCGACGATCCACCCGCGCCGGCAGCTGACCCCAAGCCGCAGGCGACAGACACCGACTACAAGGTCATCGCCGCTCCGACGGCCAATGGGACGGCGACCGCCGGGCGTGCGCAGGGCGCACCTCCTAGCCAGGCCGGGCGCGCGCAGGGCGCACCTCCGAGCCAGAAGATCGCATTCGTGAATACCGATGCGCCGGCATGTCCGGACTGCGGATCGATCACGGTCCGCTCAGGCTCTTGCTACAAGTGCCTGAACTGCGGAGCGACCACAGGCTGTAGCTAAAATCCCCTCCCCAGTAAAAGCGTCGCCTGGGCAACCAGGCGGCGCTTTTCTTTTACCTACGCGGCGGCGCGGTCGGGAAAGGTGACCTCGATCAGCGGGCTGTAGCGAACCATGTCCTCGAGGTCGGTGCGGCCCCATGCCCGCGCGACGTGCGGAAGAATGGCGCGGCGCTCGGCCTCGTCGCTGATGACCCGCGCGGTCGCGGCCAGGTCAGCGCTGACCCTCCCCTTGAGGTGGAAGGTGAGGCGCGGATTGGCGTCGAGGTTGGCGAGCCAGCTCCGCCGCGTTCGCCTCGGGGTGCCGCTGATGTAGATGCGGCCTCCGATGTTGTGGAAGACGATCTCGATCCGGCGCTGCCGTCGTGTGCGTCTCCCGGTTGTCGTGATGTCGATGGTGTGCCCATGCTCGAGCGCGACCTGGATTCGGTCTTCGGTGATTGCCATGTGCCAACGGTTTACCCCGATCGGTGTGTTTCTATTCCTGACCGCACCTGGGCCAGCGATCGGAGCTGCCGTCCCTGCGCGTCGAAGTTCTCGGGTGACAGCCAGGCCTCGAACGCGGCGCGGCGCGAGGGCCACTCCGAGTCGAGGATCGAGTACCAGGCAGTGTCCCGATTGCGGGCCTTGACCACGCGATGCTGGCGGAAGACGCCCTCGAAGACGAAGCCAAACCTCTCCGCGGCGCGTCGCGAAGCCTCGTTGGCTGCGTCGCACTTCCATTCCAGGCGGCGATTGCCCAGGACGTCGAAAGCGTCTCGCGACATGAGAAAGATCGCCTCGGTTGACTGGCGCGAGCGCTGCAGCAGTGGAGAAATCCAGATGTGGCCGATCTCGATCACACCGTGCTCGGGCACGATGCTCATGAAGGTCGCGATGCCCCGCGCGGCGCCGGCCTCACGGTCGATGATCGCGAAGGCCAGCGGATCCTGGGTGCCAGCGTGCTGCTGGAGCCACGCGCCGAAGGCCGACCTGGTCGGAAACGGCCCGTAGGGCAGGTAGTACCAGGTCCCATCGGCGCCCGCCGCCGCCGCGAACAGGTCCTCGCCGTGGCGCTTGGCGTCGAGTGGCTCCAGGCGAACAGTCTCGCCGTCGATAGGCACTCGCTCGGGCGCCCTGGCGGGCCGCCAATCCAGCTCGGGCATGCTGTCGCCTATTCTCCCGGCAGTGGACCGCACGGCTCCCGCGATCCTCGAGCTAGGCCTCCTGTTGCTCCTCGCCGCGCTCGCAGGGAAAGGCGCGCGGGCTGTCGGCCTCCCCGCTGTCATCGGCTACCTGGCGGTCGGGGTGCTCGTCTCGCCCTTCACCCCCGGCTACGTCGCCAACCACGAGCAGCTGTCGGTCCTGGCCGATGTGGGCGTGGTGCTGCTGCTGTTCGAGGTCGGCATCGAGATCAACCCGCTCCGCCTCGCCCGAGAGGGCCGGCGCCTGCTCCTGCTCGCACCGCTCCAGGTGCTCGTGACCTGGGTCCTGAGCGCCGCCACCTGCCTGGCGCTGGGGATGAAACCGGCAGGCGCCGCGATGATCGGGCTCTCGATCGCGATGTCGTCGAGTGTGGTCGTCGTCAACATCACGCGCAGCAGCCGCCGCACGACCGACAAGCGCACAGACGAGCTCCTGCTTGGCTGGAGCCTCATCCAGGACCTCGTCGGGGTGAGCGCGGCGCTGGTGCTGGTGGTCGTGATCGGCATCGGCGGCCGCTCGGGGGTCACGGCGGTCGGCGGGGTCGTCGCGTTCGCCCTCCTTTCGGCCGCCACCGCCTTCGCGCTTCCCTGGCTGCTGCGGCGACTCCAGGCCGACCACGACCTTTTCCTCCTTGTCTCCGTGGCCAGCGGACTGCTCGTCGCCGGGGTCGGGTCGCGTTTCTTCGGCATCCCTCTCGCCCTGGCCGCGTTCGTCGCCGGACTGGCCATCACCGAGAGCCCCGTCGCGGCCGAGGCCAGGCAGCGCCTCCTCCCCTTCCGAGACCTGTTCGCGGTGATGTTCTTCGTCGCCCTCGGAACTGTGATCGACCCGACCAAATTCATTCAATCCCTGCCCTGGTTGCTCGCATTCGTGGCGATGGTCTTGGTCGGCAAGGTGCTCGTCGTCTGGCTGATGGCCAGGTTCGCCAGGCTCGGCGCGAGGAGGCTGCAGCTGGCGGTCGGCCTCGGCCAGGTCGGCGAGTTCAGCTATGTGCTGGGAACCCTCGCCCTGGGCGCCGGGCTGGTCACCAGCGAGGTGAGCTCGGGACTGATCGGCGCGGTTGTCGTGTCGATCGCCGCCTCGTCGATTCTCGTTCGCCTCGCCCATCGTCCCAATAGACGCATCCGCGCGGCCGTTCCATGACTCGGCGTATACAGGGTCTCAGGAGGTCATGGAATGAAGGTTGCGATCATCGGCTCGGGGAACGTCGGCAAGGCTCTTGCCTCATCGGCAACCAAGGCAGGTCACCACGTGACCCTCACTGCGACCTCGCCCGAAAAGGCGAAGCAAGTCGCAAAAACCGTCAACGCTCACGCCGCCGCGTCCAACCAGGAGGCGGTGAAGGACGCCGAGATTGTTGTGCTCGCGGTTCCGGCCAACAAGGTCGATGAGGTGGTGGCGTCGCTCGCGCCAGAGCTCGACGGCAAGGTGATCATCGACGTCACCAACCGCTTCGACCCCAAAGATCCTGGCTCGACTCTCGACGGTTCGTCGATGGCCGAGGAGATTCAAAAGAAGGCGCCGAAGGCGCACGTGGTGAAGGCGTTCAACTATGCCTTCGCTTCGAACATGTCGGACCCGAAGGTCGATGGCACAAACCTCGACGCTTTCGTCGCCGGCGACGACAAGGGCGCCAAGGAGAAGGCGCTCGAGTTCGCGGAGTCGATCGGCTTCCGCCCCATCGACGCCGGTCCCCTGTCCATGGCGCGCGCCCTGGAGGGGATGGGGATCCTCAACATGCTGGTCCAGATCCAGAACAACTGGCCCTGGAAGAGCGGTTGGAAGCTGGCCGGACCTACGGGCGAGAAGGAGAAAGCCTAGGCCGAGCCGAGGCGCCGGGGCAGCCGCAGGGCAACTGGCACCCCCAGCAGCGTGACCGCGCACAGCACCCCGAGCGCCAGGTAGGCGTTGCCGATCGCGGCCTGGACCGCCAGGACCAGGATCAGGCCGCCCAGGTTCCCCGCCATCATGAGGAAGCCGACTGCTCCGCCCTGGCGCTCGGAGCCGGCATGAACGTCAGACCAATCGAGAACGACCGGAAGCGCGGCCAGAAGGAGAAACCCGGTCGCGAAGAGCCAGAGGCCCAACCACACGACATTGTGGACGGCTGCGATCGCGAGAAATGAGATGGCGGAGACGGCAAGCGCAGCGATCAAGACCAATCTGCGCCGGTCCGCGCGGGCCGCAGCCGTCGGCAACACCGCGGCGCCGAACACGCCGGCAAGGGTGAGGAGCGCGATCAGGTTGCCGGCGGCGCCGCCCTCGCCGAAGTTGGAGAGGATTGGCTCGAGCCACGTCGCCACCGCGTTATAAGTGCCCATACCGATGAAGACGAGGCCCGCCAACGTCCACATGAACCGATCCTTGAGCAGCCAGCGCAGGCTCACTGAGGCGGTGGGATCGTCTGCATAGGAAGCCCGTGCGCGCAGGGCGATGAGGACCGCGGTCGCAGCGAGCACCGCCAGAACTGCCTGCACGGCCAGGAGCAGAGGCAGGCCGCCCGCATCGAAGAGCGGGCCCGCCATCACAACGGCGGCGAGGATGCCGACAAACAGGGCCGCGGTGCCGATGGAGATCGCGGTCGCTCGCTGCTCTGGCAGAAAGTAACGTGCCGCCACCTTGTTGATGCTGTTCAGCACCAGCGGCTGGCCCGCCGAGATGACCACCTGGCCGGCCATTTGCCATCCGAACGACTCCGGCGCGACAAGCCTGACCAGCGCGCCTGCGCCCGTGAGGATGGCGCCAACGCCCAGGGCCTGGGCAAACCGACGATCGAGCCAGCGGCCTGTGGGCAAGGCGAGCACGATGTAGACCAGCGGAAATACGGCGGCCAGGTCTCCGACCAGCCCGACGCCGACGTGCATCGCGCCCGCGCTGCGCGTGTCGATCGCGGCAAAGGTCAACCAGAGGAGCTGGGTGCAGGCCGCGAGCAACGCGTAGCTTCCAAGCACGGCCCATCTGGTCAGCGCCACACGCGGCGCGACCGCCGCCTCAGCCGTCATCGGTTCAACCGCGCATAGCTGCCGTGCAGCGCGGCGTAGAAACGCTTGAATTCCGCGTACATGGGCTCGTAAACCCTCCGCGCGTTTGCATCGGGCTCAAAGGTCCTGGTCACGCGGACGAGACCATGGACGTCATCGAGCGACAGCTTGCCGAGCGAGATCGCCGCAAACAACCCCGCTCCGCGCACGCACGCGAACATCGGATCCGCGATCCTCTCGATGCGGCGTCCGAGCACGTCGGCATGAATCTGGCACCAGAGGTCCGACTGAGCTCCGCCACCGAGGATGCGAAGGCTCGGCAGCGGCTTTTTCACGAATCTCTCGACCGCATCCAGCAACCAGCGTGCGTTGAAGGCGACCCCCTCGAGCACGGCCCTGACGAATTGAGCGCGGGTGGTCTCGATCGAGACGTTCAGGAAGGCGGCCCGCAGGGTTCGATCCTCGACCGGGGTGCGTTCGCCTTTCAGCCACGGTGTGAACATCACGCCGTCCGACCCGGCCGGCACGGTCTCGGCCAAGGCGATGAGGTCTTCGAAGCTGCCCGCGACGACCGAATCGCGCAGCCACTTCAAGCAAAGGCCCGCGGTCTCGTGGTTGTTGGCGACGAGGTATCCATCCGGCCGCACGCCTGGGACTGACGCCATCTGGTGCAGCACGTCGGTGCGCTTGAACGGCACCTCGCAGGCGATCCACGCGCTGGTGCTGATCGTGATGTGAGCTTCGTACGGCCCGACCGCACCGGAGCCGACGAACGAGCTGTGAAGGTCGGGGATTCCCGCGACCACGGGCACCGAGGGAATTCCAAGCTCGCTCACAATCGAGGGCTGCACGTCGCCGATCACGCTCCCGGTCGGAATGAGCTGCGGCAGGCGACCCGCGTCGCGCCCTGACCGCGTGATCAGCTCAGGCACGTAGGCGGGCTTGGCGCCGGGCCGGTTGTCGGTCAGCCAGGACAGGACCATCGAGGCAGGCGTCGCGACGGCGCGGCCCGTGAAACGAAGTCCCAGGTAGTCCACTGGCTCGAGCAGCGTCGCCGTTCTCGCGTACAGCTCCGGCTCGCAGCTGCGCAGGTAAAGCTCATGGCCCAACGGGTCCGCGCCATGAGGCGACGGCGCGCCCCCCGTGAGCTGGACCCAGCGCAGCATGTTGCCGGGCGAGTAGCCGAAGACGGCCACCATCCCGCCCATCGTCTGCGCGGAGAACTTCCCACCGCGGGTGTCGGACCACAGACGGCAGTCGCCCACGGCTCGTCCGTCGGCGCCAACCGGCACCGTGGATCCCCACTGCCCTGTGATCCCGATCCCGATCAGATCTGTCGCATCCACGTCGTCGGAGTCGAGGGTGGCGCGCACGTCCGCGCGGATCCGGTCCCACCATTCGGCAGGGTCCTGCACCGCGCCTCCACCGGGCAGGTACCGGGTTTCCACGGACGATGTGGCGCGCCCCAGCAGGTTGCCCCGCAGAGAGATGGCGCCTGTCTTCGCACCTCCGGTGCCGAGATCAACAGCAAGAACCCAGGGCTCACCCACGACCGTCGGCCGGTGCAACCTCATACATCGCGTCAAGTGCGGCGGTGAAGAGCGTGTCGAGGATCTCGTTGCCCGCCGGCGTTCCGCCCAGCCCGTAGAGCGCGCCGCTCTTGGGCTCCGGTCGTGCGGGATGGCGAGCGTACTCGACCGCCTCGCGCAGGTCGGCGAGAAACGCGTCGGCAACCCCGGGGGCGGTGTTCGGTCGCGTCACGCAGAAATGAAGCGCAGGAGGCAGGTGGAGCGCGTTGAGTCGCCACCCTTTCGCGATCAGGTGGTCGTTGACGTGATAGACGTTCAGCTCGGGCGATCGGAAGGCGACGAGGAAGGTCGGGTCGCCGATCACCTCGAGCTCCTGAATCGACGCGATGCCTTCGCGAATCCTGTTCGCGGTCTCGAAAATGCCGCGCGCAATCTCGAGATACCCGGCTTCGCCAAGGCTCACCATCGCGGCCCAGGTCGCGGCGACGAGACCTCCAGACCGGCTGCCGGCCAGTCCCGGTGAGAAGTAGATGCCACCCGGCCAGTCCGGGTAGTTGAAGTACTGGTAGTGGCGCAGGTCGCTGTCGCGGTACAGAAGGACGCTCGTGCCCTTCAACGCGAAGCCGTACTTGTGGGTGTCGGAGGCATGCGTCCACGTGCAAGCCGATGCCACGCTCGAGCGCGATCTCGGCAAGCTGCTCGATCGGGTCGATCACGCCATGCGCGTAATTGGGGGCCGAACCGACAAGCGCGATCGTGTCCGCGTTGGCGTGCCGGCGCACCCACTCCACGTCGACGCGCCAGTCGCCGGCCAGCGGCGCCCGCAGGACCTTGATCCCGAGCAGGTGCCCCGCCTTCTCGAGAGCCACGTGAGCGGTCACCGGAATGATCACCTCTGGCTCCGTGATTCCCTTCTCCTTGCGGGCCCGGTCGCGGTAGGCAAGCATCGGATTGATCAGGCTTTCGGTGCCGCCGAATGTGACAACCCCGCACGTGCCGGCGTCGCCGTGGAGCATCGAGGAAGTCATGGCGACGATCTCCGCCTCGAGCTTCGTTGCGCTTGGGTACATGTCGCGCTGCAGCACGTTGGAATGGGCGAACAGCCGGAAGGCTTCGGTGAGGAATGCGTAGTGGTCGTGCCCGCCGTGGTAGATCGAACCTGACACGCGGCCGAGATCCGCGATCCGGTCCTCCTCGCCGGCCATCGCTGCAAGCTCGTCGAGGATGCTCTGCCGCTCCCGACCCTGCGGCTCGAGGCGGTGGTAGGTCTTGAAGCGGTCGCGGTAGGGATAGAAGTCGATCAGCGCCGCGTCGTCTTCGGCCATCGAGTGTCCGGGCCAGCTTAAGCCAGCTGCCACCGATGAGTTTTTGTTCACTTCGTCGTCCTAGGAGCTGTGATGACCATCGAGCGGCTGCGCACACAGATCAAAGGACGCGTGATCGAACCGGGCGACTCTGAGTACGAGGACGCCCGGCAGGTTTTCGTCGGCGGCATCGACCGCAGGCCTGCCCACATCGTGCGGGTTGCAGACTCCGAGGACGTCGCGCGCGTGATCGCGTTCGCCCGCGAGTCTGGCCTCGAGCTCACCGTTCGGAGCGGCGGCCACAGCTGGTCAGGCGCCTGCGTGATGGATGGCGGGGTCGTGATCGACCTCCGCGACATGCGCGGCCTGACGCTCGACCATGCCCGACGCACCGCGTGGGCCGAGACCGGCCTGACCGCGGCCGAGTACACCATGGCGACCCATGAACACGGGTTGGCGACCGGATCTGGCGACACAGGGTCGGTTGGCCTCGGCGGGCTGACGCTGGGAGGCGGTGTTGGTTACCTCTCGCGCAAGCACGGCCTGACCATCGACAACCTGATCGGCGCCGAGATCGTCACCGCGGAAGGCGAGGCGCTCCGGGTCGACGCCGACACCCACCCGGACCTCTATTGGGCGATCCGTGGCGGCGGGGGCAACTTCGGCGTCGCGACGCGCTTCCACTTCCAGCTGCACGAGGTCGGCACGGTGTTCGGTGGGAT